>Ga0315543_1000359_pt1 | contig 56871 bp, 50 predicted proteins | sample SalMarSW160210MG_2_FD_203098 | JGI IMG/M metagenome (GOLD analysis project Ga0315543, IMG submission 203098) | Salt marsh sediment microbial communities from the Plum Island Ecosystem LTER, Massachusetts, United States - Salt Marsh Sediment SW1601-210 ... | reverse complement strand
GCACCGGAAAAGGGACCTTTCTACTTCAATAACTATATAAATGGCAGTGATGGAAAAGTACAGGGTCAAGGTCCCGGCCAGGCGGGCAATGTCTGGTTCGGCTGGCACCGACTCGCTGCTTACGACGACACCTTGAAAGACCTCTTTATTTCTCTTGCGTATGATTTGACCAACGGCGGCCCAAACATCCCGAAAGGCGCCCAAAACAAAGCGATGGAAAATGCCCCGCTGTGCCTTTTTGCCTGGGCGGCAAGACTCTTGTCTGCCAACGGTCAGCCGCAAGAGTTCCCGTAACCTAATATTACGCCACTAATGACCACAAGGCCTTTGCAAATTTCTCCGCATTTTGTTCAGCACCAAAGACCTTACGTACATAAGCAAGGCCGTTTTGTCCAGCTGACAGGCGAAACTCTTTATCAGTAATCATCTTCTCCATCGTCTGCTGAAGCTGACTGATACTCTTTGCGTCAATAAGCAACCCCGTTTGTCCATCAACCACAGCTTCTGGAATGCCGCCGACTCGTGTAGCCACTACGGGCAAACCACAATTCATCGCCTCAAGAACTGATTGGGGCATACCTTCGCTGTACGATGGAAAAACCATAAAATCTGATGCTTGCAAATACTTCGGCACCTCATCCGGCGAAACCAGCCCGGGCAATACTACAGCCTGCTCTCTACAAACGCTTGCTCTAAGCTGAACAAGTTTTCCCATTGCCGCTCCGGCTCCAATGCACACCAATTTGAAATTGCGATACTTCTTAAGAAGCTTCTCCGCAGCCAGAACCAATTCGTTTATACCTTTTGTTTCTACCACCGCCCCAACATACACTGCCACGACATCATCTTCCACCCATCCCAGGTTTTGTCTTATCTTACTCTTATCTTTTGCAGGCGAAAATTTCTCTGTGTCTCTGCCAAGATATACACATAATGGCTCTTGTTTACAACTCCCCGTTTCAGCCAATTTCTCGCAAATCGATTCACTTACACCTACCGGCAGTGCTACATTTTGCAAAATTCTTTTAAGTCTCAGATGCAAAACAGGCGTTTGCTTAGGATACACCATAATGTCGCTGCCAACAGCAATAGTAGCTAAGGGAAGTGACAAGTCTTTGCTTATTTTCACTGCAGCTTCGGCATCTGGTATCATAGAAACACCTAAAACAATATCAAAAGGATTCTGCTTATGCCAGTCTCGGGCTGCAGCTCTTAAAACTGTGCCCATTGAAAGACCTTCAAATCTGCGAAACCACATCCCTGGTGGACGTATGTATCGTACGTCTCTGGCTTGCAAATCTTCCGGACAGACCAAGGTGTTTGACGGGCCATAACCTCTCCAACGGGATAGATAATACAAAGGCCAAGGTGCCCATGGACGGGCAACTAAAAAGTCACATTCAACGTTATATTTCGCCAGGTATTCCGCTTGGCGACATATAAAAATGCCGGCATATCTTGTCTCCTTCTTCGGAAACATATGACTAACAGTTAATATCCGTAGTTTCTTCACCCGACTCACTGTTTATATATTCAGTTACATCGCTTATGTTACTACTGGTCCAGTCTAACCGCTCGCTTGCTATTACAAACGTAAGAAAAACCCAAAAATATTTTGCAAATAACTGCTCTATATTCAATCCCGTCACTAACAAAAATATTAATATCGTTCTGGCATATAGTTTTCCCATTCCAAGCGGAATACGCTTTACAGTGAACATTATTATAATTACAAGAAGCGTAAAAAGCACAGCGGCAGGTATCCCATAAATCCCAAGAGCATAAAAGAAATCATTATGTGGCCAGACATTGATTTCAATCCCTTAGTCCAGCCTTAATGATCTGGGTCAATGCGTCGGCTTATCGCACATTTAACCACACCCTCAATGAACTCTCCACTGTGACAAAAAATGCTTTTCACAATCTCTTGTTTACTATCGCGAACAACAATCGCTGCCTTATCACATCCGTCATACGCTAACAGCGTAGGGTGTGTTTCTGCTCAACTTAGCTAATAGCACTTAACCAAAATCATCACAAAATCAGTGAAAATAAAAGAACACAACCAAGGCGACAGCCTGAATATGCATGAAGCGACAAGGTACATTAATCGATATCGAACTGTCATCTGCTTTTTGTAATGTTCTGAATTCAGATAATAATCAAATACGTTGGTAAAATAGAACTCTACTACCTCCCCCAAATTGTATCCTATCTGCTTCTTGAGCTTAAAAAAGTCGTAAACATTGATGTGGCCGGAAGTTTCAATTATATGTTGTCTTACTCTTCCTTTCTTTACAGTATTTGTTATTTTGAGAAAAAGATTATTTTCTAAAGGTACTTTGAGTATAACAAACTTAGAAATTCTCTTTGCTTCTTTGAGAGCTTCTGCTGGATTAGGCACATGCTCTAACAAATCGATCATCAAAGTGAGATCTATTTCTTTGTTACACAGCGAAGTTTTGCGAATATCTTCGTTTAAGGCCTTTTTCAAATCCGGGTTATTGCTCTTTTGAATTTCAAGCATGCCCGGGCTTAAATCTAATGCAAACTTATTAACTGTGATACCATATTTTTCCTCAATATAAGCGGATACTGCATTCAGGATTAGTCCAGCGCCTCCACCCACATCCAGAAGATCGATCTGTTTCTTATTGATATTTCGAACAAATCTGTCAATAAGGGGAATTATCCTGCTGACCTTCCAGGGCGAGTCTTCTTTATGAATTGAAGGGTGCTTGATAATATACCCATCCCTTAAATAAAGATTCCTTACATCTTTATCTATGCTTGCCATATTTGAATTTTTAAGCCCTTTGAATCAAGCCACGTGATCTACCAATGTGCCAAAGCTGCTACCAATGACTGCTGCGTGGAAGACCAACAATTCGTGATATCACTGAAGAGACGCTTTAGAATCATACCGAGCAGAACTCATCGTTTGGCGATACATAAAGATACTACTTACCTTCAAGTACCTAGTGGAAAACAGAAGGCTAATAATCGATGGTCGGAGTTTCTTCATCTGCTCTGGCAAGCAAGTGCCCTGCCTCGGCATTTCTGAGCGAGCTTATATCTTCTACCGTTATAACCAATGCCATAAACACCCAAAAATATTTGGCGAGTATTTGCCCCATACTCAATCCATTCACTAACAGGAATGTCAAAGCTGCTCGAGCATATATTTTTTCTACTCCAAGTGGAATTCGCCTGACAGCTAACATCATCATAATCAAAAAAAGTAAAAAAACTATAGCACAGGGTATCCCATAAATCCCGAAAACATAAAAGAAATCATTGTGCGGAACATGTTCATTCACTTCTAACCAACTATACCTACCGGTACCCAATGGTCTTTTAAATCCTGTGTGAATAGCCGTCTTAATAAGACTGATTCTGTAATCAAGACTCCTCTTGGCGTATTGAATATCAGTCAAACGCTCAGAGACACCTTCTTCAAGAGAGCGCTTCTGGACGAAGAATGCTGCAGAACCGGAAGCAAAGACAACGACCAGAAGCAGCAAAGCTGCTAAGGCCGGCCTGCGCATGACCTGCCTCAAAAACAGCAACGGTGACAACATCGTAAAAGCCAGAGCAACTAAACCGCCGCGAGACCCAGTTTTTAGTATCATAATCGGTAGAAATAATATTGCGACCAGGTGAACGAGCCTCCAGAGCAGATTCCCATCACGAACAAAAAGGTAAATAGCAGCCAAAAAGGCCAGACTTGTCAAAGCTGCCAGCATATTCGCATCGATTGCTTGCCCAAGCGTCGCTGCATATCTTCCGGCCTCTTCTTCCATCGCTATCATCACTGTACCGCTCATATATGCTATTATAATTGTGCCTAATGTCCCGATTACATATGCTCTTAGCGCCCAGATAAAAGTTTTTTTACCATTTGTCTCGAGAATCCAATATACAATAAAAACCAGCACAAGAAGCTGAAATTGGGTAAAAGCACCCTGTAATTCCAAGCCAATGTAAGGTGCTGCCAGCGATGTGAAGAATATCCAGATTGTGTATACGACTAACACCCATAACGCGTTATGGCGGATACGCAGGAAGGGACGACTTACCATTAAGTTTAACAAAAAACTAACAGCAAGAGCTATGCCAACTCCTCGGTCAAGGCTGAATATTTGCTTATATCCGATACCAGCGCCTGTTGGCAGCACCAGCATCATCATACATAGCGCAAACGTAGGCTTTATCACCATCCCGATAAACGTCGGTACCGCTACAATCAATGCTCCCAGCAAAGGATTTTTAACAAGATAAATTACTGTGAACCCGACCAAAAATATTGCAATCCAAATCACAAGAAGCAGTGTATTTATTATCGGCGGCAATTGAATATCTGAAGTCCGCTCCGGCTGCTCGTAAAGCAGGTCCTCTTCGCTTATTTCATTTGCATATCCGGTATACATAATGAGATTTCAACCTCCGAGAACACTATCCAGTCTCATTTTTTTTGTTGCTCCACATTCTCCGCAAATCTCGTTATCTCAATGCCACGACTAAGTGAACCTATGGCGTTAATTTCTCAGAATATTTTTCTCTTAAAGCTTTCGATGATAGATTTATAGTAGCGCAAATCACTTCTCTTAGGAATAATTAGAGCGCTTAAGACGTTACCAGACAGCTTCATATGCCAATACAGCCCCAACACCCCGCCGGCGCAATAAGCAATCGATGAGGCAACCGCAGCACCGTACATACCATATCTCGGAATCAATAACAGGTCAAAAATGACTGTTAAAGATGCTGTAACACCAACGCTAATTGTAACTTTTTCAGGAAAACCACGCCCATAGCAATCCGTGTAGCAAATCTTGGAAACAACTTGTGCCAACACTCCCGGCATCAGCAACACCAAAACTAGAGATGCTGAAGCAAAATCTTCACCGAACACCAAGACAATAAGCCATTTGCTAACCAATAAAAATAGTAAACCTATAAATATCGTCTGCCAAAGAAAGTTACGGCATAGAAAAGCGGTCAATCTTTTGGATTCTTCCGGCTTTGAGGAGGCCACCCTGGGAAACAGAACCGACGCAACGCTGGTAGGCAGTATCCAAAATATATTCCCCAAAGAAGCCGCTACAGTGTAAATGCCCACTGAAGCCAAGCCTACAAAATAATTGACGATATAGATGTCCAGCCGTAAATCGATCAGGTTAAATACCTGCGACAGCGCCGCCTTAATACCATATCGAAACATTGTAAACCAGTCTCGCCAATTGAATTCCGGCGTTAAGCAAATAACTTTCCTTAAGACAAAAAATCCATAAAAAAGTGACACCCCTCCAAGAGCCAGGTGTATGCCAACATAACCGATTGGTGCAAGATTCAGAATTGGCATGGCTACAAAAACCGCAGTGATACTTGCTGCGCAAATCGCGATATTATGGCACGTCTGCCTGAAAAACTCCTCATGACCAGCCAAAATCGTATTAACCAACAAACGAAGAAAATATAACGGACAACTCAATCCGGCAAGTAACAGCAGAGATTTGCTGACGCCTGAGAAAACATTGTCCATCAGATACACAGCAATTAATGGATATACCACACCGTAGGCAATAACAGAACCAATTATAACCGCTAATATCCACGAGCCAAATACCTTATTATCAGTAAACTTCTTACCGGCCACAAAATACGGGGTTGCTCTATCAAATCCAAGACAGAGAAAGTGTCCCAAGATTGCACCTGTGCTTAAGGCCAAGGCTATTCGACCTTTGCCTTCCGGCCCCAGAAACCTAGCAATAAAAATGCTTACCACCACTCCTGCAGTGATGTTGCTTAGCCAGCCTAATGTTACAAAACCAGTATTCTTTAGAAAACTTTTACCCCTGTTTTCACTACCCATAAACAGTCACTTAACTGAAATGAAGTTTAATTGCTGCCATCAAGGTCATCACCTGTGCCTTTTCGAGTAAAGTGCCCTGATTAAACAGGCTTGTACAGTCTGTTTTCAACTGGTGGTAATCATCGAGCAGATATAAATTTTCCCGGAAATAATCATTAACGAACAGTCTCAAACCGCTGTTTGTCCTGTACCAGTGTTGAAATGGATTCATCGAAAGAAGATTTGTTTTATCAAAAGCCTTGATATATGAACGCCTGAGTACTTTTGCAATAAACGGCAGGATTCTATTCATTGATGGTCTTATCTTCGTTAGCTCCCAGATGTATTTTGCAGCGTCCGGATGTCTGGAGTGGATCCATTCGATAGTTATCTTCCGCCTGTACTTCAGCGATGGTGGAATACTCAAACAATATCTGATAAGTTCCACATCCATGAAGGGAGAGGCGCTTTCAGTGAACTGGTTGATAGTCCAGTTGCCGTTAAAGATACCATTAAAGCCCCTGTTGTGAAGCTTGAACAGCTCTTCGGACTCGTAGCGTTCAACCTCGCTGCGGATTTTTGGCAGGACACGCTCTATCAAATATAAAGAATAGGCACCGGCTGCTGCCGTCGGCCTGACCAGCCTTGGCTTTGACAGATAGGCGCCTACGGCACCACTTCCGAGCATGCCCGTATGCATTAGCCCAAAGTGGTCAAAGTTAATCTTTTCTATGCAGCTTAATAAATGAGCGGAGCCGGGATATAAAACCAATCCGTCATTACACAGCACCGGGTCCCGGACGTTTTTCAAGTAATTACCATTATCCAAGGAACAGAATAGAAACCCATATCCTATATCTGACGCTATTTTCTTGGCAATATTTTCGTCATAATAATTGGTTTGAGAAAGCGTGATATTCAAAACATCCCGGTATCCCAACTCATTTGCCACCATAACATTCATTCGCGAGTCAAGGCCGCCGCTCAGTGTCGCTATGTGCTTATACCCATATTCCAAATCCTTTTCATATTCAAGCCTGACTGATTCCTTAAACAATATATCAATAGTATCTATTATTTCTTCCTTGGATTCATTTGTGCATTGTATATTTTCAAATTTTGTGTACTCATGAAAACTGACCTTATCACCTTCAATTTTAGCGTAACTGCCCGGCATCAGCTTCTTTACCTCCTCTATCAGCGTATAGTCGGCCAGCATAAATCCATAAGTCAGCAGAAAATACGCACCGAGCCTGTCCAGTGAATATTTACAATTTAGCTTTCGCAGGATTTGAGATACCACTTTCAACTCGGAGGAGAAAATACAAAAGCCGTTGCCCCTGTAAAAATAGACGGGCTTGGATGAGGTAGGATTGGTGAACACCAACCATTTTTTATTTATCTTGTCATACAGAATCCCCGAGAACTCCCCTTTGAACTCGCTGAAAAAATCGTCCCCGTTTTCACGGTACATGTTCTTGACTGCACTGAAGTAATCGGTCGAGGCATACTTGCTCTTCAAGTCCCTGAAATTCAGTATAACACCCTCTATCAGGACGAAGACTTCCTCGTCTTCACGGAAAACTTTATCCTCCAGAAACTTGGGAATCGTGTATCTTTCAACCAGTGCGTTGTCGTACTGCTTCTTTTCGATTACCAGTTTACCCAGGCAATTATATTCGATTCCTAAAGAATCACAATCAAGGTCTTTAGATATAACTGTGACAAAACCGGGCATTTTAAGTCTCCTGCATCAGTTAAAGATTGCACGCCTGCTCTGCTCTAAAAACGACAGAATTGTCTCTGCCACATAATCCTTCATTTCATCCGTCAATTCGGGATAAATTGGAATCGCCATAATTTCCTTTGCTGCTTTCTCAGCTTCAGGCAAATCACCTTGCTTATAGCCCAGATATTCAAAGCATTTTTGAAGATGCATCGGAACCGGATAATATATCTCACATCCAATTGTTTTTTCTCTCAGATGCGCCAACAGCTCATCGCGCTTCGGTACGCGAATGCAGTACTGATTATAAATTGTTACACAATCAGGATTGATATAGGGGGGTTTTACAACTGTTCCTTTAAATTTCTCATCATAATACGCTGCGTTGCGCCGCCGGGCCTGCGACCAGTCGTTCAAATGTGGCAGCTTTACTAAAAGAGCCGCCGCCTGTATCGGGTCGAGACGGAAATTACCACCGACATATTTATGATAATACTTCGGCTTGCTGCCGTGATTGCGCATAACAAACAAACGGTTATAAAGCTGTTCGTCATTTGTAACAATCATACCACCATCGCCGATGCCGCCGAGGTTTTTGCTCGGAAAGAAACTAAAACAGCCAACCGTCCCGATACTGCCAGCCTTTTTACCTTTATAGGTGCTCGTAATCGACTGGGCGGCATCTTCAATCACCGCAAGATTATGTTTCTTGGCAATTTCCATAATGGGGTCCATATCAGCTATCTGCCCGAACAAATGAACCGGCATAATCGCTTTGGTCTTCTCCGTAACCGCCGAGGCGACAAGCTCGGCATTGATATTGAAAGTCCGCGGGTCGATATCTACGAATACCGGCTTTGCGCCGGTGCGAACGATGCAGCCGACAGTCGAGAAAAATGTAAACGGTGTGGTAATAACCTCATCACCTCTGCCAATTTCCAGGCTCATCAAGCTGTTCAAGATAGCATCGGTGCCGCTGGAGACTCCTACTGCAAATTTACAATCACTTACGGCGGCTATTTTCTCTTCCAGCCCACTGACTTTTGGCCCGCCTATGCATCTTTGAGTTTCGAGGACCTCCGAAACAACCGCCAGAACTTCGTCTTTGATTGTCGCATACTGCGCCTTCAAATCCAAAAGTGGTACATCCATCGCATAATCTCCTGTTAATTAGAATTCTTAAAATCATCATATGGTATTTTCCCAATAGCTTTTTCCGGCGGCAGAGGCGACTCCTCATCCAAATCCAGACACCTGACCACATCCGTCTCAACTTCTTTATAACGATAGCCGCTTTCCGGACAGACCATAATGCCGTCCGAACCCGGCTTCGGCAAACGAATCCCGTGCCGACTCATCCACCCAGCCCGTCGGGCAGGAACTCCGACCATCAGTGCGTAATCCGGCACATCTTTTGCCACAACAGCGCCGGCAGCGATAAAACAATAACGGCCCAGCTCGATTCCACAAACAACTGTTGCGTTCGCTCCAACAGTTGTTCCCCGCCGAAATATCGTCTTTTCATAAAGGCTGTGCCGAACAACCTGCGAGCGGGGATTCGTAACATTTGTCAGAACACAGGACGGCCCAAGAAAAACATCATCTTCAATAATTGTGCCTGCATAAATCGAAACGTTATTCTGAACCTTCACATTACTGCCGATAACAACACCACTGGCGACATTGACGTTCTGGCCGAATATACATCTTTCACCAATCTTGACGTCTTTCATTATGTGCGAAAAGTGCCAAATCTTTGTCCCCTTGCCGATTTCACACGGCTCATCGACATACGCCGACTCATGAACGAAATAATCCTTTTTCTTGCTCATTAAAAATCCTCCGGATTAACGGGCTCGCCGTTACTCTTTAATGACTTCTGCCCCGCTTCTAATACCCGAACAACTCTCAGACCTTCGATACCATCACTGCGTATCGGCATTCCGTCAAGCACACAATCTATGAAATGCCCACATTCCAGCGCAAGCGGCTCACCGCTGGGCACCTTCGGAATCACTATGTCGCCGAACCGAAGCGATATTACTTCTGCGTATGATGTAGTTATATCATGCTTTATCGCCGCGCCCTTATCATACATTCGGATTTTCTCCGTGGCCTCCATATCGTCAAAGGTTACCATCTTTTCGGAGCCGACAACCGTCATCTTTCTGATTTTGTGGGGGTCGAGCCAACTGCAGTGAACGTTTGCCATTTTGCCGTCTGCAAACTTAATCGTGGCAAAAACCACATCTTCAATATCCTTTTGCAGATAGCACTGCCCGTGCGCCGTCACCGACACTGGCTCGGAGCCGAGCAAATAGCAGATAACCGAAATATCATGCGGTGCCAGTGACCACCACGCATTCTCATTTTGACGAACAATACCCAAATTAACCCGCTGTGTATACATATAATACGGCTGACCAAGCCGACCTTTGTCTATCATTTCCTTAAGGAAACTTACCGCCGGGTGATATTCAAGCAAGTGGCCTACCATCAATTTCAGCTTCCTTTCTTTTGCAAGCTCAACCAGCGCCTTTGCATCAGCAGCTTTTAAGGTCAACGGCTTCTCAACATAAGTATGCTTGCCAGCCTCCAAAGACTTCCGTGCAATCTCAAAGTGCATAGGCACTTCAGTCGCAATCACCACCGCATCAACTTCAGCATCACTCAAGACCTCTTCCAGTTCACGTGTGGTTGTAATATAAGGAAAATTTCTTTTTTGGACAGCCAGCAACTGCTCATTGAGGTCACAGACGTATTTCAAATTGCACCTTTGGGTGGTGGCAAAATTGCGAACCAGGTTCTTACCCCAATAGCTGGCGCCAACAACTGCGACATTTAAAGTATCCTCACTCATATCTTTATTTCCTTCGAAACTGAAGAAAAAACAGGTCGGCAAAGCTTGACCGGTTAATAGCTTTACCTATAATAAATACTCGTTGTAATAATCGTATTCCTGACTCAACATAAAGACTCAATCGATTGGCTCGAAAATTACGAGGCCGAAATTGCCAAACGCTCAATCACCTTTAAGCCTTCTTGCCACCAAACTTTTATGGGCGGTTTTCCCTATACCATTTAACAGTTTCCGTAAGTCCCTTTTCGAAGCTGGTTTTCGCCTCGAATCCAAAGTATTCTCTGGCTCTTGAAACATCCAAACGCCGCCTTGGCTGACCATCCGGCTTGGAGCTGTCCCAACGAATCTCGCCCTTAAAGCCTGTTATCTTTGCGATCTTTTCCACCAATTCCTTTATTGTTATTTCAAACCCAGCCCCAATATTAACCGGTTCCGCTCCATTGTAATGTTCGGTCGCCAGCAGGATTCCCTCAGCAGCATCAGCGACATAAATAAACTCACGCGAAGGCGCTCCTGTCCCCCAGCAGTCAATATAGTCGGCGTCCGATTCGATTGCATCGACACATTTTTTTATCAGCGCCGGTATCACGTGACTGCTTTTAGGGTCAAAGTTATCACCCGGGCCGTAAAGATTTACCGGCAATAAAAATATCGAATTAAAACCGTATTCGGCCCGGTAAGATTGTGATTGCACCAACAGCATCTTTTTAGCTAATCCGTATGGCGCGTTAGTCTCCTCCGGGTATCCGTTCCAGAGGTCATCTTCCTTAAACGGAACCTGCGTAAATTTCGGATATGCGCAAACCGTACCGATTGCCACAAATTTTTCGATGTTGCAAATTCGTCCCTGCTCTATTAGCTGGACCCCCATCATCAGGTTTTTGTAGAAAAACTCACCTGGATGCTCACGATTAGCGCCAATGCCACCAACAACCGCTGCAAGGTGAATGACAATATCCGGCCTCATATCGTCATACATTCGAACAATATCACCCAGGTTAACCAGGTCATAGTCTTCGATATTCGGCACGAGAATGTTCTTACAGCCCCGTTTTTGCAGTCCTTCAACAATATACCCGCCGAGGAAACCCGCTCCACCGGTAACAACAACTCGTTTGTCTCCGAAAAAGCCGCTCATTATTGTTCCTTATTGTGGTCTTTCAAAATCTTTTCATCTTCAGCAAGCTTCATATCAGCATCGGTCATCATTCTCGCAAGCTCTTTGAATGTCACCTTGGGCTGCCAGCCAAGCTCTTCTTTCGCTTTGCTCGGGTCACCCTGTAGATAATCGACTTCGCTCGGCCTGTAATATCGCGGGTCAATCTCAACATACTTCTGCCAGTCTAAATCAAGATAGCCAAACACTTCATCTAAAAACTCTCTCACTGAATGTGTTTGGCCTGTGGCGATAACATAATCATCGCTTCTTTTCTGTTGCAGCATCAGCCACATTGTCTCGACATAATCGCCTGCAAATCCCCAGTCACGCTTTGCATCCAGATTGCCCAAATACAGCTTGTCCTGTAATCCTATCTTGATTCGCGTCGCCGCTCGTGTGATTTTTCTTGTAACAAACGTTTCGCCACGTCTCGGCGATTCGTGATTAAACAAGATTCCGTTACACGCAAACAGGCCGTATGCCTCTCGATAATTCACCGTCTGCCAAAAGCTGTACACCTTTGCACAACCGTATGGGCTCCGCGGATAAAATGGCGTCTTCTCTGTTTGCGGTGTCTCGACAACCTTGCCGTACATCTCACTGCTGGAGGCCTGATAAAACTTCGCCGGCTTATTGCTGGAACGAATCGCCTCAAGCAGCCGAAGTGTCCCCAGTGCATCTGTATTAACCGTATAGATAGGCGTATCAAAACTTACTCGAACGTGACTTTGCGCTCCAAGGTTGTAAACCTCCTCGGGCTTAATATCATTTAGAATTGTTGACAGGCTTCCGCCGTCGGTCAAATCCCCATATACCAACCTAAGTCGAGGCCGCTGGTGTGGGTCTTTATACAAGTGGTCGATTCTGCCTGTGTGAAACGATGAGCTTCGCCGTACAATACCCCAGACCTGATATCCTTTTTGCAACAGCAATTCCGCAAGATATGAGCCGTCTTGCCCTGTAATACCGGTAATCAATGCTTTCTTCATAATATCTCGCCTCTCTAACAATCCCTTGTTATTTAACCTGTTTAAAACTTTCTATAATCACCCGTAGCGCCTTGTCTAAACTTGTTTTGGGCTCCCAGTCGGTCATCTTTTTTATTCGCTCAAGATTCGGCACACGCCGCATCATATCCTCGATAGGCCTGCCGTAGGCTTTTTCGTATGACACAAATTCCTTTTTACTTTTGCTGCCTGTCATTTCGATAATTTTATCAGCAAGAGCTTCAATAGCAATTTCTTCACTTGAGCCGATGTTATACACATCCCCTGCTGCCTCCTCACTGCTCATCAAACCTATGACTGCATCGATAAGGTCCTCCACGAAACAGAAGCATCGCCTTTGTTGGCCTGTGCCATATATCAATACCGGCTCGTCCTTTAATGCCCTTTGAACAAAGCGAGGCACCACCATTCCATACTGACCTGTTTGTCTGGGCCCGATTGTGTTAAAGAACCTGCCGATTACCACGCCCAATCCATATTGTTGATAAAAAGCCAAACCCAAAAATTCATCTATCGCCTTACTGCAGGCGTATGACCACCGCGACATTCGTGTGCTGCCCAGCACAATATCGTCATCTTCGCGGAAAGGTACCATTTCGTTTTTTCCGTAAACTTCGCTGCTCGAAGCAATCAGGACTTTCTTGCCGAATTTATTGGCCGTCTCCAGCACCGCCTCAGTGCCGCCAATATTGGTTTCTATCGTATGGACTGGCCTGTCAGCTATCAATTTGACACCAACAGCCGCAGCTAAATGAAAGACCACATCACATTGCTCTGTTAGAGCTTCCATCAATTCAGCGTTGCAGATGTCACCTTCAACAAAATCAAAACCGGAATGCTTTCTGAAGCCTTCGATATTTTTTAAACTGCCGGTACTAAGATTATCAATAACTGCTACCTTATGCCCATCTTCCAGTAGCCGCTCTGCCAGATGCGAACCTATAAACCCTGCCCCTCCTGTAATAAGCCCTTTCATATAGGCCTCAATAGTAAATAATCAATCTCTCTACAGACTCCGTCCTCGTCGGTTGCGCTGGAAAAATAAGCACATCCTAAGTATTGTATCAAACTTTTCTGGGACAGTTTCTTATCGGAAGTCAGAGCACACAAATTTGAGTGCCGGCCTTCTTATAACATAAGTATCGGCAAATAAAGGAGATAGCTTTAGTCAAGATGGGCCTCCAACCAACTCATACCATCGATTTTGCGTAAAAAACTATACGTTTCCAGAACCCGATAAGTTCTCAGCACAAAGTTTATTCTCAAAATCAAAAATCGCCTTTTTATCGGCCCTTCTTTAAAATTCTCTTCTCGATACACCTATCTCTCGTAAATTCGAAAGAGAATATTGAGATGATATGACTTCTGCGGTAAATTCTTCTTTTAATTTCACTTTTTGTTCTACTGCCCGTAGTACGCGCAGCAGGTCTTGTCGGTTTCCCATACTGTAACACAATGCAGCACCGCTTCGCCAAATTTACCCATCAGCTTCTCCCACGCAAAAGCTGCGATATTCTCCACGGTTGGAATCGCTTTGGTAAAATGCGGCACATCCACGTTCAAATTCTTGTGGTCAACCAGTTTCACAAACTCACCGTCCACTACTCTTTCAAAATCACCGATACTAAAACTACCCTTGTCTGCCTGGTTCTTTATCGTAACCTCAACAACATAATTATGCCCATGGCCAGCGGGATTTGCGCATTTGCCGAAGACTTTCCGATTGCGTTCATCCGAAAAGCTGTCGTTCCAAAGCTTGTGCGTTGCCATAAATTCGAATTTCTCACTAAAATAGCTCATCTTGCAATCTTCGCAGTCAACCCTCACTTTTCTGAAAGGATTCAGCGCCAAGCTCAATGCTCCCAACCTCGCCGTCCCGAACTTATCGGCCAATTGTTCCCACGCCGATTTTAAAAGTTTTGTTATTTCGAAAAACCCAATATGTTTGCCCTGCCGAAAGTCTTCTCTTATCTGCCGGGCAAATATCGGCACAACGTATTTTTGCACTTCCTTGTCAACATCATTTACGTTAACGACAAATCCCGTAGCCGGCTCAACCTCGCCAACCAGCATAACAGACAATTCGAAAAATATCGACAGCCCTTCGCCTGCCGGCCTGGATACAAACGAATTAAAACCGCTACTATCCTCAGGCAAAAAAGGATTAATCGAAAACCGAATTAGCCTTGATAGTTTATGCATAAACAAGAAGTCTTCTATCTGTTACCATTGTGCATCAAATTTATAATCTCACTTCGGCTTCTCGGGTCTCTCTTAAATATCCCACGAAGTGCCGAAGTCACCATTACCGAGCCGGGCTTCTTAATCCCTCGAATGGTCATACAGCTATGCGATGCCTCCAGAACTACCGCTACACCCCGTGGCTTCAGGCTATTCATTATAAAATCAGCTATTTGGCCCGTAAGCTGTTCCTGTATCTGTAGCTTACGGGCAAAACAATCAACAATACGGGCCAGCTTGCTAACTCCAAGAACAACACCTGCCGGCAGGTACGCAACATGAGCTGAGCCAATAAACGGCATCAGGTGATGTTCACAAATACTGTAAAATGGTATGTCGCGCAGCAAAACTATCTCGTCATAATCCTCAGAAAAAATGCTGCTAAGATGTCGTTTGGGGTCTTCATTCATCCCGGCCAGCAGTTCCACATACATATTTGCTACTCGTCTCGGCGTTCCCCTTAGTCCCTCACGCTCAATGTCTTCACCTACAGCTAAAAGTATTTCTGTAACCGCTTTTTCGATTCTTTCCGTATCTATATTTATCTTGTTTTTGCTGTTCATCTTCCTGACCTGCTAAATTATAAGCATTGACCACGCAGCAGCTAATTTGCGCTTTAGTATTTCTTTCCCGCCAGATTCATAAGGTAAGTAGTCAGCAGCCGCACGCCGAATCCGCTCGAGCCTTCCGCAGTAAATGCCGTGGGCTCTCGGAATATATCCATCCCTGCGATGTCCAGGTGGGCCCATTTCGCATCCCCCACGAACTGGCCTAAAAAAGCCGCAGCATCACAGGCATCGCCATATTTTTCGATATGGGCTAAATTTTTCAAATCAGCATTCTTGCTTCTCATTTCGGCTAAGTACTCTTCTCCACTTGGCATGTGCCAAACCTTTTCGCCGCTGTCCTCTGCCGCTCTTTGCAGTTGTTTTATCAGTTTCTCATCATTGCCCATCAGCCCGGCCTTATACCTGCCCAGAGCGACTAAGCACGCACCCGTCAAGGTTGCAATATCGATAATCGGGTTGCATTTTTGCTTTGCCGCGTAGGCGAGTCCGTCGCAGAGTACCATCCTCCCTTCGGCATCGGTATCCAACACTTCAACGGTCTTGCCGCTGAACGTGGTGATAATATCGCCCGGCCTATAGCTTGTCCCGCTTGGCATATTCTCTGCTGTTGGAATAATTCCGCAAACATTGAGCGGCAGTTCCAATTCTGCCACCGCTTTCATTGTCCCTAACACAGCAATTCCACCCGATTTATCCAGTTTCATCTGGTCCATATGGGCGGCTCGCTTAATGCTTATCCCACCAGAATCGAAAGTTATCGCCTTGCCGACCAGACCAATTGTAGCCCTACCGCTTGTAACTTTACCGGCGGGGCTGTATTTCAAAACGATAAATCTTGGCTTGTTTGTCGAGCCGGACCCAACAGCAAGCACACCTCCCATACCTTTTGCAGCTAATTGTTTCTCGTCGAGGACGGTGCAGCTTAACCTGTTCAAACCACGAGCCAGCTTTTTCGCCTCCACAGCCAGTTTGGCAGGATACATTATATTTCCGGGGCGATTCGCCAGTGTCCGGACATAACTCTGAGCTTTGCCGATAATAGCTCCGCTCCAAAGTCCTTTGTTTAACTTTGCTGTTTTTGCCGAATCACAATCAATCAGCTCAACGTCAAGCGAATCCAATCGCCCGTCTTTGTCCTCAGTGACAAACTCATCATAGCGATAGCTGCCGAAATATGTCCCCTCCGCTATTGCCTGTCCCATCACCGGCAAATCAAATCGTCCTTCGAATACTCTATGCAGCGCCAGGCTGACAGTTTTTACTTTCATTTCTACCGCTTTTTTTGCTGTGTTGGCCGCCGCTTTGCGAAGCGTATCAAGTGTTGCCTTCTTTTTTTCCCCTAATCCCACCAGCAGAATCCTTTTGGCCCCTATGCTATCGTTGCCGTAAACGACAGCGCTGGTTCCATCTTCGCCTTTGAAATCGCCCAGCTTAATCACTCGTTCAATTGCGCCTTCGAGCTTTCGGTTGAGCTCGGCGTTTAATTTGTCCAGCCCTTTGGTGCCGCAAAACTGCCCTACTGCAAGTAAGTCTGTTTTGCACCTGCTGAAATCAACTCTTTGTGCTTTTAGTTTAACGTTTATAATTTCTTTCATTTTTATTAGCCCTTATTTTTCCCTGCTTTTATTCGTGGTTCTCTATTTTTATTTTTGGTTCTATATCTAAGATAGCTCTCGATAAATTCATCAAGGTCTCCATCCAGCACCGCATCCACATTACCCGTCTGGTGATTTGTTCGATGGTCCTTGACCATTTGGTAAGGCTGCAGCACGTAGCTTCGTATTTGATTTCCCCATGCTATTTCGCCCTTATCGCTGTACAGTTTTGCAAGTTCGGCATCACGTTTTTGTTGCTCGAGCATATAGAGCCTTGCCCTGACCATCTTCATTGCCTGTGCCCTGTTCTTGTGCTGGCTCCTTTCATTTTGGCATTGCACCACTATACCTGTCGGCTTATGTGTAATCCGAACCGCCGAGCTTGTTTTATTTACATGCTGTCCTCCCGGGCCGCTGGCGCGGTAGAAATCAGTCTTCAAGTCATCCTCGTTTATTTCAATCCCTATATCGTCATCAAATTCCGGAATGCAGTCAACCGCTGCAAAACTCGTATGTCGTCGGTTCTGCGAATCGAACGGGCTTATTCTGACGAGCCGGTGCACCCCGGTCTCGCACGACAGCTTGCCGAACGCAAAAGCTCCGCTGACCCGCAGAGTCACCGACCGCACACCAACCTCTTCGCCTGGGGTAATATCAAGCTCCTGCACCTTGTATTTTTTTGTTTCAAAATACCGATTGTACATCCTAAGCAGCATATTGGCCCAGTCACAGCTCTCTGTTCCACCAGCTCCTGCGTGAATACTGAAAAAGCAATTCTTCGTATCCTCAGGCCCACACAACAGCCCCTGCAGTTCGATTTGTTCGCATCGCTTCACCAATCCAGCCAAATCATCTTCTAATTGTTTCAGCTCATCTTTATCCGACTCAGCCGCCGCCATATCGAACAGCTCAGCTAAATCTTTAACCTCGCGACGAAGCTCCTCTACCGGCTCAATTATTGATTTAAGTGTGCTTAATTGAAAGACCACCGATTGCGCCGAATCGGGATTATCCCAAAATCCCGTCTTGGTCATTTTCTTTTCCAGTTTTGCCAGTTCGGATTTTTTGTTGGGCAAGTCAAAGCCAGTCCCGGATTTTCTCGACCCGGGCCAACAACTCTGATATAGCTGATTTTAATTCTGCGGTTTCCATTATATTTAGCCTCACATATTTGCCATAGTTGATTTTACAGTCTGTTTTATATCACACTACATTGAGATATGCAACTGCTATTGAGACAGAAGCTGACCACCGAGGATGCGGTTCACATCTTTTTTGATGTCGGCTTCGGTAACAGGCCAACCGGCGCTGGCGATATCAAAATACTTCTCAGCTAAAACCTCAGCGATAACCTTGCGGGAGTGCGACCATTTATAGATTAGCTGGTCGAGTATGCGGGCGTCACTGTGTTGCGGTATTATGGTAAGTCCGAGAGTTTCGATGCGTTCGGCGGTTATTTCGCGGATGATGCTCGGATTATTCAAAAACCACCAGCAGCCAAAGACCATAAGGTTTTTGAACTTGCGTGCGGTAACGCAGAGCTCATGCTGATTTTCGCGAGAGAGCATCGTTACAAGAAATCTCACATCCGGCCAGTCGCGCGCAAGTTTGGCTATCGTATCAACATCAGCTTTTCCAACACCGTCACCCGCAAGCCTCAAAGCCGGGTTTAACAGCCTTTTGGCCCCAATCATCATTGCAAATAGCAGATTATATTCACGCGCGACAGGTAGTACGCATTCTAAAATCATCTTTGCTCTGTCCGAGCCATCGTCGAGGCTAAAATCGGGTGGCAGTGAAACCGCCATATAAACGGGATTTATCCTTTCAATCCAGGCTTTGAGAAAATCTTTGATTGCACTTATCACTTTTGTTTCTACTTTATCACTTGTTATTTTAAAGCCTTGATTGTTTATTTCCTTACAGCATTGCGGAAAATCATTGAGCAGGCCGTCAAGCCGTAAAGCAGCCTTAAATCGAGTGTCGGTATTACCGCCGTTGTTCCATACCACCTGCTCTTTTTTATCGAAGGGGTCGTTTGTCATAATGGCATACTTGACATTGGAGGTCTTGAAGACCTTGTCGATGTATTCACTGATTGGAATTTCTGCAAAATACCTGCGTATTTTATTGAGGTCCTTGCCGGCTACATCGAGTTCCAGCTTGTTAAGGACGGTCACTACGCCGCGTGCGGCCTCGCTTATCGGTGAGTTTTTTACAAAAATCTCATCCCAGATAAGTTCAGCCTGCTTCTGTTTCGGCATATTCCAGTAATCTTCGTAATCCAAATCCGGCTTGTACCTGAACAGCTCGGCAACAAGATAGTGATAGGTTAGAAGTTCATCGATGCCCCAAAGCAATAAATCGCCGAAGGCTTCGCTGTATATATGCGTATGAATATCGGCTATCGGGGTCTCGTCGATGATTTTGGCAACCTGTTCTTTGAGTTTCTTTAAGTCCATATTTATTGTCTCCTTTATCCTCCGTAGCTTCAGCGAAGGAGGAACCGACGCCGTAAGTCAGATTTTTCTGTCTTGCGTCCTCTGTCCTTTTCAAGCCGTGTACGTTGATGCTGCTGTTTGGCCGCCTCGGCCGGTCCAGTTTGCGTGGAAGAACTCACCACGCGGTTTGTCAACCCGTTCATAAGTGTGTGCGCCGAAATAATCTCGCTGCGCCTGCAGGAGATTGGCGGGCAGTCTCTCGTGGCGATAGCCGTCATAATAAGCAAGAGCTGAACTGATAGCCGGCATCGGGATGCCGAGCTTAATCGCAGCGGAAACGACGCGGCGCCAGCAAGGCAGTGCCTTTGTAACGGCCCTTTTAAAGAATGGGTCGAGCAAAAGATTAACGAGGTTCGGGTTCTTGTCGAAGGCCTTTTTTATATCGCCGAGGAATACCGAGCGTATGATGCAGCCGCCGCGCCACATAAGTGCGATACCGCCGTTATTTAAGTTCCACTTGTATTCCTTTGCTGCCGCGCGCATAAGCTGATAGCCCTGAGCGTAGCTTACAATCTTGGATGCGTAGAGAGCGTATCGCAGGTCGTTGATGAACTTCTTCTTATCACCCTTGAATTTGGCCTTCGGGCCTTTGAGAATTTTCGATGCCTCGACGCGCTCTTCCTTTATGGCAGAAAGGCATCTCGCGAAAACAGCTTCACCAACAAGGGTCAATGGCTGGCCCGAATCGAGGGCAGCGATGACGGTCCACTTCCCTGTGCCTTTCTGGCCGGCAGCATCGAGAATAAGCTCTACTACCTCATTGCCCTGCTCATCCTTGTATGCAAGAATGTCCCTTGTAATCTCGATAAGGTATGATTTTAGCTCTCCCTCGTTCCATTCAGTGAAAATCTGGTGCATTTCCCTATTGGTAAGGGCGAGAGCTTCTTTCATCATACTGTAGATTTCGCAAATCATCTGCATATCACCGTATTCGATGCCGTTATGAGTCATTTTTACGAAATGTCCCGCTCCGTTTTCACCGACCCACTCACAGCATGGGGTACCGTCGTCTGTTTTGGCACATATTGACTGGAATATGGGTTTTATATGTTCCCAGGCCTTCGGCGAGCCGCCCGGCATAATTGATGGGCCTCGCAGTGCCCCTTCTTCCCCGCCGGAGACGCCTGTGCCGATGTAAAGTTTGCCTTTGCTCTCGACATACTGCGTTCGCCTAATAGTATCTGGGAAATGGCTGTTGCCGCCATCGATTATGATGTCGCCATTTTCAAGATGAGGCAAAAGCAGCTCGATAAAATCATCGACCGGCTTGCCGGCCTTTACCATCAGCATAATTTTGCGGGGCGTTTTCAAAGAAGCGGCGAGTTCTTCGATTGAATGACAGCCGATGACGTTTTTGCCTTTTGCCCGACCGTTTATAAAATTGTCCACCTTTGAAACGGTGCGATTGAAACAGGCAACCGTAAAGCCCTTACTTTCCATATTAAGTATGAGGTTTTCACCCATTACCGCCAGGCCTACAAGGCCGATATCCGCTTGCGCCATTTTTACCACTCCTTCAAATTGCTGATTCTCAGTTACGAATTCTTAAATCTATCTTTAAAAGACCATAATCCCAGAGAAGGGTTTGAAATAAAATATATCTGCTCACCGTCAGCTAAACTATTAAAACCGTTTTGTAACTTTTGCGGGTCGTATCTTTCCATCATCTGTCGAAGGTCTGCATATTTGAAGTTCACGGCTTCTATTTCCTCTCGGCTTATTTTTCCAGGACAGTACGTAATTCTGAATCTGCCTTCGGAAGAGCCGTGTATCAGATGCGCAGCGGCGCTAAGATTTTCTTTCAAGTCATCTTTATCATTTACCAGTTCGAGTACTTTTGGCGTTCCCACATAGCCGTATTTCCTTATAAGTTTATCAATTTGCGGGTCTTCACCGAATTCAGCCAGCCCCGGAGCCAAAACAATCAATTCGCCGCCGTCGGCTATAGCCATACGTGTTCGGTATATACTTTTGTTTCCCAGCCACGCACTTTTATACTCTGTTGGGTCGAGATAAACCACAACTTTTTCAAGCGGCTCATCCAGCATCTGAAAATTTACCTCAAGAGAAAGTTCCGCTGCCAGGCTGAAACACTCAATGTCGTCTCCTATAAACAGCCCCCGGGTCCTGAGCTGATTATCATCCGAGGCATCTACAACCGTGTGAACATAAACAATGGGTAAGTCCTTTGCAAAATGGTCGGAGGCATAATTTATAACACGCCTTACAGGTGTGTCGGCTCTGCCCATTATTCTTTCCATTCCATACACGGCGCCGAGAAAGTGGCTTTTATTTATCCCTTCTGCACCGCCTGTGCCGACAAAAATATTCTTGTTATAATTGGCCATTCCAATGACTTCGTGAGGGACTACCTGCCCTATGGATAATATCAGGTCAAAGCCGCCTTCAACAATAAGCTTATTGACCTGAGCGGGCCAGCTATAGTTTACTAAACCCCCACTCACTTCCTTAACATACTCAGCAGGAACTTCGCCAAGTGTGACCAAATCGCCTCGGAAATTGTGCTCTCGAAAAAGACCGCGGGGTGTATCTGAAAACATCCCTGCAATTTCATCATCTGTCATCGGATAATGTGTTCCCGTTGCCGGCAAAATATCCGTTAGTTTGTCGCCGTAGTATTTCCACGCCAGATACGTAAGCTCGCCGGCACGAGAGTGAAATCGAGTGATATCAGGCGGGATAACCAGGACTTTCTTCCTCGGCCCGAGTTTTTCAAGTGCCGCATAAAGACCAGCCCGCAGGTCCTGTGCAGATAAGCTGTCGTCTTTATGTCCCCGATTAAAATACAGCACTTTTTTATCTTTCCCAGGGTGGTTTTTCGGGCAGATACCCATCAAATTCGACAATCACCTTCGCTTCATAATCACCGGCATATTGACCGTTGGTAAATTTATCGAATGCTTCATCATGAAATCTTTGCCATGATTCGACCTCGTTACCGGGATTTATAGGATAAAACAGGGCATCATTGGCTTTGGCTGCCTTCATATCTCCCGGCGCATCGCCAATCATCAAAACGTGGTTCTTTTCATACTTACCTTTTGTGGCGAAATTGAGGTGCTCGGCTTTCGTGCCCATCTCCTGACCGGCTATAACCTCTACGTATTTGGCTATGTCATGTTCTTCCCACTCGCGCGTAAGTGCCTCGCAGGGTGTGGCCGAAACTACGATAACATCGGCCTGCGGTGCGATTTTTTGCAGACTTTCGCACACGAATGGAAACGGCGGCATACCCTTGACAGTTTCACCAATGGCCCAGTTGACTCGCTCGCTCCAGGCAAGCGCAAGTTCCAGCTCACGTTTGGCCTGTGGTTCTTTAGCTTGGTCAATAGCTTTTTTTAGACCCTCATTGCTCAGCAGACTGTTAGGGTCATCAACCCAGGCAAAGTAGTGCGGGTATTGTGGAACCTTAAAGCTCCTTGCCTTGGTCATCGGATGATTAGGCAGCAGTTCCGCTATGATTCGCTTGGCTGTTTTGTGTCGGTTGGCACCGCGAGTCCTGCTGAACAAATCTGCAAATTCTTTGCATTCGCGCGCCGCTTGCGCTACCGGCTGTAGGCCGAAATACGCTATCAGCCAGGGACAAAAACATTCCCGCTGCTTTATCCCCATTGTATCGAAGGCGCACCCGTCCGAGTCGATACCAACAAAAAAGTCGTATTTCGGCTTAAATTCTTTCAATGCTTTTGCCGGGTCAGTCACTTTAGTCTCCTGAAAATAAATAGAAATTTAAACTCCGCCGAAAGCTGAAAATCCTCCGTCAATGGGAACAACGATACCTGTAACAAACTTTGCTGCATCGCTTAGCAGCCACATAACGGTTCCAATCAGCTCTTCCGGTTGGCCGAATCTTCCCATCGGCGTATGTTCTATTATTGTTTTACCGCGAGGTGTTAATTCACCGCTCTTTTCATCGGTTAAGAGAAAACGGTTTTGCTCGGTTAAAAAGAACCCCGGCGCAATCGCATTGACGCGGATATTTTTAGAATAATTTTGACACATATGCACCGCAAGCCATTGCGTAAAATTATTAATTGCAGCTTTGGCGGCCGAGTAAGCCGAGACTTTGGTCAAAGGACGAAAAGCGCTCATGCTGGAGGTATTCAATATTATACCACCGTCGTTTTCCGCCATCTCTTTGCCGAATACCTGTGTCGCCAGCAGAGTGCCGATGAAATTCAGCTCGAAAACAAATCGAATAGCCTCCGGAGGCAAATCAAAAAACGACAGCCCCGGCGAAGTGGTAGCTTCTTTCTTATTGCCGCCGGCTCCGTTAATCAGTATATCTATTTTGCCGAACTCGGCGTTTACTTCTTTCTTGGCGGCTTCTAAGCTGTCTTTCTTGAGCACATCGCACTTAATAGCGATTGCCTCACCTCCATCGGCCTTGATATTGTCAACAACCTTCTTAGCCGCCTCTTCAGACAGGTCCAGCACCGCAACCTTTGCCCCCGCTTCAGCCAGCGCTTTAGCCATCGTTCCGCATAGAACACCACCGCCACCGGTTATCACGATAACTTTACCTTTAATGTCGAACAGCTCTTCCATCGGGTATCCTTTCTTGTGGAAGCACAGAACCGTTTACTCATTCACGAATCTGCTTATTCACTACATATATTTTGGTAACTTTTTCTCCAGTCGCTTGCGTTCGAATCTCATAAACACGGGCAGGCCGTCTTCCCCTATAGTAATAGGTGCCTCACCCCTGACTAACGGCTTCACGTAATCACGCATTGCATCGGTGATATGATTGCCCTTATCGTTTATGTACTCAGCCGGAACTTTCTTCTCGCCATTAGCTACGTCTCTCAATTCTGCCAGGCCTGTTGTGCATTTGTATTTTGGGCCTTGCTCACGAACCAGCGTTACCATTTTACCGTTCTCGCCGGATAAGGCCGCCTTAACAGCCATCTGACCGCACATATATGCCTCGTTGACGTCGGTCAGCGAGGCGAAGTGCATAGCGCTTCGCTGATTTGTGCCCGGCTTGTTGAATCGAGCTTTTATGCCGACTTCTTTCTCGATAACTGCTTTGAGCATTTCCGCTACACCGCCAAGTTGAATATGACCGAAGCTGTCCTTGCCAAATGTCCCCTTATCTGCTGTTACGTATTCGCCTTTTTCATCTTTGAGCCCCTCGCCCGCAACGATAAAGACCCTGCCCAGTTCCTTAAGCACCTCCTTGACATCGCTGACGAGTTTATCGAAGGAAAATGCTGATTCGGGCATATATATAAGGTGTGGTGCGTCTTCTGGTCTGCGCGAAGCAAGACCTGTTGCCGCTGCTATCCAGCCGGCGTTTCTTCCCATCACCTCTAAGATTGTGCAGGTATCCGTTGTGTACAACGCCTCTGTGTCTCGGCCGGCCTCGGCTGCACAGGTTGCAACATATTTAGCTACGCTGCCATAGCCCGGGCAGTGGTCGGTGAAGGCAAGGTCGTTATCCACAGTCTTCGGTATGCCAATACAAACTAATTCGTAACCGCTCTCTGCTGCGAGCTTGTTGACCTTGTCGGCGGTGTCCATTGAGTCATTGCCGCCGGCATAAAAGAAATAGCGAATATTATGTGCGCCGAAAACATCAAGTATTCTCTCGAAATCTGCCTTGGATTCTTCGAGTGATTTTAATTTGTATCTGCACGAACCGATAGCTGCGGCAGGTGTTTGCGTAAGCTGCTCAATGGTCTTAGGCTTCTCAGCTGAAATATCGAATAAATCCTCCTGTAAGATACCTAATATACCGTTAGTTGCACCTATCACGCGGCCGATTTTGCCGGATTTGATTGCTTCCTGGATTACCCCACAGGCGCTTGAATTGATTGCCGCAGTCGGCCCGCCGGACTGCGCCACAACAGCGTTGCCTTTCGAATTCATCCTAATTACCACTCCATAAGTTTTTTAGGATTCTGATACGTTACTTTGCAATCGGAGTACTTTAATCCACTGTTCCGAAAATTTCAAGCTGTTTTGGAAAATGTAAGGCTGACAGCCTTCACGAGGCTCTTTGAGGTGCTATATCAGCTTCATAACTTTCTGTCTAACTTCCGGTAGCTTATGGCTTCTGCTATGTGTTCAGGGGCAATTGTTTCGGCGCCGGCCAAATCGGTTATTGTGCGAGCAACTTTACAAATCTTATCGTGGGCCCGGGCGGACAAACCAAACTCGGTCATCGCCTGCTTAAGCAGCATTTCACAGGCTTGGTCAAGTTCGCAAAATTTTCGAACCTGTTTGTGACTCATCCTTGCGTTTGTCATAGTCTTGTCGTTGCTGAATCGCTTCCCCTGGACATCTCTGGCCCTTACGACGTCCTCCCTCATCGTGGCAGAGTCGAGTTGGCCTGATTTGCTGCGCAGCTTGCTGAAACTTATCGCGGGCACATCGATATGAATATCAATTCTGTCCACCAACGGCCCCGATATTTTTGACAGGTATCGCTCAATCTGGCCGGGCGTGCACTTACACCTTCTTGCATCCGTGCCAAAGTAACCACACGGACACGGATTCATTGCCGCAACTAACATAAATTGAGCAGGAAAGCGGACAGTCCCTTTCGCACGTGAGACTGTAACAAATCCATCCTCCAACGGCTGGCGAATCATCTCGAGAATATGTCTGGGAAATTCCGCGAACTCATCGAGAAACAGTATCCCGAAATGTGCCAGTGACAATTCGCCCGCCCTCGGGTTTGTGCCACCGCCCACCAGAGCTGGCCCGCTGGCTGTATGATGAGGCATCCGGATAGGACGGGTGGCCAGCAGCGCCTTGCCTTTACTCAACAGCCCCACAGACGAATATATACACGTTGTTTCGAGCGATTCTTCCAGGCTCAATGCCGGCAGAATAGTCGCCAGCCTTTGCGACAGCATTGTCTTTCCCGCTCCGGGCGGCCCTATCATCATTATATTGTGGCCGCCGGATGCGGCAATGGTCAGGGCACGCTTGACGCTTTCCTGGCCCTTAACATCTGCAAAATCAACTTCATAGTTCGATGCTGTGTTAAAAATCTCATTGACATCAATAGCCGTTGTCTCTAAGGGCAACTGTCCCGAAAGAAAACTCACCGCTTGAGTTAGGGAGCTGACGCCATATACTTCTATATCCTGAACAACTGCTGCTTCTTCAGCATTCTCTAAAGGAACAATCATTCGATTAAAACCTTTTGCGGCGGCGGTCATTGCCATATTCAATACGCCGTTAATTCCTCGAACCCGCCCATCCAGAGCCAGCTCGCCGATGATAACAAAATCCTTAAGCACCGAGCTGACTAAGATGTTCTCTCCGATGAGCATACCCAGTGCGATAGGTAAATCGAAAGCTGGGCCTACCTTTTTGACATCGGCAGGGGCCAGATTTATTAACGACTGGGTTTTAGGATACTTGTAGCCGCAATTGATGATTGCGCTTTTGACCCGCTCGGTGCTTTCTTTCACAGCGGCATCCGGCAGGCCTACGATTAGTGACTTTTCGAATCCGCCACGCGCAACATCGACCTCAACCTCACAAATAACACCCTCGATTCCCACCACCGTCACGCTATACAATCTGGCCAGCATATCTTCACCCCGAATGTTAAAAAGATGCATTCTAAGGCCGGCTCACCTCCGCCGCAAGTAATTTTGGCTACTTTAATCCGGTGCCCTCAGTGAGAGAAAATGCTTTGATTTATCAGTCACAGACGGTAAAATGTGGTTTTTACGCACTTATGCTTTGCCTATGGCATGGCCTAGCCATTGCGCTCTTTAGTAAAGGGATTTTCTTATGCGGATATATTTATCTCGGCCGGACATCACTGAAAAGGAAATCGAAGCCGTTTGTGCAGTGCTGCGCAGTCCTAATCTTTCGCTCGGCCCCAAACTCGAAGAATTTGAGAACGCTTTCGCCGAATATATCGGCAGAAAGCGGGCCGTAGCGGTTAATAGCGGGACCAGCGGCTTGTTTTTATGTCTCTTGTCTCTCGGTATCGGCCCGGGCGATGAGGTTATTACCACGCCCTTTACTTTCATCGCTTCAGCGACTACTATTATGATGGCCGGCGCTAAGCCCGTCTTTATCGATATTGACCCGGCAACTTTGAATATCGACCCTGCAAAAATCGAATCCAAAATTACCGACAAGACTAAAGCTATTATGCCGGTCGAGGCCTTCGGCAGCCCCGCCGGCTTCGACAAAATCTCCTCAATCGCCCAAAAACACAACCTGACCCTCCTTGAAGATAGCTGCGAGGCATTGGGCTCGGAATTGAATGGCAGAAAGGCCGGCACATTCGGGAAAATGAGCGTATTTGCATTTTATCCGAATAAGCAAATCACCACCGGCGAGGGTGGAATGATTTCAACAGACGATGATGATTTAGCGGATATGTGCGTTTCCCTTCGAAATCAGGGCAGGGGCAAAGGTAGCGGCTGGTTAAGTCACGAACGGCTGGGTTACAATTATCGCCTCAGTGACATCAATTGCGCCCTTGGTATTGTGCAGCTTTCCAGAATTGACGAAATCAAAGCCAAACGCAAGCAGGTCGCAAAATGGTATCAACAAATGCTCTCTGACGATGACCGGCTGATAGTGCCGACCGAACCCCCCGGCTGCGACATAAGCTGGTTTGTTTTTGTCGTTCGCCTTGCGGATAGTTTCTCTCTAAAGCAGCGTAATGGGATTCTCGAGGCAATGAATGCCAAAGGCATTCAAGTCGGCAACTATTTTTCGCCTGTGCATCTTCAGCCGTTTATGGCCGAGCAGTTCGGATATAAGGAGGGTGATTTCCCCGTCACCGAATCCACCGCTGAAAGGACTATCGCCCTGCCGTTCTACAATAACCTTGCCAAAGACGAAGTCACAACCGTCTGCAAAACGCTGAAAGAAATTTTGGATAAAAATTTACCCGCTGGTTGACCAGTTTCCTTTAGCAAATACCAAGAATAAATGACATTTCTTGTGTATTTTCTATTTGGCAACTGTGGTTTTTTATCTTAAGTATTTAATAGGAGGCAAATACAGTAGGCTAAGGCCGATAAAAAAGCGTTTTGGGCAGGAGGGGATTTTATGAGGGCCTGGAGAAGCAAATTTATATTTTTGCTGGTAGTTTATTTTGCCGGCTTTGCGACCGCAATTTATTGCCTGGCGCCCGTGCCTGAAGCCTATCAGCTTTCTGAAAAGAGCTTTGGATATTCAGCGTTAAAATCGGACGAATTCGCACAATCTTTTAACGTTGGGATGCACAAATGCCTGGATTTTGGCAAGGATGCCGCCCGGCGTGTGAAAACCTTTGTGAAACAAAAACTTGATGATAGGCGTCAGGCTGACGGCTAAACAGCAGCGAAGCTGGTTTTAAGCTGCTGACACATAACACCTGATACAGGCCGGAAAAAGGAAGGGGGGGCTTGTATGCAAGGTCTGTTGGCCGTGGGCTCGCAGGCCCACGGCCGTTCTTCTGCGCAAAAAAACACTGTTGAGCAACCATATTATGATAAGTCTACCAGATGGGCTTTGGGAAGCTTTTCTTCGATAATCGCTCGCGCCAAATTGACCCAGCTCTTACAGCCATCGAGCACAACGCTGTCACTGCTGGCTGCGGTTAAGTCTGTCTTTATCAGTTCGGCATCGGGGCTGAGCGAAAGTTCGATTTTCCAATTCCAGTTATTTTCCTGTGCCAATTCGCCAATCAGTTTTTTTAGTCTTCCACTATTCGAGACGGGACTATCCAGCAGCCATAGACAATTATCTACGTTGTGCTCTTGCAAAAATTTACCTATAAGCTGCACAGCCGGTATCGTTTCGGTAACCTTACGGTATGTTCCGTGTATGCTTGCCAAATCTCGAAAGCAGCCGTCACGACCCTTAAAAACACAGGCGCCACTCATCGCCGCTTCGATGGTTATCAATACGTTGTAACCGTCAATAACAATGTCCCTGCCGCCAAGCTCGGCGAGTTTGACTTCACGCTGCCTTCGGGATGTTAACTGCTGGTTGGAGCAGGCGCTTCGCATAATGGCCTGTCTCTGTCTTTCTGTGAGCGAGAACTTATCCCCCACTAATTTAAGAGCACTCTTTTCCGCATAACCTTTTGTCAACAGAAGTGAAAAGTCAGCAAGGGCCGACCGTAAATCCGAAATTGCAGCAGGGACGAACAATTTAGCATCTGACGGATGTGGTCCTCTGTGAGTTCGCTTATCGGGCATATTTCATATCTCGTATTTCGTACTTCTTAATATAGTAATGCCTCCACTGACAATTTGCAAGCAACGTCGAAAACAAATTGACATAACTACACAACTGTTCTACTATTTCGTTTAGCTGTTGTCGTCAAGCACAACGCTATACGCAATACGACATACACAATACGAGAAAATGCCGAGCCATAATTTAGCATATATCAAAATAGACGAGCTGGAAATCATCGGGTATTCGGTCGCAGCCGAGGAAACCGTCGTTGCAATGCCGCAACTGGATGTTTGCTTCGACATCGGCAAAGCTCCTAACCAGATTGTCCCCATAAACAATATCCTGCTCACGCACGGGCATATGGACCACGCTGCCGGTATTGCATATTATCTGTCCCACCGAAACTTTTGTGGCCAATCACCGGGAACGATTTTGGCTCCTGAGAATCTACTGGGCCTGATAAGAGAAATTATCCGTACCTGGTCTCGGCTGGACGGCAATAAAATACCTGCTAACCTGGTTGGCGTAAAAGCCGGCGATGAATATCAGATAAAGCCGAATTTATTTACCAGAGTATTCCCCACAAAACATACCAAGGGCTCCGTCGGCTATAGCGTAATCGAAAAGCGAAAGAAAATTAAACCCGAATACGCCGACTTTACAGGACCGCAAATCGTCGAGTTAAAAAAACAAGGTGTTGAAATCGACTATCCTCTTGAGATTCCGATTGTTACTTACCTTGGCGATACACAGTACGTCGATTTTTCGCAGTTAAAGTACATCGTGGAAAGTAAGATTTTAATTGCTGAGTGCACGTTCTATCAAACCGAACATGCCGAAAGAGCCGAAGCCGGCAGACATATGCACATCAGTGAATTTGCAACCCTAATCGAAAAGCTGCAGAATGAGTATATTATCGTCACTCACACAACCCAGCGAACTCCTATGCGAGAGATTCGTCGGCTATTAAAAGAAACCCTCCCGCCGGAAAAATATGACAGGATTATCCTCCTTATGGACAAAAGGCGGAAATAATCAGGCTTACTACGGCTCCTTTTTTTTCTAATGGTTTCATTAGTTTTCAGCTGCTCTTCTCAAACTCCCCTCTTTTTTGCAGTTTCCCTTCGAAAGATTTCCTCATAGACTTTTTCATAGCCCGCAACCATACAGTCGATGGTAAAATTTTCTTCTACTCTCTGGCGGCACTTTTTACGGTCTAACAAATCGATTTTGCCAACGGCCTGCACCGCTTCATCCACGTTATTGACTAAATACCCCGTTATTTTATCTGCGATGACTTCCCGACACGACCCCAAATCCATTGCAATTACCGGCACGCCGGCAGCCATAGCCTCGGCCATCACCAGACCGAACCGCTCGGGAATCAGATTAAGATGAATAACCGTATATGCTTCTTTAAGAAGCGCATCACGCTGAACCGGATTGACCGGACCAATATACTGTATGGAAGAATCATTAATGTGCGGCTTGACAAGGGTATCGAAATAACTCTGGTCCTGAATTATACCTGCCAATATCAAATCCCTGCCGCACTTTTTTGCAACCTCAACAGCCAAATGTGTCCCTTTGTCGTTGTGTATTCGTCCATAATGGACGAGCTTGTCACCCGGCTTCGGCCTGAAGGTAAGATTGGAAAGGTCAATTCCGTTATAAACTGTCGCCAGATACGGCAAATCTTTATCTCTGTCAGAATCACTAATAGAAACGTAGTAAGTGTCTTTATGCTCGTGGTAAACCCGCAGGATATCAGGGTCAGAAAAACCATGGATTGTGGTCAGCATCGGTGTTTTTATAAACGGAAGATAAGTCAACGGCAAATAATCGAAATTGTTATGAATCAGGTCGAATTCATCTGCTCGCTCCATAACTTTGGAAATGTGCAGACACGTAGAAACCAACGGAATTTGTGTTTTATCTTCTTCGTAACCTTTTTCTATCCAGCTTACTAATTTCGCCTTAGTTATAGATTCCCCTGTGGCGAACAGGGTAACGTCTTGCCAGCCGCGGGCTACCAGACCCTCTGTTATATTGCTGGCCACGGTTTCCCACGCGCCGTAAGCTCGCGGGGGCGTTCGCCAGGCTACAGGTGATAGAACAGCTATTCTTTTGCTTTTAATATCCATCTTAACAGGATAATATTTTTTACCTTTTACGCACTTGTTCTTTTATCCGCTGGATATGCCCTCGGCCTAAGGCTTTTACTTCACAGCCAAGCTCGAAATACCTGCGAATTTTCTCATCGTCCAATATGCCGAAGCAATCAATCACCGCCAAAGGTGCGCCCGCCCATTCAACTATTTTGTCAGGGTCGAGTTCCAGATAAGGTGCGTGCGGCACTGCCAATATAATCGCCTGAGCGCCGGCAAGTGCCTCAGCGAGGTCACTTCGAACACGAATATTGACAAGACCTCCCTGATTGCGGAAGAACCGTGCCCATGAGTGACCCGGTGCCGGATATGTATCCTGTTTTTCTAACTCGAACCAGTGCTCAAGATACGGGTCGTGCACCCGCATCTCAGCGCCCATTTCAGTCAACTTGCGAACTACTATTTCTGAACCGCTGTATCGTGTGTCAGCCACGTCCTGTCGATAGCTGGCGCCACAGAGTAACAGCGGCGCACCGGCTATCTGCTTACCCATATTGCGAAGAGCATCTCTTGTCAACGCCGCCACGTGAAGACCGCGGGTGTCATTGATGTCAATTGCCGTCGTTGTTATTTTGAAAATATCATCGCTAAAGCCGAAGATATGTTTATACGCCCAGTAACCAAGGCCCCCATCCTTAGGCAGACAGTAGCCACCAATGCCTGGACCTGGAAATATGATATTGTTGTGTGTTGGTCGAACCTTAATTGCCTTGATGACTTTAATCAGGTCCACGCCATTGCGCTCTGCAAACAAGCTCCATTCGTCAAGAAATGCCAGGATGGTCGCACGGTAAGAATTCTCGACGATTTTGGTAGTCTCTGATTCAATCGGCCGGCTCATAACCGTCAGTGGATATTCTTTCGTATTTAGCACTTCTCGCAGAAATTTTTCAACACGCTCTCTCGCTTCTGCGTTACAGCCGGAACAGACCCGCCAAAAATCCCGTATCGATGAAACGTAGTGTCTGCCGGGCATAACCCTCTCGAAACTGTGTGCCAAAAGTGGTTCTGACTCTATACCCCGTGCCGCAAATGCTTTCTTCATAATCGGCCAGGCGACAAACTCCGTTGTCCCCGGCGCCACTGTCGTCTCAATAAGTGTCAGGCATTTCGCCGGCACCTTTTCGCCGATGGTTTTTATTGTCGCTTCCAGTGCGCTCATTTCCGCTCTGCCAGTTCGCATATTGCCAAGGGCCTCTTTTGTATAATCGCACTGAACATCCACAACCACGCAGTCCGCTAACTTAAGACAGTCGCTGTTATATGTTGCGATAAGCGTCTTCTTCTCGAGCACGCAGCGCTTTATCATCGGCTCAACCTCAGGGTCTTCGGCCTTTACCGGCGAAACGCCTCGATTAAGCAGCGGAATTTTCCAATAGCTTCGGGTACTGGGTCGCTGACAGCCGATGACAAACTTGCTCGGCCTGCCGCTCTTTTTATCGACGCTATCGGCGATAATAGCAGCCATAACCGCACCAACAAAACCAACTCCCATCACTACAACGATTTCTTTGCCTTCGCTGCGAGCCGCTTCTGCCAGAGACTCAATGCGTTTAAACTCCCCGGCGTACCCATCCTTTTCGGGGATAGTAAACTTTTCACCTTCCGGACTCACTGAATAATTACTCATTGTTAACACCTCACATTTTGCCTTTCGTATCTCTCTTCACAAGATACACTTCATATTTTTTCTAATCGTCGCCGCAAGTTTACCAACAATACTATGTATATCAAGGTTTTTTCTACGCTGTCATATTGTATGAATGCATTTGGCATCCACCACAGGTGGACAAAAGTTGCTCGACAGGTCTGTTTTTTTGACAGATAGTTTATTTTTATAGTGAATGAGTTCAGCAGAATTGCGTGCCTAAAGTCTGGAGCGTCTAAAGTCAAATCAGTCAGGTTTTGTTGTGTTGCTATAACTTTAGCTCACTTTAGGCACCTGCTTTTGTTTGCTCTTTTTCTTTCTGAGTTCCCAAATGCTCTTTTCTACGTTCGAACTTTCGCTTAAAATGACTAAGCGGTTGTGGTTCAGCTACTTTCCGGTAACCTAAGGCCTTTATCACCTCAAGGACCTCCGTCCAGGTTGGGAAAGGTCTTGTATTTTTCTTTTTATACTCATCAATAGCCATAAGAAATTCGAATTGCTCGTCGGACATTTGGCCTTCTTCAGCGGATTTTCGCTCATCGCTTTTGCGCCTGCCCGGACCGCGCTGACGGTCCAGTCCCAAACGTCTGTCAACAACATTTTGCCTGCGGTCTTCGCCGGACCTTCGCTCTGTTAAGTGTTTTTCATCCATTTCTTATTGTGCTTTATGTTCTACGTTGTTGGCTTCCGGACACCTGCCTGTGCCAGAGCTAAAGGGAACCAACAGCGAGGTCAACCATTAAGTGTTTACCCAGGATTACCTGCAGCAGTCCTGGGGACTCCTTACGGAGAGCTAAAAGTCGTCCTCGAAAAGCTCACTGTCGAAATCACCTTCATCTTCATCTTCGTCTTCTAAGGCAAAATCATAAAAATCATCATAGGCATCCTGAGACTCGATTACTACGTGTGCTTCATCAAGATAATCTTCCGGAACCATTACGGCAATGCTTTTAGCTTTACCATAGGCAGTATCTGCTGACCCTTCGCTTTGTTCTCTTATCGTAGTGGGGATATCATTGGCTTCCAGCAAAGTTTTATACTCTTCGGCCTGTTCCATGTCCTCGGCAAGAGTAACAGCGACAAGCTCCTGGAGATTGGTCCGTGATTTTTGGCTTTTTTTGGGTCGCTTTGCCATTTTATTTCTCCACTATAAGTCCAATTTAAATTCCGCCGTAAGGCGTCCTCCGTAAGGAGTCCATAGGACTGCGGACTGTCAGTTCTGGCGTCCGCTACGGGTGACAAAATCTTTTAAAATATCTTCGTCAAAATAAACCGCCTGAATTATTAAAAATTCCGGCCTATTAGAAAAAAATATCACTCGACGACCGGATTTTCATAAGCACCTGTGCCTGCGGAACCTGTGCAGGCAACCACAGGCGCAGGCACCTTTCGCTATCGGCTCTGTAATCGCAAAAATTTAACGTTTGAGCACATTTTTTTGTTGCAAATCCCTGCCGATTCCCTTAGAAACAGCCTTTGGTAATGTGCCTGCACCAAGGATTTGGTGCCGGCCTATTAAAAAACTTAACTTTTTGACATGGAGGATTTGTACCAATGGCAAAGAAAAAAGAGTCTTTAATTGTAGCCAGCAAGGTTAAGGCCTACGTCAAGGGCAAAAAGATGATGACCTCGTCCGATGCGCTCGGGGCGCTCAGCGATAGGGTTTATTGTATACTCGATGAGGCAATTGGACGAACTAAGGCCAACCGTCGCAGCACAGTCAAGCCACAGGACCTGTAGAAGTAACGATATAAAGTGTGAAGTGCCTAAAGTTTGGAGGCGATTATGCCCTTCTGTGCCCCGTGCAGTAGCTTTAGGCGCTTTAGGCACTTTACACTTTCAATTATTCAAGTTATCAGTCCTTGGGCTCTCTTTGCAAAGAATAATCGGTCGGAAACACCACCCCGCCCTTGCTACAGGGTGGGGTTGGCTTTCGACCGGTAAAAATCCCCTTTATTAGTATCAAAATTCACATCTCTTGGAAAATTTGTTGAACTTACCCCTGCGAAAACCCCGATTTATATAAGATAGGAATTACCATAAGCACGGCTTTTTAGCTCCTCGAAATTAAGATTGCGTAATTTCTTGCCGATAAGATGCTTGCCAGCGACGTGCAACTTCAGAACAAATCATCTATGATGCTGGATTTTAAAAAAATTAGTTGTAAGTTCTTGTTTTATAAACTCTTACAATAGATTAACTTGGCAGGAGCAATATGAGGGTCTTTATGTTAGGTTGGGAATTTCCCCCGTTTATCAGTGGCGGGCTTGGTACGGCCTGCTACGGACTTACCAAAGCAATGAACCAGCTTGGCATAGAAGTAATCTTCTGTTTACCGAGAATGGTCGATGACAAATATACTACTCACGTGAGGCTGTTAACTCCCGACTCACAAACATCGCCGGCTGTCAAATTCAATGACTTAAAAAACGTAACTTTTCGCACAATCAACTCACCGTTACAGCCGTATTCAACCCCACATATTTACCAGCGGCGAATCGAAGAAACTCTGAGACAAAAGCAGGGAATGCACTACAGCGGCGATATGTGCGATGAGGTTCATCGTTATGCTGCAGTTGCCGCTGAATTAGCTGCAGATGAGCAGTTTGACATTGTTCATGCCCACGATTGGATGACCTATCCTGCGGGAATCGTGGTGGCGGCAATCAGCGGAAAACCGCTTATTGTGCACGTTCATTCGACGGAATTCGACCGTAGCGGCGAGAACGTCAACCAGATGATTTACGACATCGAGCGAGAGGGTATGGAGCGGGCAAATAAGGTAATCGCTGTTAGCTACTTTACACGCAGTATTATAATCAGCCGATACGGCATCAGCGGCGAAAAAGTGGAAGTGGTGCATAACGGCGTCGAACGTAATGGTAATGGGTTCCTGGCCAAAACAGGCATCGAAAAAGATGAGAAAATCGTATTATTTTTAGGCCGAATTACAATGCAAAAAGGCCCGGAGTATTTCCTCCAGGCAGCCAAAAAGGTCCTTGAAGTAATGGATAACGTCAAATTCGTTATGGCTGGCTCCGGCGATTTAATGCACCGTGCAGTTGAAATGGCAGCGGAACTCGGCATCGGCCAAAAGGTGCTGTTCACCGGCTTTTTGTGCAGCGAAGACGTCCAGAAAATTTATGAGATGGCCGATTTATACGTCATGCCTTCGGTATCAGAACCATTTGGGATTGCACCTCTGGAAGCGTTGAACAATGATATCCCCGTCATAATAAGCAAGCAAAGTGGTGTGTCGGAAGTTTTGATGCATGCGCTGAAAGTTGACTTCTGGGATATCAACGAAATTGCCAACAAAGTTATAGCTGTTCTGAAATATCCGCCGTTAGGGGTAACGCTGCGAAATTATGGCAATTTTGAGGTAAGAAAACTGCGATGGAAGGACAGTGCCCAGAAGTGTGTGAAAATTTATGAAGAAACACTGGTTGCGGTTTAGTCGTCGTGCATCGTGTGTGATGCCCGTCTCGCCTTCGGCTTGCCGAGGCGGGCGTCGCGCGTAACACGCAATACGAGATACGAGATATGGCTTCGATATGTTTCTATTTTCAAGTGCATCAACCTTTGCGATTGAGGCACTATACGGTATTTGACAAAGACGACCGGTATTTTGACGATTATAAAAATGCTTCCATTTGCAGGAAGGTGGCAAATAAATGTTATCTTCCAACCAATCGACTGCTTCTGGATATAATCCGCAGGTTTCAGGGTCGATTTAAGATAGCATACAGCATAACAGGCGTATTACTGGAGCAGCTCCAGCTCTTTGCGCCGGAAGTTATCAGCACTTTTGACGCCTTGGCGGAGACCGGATGCGTGGAGTTTTTGGCTGAAACGTATTATCACAGCTTAAGTTATCTTTACTCGCACGATGAATTCATAGAGCAGATAAATAAACACGCCGAAACCATCGAACATTTGTTCGGTCAAAAGCCGAAGGTTTTTAGAAATACAGAGCTGATATATAATAACGACCTGGCTGCACTCATCGAGTCAACAGGCGACTTCGACGCAATAATAACCGAAGGGGCGGACCACATCCTTGGCTTTAGAAGTCCTAATTTTCTCTACCGACCCAAAGGATGCAACAAACTAAAGCTGCTGCTGAAGAACTATTCACTCAGCGATGACATTGCCTTCAGGTTTTCCAACCGTGATTGGTCACAGTGGCCCTTAACGGCGGATAAGTTCGCCGACTGGATAAACAATATTAACGGAGATGTTGTCAACCTCTTTATGGATTATGAGACATTCGGTGAGCACCAATGGGAGGATACGGGAATATTCAACTTTATGAGGCACCTGCCGGAACAAATCTTAAAAAACCCCAACAACGATTTCAAAACCCCCAGTGAGATAGTTCAATCATTTCAGCCCGTTGATACAATTGATGTGCCGCATCTGATAAGCTGGGCTGATATCGAAAGAGACCTCTCCGCCTGGCTCGGAAACGCAATGCAATCAAATGCCATTCATGAGCTTTATCGACTCGAAAAGGACATCAAAAAAGCCGGCAACGAAAAAATCATTACAGACTGGCGAAGATTACAGACCTCAGACCATTTTTATTATATGTGCACAAAATACTTTGCCGATGGTGATGTGCATAAATACTTTAATCCGTATGATTCGCCTTACGATTCTTATATTAACTTTATGAATGTGTTGGGAAATCTTCATAACCGATGTTCTATGGGGGCAGCTGGGAACGCACCTTGCAGCCTGTCGAAAAATAAAGACTCGCCCAATTAGAAAACGCAAACGGCGAATTATATGCCCTGATTTATTTCTTGATGCTTGAAGCAACCCCTGCCGCTTTACTTCGCAAAGGAAGCAGCAGGGGCTGGATTTTACTATGATGACGTTTTTGGGAGTAAAATTGTGTTAACATTACAAAAAGCCGACAGCGATGAAATCGTCTCAATACCGGTAGGCAAAAAAAGTATTGAGGAGTTACTGACCAGAGAATGGCTGCTGACTAATGACCGAGGCAGTTACGCATCATCAACGATTGTCGGCTGCAACACCAGAAGGTATCACGGCTTGCTCGTCGGCTCACTTAACCATCCCGCCAACAGGATAATGGCACTGGCAAACTGCCTGGAAATGGTGATATTAAATGGAAACATTTTTAATCTTTCAACCTTTGAATTCAATGAAAAATTTGCACCACAGGGTTTCACCCTTTTAAGGCAATTCCGTCGTGATACCGGTGTGCATTTTGATTATCAACTGCCGCAGCTCCAGCTGACCAAATCCATATATCTCCTCCGCGATACAGATATAGTTGCCTTGGTATATGATTTCACCACCGTGCAGAAGCCGGCGGAGTTCGTTCTACGCCCATTTATTGGTTTGAGGGACTTCCACACACTGCAAAAATCCTACTCTCACATTTCTTCTGCCTGGCTCGGTTCTGGTTTGCTGATTCGTCATGATATGCCGGGCAGTTATGAATTGTTTTTGAATTGCCCATCTATGAACTTCGAAAAGGACGAGCAATGGTGGTTTAACTTCGTATATCGCAACGACAGACAAAGAGGCCAGGATTTTACCGAAGATTTGTGGACACCAGGCTTCTTTAAGGGCCGTATAGATTCACCAACCAAAATCGTTTTCTGGGCAACTCTCGGCAGCAGCGGCAAGTTTGCGGCCGACGCCGGCGAATTAAAAGCAGACATTGAAGCAGTTCGTGAAGATTTACGTGAGCATCAAAATAGTATAATTGCCGCTGCAGTCCGCAGGATGCCTGACGGCGGAACCACCGATGGAGAACTTCGGAAACTCTATTTAGCCGCCGACCAGTTTATTACAAAACGCCAGCCGCCGCCTGAAAGTCACGAACCAAGAACCACTATTTTAGCTGGTTTCCCATGGTTTGCAGACTGGGGCAGAGATGCTTTTATAGCCTTGCCGGGCCTGCTGCTCTCAACCGGCAGATTCAAAGAGGCAAAGTCGGTTTTGACCACCTTCGCCGCAGCCGTTGACGAGGGCATGATTCCGAATCGATTCGATGACTACAGCGACACAGCATACTTTAATAGTATAGATGCTTCCCTTTGGTTTATTAACGCAGCTTTTCAATACTTAGAAACCAGCGGCGACTCAGAAACTTTTACACAGCAGCTTCTGCCGGTAATCCGATGCATCATAGACTCTTACCACAATGGCACGAGGTTCGGTATTCGTGCCGATGCCGATGGACTTATAACCGCAGGGGATGAGCAAACGCAGCTAACCTGGATGGATGCTAAATATGACGGAGTGGCTGTTACGGCTCGCTGTGGAAAAGCCGTCGAGATTAACGCACTATGGTACAACAGTCTTTGCTGGCTTGCCCGGTTTTATGACCAACAGGATACAGAGAGGGACCCCGCCTTGCGGGAACCCAACGCAAAGCATTACCACGCTATGGCGGATAAAGTCAAAACCAGTTTTTGCAAGCTGTTCTGGAACAAAACAGCAGGATATCTTTACGATTGCATTTTGCCCGACGGTTCAGCCGATGCGAGTCTTCGACCGAACCAGATATTCGCTGTTTCGCTTCCGTTTTCACCTTTGTCTGCTCAGCAACAACGCTCTGTTGTAGATGCAGTGCAAAAAAATCTGCTCACCCCCCTCGGCCTGAGAACACTAAACGTTCAGGACAGCCGCTATAAAGACACATATGAAGGCCCGCAGAATCAGCGGGACGAGGCTTATCACCAGGGAACAGTTTGGCCCTATCTGATTGGACCATTCGTAGAAAGCTATCTGAAAGTGAATGACTTTAGCCGAAAAAGCAAAAAAAAGGCAGCCGAATTTATCCAGCCTTTATTGCAGCATCTGACAGAAGATGGCTGTCTCGGACAACTCTGCGAGATATTCGATGGTGATGCCCCTCATAAGCCGAAGGGCTGTATCGCCCAGGCCTGGAGCGTGGCCGAGCTCATCAGAGCATACCAATTGGTAAATAGCTGACCCGGCTTCGCCTTCGGCTACGCTGAGGCGAGTTCACTCTTGATTTTCAATACCTATGGCATAAATTGCTTTTTTAACTTCGCTTATAAATGCTGAAATTTCAGATAAGCACTTCTCGTTGTCGCCTAAATTCTCTTCGACTAATTGCACTATCCTGGAACCGATTATCACACCGTCTGCACCTGCTGCCGCAACCGCCGCCGCATGTTCGGGCTTGCTGATTCCAAAACCCACACAAATCGGCACGGTAGTTAGTTCTTTTAGTTTCCCGACCAGTCCTTCAACCATATCAGAGAGCTTTTCTCTGCTGCCGGTAACACCTAATAGTGAGACAGCGTAAATAAAGCCGGTAGTCCTGGAGGCGATTCGCTTCATTCTTTCTGTGTCGGTATTGGGCGTAACCATAAAAACGGTATCAAGTCCTGCCGAGGCAGCAGGGCCCGTTATTTCATCCGCATCGTCAATACTCAAATCAGCAACTAAAACACTGTTGGTGCCCGCTTTGTGAAAATCGCTGAAAAACTTTTCCGTTCCATACTGGTAAATCAGGTTGTAATACATCAGCAGTCCGATTGGGATGTCCTTGTAATCCTTGACCTTTCGGACGAATTCCAGTGCCTTTTGCACGCTCATCCCGCTGTTCCTTGCCCGAATATCAGCCTTCTGGATTGTTGGCCCGTCCGCTATCGGGTCGGAGAACGGTATGCCAAGCTCTAAAATATCAGCCCCTGTATCGATAGCCGTTTTTATAATTGCAAGACTGGTATCAAAATCAGGGTCGCCGATTACAAAAAACGGTATCAATGCCGCTCTGTCCAGTTCAGAAAAAAGTTCCTTATATGTCTTCATAAATCACTTGCCCTTTTCAAAGGTCGATGTTTTTCCACAATTGAAACGTCTTTATCACCCCTGCCGGAGAGATTTACAACCGCTATTTGCCCCGGCCCTAACTTTCCCTTTTGACTCATAAGATAGGCTAAGGCATGCGCACTTTCCAAGGCCGGAAGTATTCCTTCGCATTTGCTCAGCAGCTCAAATGCATCGAGTACCTCGGCATCTTCCGCTGCGACGTATTCAGCCCTGCCGCTATCTTTCAAAAGACAGTGCTCCGGCCCGACAGCCGGGTAATCCAGCCCCGCACTTACCGATTCCGTTTCGTAAACCTGTCCTTCCGCATCCTGCAGCAGATAGGATTTTGCCCCGTGCAGGATGCCCAATCGCCCGGCTACCAGCGTTGCAGCGTGTTTGCCGCCGGCCAGGCTCCTGCCGCCGGCTTCAACACCGATTAGCTTCACATCTTTATCGTCCAGAAAAGCGGAAAAGATGCCTATCGCATTGCTGCCGCCCCCGACACAAGCAACAATCATATCCGGCAATCTGCCGATTTGTTCGAGACACTGCTGCCTGGCTTCTTTGCCGATACAGGTTTGGAAGTGTCTGACTATTGTAGGATACGGATGCGGCCCGCACGTTGAGCCGAAAAGGTAAAACGTATCGGTAACGTGAGCCGTCCAGTAGCGAAGGGCGTCGTTGATAGCGTCTTTGAGCGTCCCTGTTCCGCCTTCGATGGGAACAACTTCTGCGCCGCACAGTTTCATCTTGTGGACGTTGACGCTTTGTCGCTCAATATCGGTTACGCCCATAAAGATTTTCGTCTCCATTCCAAACAAAGCGCCAATCATCGCCGTCGCCAGGCCGTGCTGGCCGGCGCCGGTTTCAGCAATAAGTTTGGTTTTGCCCATATACTTTGCCAAAAGACCCTGGCCGAGTGTGTTGTTGACCTTGTGTGCTCCGCCGTGCAGAAGGTCTTCCCGTTTTAGATACACCTTAAAGCCGACGTGCTCGCTAAATCTGCCTGCATAATAAAGCGGGCTTGGCCTGCCGGCGTAATCTTTCGAAAGCTGCGCCAGTTCAGCCACAAACTGCTCATCTTCATAAAAGCGATAAAACGCCTGCTCTAATTCTTCCAGTACCGGTATCAAAACTTCCGGAACATAGAAGCCGCCATAATCTCCGAATCTGCCTTTATATTTCATATCTTATTCCTCGCTTCTCGATACTGTATACGTGGCACGGCCATCCTGGCCGTGTTTTCACGGGCTGGAAGCCCGTGCCACTATCGAGCATCCAGCCGTATTTACCCTCTCAAATGATGTATATTTTCAAATAATTTCTTCATCTTTTTATGGTCTTTTTTGCCGGGTTCAGCTTCGACACCGCTGCACACATCGATTCCGTAAACGCCCAGTTTGACCGCCTCGGCTGCGTTATCAGGATTTATCCCGCCGGCCAGAAAAACACGCTTCCCGATATGGCCTATGATATTCCAGTCAAAGCTTATACCCGTCCCGCCGTACTTTTCAGGGTCAAAGGCATCCAGCAAAATCGCATCAGTGAAAAAATCTTCCGCTCTTTCGACATCTGTCTGGTCTTTTACCCGTATCGCTTTCATTACTTTTACATTACGAGAGCGAAACTCCTTGCAAAACTCCGGGCCTTCGTCGCCGTGTAGTTGAACCCAGTTTAATTGACACAGGTTTTGTGCTTCGTCGATTCGCTCAATCGATTCATTCACAAACACACCGGCAATATCTATAAAACCCGGCAGTTTTTTTATTATCTCCGCCGCCTTTTCCGGCGTTATGTACCTTGGGCTTTTCGGATAAAAGTTAAAACCCAGCAGGTCTGCACCCATATCCATCGCCGCTGCAGCATCTTCATAATTGGTAAGACCGCAAATTTTAACTTTGACTATCAACATAAAAACCAAAAACTGAAAGCTAAAAGCTAAAAACCACAGTTGAAAGTTTAAAACTTTTGAATTTTACACTATGGTTTTGCATTTTTCGTTTTAAGTTTTACACTTTATTTGAGACTTCAATTAACTTTTCCAGACAAGCTAACGCTTTGCCATCGCCGACCGAGGCGTCCGCCATTTTGATTGCCGATTCGAAATCTTTTGCCAGACCTGCAACTATTATTGCAGCAGCAGCGTTAAGAATAACAATGCCTTTGCGCGGCCCGCTCTCTTTACCGCTTAGTATATCTCTTAGAACCTCAGCGCTTCTCTTAGCATCGGTTACCTTCAAGTCGTCTATGTTGGCCAATGGGATTCCTAACTCTTCTGCGTTTAGTTCACGGCTTTCGATTTGGCCTTCTTTTAATTCCATTATTTTAGTAACCCCTGCTGTGCTTATTTCATCCATTCCATTACTATGAACGACCATTGCGACTTTTGCACCCAGCAGCTTAAGGGCCTCGGCTATTCGTTCCATCAGATTTTCATCCGCCACACCCAGCACCTGTCTCTGTGCGCCGGCAGGATTAGCCAAAGGCCCGAGAATATTGAATACCGTTCTAAAGCCGAGACTCTTGCGTATTGGCTGAACATATTTCATCGCCGGATGAAACATCGGTGCGAACATAAAGCCGATATGTGCCTGCTTTATGCATTCTGCCACCGTCTCTGCGCCCGCGTCTATTTTAACGCCTAATTCCTCAAGCACGTCGGCCGAGCCGCACTTGCTGGTTATCCCGCGATTGCCGTGCTTGGCCACATAAACCCCCGCCCCCGCTGCCACTATCGCCGATGCTGTTGAAATGTTGGACGTTTTAATTACTCCGCCCCCTGTGCCGCAGGTGTCAACCAGATTATCGACGTTCACCTCTACTTTAACAGCATGGTTTCGCAGTGATTTAGCAAGCCCTGCCAATTCTGCTGCCGTTGCACCCTTAATGCGCATCGCTGTAAGAAATGCCGCAATCTGGACCTCGCTGACCTCGCCTTCAAAAACAGTATCCAGCAGTCCTTTCGCCTGCTCAAAGCTCAGGTCCCTACTCTGTAATAAAAGCTCGATATATTCAGTTATTGCTGCCATTCTCAGCGCCTTATTTTTTGTTTCTTTTCGGTTGCTATTGATAGGATGTTTTCGATTATTTTTCCGCCTGCGGGGGTCAAAATACTTTCCGGATGAAACTGCACGCCGAATATCGGAAGTTCTTTATGCTCTACTGCCATAACAATCCCCTCGAACTCCGCCGTCTGTTCCAGACACTCCGGCAGTTCCAGCGTATAGCAGCAGAGACTATGATAGCGTCCTGCCTGCAGCGGATTTTCCACACCGGCAAATATGCCTTTTCCATTGTGTGTTACTCGTGAGGGCTTGCCGTGCATCGGCACAGGAGCATGGCTGACTTTCCCGCCGAAATACTGCGCTATTACCTGATGGCCGAGGCATACCCCGAATATCGGCAGTTTATCCTTAAAGTAATCCACCACTGCCAGCGAGACACCGGCCGTATCCGGCGTTCCCGGCCCGGGCGATATCACAAGAAGGTCAGGCTCGAATTCGTCGGCAACTCGTTTAAGTTCTTCGATATCGGTGTCGGCCCGATAAACCTTCGCATCACAATTCCGCTTGCAGAAATCGTCCACCAGATTGTATGTAAACGAATCGAAGTTATCGATAAACAAAACCTTTCTCATCTTCTCTTTCATAGGATTTTGTCCTTTTTATTCTCCGCAAATCGCACGCAAGCAGGAGTTTGCTTTGTGCTCGGTTTCTTCAAATTCGGTTTTCGGGACACTATCGTGCACGATACCTGCACCGACCCGAATATAAGCGGTGTGGTCTTTGACCTGAAGACTTCTTATCGTGATGCAACTGTCGAACTGGCCGTCCACAGTCAGATACATAACTGCTCCGCCGTAGTAGCCGCGTTTGGTCTCTTCGAGCTGACGGATTATTTTCATCGCTTCAATCTTCGGTGCTCCTGTAAGCGTCCCCATATTCATCGTCGCAAGATATGCGCTTAGCGCATCGAGACCTTTTGCCAGAGTTCCCTTGACATTACTTACCAGATGTTGCACCGAAGCGTATTTTTCCACCGCCAGAAGTTCCGTAACGATTCTGCTGCCCGGCTCAGCCACCCTCGCAATATCGTTTCTCGCCAGGTCAACCAGCATTATGTGCTCAGCCAGCTCTTTATGGTCGAGCTTTAGTTCCGCCTCGTATCTAAAATCGGTATCTGCATCGATTTTATTTCCGACCTTGCCACGCGGCTTTGTGCCCGCTATCGGTCTGATTTCTACATCGCGATTCTCGCCTCCGCTAACTCGCAGATTAAGCTCCGGACTGGAGCCCATCAATATCGTAGTCGGCGTATTCAAATAGAACATATATGGCGAAGGATTCAATTTTCTAAGACGCTTGTAAACATCCAGCGGCTCATCAGGACACGGCTCTAACTTAGTCCTGCTCAACACCACCTGGAAAATATCGCCGTCGATAATGTGCTGCTTGGCATCACGAACTATTCTTTCATATTCCTCCTGGCTTGTATCACTTGAGGCAGCGGGTAGCGGACCTGTATATTTTTGTCCCCTGGGCGTGCCTGTTTTTGCGATATTGAAATAGTATTCGAAGCACTCCCGTGCCTCGGCAATTGCGGCCTCACGGTCACCGTCGGTTATCACGCAATTGACTATAACATAACCCTTGTTCTGTTTGTGGTCGCACAGAAAGATATTGTCGGCAAAGTACAGTTCATAATCAGGATTACCTAAAAGGTCTTCGCCGCTGGGCGGGAGTTTCTCAAACTGGTCTATAAAATCGTAGCTTAGTGCACCTAACAGTCCGCAGGTTACACGGAACGGCTTGCTCGCCAGACTAAAGGCAAACGCAACCGCCCGCAATACATCCATCTGGTTTGTGCTTTGCAGCCGTGATTGCTCATCTATGACTTTTTCATCTTGCTTAATTCGGCCGCTGATTGCTTCCGAACCGAATTCCACCGATTCGCAAAAACCAAAACTCTTTTTTGCCTTGGTGGACAAATATTCTATTATCCGCCTGCCGGTATTACTCAAAGCCTTAATGGTAAACTCAGCGCCGGTGCCGGTAAGGTAAAGCCCCGGCCTTGCCGTGCCGAAACTTAGCGCATTTTCAGCTAAATAATCACTCGCCTCGAACAGGGCACAATTTTTACTCCGCCCGTAGTCGCTTAGCCTGGCAAAAAAATCCACCGGCTCGTCTATATCGATTTCTTTGACGACAGGCACGATTTGCCCCGCCTTGGCATTGGCTATTATTTCCCTGTAATCATCCATTCTAACTTTTCCTTGTCATTCCCGCTTTTCCTTGTCATTCCCGCGCAAGCGGGAATCCATTTTCTTTTTATGTTCTCTGTGGCCTATTTCCTGTAATTTTTATCCGCAAATCCTCATAAATACAAACAAAAAAAGCGGCCTGTTTTTCCAACAGGCCGCCTTCTTAAAGAATCTAAATTTGTTTTCTACAGCAAATTACCACCGCCTGCCGGGTTTATTCCGCAGGCCACCACCAACCAAACAAATTCTTTCGGTTAATCTGCATCATTGGAATTATACTACATCTCGCCGTTCTTGTCAATACCAAATCTCAAAGAAAATATTTTCGCCTGTTGACCCCGTTAGAAATACATCAAAAAAGGAAAATTTCTAACGGGGTTGACAAAGTATTCCATTTTGCCTAATATGCCTCGGCAGTGGTTTTTTGACCAAATTCTGCTGCCGGGAAGGTTATTTGTGATAGTTTTAGCTTGTATTCCTGCTCGTTACGGTTCTACCAGATTCCCGGGTAAAGTTCTCGCCAAAGATACCGGCAAATTCCTCATCCAGCACACCTACGAACAGGCCTGCACAGCGAAACTGCCGGAAAAGGTAATAATAGCAGCCGACGATAAGAGAATCGCTGATGCTGCCGAATCCTTCGGAGCTGAATGTATTATGACAAGCCCTGGCTGTGCAAGCGGCACCGACCGTATCGCTGAAGCCGTTGCTGACATTGATGTTGACATTGTCGTGAACTTACAGGCCGACGAACCCGAAATCGACCCAGCCAATATAGATGCCGTCGCCAGGCTCCTGATTGAAACTCAAAACTCAAAACTCAAAACTCAAAACTATTATGGTATGGCCACACTCGCCGCCGACTTCCAGAACGCCAGCCAAATCTCCGACCCAAACGTCGTGAAGGTCGTCGTTACGAGTATCAAGCATCGCTTGTCCGCCGTAGCTTCAGCGAAGGCGGAAGCATCGAGCATCGAAGCCCAAAGGGCGATTTACTTTTCGCGCTCTGTAATACCTTACGATAGAGAAAAAGCGGGCATTGGAAACCAGCATCAGTATTTGCGCCATCTTGGGATTTATGCCTATCGCAAAGAATTTCTATTAAACATTACCGCATTGCCACAAACAACACTGGAAAAAATCGAAAAGCTTGAGCAGTTGCGTGCTATTGAAAATGGCTTTAGTATATTGGTCGCTAAAGTCAAACACACCTGCGACGGAATAGATACTCCCGACCAATACGCCGAGTTCGTGAAAAGATATAAGAAAGGACAATAACTATCTGTCATTCCCGCGAAGGCGGGAATCCAGAATTCTTGAGAGTATTAAAAAATAATGAGTGTGCAAAATAACAATGTAATAAACGGCAACTGTTGGGTCGCTTATTTTGACATCCTTGGCTTTAAAAAATTGATGAATAATTTTTCTGTTAGGTATGTTCGAAACGTATTAAAACAAGCTATCAATACGGGTAAAAGTTCTAATATTGAATGCAAGTTCGTATTTTTTTCGGACAGCTTCGCTTTTTACACTGAAGATGATTCAGTGGAGTCATTTTACTGTATAGAAGGAACGTCAGCGATTTTTTTCCATGCAATGTTTCTGGGAAAGGGAAAGATTCCACCGGAAGAGATTCCAAAGGAAACGTTTCAATGGGAAAAGATTCCAATGCGAGGATGTTTGAATGTTGGACGGTTTTATGCTGATGAAAAGGATAGAATATTTTTTGGTCCCGCATTGATAGAAGCGATTGATTGTGCCGAAGGGCAGAATTGGATAGGTTTTATTCTTTCTGAAAAAACCAGAAAAAGGTTGGCAAGTTTTGAGTCCGTAGGTATTAAACCCGGTTATGAGAAGAGGTATGTAGAGTACGAAGTCCCTTTTAAAAAGGTGCAAAAACAACGTAAGTTGCTTGCCTATAACCTAAACCTGTCCACTACAATTGGTAATACAGAATGGGCAAGAAATCAACAGAATCAACTGTGGGCGGCTTTGGATTATATGAAGTATATGGCCCAAATGCTCTCGACAAAGGAAGTAAATCAAAATGCAGATGTTGAAAAATGCTCTGACTACGAAGAAATAATTACTAAATATGAAAATACAAAGAATTTTTTGTTCAGTTTTTATCCTTGGTTAGAAGAAAGAAAAACAAGTTAATTTCTCTGTGAACTCTGTGTCCTCTGTGGCTAAAAATAAAATTGAGAACGTAACTTAATGAACAATATGCAAAACTTAAAGCAATACGATTTGGAGCCGCGAACACTCGAATTCGCAAAAAATATCAGAACTTTTGCGGGCAGATTGACCAAAAACTCGGCTAATTTTGAGGATGGAAAGCAGCTCATCCGCTCTTCCGGCTCCATCGGTGCCAACTACATAGAAGCCAACGAATCGCTCGGAAAAAAAGATTTTGCTATGAGAATTAAAATCTGCCTCAAAGAGGCCAAGGAAAGCCGGTATTGGCTGAAACTTTTGGATACTCAGCAGGATTTAGAACTCCAAAAAGAACGTGCAAAATTGGAAAAGGAAGCCGACGAGCTTTTGAAAATCTTCGCAGCCATTCTACAGAAAACCAAGTGAGTTTTGAAAATTGAATATTGATAATTGTAATTTATTTGTTATTTGTAATTTGTTATTTGTAATTTCCTTTGGATAAAGGTGTTTTATGACCAAAGACAAGGACTTATTAGCTTCTACAAGTGATACTTCCATCGAGAGTGAATTTTTCTCACCAATCCCTGCTGGCTATAAAAAAGGAAAAACCCGGTATGTCTTTGTTATGGGCACTGTGATGAGCGGCCTGGGTAAAGGAATATTTTCCTCTTGTTTAGCCAAGCTAATGCAGGATAAGGGCCTAAAAGTCGCACCGATTAAGCTCGAAGGATACTTGAATATCGATTCCGGCACACTCAATCCATTCCGCCACGGCGAAGTGTTTGTGCTCGATGACGGTATGGAATGTGATATGGATTTAGGTACTTATGAAAGAATGCTCGACCAGAACCTCTCGAAGGCAAACTTCTGCACTTCGGGCCAAATCTTCAACAACGTCCTCAACAAGGAACGGCACGGCGACTACCTCGGCAGAGACGTTCAGATGATTCCCCACGTCACCGGCGAAGTCAAATTGAAACTACGCCAACTCGCTGCCGAAACCGATGCTGATATGGTATTTGTCGAAATCGGAGGGACCGTCGGCGATTTGGAAAATGCCTATTACATCGAGGCGATGCGAGAGTTGGCCTACGAAGAAGGCCCGAATAGCTGCTGCTTCGTAGCACTGACATATATTTTAGAGCCTCAAACCCTCGGTGAGCAAAAATCAAAGGCTGCTCAATTGGGTATCAAGCAGCTTATGCAGTGTGGTGTTCAGCCGGACATCATCGCCTGCAGGGCAGCCAGTCCTGTCAGCGAAAAAGTCAGAGAGAAGATAAGCATATACAGTAATGTCCCCTTAAAAAGAGTTATTTCTCTGCCCGATTCCGCCAGCATTTATATGATACCAGCTAAGCTCAGAGAAAGCGGGCTGGATTTTCAGGTCCTGCGACTGCTCAAAATAGAGGACAGAATCAATCTGCGCCACGAACGAAAGGCCTGGGCCAAATGGTGCGATTTCACCGACAAAATAGACTCCCTCAATCGCAAAATAACCATCGGTATCACCGGCAAATACACCGCTGTTCGCGACAGCTATGCCTCGATAATCAATGCCCTTGAACACGCCGGCATCGCCCTTGGCTGTAAGACAGAAATAAAATGGATTGAAACAACCGGCATTACTAACGGCAATGCAGCCGAGCGTCTTGGCGACGCTGACCCCGTTAGAAATTCCACAAGAAGAGATGTATCCGAAGAAGGGAAAATTTCTAACGGGGTTGACGGCATTATTGTCCCCGGAGGATTCGGCACCCGCGGCGCAGATGGGAAAATGGCCTGCGCAAGATATGCCAGAGAAAATAATCTCCCCTTCCTCGGACTGTGCTTCGGATTTCAAATGGCTGTTATAGAATTCGCCCGCAATGTCTGCGCGATTAAAAAGGCCAACAGTACCGAGATTCAACCCGATTGCCCCGAGCCGGTAATCGATATTTTGCCGGAGCAGAAAAAATTAGAGGGACTGGGTGGAAATATGCGCCTCGGCGGAAGGGATATAGAATTAAAACCCAAAACCCTCACTTGGAAGCTCTTCGGGAAAGCCGGCTCTGTCAGGATGCGATTTAGACATCGTTACGAGGTTGACCCGCGGTATACCGAACGGCTTGAAAAGGCAGGTCTGGTTTTTTCCGGAAAAGCGCCCAATCAGCCCATTATGCAAATCCTCGAAATTCCATCACACCCGTACTTTTGTGCTACTCAGGCGCATCCCTGCCTCACTTCACGTCCATTAAGGCCTCACCCTATGTTTGTAGGACTTGTTGCTGCGGCAATGCAAAAACGTTACCCCCAGGAAAAACTGCCCGATTGTATAAAGGCCACCCAAAATGTATGTGCTCTAAATAGTTAATTTGTATGCGGTAGAGGTGTAGGCCCCTTATGCATTTCTAATTCTTTTCTGAGCTCCGCTACTTCCACTTTGAACCTCTCGTTTTCCTCACGCAGTCTGACGATTCCTTCAAAATCCTTTAAAGCATTTTCTGCCAGCTCTTCTATGTCTCCCTCTACCTTTATCTTTTCTTCCAGAGCCTTTTTTGCCTGCTCACATTGTTCAAACAGAACCTTGTGCTTTTCTATCTCCTCTTGGCAGCTCTCTAAATCTTTCTTTAACTGAGTGTTTTCATTAACAATAAGCCTGCTTCTTCTTGTGTCCATTTGGCTCTCCTCCTCACAGCCTGCAACAAACGCAATTCCGACAACTGTTAAAAAGATTATTTTTATAATCATTCTTTTCATTTTCTATCATCCTTTCGAATAAACTTTTAAATCGGTGGTTTAAGACTTTTGTTGATTATTCCGAGATTTCGAAAAAATACTCTATCCTATTCAAAAAGCACTTTCAGCTTTGCTTTGTCAGCCGGGTTGATTTGGCTCTGGTCCGTCCACACAGCCAAATCCAGACTTTTTCTACAGGAACAGTCTTCGCAAACAAGCTCACTTCCACTCTGCAAGACCGCCTTGATAAGTTCCAGGCAATTGTTTGTTGCTGTTTGCAGATTTGCAGTAATCTCCTTAAGAAGTGTCTGCTTATCCTTTTGCTCTTCGTGGGCTCGCCAGCAGTCATAATCGCTCGGCAGTGCAATCAGAGCATAGCAGATTTGCGCTTCTCTGGCCAATTTCGCCTCCGGCATAGCCGTCATACCAATCAAATCACCGCCCCACTTCTGGTGCATTAGCGATTCAGCCCGTGTGGAAAATTGCGGACCTTCCATACAAATATATGTGCCGCTCGGATGCGTCTTTATATCGATTGTCTCTGCTGCATCGCAAAGCAGCTTTCGAACCCGTCCGCAAACCGGCTCAGTCATCTCGCAGTGCACCGCTCCGAACCCGCCGAAAAAGCTGCTTTGCCGTTTGAACGTCTTATCGATAAACTGGTCGACAATCACCAAATCACCCGGAGCAATTTCCTTGCGAAGCGAACCCGTCGCCCCGCTTGATATCAGCGTATGGACACCAAGCTTTTTCAATGCAAAAATGTTGGCTAAAAACGGAACCTCGTTCGGCGAAAGTTTGTGCCCCTTGCCGTGCCGATTGAGAAATGCAATCTTCCTTGTCCCTAACCTGCCGACCATGATGGCTGCGCTGGGTTTGCCAAACGGCGTTTCGATGTCGCAGAATTCTCCGTCAATTATATGCTCACCCAGAGCATCACCCAGCCCTGTGCCGCCTATTATACCGATTAACTCTTCTGCCATTCTCTTATCCCCTTGGATTAACGACGGTTATAATAACGCCTTTGCTTCCTACTTGCAACTGTTTTGTAGCGTCTGCAGCCGGATTTAGTATAATAAAACGCTATGGGTTTGGCCGAGGATATAAAGCAGAAAGCTTTTCAATTGGGTTTTGACTTGGCCGGCATAACGGATGCCTCTGCTCTAAACAACGAGCAGTTCAAATTGTTCGCCGACTGGCTTGCCTTCGGCCACGCAGGCCGAATGGACTATATGCGGGACAATCTCGACAAACGCACAAATCCCGCCAAACTATTAAAAAATGCTCAATCAATAATATGCCTCGGCTTAAACTACACTCCACCTTGCCTTTCGTCATTGCGAGCATCGCGAAGCGATGTGCGGCAATCTCGTCCTCAGCAAACTCCAGACCCAACAGGCACAGTAGCAAACTACGCTCAATACGAAGACTATCACCCATTTATAAAAAAGCAATTGCGCAAGCTGATTGATTTTATAGCTTCCTCCGCCGGCACCGGCTTTGACTTCAAAATTTGTGTTGACTCAGCTCCCTTAGCCGAAAGAGTACTGGCCGCACGCGCGGGCCTCGGCTTCATTGGTAAAAATCATATGCTCATCAATCCCGAACTCGGACCGCAGCTCCTCCTTGGAGAAATAGTAACCAGTCTGAAACTGCAAACTGATGAGCCAATCAAAGCCGATTGTCAAAATTGCAATAAGTGCCTAACTGCCTGCCCGACAGGCGCCTTGAGACCCGATGGCCGGTTCGACGCCAATAAGTGCATCAGCTATTTGACAATTGAATACAAAGGCGAGATACCAGCTAATTTAGCCCGAAAGATGGGCGACCGTCTCTTTGGCTGTGACGAATGTGTCCTCGCCTGTCCCTATCAAACGGATGCCCCCGTATGCAAAAACAAGCAGTTCAGGTTCTATAATGACAGGGCAAAACTTAATCTTAATGAAATCTTGAATATGACTGAAGTTGATTTTGAAGCTAAATTTGCCGACTCAGCTTTTATACGTTTAGGCCTCGAACGCCTAAAAAGAAACGCTCAAATCTGCCTCAACAACATAACCTGCTAACCCCTGCCTGCCCTACTGCCTAAGGTCTCATCTATTCTAATGGGGTGGCTGCTGATTGCCTTTTTTGCTGGAGTATAGAGATGGCTTTTCCCTTTCGAAGGTTATCCCTCTGCCGGTTATTATTTCCTTCTGCTCTCTGACAAATTCGATATGCTGCAGCAACGCCCAAGCCGTATTTTGCCACCTCATCTGATAACCCCTTTGGTGAGCCTGCCTTTCCATTCTAAGGCGTTTATCCTTGTTGAAGACCAGATAATCAAGAGCTTCGGCTATCTGCTCGACCGAAGGCTCACTGGGGTCAACCAAAATCCCTCTCGTATGGCGACCTAAGATAAGGCCGGGCGGACACTTCCGGTTCGAATGTATCAATTCCAAAGCGTATCTAAACTTCGTTGCTATCGCAACTCTGCCTGCTCCCAGCGTATCCGCCAATATACCGCTTGATATCTGCTGCATATCTAAATACGGCAGCAACATAACATTTGTTGCGCCGTAAAGCTTCAACAAAATCTTTTCATCCAGAAACACGTCAAGAAAAACAACATCATATTTCTCAAAGTCCACCTCCCTGAGTTCTCTGATTTTGCACCATCTCAGCCTGGATTCTTCCAGTGCCTGGGTGAGAATATCCTGATACCCCTCGTATTCCCTGCCGCCTTCTGCTTTTACAAAATCAGGATGGCATTGGCCGGCAATTAGATACACAATATTTTTCCTCTGGCCGTCCGTGCAGGACTCCTGCAGAAACCTCCCATAGCCTCGAATACCGTATTGCAATCCTTTGTCAGGCGATAACAGCCCCAGCGTTGTAACTAAAAGGTGGTCTTTCAGCCCCAGCTCTTCTTTTATCGCCAACCGGTCATAATGAGAAGGATGCTGCATTCTAATACCATGGTCGATATGTTTGAGTTTTGAACGGTCGATTCCATATACGTTTGATTCGAGAATTCCGATGGCGCTTTCGGTTGTAACAATTAAGCCGTCGCTGTGCCTGGCAAGCTCCTGTAAAACCATTTTTTTATACGGTTCCGGCTCATCGAGAACAGTGTGCAGATACACCAGCGTCGTTAGCTCTTTGGAGGTAAATGCCTTCGCCATATCAATGAAATTAGTTCCTTCGCCGGCATTGCCGGCTTTGTCGGGGTCGAGACCATACTCGTGTTGTAATATGACAACAGTAGGATTCGTGCTTTCGGTTGCTCTGGCCGGAATGTCCTTTATAGCATGGCTCCACGATTCAGGCTTGTTCTGGTCGATAACCAGGTCCACAGGGATATCATAAGGCAGACCCTCATTATCAATTGCACTGACCCTTATATGGCCGACTTCGCCGGTGAAATGCTCTAAAGCGTTAGCCAAATCCCGTGAAAATGTCCCTACGCCGCACTTTCGCGGCGGATATGTGCTTACTATTCGAATATTATACGGCATAGCAACGGTGTCTCTATTCAAACAATCTTCTTATGTCATCATCGGTAATCTTTTCATCAGGCCTTATCGGTTCTCCTCTCTGTCTCCTCAGGTGCTCGAAAAACTCCTTCACATTTTCTGGAGCAGATTTAATTATAAGCCCTATCGAATATCTCATCAAAGAAACATCTGCTCCACCGGGGGCACCTTTTATAAGCCCTGTTTCCGTATTCTCCTGCTCCTCTAACTTTTTGTCCAATTGTTCTAAAACATCCTTTAGACGGCCATATTCGATTTGTTCTGTGGCTACAGGCTTGTTGGTCATTTGAGAATAAGGCAGACCCATAGTCCTCAGCAGATAAACAGCGTCAGGAGGAAATGCGTTAGCGTGTTCAAATCCTTCTCTAAACTCTGGCCCACCCTTATACCACGGCAAAAGTATATGTGGTTTTTCTACCAGAACAACACCTTTCCTGACCACTGTCCTGTTTTTGAAACGGCCGTGTTCAGCTGCAAATACATAAGGCAGCTTCATATTTCCAAAGGTATAGAGTATCCGCTGGTATTCTCTGATTACCTCGGTCTTTCTCCAGTATTCTTTAAACCTTTGACTGTCAAATTCGGACATTTTGTCACCACGCCCAATCAGTCCCCAAAATGCCTTATTATCTACATACTATTGTATACGAAATTATGTTTAATGTGGATATATTTCCCCCTCGCAGCGCAGTTTACCTAGCCGTTTTTATGGCTGGCGTAGACCCCAGAATGTCTTTATCTGGGACCCAATCAACCAATTCACCATTCACTAACGACTAATTCGTACCTCGCCTGTCCTCCGTAGCCTTGGCGAAGGAGGAAGCGTGGCAATCTCACGCTCTTAGCACCGCATCAAAGCCAACTACGGCCACAGTTGCTCCTCAAGCCACATATCCGTTATAACGGCAAAGTCCTTGAAGTTGAGTATCCTCTCGCCTACCGGCTCTTCCTCGTACACCTCAGCGCCTGACGACACCGGAGTCTGCAGTTTGCCGTCTTCAGGGCTCATGTCAGCCAGATACGCTATTTCGTTGGGCTCCAGTACACGGTCGTAGATACGGGCTTCGTCCAGGTAGCCATAAAAGCTTGCAGGGGAGTCGGGCCAAGCATTTTGATCGCTGGTTGTGCCTATTGTCAAAATTATATTGGGATCATCCCCGTGACTTAATCTCCATGGCCCGGTACTTACTTGGGTGCCATTGAGATAGAGCCTGGCATAGTCGTTCGCGTCGTTCACGTCTCCCGAAGGATGTGGAAACGTGGCGGCTACGTGCGCCCATTGGCCGATAAACGGATCCATTGTACCCTCAGGGGATACCAAATCGGGTGTGGCATCATCATCAGATGCAAAATGCCCGAGGCCAATTGCACTAGGGATGTCGGCACTAATCCAGAATGTCCATATCATCTTGTTTTCAGAATAGCCGTCTCTTTTACCCATAAAGCCCTGACCCTTGGAAAGGAGATAGGAGTTCCAGTAGCGTGGTCCTAACCACTTGGCCCAGATGGACAGAGTCATTCCTTTTGTAGCAGGTGGCTCTGGACCGATTCCGAGATCCGCGTGTCTACCTTTTCCACAACTAAGCCTGCAGCCCATGGTGCCGTCCATGTAGATGCAGCCGGTTCCGCCTATGCCGGGTACGCCGGGTGTCACCCATGAGGCTGTATCTTTCGGTGGATCAAGGGCGCTATTGTAGAAAGTCCCGCTCCAGATACAAGGGTCGTTCAGCCTGCCCGAAGGATGGGGATATACCTTATTGCCATCTCCTTCCTCAAACTGATAATACAAAACAAGATTGACATCGTTCGGGTTTTTCGTAGGAACGATGCTATCTCGATAAAGCCAGGCGCGTGCTATTTCCTCAAGCTCTTGACTGTCTACCACGCAAT
>Ga0315543_1000355_pt1 | contig 57336 bp, 58 predicted proteins | sample SalMarSW160210MG_2_FD_203098 | JGI IMG/M metagenome (GOLD analysis project Ga0315543, IMG submission 203098) | Salt marsh sediment microbial communities from the Plum Island Ecosystem LTER, Massachusetts, United States - Salt Marsh Sediment SW1601-210 ... | reverse complement strand
TGCAGCTTAATCCATATTTGCCAAACGATCTGAAAGAGATACAGTTCGATATTATGTATCGCCAGCACTGGGTTAACCTTCTTATGACGTCTAACCGGCTGGTGGTAAGCACGCGACCCCACGCTGCGGCGCCAATCACAATAGGCTTTCGAGAGGATACCTTTGAACTGAAACCGGGGGATAAGCTGCAGTTTAAATTGTAGGAGAGGATGAACAAAAATCTAGCGGGGTGTTGAGAAAAGGTCACTATGAGTAACCAAATTGCTTATGCCTATAGCAGCGCTGTGGTGTTTGGGCTTAGCGGTAAGGTCTTTTTCTGGGAGTTGGCTACCCTTATCGATGTAATGTTGCTGGGGCACTGGTTTGAGATGAAAATCGATTATGGCTGCCTCGTCTGCTCTGGAAGAGACGGCTAAGCTTACAATTCAAAGTCGGGGTGAGAGGATTTGAACCTCCGACCACCTGAACCCCATTCAGGTGCGCTACCAGGCTGCGCTACACCCCGTCGCCCTGACATCCATTAATATGTTATCATAGTTACCGCAGCAAAGAAAATATAGGATTGGCAGGTTATGATTCTTGGCTAAGAAACAGAAAAAGGCTACACCTAAGCGAGCCCCTACTAAGCACCAACTTTCCAAATGGCAGCGCCAGACTAAAATACGCCGAATTGTGATAATCGCTGCCGTTGTTTTCCTGGCTGGCATTTTGAGCTGGGTGGGCTATGAGTACTACAAGGACTATAAGAGCGATCCCTTGCGTGAGGTTGTGATTGAGGTAAACGACGTCCCCTTTACTATGGAATACTTCGTAAAGATGATCGATGCTCGCGCTTATATTGCAGGCTGGAATTCCACGGTCATCTCTTATGCCGGCAGTCAGATTGCTGATATGGTCGCGGATGATATCATCAATGCTGAATTGCTAAGACAAGGAGCTAAAAATCTGGACATTGAAGTTACTACCGAGGAGATAGACGCGAAGCTAAAAGAATATGAGTTGCCCAATGATAGGGTATATCGAGATATAATTAGATCTGACTTATTGCAGGAAAAGCTTAAGGAACACTTTGGTTCGAACCTGACTGCTACAATGGAGCAAGCCCATGTGCAAGTAATGCTTGTGGAGAGCCAAGAGGTAGCCGATGAAGTGATAACCAAAATTGAAGCCGGCGGCAACTTCACCGCTTTAGCTGAGGAGTTTTCCTGTAGCTCCTCGATTGGAGGCGATTTGGGTTGGCTGCCCAAAGAGCTAATGCCCAATACCCTGATTGCTGATGCCGCCTTTAACCTTACCCCCGGCGAGATAAGTCCGCCTATTTATGATGAAACAGCGACCAAAAACGTGGGCTATTGGCTTATAGAGGTTACCGAGAGGCAAGATGAGGAGGTAGAAGCTAGGGCCATGTTGCTGGGCAGCGAGGCGGAAGCAGAACGGGTTAAGGCCGAATTAGCTAGTGGGAACTTCAGCTCTCTAGCCATGGAATATTCCCAGCATGAAAGCAAAACTGGAGGGGGTGAGCTTGGTTGGCTGGAACAAGGGGATATGGGCAGCGAGGCATTCGACCAAGTTGCCTTCAACATTACTGCCAACGAGGTAAGCGAGCCAGTTAAAGATGAATCGGTCCAAACCACCGGTGGCTATTGGCTAGTAAAAGTTGTTGATAGGGGTGTGCATCAGCTTGAAGAGGATGTGAAGGAAGGGCTGAGAGATAAGCACTTGAACGACTGGTTTGAGGAGCTGAAAGAAGACAGCACAATTGAAAATCTGCTGGATGCAGCCAAGAAATCGTGGGCTATAAACAAGGTTCTGCAAGGGAGATAGCACCACAATGAAAAAGGATATCGGCATCGGTTTACTGGGCTTGGGAGTTGTCGGCAGCGCTGTGGCTGAAGTTCTAGTCACCAAGGCAGACAGCCTAGCTGAGCAAGCAGGACTTTCCTTAATTTTGAAAAAAGTGCTGGTGCGCGATGTGAGCAAACGGCGCCCAGCAGAACTCGGTCCCAACTTGTTGACCAGCCACTCTGAAGAAGTCCTCTCTCATCCCGAGGTAGATATAGTGATCGAACTCATTGGAGGCGAACATCCGGCCACAGAATATATAGAACGGGCTATCGCTAGCGGAAAGCACGTAGTTACAGCCAACAAAGAGGTACTAGCTAAACATGGATATGAACTATTGTCTTTGGCCGGGAAACACAACGCTGACCTCCGCTATGAGGCAAGCGTAGGTAGCGGCATACCACTCATCTCTTCCTTCCAACAAGACTTAGCAGCCAATAAAATCTCAGCCATCCAGGCCATCCTTAACGGCACTACTAATTATATTCTGACCCGAATGGCACAAGAGGGACTGGATTTTGCTTCGACCTTAAAACAAGCTCAAAAATTAGGTTATGCCGAAGCCGATCCCGCCAATGATATAGAGGGGATAGATGCTGCTTATAAACTGGTCATCTTATCCAACCTGGCCTTTCGGACTAAATTTGTCCCTCAAGATGTATACCGCGAAGGAATATCAAATATTGCCGCTCGAGATTTTCTATATGCCAAAGAATTTGGCTATGCTATAAAACTTCTCGCCATTGCCAAGAAAGATGATGACAAAGTGGAGATGAGGGTTCATCCTGTTTTTATTCCCCAAGATTCCCAATTAGCTAAAGTAGATGGTGTTTATAATGCCGTCGAGGTGGAAACTGACTTAGCTGGTAAACTGGTCTTTTATGGGGAAGGGGCTGGAGCTCTCAGAGCCTCTAGCGCTGTAATAGCTGATGTGCTGGCGATAGCCAGAAATATCCATTGCGGCGTAAATAATATCCCTGGACTAAGATTAGACCAGCGGGTAACTGTTAAGCCCATGTCCGAGTTAAAGACACGGTATTATCTCAGGCTGAATGCGCCTGACCGCCCCGGTGTTTTAGCCCAAATCTCCAAAGTTCTGGGCGACAATTCCATAAGCATTTCGTCCGTAATCCAGAAAGAAAGCGACCTGGCAGCACAAACCGCCGTAATCGTCATTATGACCTATCCGGCAGAGGAAAAAGGGGTGCAAAAGGCTCTTAAGCAATTAAAGCAGCTGCCGGTGGTTAACGAGGTTAGCAACTTTATCAGAGTTGAGGGATGAAGCAAGGCGTCTTAAATAGATATCGTGATTTTCTGCCAGTTACCTCGGCTACACCTTTGATTACGCTTGGGGAAGGAGGTACCCCTTTAGTGAGGTCACGAATTTTGGAGAAGGAGCTTGGCTGTGGTGAACTTTATTTTAAACTCGAAGGCTGTAACCCCACCGGCTCCTTCAAGGACCGGGGCATGGTGGTGGCGGTGGCTAAGGCGGTGGAAAGTGGTAGCCAGAGTATAATTTGCGCCTCCACAGGCAACACCAGCGCTTCGGCAGCCGCTTACGGTGCTAGATTCGGACTCAAAACCATTGTTATCATCCCCAAAGGGAAGATAGCCATGGGCAAGCTAGCCCAGGCTCTTGTTTACGACGCCCAGATTATAGGCATAAAAGGTAATTTCGACCAGGCACTTCATATAGTACGTGCCTTGACCCAAAAATACCCCGTTACCCTGGTAAACTCACTAAATCCTGATCGCATCGAAGGTCAGAAAACGGCAGCTTTTGAGATTATAGACGACCTGGGAGATGCTCCCGATTATCTCTTTATCCCTGTGGGCAATGCCGGCAATATTACCGCGTACTGGAAGGGATTTGTGGAGTACCACCGTGCGGGCAAGGCCAGCCATACTCCCAGGATGATGGGCTTTCAGGCCGCAGGCGCTGCCCCCATAGTGCTAGACAAGGTTGTTAAACGACCTAAGACCATTGCCACAGCTATTCGCATTGGCAATCCCGCTAGCTGGCAAAAGGCAGTGGCTGCCCGGAATGAGTCGGGAGGCATCATTGACTGTGTTACTGATGACGAAATTATGAATGCTTATAGATTGGCGGCAATCAAAGAAGGTATCTTCGGCGAGCCAGCTTCAGCAGCCTCTTTAGCCGGGCTTATTAAGCTGTCCAGGGAGAAAAACTTCTCGGGTAAGTGTGTGGTTTGCATCGTCACAGGCACCGGGCTGAAGGATCCTGGTGTGCCAGCAAGATATGCCCGGGCACCCATGGAACTCCCTGCTGAGCTGGCGGCCGTTGAGGGAGTTTTGAAATTCCCGACCTCAGCGATTCCTCACCACGCTCGGAGATGATAAGAGGTGGGGAGCCAGAGTGGTATTGTAGAGAGAATGGCGCTGGCTTAAAGAGGAGAAAATTATGCCAAAAATTGTTACCGATGATATGGGGAAATTTAGCCAGCACTATCCCAAGGTGGCAGTTATAGTTACCGCTAGTGCCCGGGGCAGGGATGCTGCCATGACCGCTGCCTGGCATAGCTCTGTTTCTTTTAAGCCACTCCTCTATGGCATCGCCGTTGCACCTAAGAGATTTACTTACCAGCTTATCACGGAAAGCCGGGAGTTTGGCATTAATTTCATTCCTTCCGAGAAAGCCTCCCTCGCCGCTTCCATCGGCGGCACTTCTGGACACCAGATGGACAAATTTGAAAGATTTAATATCAAGAAAGAGAAGCCTTTGAAGACCACGGCACCTATCTTAAAAGATGCTTATGCTGCCTATGAATGCAAGCTGGTGGATAGTAAGCCCTATGGTGACCACATCTGGATAGTCGGTGAGATTGTAGCTGTGCACTTCCTCGAGGAGGCATTTACCCCGGCGGAGATTCTCGACCTGGATAAGATAAAGCCGCTCCTTTACCTCGGTTCAGATTTCTATGCTAGCACGGATAAAAACAGCGTAAGCTTTGCAAAGAGGGGGATTTAGATGGTTAATCAAGATAAAATCAAACTGGCAATGGCCTCCATAATCGAAGCTATTGGTGAAGATCCCCTTAGGAAGAGCATAAAGGACACGCCACGGAGGGTGGCTGAAATGTATGCCGAGCTCTTTTCCGGTTTGGATGTCGACCCTAAAGCTGAACTAGTGGTGGACTTTGAGGAAGGATATGAAGAGATGGTGATTCTAAAGGACATCTCCTTCTATTCCATGTGTGAACACCATCTCCTACCGTTTTATGGCGTAGCTCATGTCGGTTATATCCCTAGCCCTGGTGGTAGAGTGGTAGGGGTAAGCAAGCTGGCCAGGGTGGTAGAAATCTGCGCCAGGCGCCCTCAGCTTCAGGAAAGGATGACCCAGCAAATTGCTGACGCCATCTTTGAAGCACTTCAACCTGATGGGGTGGCCGTAGTCATTCAAGCCGAGCACTTATGCATGGTTATGCGTGGGATAAAAAAGCCGGGAACAACTGTGATAACCTCGTCGGTGAGGGGAACTTTCCGCAGCAAGGTAGCAACTCGGAGTGAATTTTTGTCCTTAATTCAAGGGAAGTAGTTTATTCGTGACGCAAGGACTCGATGGGGTCGAGTCGTGCCGCCCGGATGGCCGGGTACAACCCGGAAGCAAGTCCGATAAAAATCGCTACACCTACCGCCAGGGCAATAGCATCGCCGGAAAGCGTAGCAGCAAAGGAGAAACCAAGATTTGTCGCTATCTTAGACATAATTTTAACTATAATCCACCCCAGTCCTATCCCCAGAGCACCGCCACAGAGCCCCAGTGTAGCAGCTTCAATGAGGAATTGAATCAGAATATCTCGACGCTTGGCTCCTACCGCCTTACGCAGACCGATTTCCCTGATACGCTCGGTCACCGAAACCAGCATGATATTCATAATCCCGATGCCGCCGACAAGCAAGGATATACCAGCTATGGCGGCAAGGACGAGCTGGAGTATTCCCAGCACCTGGGTGACCTGGTCTGCCACAGACGCCACGTTGAGAACTCTGAAGTCATCGTCCTCTCCCTCTCTGATGTTGTGGGTGTCCCGCAAAATAGCAGTGATCTCCTGCTCGGCAGATTCCAGCTCGTCGCTGCTCTCTACCTGGACGCTGATCATGTTAACACTGTTTCCGCGGCTGCCCACCTGTGAGGTTGCCAAAGTGGTATAGAAGGTGGATAAAGGAATATAGACCCTCATGTCTTCAACTCCAAATCCCATCCCCCGGCTTTCCAGTACACCGCTGACCTGGAATTGACGCCCACCAATCCTCAAGCTCTGGCCGGTAGGGTCCATCTCACCAAAAAGGGTCTTGGCTACTTCGCTCCCCAGGACGGCTACCCTTGACCTCGCTCCATAATCGAAGTCGGTTATGAAGCTGCCCTGTGCCACGGCATAGTTGTCCACCCATTCGGCTTCTGGAGCCACCCCGGCAATAATTGTGTTGCTAAGGCTCTCTCCACCAGCTACAACCTGAGCGTAAGTCTGCGCCATTGGCGCCACATCTTTTACAGAAGGGGCATTTTGGGCAATTGCCTGCGCATCTTCCAAAGTCAGCGTTGTCTGAGCTCCCACTCCACTCATGCCGAGTTCTGGAGGTGTGACGTATATCAGGTTAGACCCCAGGGTGGCAAAAGACTCCTCTACTATAGCCGCCTGCGCACTTCCTAAGGATAGCACAGAAATAACTGCAGCCACGCCAATCAGGATGCCCAGCATGGTCAAAGCTGACCTCATCTTGTTACCAAGCAAAGCCCGCAGCGCTGTAGAGAAACAATCCCAGAGTTTCATTCCGATGCCTCTATTTGAAATTCAAGTGTCACCCTGGCCCTCAACGAACACTTCCTTCAATCTGGCCATCGCGAATTTTAATGGTGCGCTGGGTATAAGCGGCAATATCTGGTTCATGAGTAACCAAAACGATGGTCATTCCCTGCTCATTCAGTTGCTTGAAAATTAGCATGATTTCCTGGCTAGTCTGGGTGTCAAGGTTGCCTGTGGGTTCATCAGCTAAAATAAGAGAGGGATTATTTACTAAGGCTCGGGCGATAGCCACCCGTTGTTGTTCCCCTCCAGCTAGCTCGCTCGGTCTGTGGGTGACCCGATGAGCTAGTCCCACTGACTCCAGGACCTGTAATGCTCTTTGCCGTCGGTTGCTGGCACCACTGTAAATAAGTGGCAGCTCCACATTGGCTAAAGCCGTGGTCCTGGACAACAAGTGGAAGCTTTGGAAGACAAAGCCTATCTTTTTATTTCTTATCTCGGCTAATTGATTATCGTTAAGCTCGCTTACCTCGGTCTCATCCAGGCGGTATCGTCCTGAAGTCGGCTTGTCAAGGCAGCCGATGATATTCATCAGGGTAGACTTCCCCGAGCCTGAAGGCCCTATGATAGATACCATCTCTCCCGACTCAATGCGGCAGCTAATCCCCCGCAGAGCAGGAACTTCGGTCTGCCCCGCTTTATACACTTTGGTTATGTTTTCAAGTTCAAGCATTGGCTACATCATGAAGAAGCCGTCTGGTCGCTCCTCAGAAGCACGTAATACCACCTTTTCTCCCTCCTGCAATCCCGACAAAACTTCAGTGTTCATCCCGTCGGTTAGCCCCAAGGTAATTTCTCTCTCTTCCTGCTGCCCGTCTACGAGCACTACAACCATTGGGTTTTCCGGGGTCCCCCGAATATATCTGTTCGGTATCGACAATACATCATCATGACGCTCGATGATGACTTCAGCAGTGGCACTCATGCCATCCCTGAGCTCTGCGACGGGATTTTTCAAAGTTATGGTGGTGTCGTAAGATACCACCCCTGCTAGAATTGTGCCTACCGGGGAGATAAAAACAACACTGCCCTTTACTTCCTCGTCGGGCAAGGCATCTAATATGATATTCGCTTCCTGGCCTAGCTGCACCATGGCGATATCTATTTCATCAATAAAGCCGCGCATCTCTATCTCACTGGTGTCAACCAGGGATATTGCCGGAGTGGCTAATGTCGCTGTCGAGATTTCTTTTCCTTCAGTTATGCTGATGTCAGCTACCACGCCATCAAAGGGAGCCACTATTACGGCCTTTTCCAGGTTAAGCTCCGCCGATTCCAGGCTGAGTTCTGCTATTTCCAGGTTCAGCTTTGCTGTTTCCCAATTCGCTTTGGCTGCGTCCACTTGCTGTTCAAGCACATCCTCTGAGGGACTCGGCGGCGGCCCGTCCTCGTCCAGGTTAATTAAAGCGATTTCATATTGTGCTCGGGCTGCCTTGACTTGTTCCTCCGCTATTTCGACTTGTAACTCAGTAATCTCTACACTTGATTCCAAAGACGGCGCATCAAGCCTGGCTAATACCTGGTCTTTTGTCACGTTATTCCCTTCGTCAACCAGCACCTCTTCCACTGTACCCGTGACACCAAATGATAAATATGCTTTGTTAGGCATTACTAAACTGCCATCCGCCAAAACGGTTTTCACTATATCGCCCCGGGTAACGTTAACAGTCGTCAGCGTAGATTCGGGGCTGGTGCCTCTAGTAAGTACGATACCGAGTACTATACCAATAACAACCACGCAGATTGTTATTATTAGTGCTATCCTTTTTTTCATTTTCCTTAGCCTCTTTTCAAAAATTTGCTTGTTGTAACACAGCAAGTATTTGCTTCAACACAGAGCCGAGATGCCTGAAAGTTTAGCAGCAGGATTGTTAAGCTTGATTGGCCTCATTTTCTAAATTTTCAGTTCTAATTTCCCTTACTAACTTACTAAACTCATTCACATGTTGACCCATAATATTGATGAACTCCTCAACTGCCTCCACTTTCACAAAGACCAGACCCCTTCCCTGAGGTAGCTTAAAAGTTAGCAGCCTGGTACCAACATCCATATCCAATTCCTTTCTGGCTTCCACGGGTATAACTATCTGCCCTCGTGGACCAACAACCGTTGAGCCAAAACACTTACCGACTACCTGCATGTCCTCGTATTCCATTTTTCCTCCTAGAATAAATTCGGCGCCCAACTTAATATCGTATGATATGCCCTACTATTCGGAATTATATGATTTTTCTTATTATTTTGTCAAACAGTATGTTGGATGTTGTCCATTAACCGCTTGTAGCGAGTGTGCCGGACTATGAGCGGCAGTCATGGTAAAATTAAGTTGCCTTCGACAAGCTCAGGCGAACGGGTTGCTAAACAACCTCCGAATTTTAAGCGTGGCTCGCGATGAAAAAACTTATTGAAGGAGCAGGCAAGCTGGGGATAGAGTTCAATGCCAGGCAGGTAAAGCAATTCGAGCTTTACTACCAGGAGCTAATTGAATGGAATAAAAAAATTAACCTCACAGCCATAACAGATTACTCCTCGGTACAGGTAAAGCATTTCCTTGATTCCCTGACCATCACCCTGGCTTTGTTTGAGGAAGAGGTGGAAAGCCCCGATTTCAATATTATGGACATAGGCACAGGCGCCGGCTTCCCCGGCGTGCCGCTCAAAATTCTTTTCCCACAACCCAGGCTGGTGCTCATTGAACCCACAACAAAAAAGACAGCTTTCCTCCACCACATTATCCACAAACTGGAGCTGGAAAATGTGGAAGTGCTGAATAATAGAGCTGAAGAAGCAGCTCATTTACCGCTCTATCGTGAGCAATTTGCCCTGGCTCTCTCCCGTGCTGTAGCCTTGCTGCCTACCTTGGTGGAACTAACTCTGCCCTTTTGCCGGATCGGGGGAAGATTTATCGCTCAAAAGAAGGGGGGAATCGACCAGGAGATAAACAGGGCGGAAAAAGCCATTGCTGCTCTGGGAGGCAAATTAGACCAGATAAAGAAAATAGAATTGGACGAATTTAATGATGTGCGTTATTTGGTAATTATTGATAAAATCTACCCGACACCTAATAAATATCCCCGTCGTCCTGGCATACCAAGGCGACGGCCAATTTAACACCCCATGAAAATTCGCTGCGTTTTTCAGGGGTAACTAATTCAGGAGGTGAAATAGAGATGTGGAGTAGGAGATCCCGGAGGTTCTACTTTGGCCTCCCTCCCTTCGCTTTCTACTTCCAGGGATTCAAGCCCTTTCCCGACAGAAAGGAATATCTGGACATGCTCGAGGAGTATAAGAAAGACCTGGAGGAGGAACTAAGGGAGGTAGAAAGGGAGATCGAGGAAACAAAGAAGAGCCCCTAGCAAAGAAGTGCAAGCCAGGGTCCGGTCCCATAAATAGCCATTATAATCATCGGCTTGTCATTAGCACTTGTAGCGAGCAATATTGTTCCAGCTTGTCAGCTTGCTATTATGGGTTGGTATGAGAGCCGGCGCTCAGATCCTATCACCTGATTTAGTGAAATTTGCTGACTTTTTTACCAAGCCGCCGAAATTTTTGAAAACTCGAAAGCAATGCTTGACAGTGTGTGGGGGGAGTGATACTGTATTTAACAACATCCTGCGGAAACTAGACTATTAGATAAGGGGGGAACTATGGGGCAAAAGAAAATCTTCGCGTCGGCAATTCTGTTGGTAGCATTGATGGTGGCTTTCCCGGCAGTCGGCCTGCTAGCCGGGGAAAGCAGCACAGACACCATGGATTTATCGACAAGGGAGAGCAGTATACTGGGGGCTTACGGCAAACTGCCTCTCCTGTTTATTGAGAACCGGGGGCAGGTGGACGAGGTGGTCAGGTACTACGTCAAGGCGTCAGGACAGACGGTCTATGCTGATGTCAATGCCGCTGCGGCCACCATCACCATGAACGGCGACTACTCCATCACAGCCGACTTTGAGGAGATACCGTCGGTTCAGTATGACCTCTCCATCAACAGCACGGGGGATGGTTCGGTCACCACGCCTGGAGAAGGCACGTTTAACTATACCGCAGGAACGGTGGTCGACCTGGAGGCGACCCCAGATGCTGGCTACCGGTTTGTCGAGTGGACTGGTGATGTGGGCACCATTGCTAATGTCAATGCTGCTGCGACCACCATCACCATGAACGGCGACTACTCCATAACGGCTAACTTTGTGGGTGTTGAAGCTGGCGATGTGGGCATTAAGGCTGGCGACTGGATAAAGCTTAAGTATACGATTACTGGTTTGCCTCAGCCGTATCCAGAGTGGTTGAAGTTGGAGTTTCTAAGCGTTGAAGGCACAATCGCTACTGTGTGGGCTACGGTACGCATGTCTGACGGAACCGAACAAAGCGACACCACGCCTGTGAATGTTGTATCTGGCAGCGAAGCCTCTGGGCTCGCAGGAATTGTTATTTCCGCCAACCTGACAACAGGAGACGCCGTTTACATAACCGGGTATGGCAATGTAACAATAGAAGGCGAAGCTACAAAAACTTATGCGGGAGCAAACAGAACAGTAGTCTATGCAGGCTTTTCGCAGGATGAAATCCAGGTTACTTACTACTGGGATAAACTGACCGGGGTGATGGTGGAGGTATCCTCAACTTCTCCCGGCATTACAGCCACTGCTAAGGCAACAGAGACAAACATGTGGGAAGCTATAACTGTCCGGATGCCGTGGTGGCCTTGGATAATAGTTGGGGTGGTGGCGGTGGGACTGGTGATTTTCTTCGTGCGTAGAAGAAGAGCTGCTTAGACCAAAGGACGCTGAACTGGGCCTTCCCCTCTTTACTCAGCCACTACGCTTTGTCGCCTCGCAATGACTTTTATGTCACGATTTCTGCAAATCACCATAATCACAGTGCAGAGTCCAATGATAACATTTCCAGATTTGGTGGGCTAACCTTCTATTACTCAATTTACTGACTTTTTTACCGGGTGCGCTGAAATTCTGGAAAAATCACAAAAACGGTCTGACACTGGTTAATAACCTTCCGTGTCCAAATTCATTTGGCCTCCCAGAATGACATTACTAGACGCTCTCATTTGGCATTTGTGATTTAACTGGCACAGCGGTATAATGAAAATTGATGGAAAAGGGTACCTGGAAAGTTAAGGCAGGACTTGCCCAGACGCTGAAGGGCGGGGTGATTATGGACGTGGTTACCCCGGAGCAGGCTAGAATTGCCGAGGAAGCCGGTGCCTGCGCTGTTATGGCGCTGGAACGGGTGCCAGCGGATATCCGCGCCGACGGCGGAGTGGCTCGCATGGCTGACCCCACTATAATTAAGGCCATAATGGCAGCGGTCAGCATCCCCGTAATGGCCAAATGCCGCATCGGTCATTTTGCTGAGGCTCAGGTGCTGGAAGCACTGGGCATTGATTTTATCGACGAGTCTGAAGTGCTTACTCCCGCCGACGAAAGCCATCATGTTTGGAAACATGAATTTAAGGTTCCTTTTGTCTGTGGTTGCCGGGACTTGGGCGAAGCATTACGTCGTATTGCCGAAGGGGCGGCGATGATTCGCACCAAGGGCGAGGCGGGAACAGGCAACATCGTTGAAGCTGTAAGGCACATGCGGGCAGTCCAGGATGGAATTCGCCGGCTTCAAGCTTTACCTGAGGAGGAATTAGTAGCTGAGGCGAAAGCCCTTGGTGCTCCTTTGGAGTTAGTAATGGAGGTGCATAAAACAGGGAAGCTACCTGTTGTGAACTTTGCCGCCGGTGGTATAGCTACACCCGCCGATGCTGCTTTGATGATGCAATTAGGAGCCGAGGGAGTATTTGTGGGCTCGGGGATTTTTAAGTCCAGCAACCCCGCAACCAGAGCGCAGGCCATTGTTAAAGCTACCACTCACTACCAGGACCCTGCTATCCTCGCTGAGGTGTCCAAAGGTTTGGGAACCGCCATGCCAGGTCTGGACATAAAAGCTATACCACAACAAGAATTGTTGGCTCCTAGGGGTTGGTAAGGTGAAGACAGGTATTTCACAGAATGCGAAGGATAGTTACTGACGATCTAGACGCACTGCTTGATATCTTGCCACTCCATGTCCGTGAGCCGCTCTACCAGCAGCCCGACCATAGCGAACTGTTGGAGGTAATCTTAGATTTAGGGCGCCTCCCCGAAGCCCGTTTTCCCCACAGGGAGCTGGTCCTTAACTCCAGGGAAGTGAGCCAGTCTGATATTGATTATGTAGTATCACGCATTGGCGAGTTCACCGGGGATAATCGCGCTGGGATCGACCACACGCTTCACCGCATCTCGGCCATACGCAATAGAAATGGCTACATAATTGGCTTGACCTGCCGTGTGGGCAGAGCTGTGTTCGGCACCGTAAGGATGATTCAAGACCTTATCGAATCAGGCAAAAATGTGCTGCTTCTAGGACGGCCCGGTATAGGCAAAACCACTATGTTGCGAGAGGTGGCTCGAGTGCTGGCTGATGACTTCAAAAAACGAGTTATCGTAATTGATACCTCCAATGAAATTGCCGGGGATGGAGACATTCCTCATCCCGCTATCGGGCATGCCCGGCGAATGCAAGTAGCCGCTCCCGCTGAACAACATGCGGTAATGATTGAAGCAGTGGAAAATCATATGCCTGAGGTCATCATTATCGACGAAATAGGCACTGAACTCGAAGCCCAAGCAGCTCGAACTATCGCTGAACGCGGAGTGCAGTTGGTGGGCACGGCACATGGAAACACTCTGGAAAACTTGATAATGAATCCTACCTTGTCTGACCTTATCGGCGGCATCCAGACGGTTACCTTAGGAGATGAAGAAGCCAGGCGGCGTCACACGCAAAAATCTGTCCTGGAGCGCAAGGCTCCGCCCACCTTTGGCGTGGTGGTAGAAATTGTAGATTATTACAAGGTAACCGTACATCCTGACGTGACCGAGGCTGTTGATGCTCTCTTGCACGGGCAATCCCCCAAAGCCGAATTGCGCTGGATGGATGAAGATGGTGAGGTAAAGAGGGAGGCGATAACCTCCCCTCTTATATGGGAAAGCAAGGAAGAGAAGCAGCCGGAAAAAACGCTGCGATTCTACCTCTTCGGCGCTAACCGGTCTCGATTGGAGCAAATTGCCAGGGAAGGGCGAAAAGAGCTGAAAATCGCCTCCGACCTTAAGCAAACTGACATTTTCCTCACTACACGAAGTTATTACCGCCGCAAGCCACAGAAGATACGGGATGCCGAGGCACTGGGTATACCAATTTATGTCCTTAAAAGCAACAATGCCGCTCAAATGAAGCAATGCCTGGACGCCCTCTATCCCCGTGACACTCAATATACCTATGTTCATCATCTACAGCGTATCTTAGCTGGACGCCGCGGTTTCGACTCCGGTAACCGGAGCTTTGAACCTGGCGGCAAAAGGAAGTCGAGGTAATCTTTGGGACTGTTCATCACCTTTGAGGGTGGCGAAGGCTGTGGCAAAAGCACCCAATCCAGGCTCTTGCTGAAGAAGCTTGAGCAGCAAAATATCCCTGTGGTATTAACTCATGAACCTGGAGGCACGGCTCTGGGTAACGAATTAAGAAAAGCGCTTAAGAGGAGAAGGGGCTCCTTTATTTCGCCCCAGGCTGAGCTATTGCTCTTTGCTGCTTCCCGTGCCCAGTTGGTAGCTGAGCTAATTCGTCCTGCTTTAGAAGAAGGTAAAGTAGTCATCTGCGACCGCTTCACTCACTCCACACTGGTCTATCAGGGCTATGGGCGGGGACTCGATTTTACTGCCATAGAGATGGTCAATAATATGGCAACACAAGGCCTCAAGCCAGGCCTGGTCATCTTTTTGGATATTTCGCCTGAGCAGGGATTAGCGCGAAAGCGAAGTTTAAAAGACCGCTTTGAGCTGGAGGATTTATCGTTCCACCAGCGGGTGAGGGAGGGTTACCTCAAGATGGCCGCCGCCGAGCCCGACCGCTGGCTGGTGATAGATGCCTCTCTACCTAAAGGGAAAATTGCTGAGATTATCTGGGATAAGGTGAGCCAGTTAAGGCCTGATTTATCAGTCTGACCATTTTTACCATTCTGAGCCTGAACGAAGTAAAGAGGAAGAATCTAAGAGATGTTTAGCAACATCCAGTGTCATTCTGAGCCCTTCGCTACCTGTCATTCTGAGTGTAGCGAAGAATCTAACTCCGCTCAGGGTAAACTCCGCGAAGAATCTCTGAGATTCTTCGTCGTCCCGATTTCATCGGGACTCCTCAGAATGACATTACCAAGCAGTCTCAAGAATTCAAGGTATGAATTTTAGGCATGCCTAAAGGAAAGGTCGCTGTGGCATTGAGCGGGGGGGTGGATTCCTCCGTCGCTGCTTTGTTGCCCAAAGAAGCCGCCTATGAAGTGATGGGCATACATATGCGCCTCTGGGATTCTCCGCGCTCCGAATACCAGGCACATCGAGCGGAGAATATCTGCCGCATTTTAGATATTCCCTACCATCAGGTTGACCTGCAAAAGGAATTTGAGCTCTGTGTAGTTGACTATTTCTGCCAGGAATACCAGCAAGGGTGGACTCCCAATCCCTGCGTTGCCTGCAACCAGTACATAAAGTTTGGCCTCCTCCTCGATAAAGCACTCTCCCTGGGCGCTGACTATCTGGCTACAGGCCATTACGCCAGAGTAGAGCATTCCAGAGGCGGGCATCGCTTGCTTAAAGCAGTAGACACCGGTAGAGACCAATCTTATTTTCTTTATACTCTAACTCAGGAAAAGCTCGGGCAAGTCCTATTCCCTTTAGGCGAGTATAGCAGAGACGAGGTTAAACAGATGGCAAAGCAAGCAGGATTGCCCACAGCAACCAAACCCAGCCAGGATGTCTGCTTCATTTCCCAGAGGAACTATGGCGCTTTTCTCAGCCAGAAATTTTCCACTCTGCCTGGCGATATTGTAGATACCCGAGGAAGGAAATTAGGTCAGCATCGGGGAATAGCCTTTTATACCATCGGGCAGAGGCATGGCCTGGGATTAGCCTCTGGCAAGCCACTCTACGTCATAAGGATAGAGCCTGAAAGCAATAGAATTGTGCTTGGTCATGAGAAGGAGCTCTACAGCCAGAAGCTCGCCGCTCAAAAGCTGAACTGGATATCAGGTAAGGCACCGCGTGAGCCCCTTACAGCCAAGGCCAAGATACGCTATAAGTCAAAAGAAGCAGAAGCTATCCTCTTTTTTAGGAATGGCTCCGTGGATGTTCATTTCGCTCAGCCGCAAAAAGCGGTGACCCCGGGGCAGGCCATCGTGTTCTATAATGCTGGTGAGGTACTGGGGGGTGGGATTATTGACTCCGATGAAATCGGAGCTCAGCGCCATAAATAAAGAAACATAAATCCCCCTCTTAAGACCTGTCCTGAGCGAGTCGAAGGATAAGAAGGGTAAGGAAAGTTTCCCAAATCTTCCCCTCTTAAGATAAGAGGGGTTAGGGGAGTTATGAAAGAGAGAGCTTTGTCTCGGTTTCCGAACCTCGATGAGGAAGATAAGCTTAAGTCGCAGGGCTACGAGCTTATCGCCGGCATCGATGAGGTCGGGCGGGGAGCTCTCGCCGGGCCGGTAGTCGCCAGCGCCGTTATCCTGCCCCACCCGGCCAATTTGCCCTGGTTTGGGCTGGTTCGGGATAGCAAGGAATTAAACTCCAGAAAACGTGAATCCCTCTTCGACCTGATTAGCAAGGAGGCTATAGCTGTGGGCATCGGCATCGTTCCTCCTCAAGTGATTGACTCCATTAACATCCTCAAGGCAACCAGACTGGCTATGATGCAGGCGGTGGAAAAGCTGCCCAAACAACCGACCTTCCTCCTCATTGACAGGCTGAGCTTGTCTCAATGTCCCATCCCTCAAAGGGGGATAACCAGAGGTGATAAATCATGTCTCTCCATTGCCTGTGCTTCTATCATAGCCAAGGTCGCCAGAGACCGTATGATGGAAGAGCTTGACATAATTTATCCTGGCTATGGATTTGCCCAGCATAAAGGCTATGGAACAAGGAGACACCTATCCTGTCTGCGAAAGCTCGGGCCTTCGCCAATTCACCGCCTATACTTTGCCCCTGTCAGGAATCTCATCGCAAGCCAAAGCTCTGGCAATTTAGCTTCGGGGCATTCTGAGCCCTTCGCCCCTTGTCATTCTGAGCGAAGCGAAGAATCTAACTCCGTTCAGGGCAAACTCCCTGATGAGTCAAGTGATGAAGCGTCAAGAAGTTGGTAAGCTGGGGGAGAAAGCAGCCCGGAAATTCCTCAAAAAGCGGGGCTACCGTATTCGCGAGGTGGGTTTTCGTTGCCCTCGTGGAGAGATTGATATCATTGCCCAGCAGAAGGACTATCTTGTCTTTGTCGAGGTCCGTACCAAGAGCAATCTGGACTTCGGCACTCCTGAGGAATCGATAACACAGGCCAAAAAGAAAAAACTCATCGCCTTAGCCCTGACCTATACCAGTACTCACCAGAACCTTCCCTCCTTATGGCGTATAGACGTCGTAGCTGTAGAACTCAATGACAAAGGCAAGACCAGGCGCATCGAGCTCATCGAAAACGCCATCGAGCAGGTCTCCCATTTTAATTGCTAGCTATCCTACATCAGACCGAAGCTCATATTTAGACGGATTTTTGAAAAGGGATTTGGCTTTTGTCACAAGCATAATAAAACGTCAGGTTGTTACATTGACAGAACAACAGAACTGCGTGAGATTAGCGAGGCTACAAGGGCAAACGCCAATCACCAACCGCTCCATATGTGTCAAGCACACTCTTTTGACATCAAAAAGAAAGCAATGGTACTATCATGGTAAGTATAGACTTTTACACATCGGAAGATGCCCGCATTGAACAAAGAAGAAGGTGCAGAGTTATTGCTAAGTCGCCCATGGGAGTGGCAGCTAGAATACTTGCAAGCACTCATTGATAACAAGGTCGCCGAGGATTTGTATATAGAATACAAGGAGTCTCGTCTCCTTGCCAACAAAGATAATTGTGTCGAGGAACTTACCAAGGCAGTGTCAGCTTTTAACAACTCCGATGGTGGGGTGATAGTCATCGGCATTAGGGAGAGACGGGAGAGGAAAAAGCGTTACCCCGATGGTTTTGACGAGGGAGTGTGCGAATCAGACTTCAACAAGACATGGCTGGTGCAGATTATTAACAGTAATATTAATCCATCAATTCCAGACCTCAGGGTCAACTTAGTCAAGCTGGATGGTGAACAGGAAGGTCAGGTAGTTTGTGTCATCTATGTGCCGAAGGGCACAAGAGCAGTTCAAGCTAAGGATTTACGATATTACCAGCGTGTTGAAGACCAATCGGTTCCCATGAGGGACTTTCAGATTAGAGATGTAAACAATCGCAGCTTAGGACCCGACCTCTGGATGTCTTTCATCATCCCCCCAGGGCAGAGCAACCAGCTGATGACGAGAGAAGGCCAGAATAAGGCAAGTCCATTTCGCATAGGCCTAGTCGCGTGGAATCTGTCAGACACTGTGGCTGACCTGGCGGTGTTTAGAATTGTGCTTCCGAAGCGACTTGAGCCATCAGTGCCGAGGAGTTTTGTCGAGAGTGATATTAGTCCTAGTCCCAGAATTCATCTCCAGTACAAGGGAAGAAAAATTTCTGACGATTCCAAGATATATGTGCAATATTATCGAAGCCCAGAATCACATCCAATCTTCAAGGGGTTGCAGCCTGCTGTAGTCGGAGGCTTTGACATAACTTTCCGTGCTTACTATGAAAACATTCCCCATTCTGAGCCTCTATTATGGGTAGCTGAAAGCCCAAGAATGGGGCCTAGATGTGGTGCCAGTATTGTGGCCACAGATGGTTGGTGCGTTGAACTCAATGATGCTCAGGAAGCCCGAATTACCTTGGACGATATGGAGCCTCTGGACTATTTGCGAGAGCGGGCAAATATAACAACCACTGGGGAATTGAAATCAAGCTTTTTCGACATTGCGTAGGAAACAATAATATTGTGAACCAACTTATGTATTAAGGTCATTCTCTACGACCTATGCAATGGGGTGGTGGGGGGTGTGGCGTGCTATGATTTCGCAAATTCCGCTCAACAATAAGCCAAAATGTTCCCTCTCTAGGTCTGTTGGATAGTCTATATCGTCCATCTAACTGTATCCACGTGCAAAAAGTTGCGACACGGCAACAGCCATTCACAACAGTCTACTTGACGGCGTGCACCAGCCCGTATTTGCATAATTGCACGACTTCTCATTATCTATAAATGCCTACGAATGCCTGCAGCTTTGGTTTTCTCAATGAACTCTCTGAACTCCTTCTTTACTTCTTCGGAGACATTTCCTTTCTCTATCTCGCGCATAACCCGCTCCCCAACCTCAACAAGTCTTGTTCGCCAGTCCGTGAATAGATCCTCCTCTTCCTTTAGTTTCTTTTTGGCGGCAATAGCTGCCCACGGTGGCCCGTCATAGCTCATAGACACTCCTCCCTCGGCAGTAATGAAGACTTTAAGAGAGATAAATCCTAATCCTATTATACTACTTGCTAGTTTGGTGAAGTTTGAGATTTGTTGCTACTACGAATATCCCCAATGTTATAATTGGAATGACAAACAGATGTGGAGAGATATACTAATAATACTTGCCTTCGTGTTTGCCGGGCTAACGTATTTTGGGCTAACACCTGGACGACTATCTAGATACACTAGGACTGCAAGGACTGAACTAACCAAGAGAACACCATTGCAAAAAGGGCGTCTAATCTTTGCCATCGCGCTGAGCCTAGTTTACATCTATATGCTTGCGGGCGGACTCATCGAGTTCTCATTAGAATGGTCCCTACGCCTAACGTCGGCCTTTGGTGTGCTCTGGACCGTGACAATTGCAGATTTTTGGAGGCTAAAAGAAAAGAGGGGCGAAAAAGTATTCATAAAAGTAATCATTGTGGCAACTTTGGTTTTTGTACCACTCTTCATTGCTAGTTATGCATTAGGTGATATGCCTTTGTTGAAGAAAATAGCTTACCCAGCGGCTACAATTGGCATTGGATGTGTTTCCGGTATGGTGAGAGCATACATCGAGAGAAAACGAGAAAGTAGGCAACCTTGTAAAGAGGAGGACAAATAACCCCCAACACCACTACCAAGCAGATGACCTAAGGCAAAACCTACTACTAATCAGCTACAGTATACACCGTAATTATACCACTAGTTCAGTAAAGTTTGAGAATAGCTTGAGGCTCTACTGTAACATAAATAGGGCTTAGAGAGAGTCCACCACGCAATCCAAAGGGCATACCCCTTCTTGATATTCAGATACCTGTTTCTGACCTATTTGGATTTTGGGAATGAATTGGCATATTGGTGAGGAGTATACCCTAGGGATATTGGTGCTACCTACGACTAGCCACGAAGATGTTGGCTCGTAGAAAAATCGTCAGGAGAGTAGATATTCAAACAGGGGGACTCTCTTGTAGTAAATTACATTCTATGCCAAATATTGCAGAATAGCATCTAACTTGATTAAGAATAGTTCTCTCCTGACTCTTGTACCGCCAAACAGTCGGGAGTAAATTGACGGAATATCAGGTCCCTGAATCCAGGAATCAGGTATGCGGAAATCCGACACATCAGTGCCTGTTTGTTCCAGCTTGTCAAGTGCAGAATGATACTCGGCGACCAACGGACTTTCTACATCACACAAATTATACTGGAGACTATCTTTGATTGCCCGTAATGAACCTATGGCTCGTTTACGGTCATCATTCACGTTCATATCCTTTCTTCACCGAGTATCTCTAGCCTTAGCTAACATTGAGCCTTAGCGGACAAATTATTCACCGCATCACAGAGCTTGACAAGAATTATTATGCCAATGACGAACATAGGGATAGCTAGCACAATAGCTAACATGAACGATACGAATGTCATCGTCGTAAGTGACCAGTCCGTAATAGTTATAGCGAGCCATATTATGACTCCCGTATAGACAAACGCATAGATAAACGCATAGACAAATGGCAGAATACAATAGGCTAGGAATAAGCCTTCGGGTAACCTTGAGGTCGATATGTCATGTCGGCTTATGTAGGAATTATAGTCCTTGGCGTATCCCCAATACGCTTGGAACATCCAATAAAGCTGGAAAAAGGGAATGAATATGTATCCAACAGCCTTGCCAGGAGTAGTTCTAGCATGACCGTCTTGAATAGCCGCCCAGACCTTGTATAGGAGCACAAGAGATATTACTATAGAGTACAGAGACAATATGTAACCGAACCAAACCCGCATTCCCACCATTATCCCCCCCAAAACGCTGCCACCTATAATCGAGCCCACATAGAAACTCTTGCTTAACTTGGTCGGGGTAGCCTCTGCTGAACTACTCATCAATTACTCCAGTCATTGTAATCGTAATTGTGGCACTTGCAGAAGAATTGCTTGTCTCATTGCTAGTTACTTCGTTGTTGGAATTGCTCGTATCAGCTATAGAAATGACACTATCACTTAGGCCAAATAGAATTGGCCCTGAAACTAGAATTGTAAGGATGACCAGGGGCTTCTTTGCTTCCACCACCTCTAGTTTTAATTATACCAGAAGATATCGAATAACTGCAAATTTCTTAAAAGAAATTGTGTCCAATGACACGCTTTGTTTTTTAGCTTTATTGCTAGGTTAGTGAAGTTTGAGGATAGCTTCACCTTATGCACTCAGGACATATAGTTTGCGGCGCTTATTTTGCTCTCAAGTAAGGCTCTAATACTTCAGGGATTAATACTGTACCATCAGCTTGCTGATAGTTTTCCAGCACAGCGATGAGGACTCGTGGTAGAGCCAATCCTGAGCCATTGAGCGTGTGAACAAGCTGTGGTTTGGTGCCAGGCTCAGGGCGATAGCGGATATTTGCTCGCCTCGCCTGAAAATCACCGCAATTGCTGCAAGAACTGACCTCGAGCCATTCGGCACAGCCCGCAGCCCACATTTCGATATCATATGTTTTGCAGGCGGCAAAGCCCAGGTCTCCAGTACATAATTGCACCACGCGGTGAGGTATGTCCAGCTTCCGACATATGTCCTCAGCGTCAGCGACCAATTTCTCCAGTTCTTCGTCAGAACTCTCAGGGTTGGTAACCTTGTAGAGCTCCACCTTATCGAACTGGTGCCCCCGCTTAATGCCCCTGGTGTCCGTGCCAGCAGCCATCTTCTCTCGACGGAAGCAAGGAGTATAGGCGACATAATGAAGGGGCAAGCTATCGGCACTTAATATTTCATCACGGTGAAGGTTAGTTAACGGTACCTCCGCCGTGGGGATAAACCAAAAGTCATCTTCCTCGTCGTGATATAAATTATCGCCGAACTTGGGTAAATTTCCTGAGCCGACCATACACTCTCGCTTTACCATAAAAGGAGGATAGATTTCTTTATAGCCATGCTCGTTTACATGGACATCGAGCATAAATGAGATAAGCGCTCGTTGGAGGCGTGCCCCCAGCCCTTTGAGAACATAAAACCTGGTCCCTGAGAGTTTCACTCCCTGATGGAAATCTATTATGCCCAATTTTTCCCCCAACTCCCAATGAGGCAAGGGCTTAAAGGAAAATTCTCTTGGTTTGCCCCAGGTACGCACTACCACGTTATCACCCTCGCCTCTCCCTGAGGGCACGCTGGGGTGGGGGATGTTGGGCAACTCCAGTAGCAAGGAATCAAGGTTGGCTTTAGCTTCTCTGGTCTGCTGCTGCAAGGAAGATACTTGCTCTCCCAATTGACGCATCTGGGCGATGAACTGAGGTGGTTTTTCCTTGCTTTTGCTCAGTTGTTTGCTTGCTTCGTTATGTTTGGCACGGAGTTCCTCGGTCTGACGAAGCAAGCTGCGATAACGGCCGTCAATTTCAAGGATGCTATCTAGAGCAAAGGTATCGCCTCTTTTCTCCAGAGCCTGGCGAACAAGCTCAGGGTTTTCACGAATAAGCTTAATATCAAGCATATGTAGGCTCTAAATCCTAATTTCTAAACTCTAAACCAATCCAAAATTCTAAATTTAAATACCAAAACTCATTTTGGTTTGAACTTTGGTCATTAGATGAGAAGAATTAAATTTTTTTTCCTTCTGTTTAGGATTTCGAATTTTGCGCTTAGGATTTGTCATACTTTGCCTTGCCATTTTGTATTTTTATTCTTTTGTCTTCAGCTGGGGGAAAAGTATCACTTCTCGAACAGATTGCTGATTTGCAAGCAGCATAACCAGGCGGTCAATACCTATCCCCAGACCACCGGTAGGTGGCATCCCATACTCCAAAGCCTGAAGAAAATCTTCATCGGCGATTTCCACTTCCGTATCTACTTCCTCACCTAATTCAATTGCTGCTTTTGCTAGATCGGTTTCATCCATTGTTATGACTCCCCCCTCCCCTGGTTTCAGTTTCAGTTGACGGCGAAAGCGCTCTCTTTGGTCCAGAGGGTCATTAAGCTCAGTAAAGGCATTGGCAATCTCCATGCCGTTCACAAAGCCCTCAAATCTTTCTACCAACCGGTCGTCACCCCGCTTCCTCTTGGCCAGAGGTGACATTTCCACGGGGTAGTCCAGAAGGAAAGTCGGCTGAATAAGCTTTGGCTCGACAAAAGTGGAAATCAATTCGTCTATCAGCCTGCCCCTCCCTTTGCTTGACTCGACTTCCATTCCCAGCTCTGTCATTTGTGTCCACAGTGAAGCAGCATCGGGATAATCTTCAAAATCAATGCCGCAATGTTCTTTTATTGCCTCACGAAGGTAGAGTCTTTGCCAGGGGAGACCAAGGTCAATGGTTTTGCCGTTGCAAGCAAGCTTAGTATCGCCCAGAGCCTCCTGAGCTATATGAATGAACATCTCCTCAACCAATCTCATCATGTCATTGTAATCACTGTAGGCTTGATAGCACTCAAGCAAGGTGAATTCGGGGTTATGTTTGGTAGAAATACCTTCATTGCGGAAGACACGTCCTACCTCATAAACTTTGTCAAACCCGCCTATTATCAATCTCTTGAGGTGGAGCTCCAGGGCAATTCGCAGATAGAAGTGTTCATCAAGAGCATGATGATGGGTGACAAAGGGGCGTGCCAGTGCTCCACCAGGCTGTGGCTGGAGCACCGGAGTTTCTACTTCCATAAACCCCTGCTTATCGAGAAAACTTCTTATGGCAGTGATAATCTTGCTGCGCAAAGTAAAAATACTTTTACTCTCTTCGTTGGAAATGAGGTCGAGATATCTCTGCCGATAGCGTTTTTCTACGTCAGCCAGCCCATGCCACTTCTCCGGCAGCGGGCGAAGGGATTTACAGAGCATAGTGAAATCGGATACCTCCAGAGTGAGCTCTCCGGCTTTTGTCCGGAAGAGCTTCCCCCCTGCCCCGATAATGTCACCAATATCAATATCCTGAAGAAATTCGTACCTCTCCCGGCCCAGAAGGTCGTAGCGCAAAGAAAGCTGTATCTTCCCCGAACTATCGCGAATATCAAGGAAGGATATCTTACCCATAGAACGCTTGGACATAATGCGGCCAGCCAGTGATATGTCCTGAGAGCTCTCCCCTTGCTGCTCAAAAAGAGCTATCGCCTCTCGAACGGTGTGGCTGGGATGATAGGAATGGGGATAAGGGTCTATGCCGCGAGCCCGGATTCTGCTCAGGCTATCCAGCCGCTGTTCAGTTATGCGTTCTAATCTTGAAGTCATGAAAAATCAAAAATTAAACCTCAAACCTCAAAATTACAAAGCAAAATTCAAAACTTTTTTTTGCTTTCCAAACTAATCCCCAAAATTTCCTTAGCTTCCTCGGCCAGACGCTTGGGCACCATTACTTTTACCTCACCTAACCCATCAACTGTAATGCCGTAAACCAGACCAGCGCTCTCGTAGCTTAGGAGAGCTGGTATACCTTCGCTCTCCAACCGTCCCTTGATTATTTGCGCCTCCATGTACGTGGTAGTGCACACAGAAACCAATTGTTTCCTTGCAGACATAGTTCCTGCCTTCGTTTATTTTAGCAGAAACTCTTGGAGTATTGCTAAAACGATGGATATTGTATAAAATTTGCCCTGTTGCCCAAAGGGCTCCATCACAAATCTAAAATTCTAAAGGAGGGAAGATGATTTGAACGCGCTTGCAAGGCATCTGCTACTGGAACTAAAAATATGCAATAAGGAGGTGCTGGATGACTTAGATTTTCTCAAAGATTGTCTTAACGAAGCTGCCATTCAAAGTGGCGCTACCGTAGTGGGCGAGTCCTTCTATCATTTTTCCCCTTACGGAGTGAGCGGAGTGGTCAATATCGCTGAGTCACATATTGCCATTCATACCTGGCCGGAATACGGGTACGCTGCCGTAGATGTTTTCACCTGTGGGGACGATGTAGACCCGGGAAAGGCTGCCAGGTTGATAACAGAGAGGCTGGGGGCCAAGAATCACTCCTTAATCGAGCTTCGCAGGGGGATTATAGAGGATAGCCAGGTCGGGTGTGCAAAATGAAAGATAGCGACCCAGATAAACATAGATGGTTCTCCGACTATATAAGTCCTGACCTTACTATGCTGCATAGCATTAAGGAGAGGATATATTCAGGGCGAAGTAAGTTTCAGTCCATCGATATTATCAACACGGGCAGCTTCGGTATCTGTCTCGTCCTCGATGGCAAGATTCAATCCAGCGAGGCGGATGAATTTATTTACCATGAAGCTCTGGTACACCCAGCTATGCTTACCCATCCCCAACCACAGAGGGTATTCATTGCTGGGGGAGGTGAGGGTGCGACCTTAAGGGAAGTCCTGGCGCATAAGACGGTAAAAAGGGCTGTCATGGTGGATATCGATGAAGAGGTTGTGAACCTTTGTCGCCGCTTCTTGCCCTCCTGGCACCAGAATGCCTTCGATGACCCCAGGGCAGAGCTTCATTTCGTCGACGCCAGAAAATACCTGGATGAAAGTAGTGACAAATTCGATGTCATCATCATTGACCTGGCTGATCCCTTAGAGCAGGGGCCAGCACGCTTGCTATACACCCAGGAATTCTACCAAATAGTCAAACAAAAACTAGGGCCTGATGGCATTATGTCGGTGCAGGCTGAACCTGCCGAATGGAGGAACTTAGATAATTTCATCGCTATTGCCAGTACCTTAAGGAACGTTTTCCTGATAGCCCGCCCCTACCAGGTCCATGTACCTTCTTTTCTAGGCTTATGGGGCTTTGTCGCGGCTTCCCAAAGCCTTGACCCCTCTGAACTGACTCCCGAGGAAATTGACACCCGAATTTCAACAAGAATATCAAAAAAGCTAAAATCCTACGATGGCCTTACCCATCAAGCCATGTTTACTATCCCCAAGCATATTCGCCAACAGTTAGCTGCAAGCAAAAGAATCATCACTGACAAACAACCTATCTCTGCCTATTGACTTGCCCACACAAATTACTTCCCTGCCGTTTCTAACATCTTTTTACTAATTCCACCTGAAAAGTAACTGCTCGCCCTGATGTAATTCTGATGTCATTCTGAAGGAGCAGAGCGACCGAAGAATCTTGGGACCCTTCGCTTCGCTCAGGACGACACGTAAGCTGAATAGTTACAAAAAAGGCTTCACTTAAAGTCCAGGGATAGTGATGCCAATGACACGATTAGGCGGGCCATCCATATTGTGGCCAGGCCTCTCAATCCTCCGGACTTTTTGCCTCTTCCTCGGCGGAACCCGCCACTATCTCCTCTCCTTTTGTAAGATACAGCTGGCTTGTGCTTGATTTCACCCGTGGCACTATTTTCCCACCACAATGAGGACAAAGCACCCCAACAGTTTGTCTCGAAGTAAAGATGATGCTGACAATTCCTACGACCGCCAGCGCTATTCCTACGCCCATTACCACCCACCAGATTGCTTCCCTGAAGTCAGGCCTCCTTAGAAAAACGCCGAGGACTATTAGCGCAGCACCCAGAACCACCCACACCAGCACCGTTAGCATATCGTACCTTTTATAAGTCATTCTCCCACCTCCTGTCTTAGACTATAAATAAAGTAGCATCTATCGCCTACGTTGTCTAGCCCCTATCGACTTCTCCAAAGATTTTTTCAATTTCCGTAGGCTTCAGCCCCCTGAGGTTACAGGAAAGCTTGGCACTATGGGGTCAACTCTATCTTTATCTGCGACCCGTCACTGCGAGACTAAGCATGTCAGCCTAAGCAATCCTGATGGGTAGAGCGATAGGAAGAAAAATAAGGTTGCCCCCCAATTTTATAGCTCGCTTTACTTTATAGCGACTTCTCCATCTTTAACCGTAAAGATTATATCTTGGCCGGGGTCAGTATTGAAATACTCAAATCCTTTTCCTAATGAACCTTTGAGAGCAATACTATGAAGACAGGTACGAAGGCAATATGTTCCGTCTTCCATTTCACTAAGTGAAAGCCCGCAATCTTCTCCAGTAAAGTCTGCCTTGTCTTGAGGAACAAGATGGGAAGACGCAGATATACCGCCAGCTCCATAAACCATTTCCCCTGTTTCAATTCTGCGTATCTCTAGCTGATAAAAACCAAGTTGAGGCTCAGCTGCCGGTTCAAAGGAGCCAGGTATTGTCGGACTCTCATCCCAGCTAACTAAGATTCCATCTTTAGTTAGTTCAGCTCGTACATTAGTCGGCGGGTTCGGTGGCTCAACCCCTACCCAGATGTCAGTGTTTCTTACTCCCGGTATTGGCTCACCAGCCGCGTCAAGAGCAGTGAAAATATATTCTCCGCCAGCTGTGGGCACTCCTGGTTCACAGGTTGCGAAACGGAGCAAGGTTGTCCCGTCAACCCCAGGGCTAAACATATCAGTATATGGTGGAACAATTATTGGCCTACCATCAGGCAGGTCCACGCGAACGCTATCCATGACTATATTGGTATTAATTTGTAGAATAACACAGGGGTTTCGTTCCTCCGGTGGCAAAGTTACCGGCCCATTTAAGGCAAGATAGGCATCTGTCTGAAAATAAAGATCAACGGCAAAGTTGGCGATGACCGTTACATTTTGAGTTGGCATGGTGAAGGTAGTCTGTGCCGCAGTGGCATTACCAAATGTGCCCGCCGGTGCCGTCCAGTTGACAAAGTGGTAGCCTGCGGTGGCTACTGCTTTTATGCTGACTGAAGTGCCTGCTGTGTAAGGTGAAGCATTACTCAAATCAGTTGCCGTTCCTCCTCCTACAGGGTTTGTCACCATGGTGAGGTCATAGAGCGGCAGAAAGTTGGCGGTGACCGTTACATTTTGACTTGGCATGGTGAAGGTAGTCTGTGCCGCATTCGCATTAGCGAATGTGCCCGCCGGTGCCGTCCAGTTGACAAAGTGGTAGCCTGCGGCGGCCTCTGCTTTTATGCTGACTGCAATGCCTGCTGCGTAAGGCGAGGCATTAGTCAAATCAGTTGCCGTTCCGCTACTACCAGGAGCTACTGCCATGGTAAGGTCGTACTTAATAACGCCACCACAGCCTACCATCCCGGCAATTAAGGCTACCGTAACCAGAAAGATGCTAACTCTTGCCAAGTAATGGTGTCTCCTCGAACTAAGTATTATCTTCATACTTCACCTCCTTCGTAACATTTTGGTTTTTCCAAAATCCTTATCATTCTATAAACGCCGGACAGGCTCTTATTCTTTTGATGACATCATTTTACTTTCTTCTGATGCCTGTCGTATATCATATCCTTTATTACGCCTTTAGCCAGAACTTGTTTAATGCCGGACAGATTGCGAACCAGCATGAAAAGGTCGACAGCTAATACGTAACGTACTAGCGTCAGCGAGCCTTCAAACAACCAGACAAACAGAGGCAACAGGGCAAGTCCAATGAGTATGGCCGCCGTAAATTTCCGGGTAGTAAAGAACGGAATAGCTATTACTGCCAGCGTAACAAGTGTTGCCTCGGGGACTAGCACGAGGAAGATACCTATAATGGTGGCTGAACCCCTGCCACCTCTGAAACCTGCGAACACAGGGAAATTATGCCCCACCAGAGCACCAAAACCGGTCCCAAAGACCCAGGGTTCCGAAATGTTTAGAGCTTGGGCAATGAGTATAGCACCCGCCCCCTTCGCGACATCAATGATACCGACAAAAATGCCTTCATGGGTACCAATTTGTCGGATAACATTAGCGGCACCCATGTTACCTGAACCGACGTTCCGAATATCTATGCCTTTCCTCATGCGAGACACGATGTAGGCTGTAGGAATGGAGCCTAAAAGATACCCGATGATTATGCTTGGAATACCTGGTAGCATGTCTTCACCCAGCTAGGTGGCAGATTGCCTGTTTCCAAGCACGCTAACAACAATGAGACCAGGCCCTGTGTGAGTGCCGATAACAGGGCTTGTACGCGCGAGGTAAATAGGGACTTGAGGATACTTTGAGTGAAGCCTCTGGACCAACCTGTTGGCCTCGTCTAAGTCAGTGGCATACTCTACAGCTAACCCTTCAACCTTGCCAAAGCTTGCGGCAAAGTTATACAGTTGGTCTATCGCCTTAGCTCGGGAGCGTTCCCGACCACAGGGATACACCTCACCATCCTTAATGCCGATGATCGGGTTTACCTTGAGTAATGAACCAAGAAAGGCTTGCGCTTTGCCGATGCGCCCGCCGCGTTCCAGGTATTCAAGGGTATCAAAGGCAGCATGCATATCTACCCGGTGGATAGTGTGACGGGCCACATCCAGTACTTCATCAAGGCTAGCCCCACTTTGGGCTGCTTTGGCAGCAGCAATTGTTATGAAACCCTGTGCCATAATCGCCCATTGTGAGTCCAGGACCTCTACACGACATTGCTTCTTCATCAACCCTGCGGCTTGTAACGCCACCTGATAGGTAGCACTGAGCTTGGAAGTTACATTGATAACCACGATCTCGTTTGTTTTTTCGGCAAGCTTATCGTATGCATCGGCAAAAGCCCCTGGTGGCGGCACAGATGTCGCAGGCAAAGCCTTGCTGGTCCTTAGCTTTTCGTAGAACTGGTCAGGACTCAGGTCGAGACTATCGCGGTAGAGGTCCGTGCCAAAGCGGACAACGAGTGGAACCACTGTAATCCCGAACTCCTCAGCTACCTGAGGGGGCAAGTCAGCAACACTATCAGTCACAATAGCTACATTAGGCACGGATATTATCCTTTCCTCCACCAAACAACCCCGACAATATCATTTTGCGGCCACACGGGACTAGAATAGTACGGGTCGTCTGTAGATATGATACTGCTTGCTCATAAACTGCGCGAGGAAATGACACCACACCGGGGCAGGCTACCAGGGCGAGGGGAGCCATTAATCCAGCTACGATATTATCTCCAGTCAGTTAGTTCGGCTTTTGCCAGCATACTTCCGAGTGCCACTAACCATAGCGACGAGGTGATCGCCAGGCCTAAAATCCACCAGCTTAACGTATCCTCCTGCTGGATATCTCCTATGACCATTTTGGACAATAAATAAAGAAGACCAATCCCAGCCGCTGCTAGCATAGAGTGTGCCACTACACGCCATCCTTTTCGTGTTAAAAACTTCTTTATAAGCATCGCTCCCTCCTTGCCCTTCTATTAATATTATACTCCACGGAGAACATCCTGAAAAGTGGAAGAGAAAGTCGGCGCGCATTCAAAAGTTGGTAAAAGGGGTCAACTCTATTTTTCTCAACACCCCATTCTTTTGTCATCGCGAGTTATGGGATTGCCGCGCTTCGCTCGCAAGGACAAAAGCCTCTTTATCGACGGGGGACAAGTCCCCGCCTTCTCAAATGGCTGTCGATTGAGGTTTTGTTTTCTTACGCTTCTAAGCAGTTGAGGTAAACTTGCAAAGCTGAGCGATAGCTTTGGTAAGTCCGGGAATCGAAGAGAACAAACACGACATCTTTAAGGGATGTCGCTTGCTCCTTAAGAAACGAAACAATGGTGCTTACTGCTATTTTTGCCGCTTCATCCACGGGATAGCCATAGGCTCCGGTGCTTATGGAAGGAAAGGAAATGCTGGCCAATTTGTTCTCGGTAGCTAATTTCAGGCACTCGTAATAGGCACTCATCAAAAGCTCAGCTTCGTTTCTGCTGCCACCATGCCAGATGGGACCAACAGTATGTATCACATACGGTGCTTGGAGATTCCCCCCTGTGGTGATTACAGCTTTGCCTGTGGGCAATCTTCCTTGCTGGACAACAATTTTCTTGCATTCCTCTAATATTGCTGGTCCCCCGGCTCGGTGTATTGCCCCATCCACCCCTCCACCACCCATTAAGCTGGAGTTGGCAGCGTTAACGATGGCATCGGTAGCTTGCCTGGTGATATCTCCCTGGATCGTAGATACTTTTGTTTTATTGACCGTCACCTCCATCTCGAAAAAAGGGGCAACTCTATTTAATTATTTGCTTCATTGTGTCCGGCTCCTCTCCCCTTCTCATTGCTGAAGGTCAAATTTCGGAGCTTGAAAAGAATGAAAAGTGCCTAGACATTAAATAAGAAGGTAACTACATCGCCATCCTGGATGATGTAATTTTTGCCTTCTGTCCTTAGCAGACCTCTTTTTCGCGCCTCAGCTAGATTGCCGCAGCTTTCCAAATCACTATAGCTGATAACCTCAGCTCGGATAAATCCCCTTTCCATGTCGGAGTGAATCTTTCCTGCCGCTTTTGGTGCTGGAGTTCCGCCGGGGATAGTCCAGGCCTTTAGCTCAGAGGAAACTGTGGTAAAGAAGGAAACCAGTCCCAGAAGACTATAGGAAAGGTCGATAACCCGGTCAAGCGCCGGTTTGCTCAGCCCCATAGCTTCACGGAATTCTTTGGCTTCAGCATCGCTGAGCTGAGCTAGCTCCATCTCCAGCTTGCCGCAGAGAGCAACCACGGCAAACTGGGGGTAAAGGGAACTTATCTCGCCTTCCAGTTGTGAAGCCTGTGATATTTGCTCCTCTCCTATGTTAAGGACTACCAGCATAGGTTTGGCGGTAAGAAATTGGTAGTTGGCTAACATTTTGAGTTCTTCTTTAGCCAGGCCTTGGAGTCTTATTGGTATATCCTTCTCTAATTCCGCCTTAACTTTTTGAAGCAAAAGTTGCTCCTTTAAATAGGACTCCCGCTCTGCTGCGTTAGCTCCTTTCAAGCTTGTCTCCAGTTTGTCAAGCCTTCTCTCCATGATAGCTAAATCGGAAATAGTGAGTTCTAAATCTAAGGAAGCTATGTCTCGTTTCGGCTCTATGCTTCCTTCAGGATGGGGAACCTTGTCATCTTCGAAAGCCCGGACTACCTGGAGCAAGGCATCAGCAGTAGTTAGATAGCTCAGAAATTCTCCCCCCGGTCCTTCCTTACCGAAGCCTTTGAGGGAACCGGCAATATCTGTGTAACTCACCTCTGCGGGAACAGTCTTTTTGGGCTGGAATATGCCTTCCAGCATTGATAGTCGGGAATCGGGCACCTTGGCCACGCCGGTATTGGGAGCCAGGGTAGTGGAATAAGCGGCAACTTCAGCCTTGCCTCTGGTTAGGGCATTAAAGATAGTCGTTTTGCCGCTCTCAGGTATCCCGATAATGGCAACCTTCACGATTATATCCTATCATATTTCGCTTTTAGCGATTAATTAATAACATTCATTTGTCATTCTGAGCCCTTCACTTCATGTCGTTTTTAGCCCTTCGCTTTATGTTATTCTGAACCTTTTCTCTTTTGTCATTCTGAGCGAAGCGAAGAATCTAACTCTGCTCAGGACAGGCTCCACGAAGAATTTCAGAGATTCTTCGTCGTCCAAAATGAATTTGGACTCCTCAGAATGACATTGCTAAGCGCTCTCTTTTGAGCTTCTGCCGGGAAAAGTTGGCGCTGTGATAGAATACGAGGTAAATGTTCTACATTCTTTGTGGTCTGGATGATTTCTCCCTCAATCAAGCTGTGGAGAAAATTAAAGCTGACTTGGGCGATCGGGAGATGGTAGCAACTAGCACCACCAGCTTAGAGGGTCAGCATCTAACTCTAAGTGAACTTAGAAATAAATGTGGTGCCGCTCCCTTTTTATCCTCACATCGCCTGGTTATAGTTGAGGGCTTATTAGGGCGCTTTGAGGTAAAACAAAGCAGACCACGGTCTGGCAGAGGCAAATCTAAAAATGGGCTGGGGGAATGGGAAGGCTTGGCTTCTTACATCGGGCAAATGCCAGAAACGACTGTGCTGATGCTAGTCGATGAGGAGGTGAAGGGCCAAAATCCTCTATTAAAGAAGATTTCACCATTAGCTGAAGTAAGAACTTTCCCCTTGCTGCGAGGCAAGGATTTAAAGGTCTGGATACAACAACGGGTAAGGGAAAAGGGCGGTGATATCACCCCCCAAGCCGTGAATTTGCTCGCTGAACTCATAGGTGGAGACTTATGGGCGATGGATGGCGAAATCCAGAAGCTGCTTCTTTATAGCCAGGAGCGCCCTATCAGTGAAGATGATGTTAGACAACTGGTAAGTCATGTCCAGGAGGCTAACATCTTTGCTCTGGTGGATGCCGTGGCCGAAGGTCGAACCGAGTTAGCCCAACGGATACTTCATCGGCTGTATGATGATGGTGTGGCGCCAACATATATCCTGGTTATGATTACCAGGCAATTCCGCCTAATAGCTCAAGCCAGAGATTTGGGAAAGGGTCTGTCCCGCCTGCAGATTCAGGATGGGCTGGGGCTGAAATCAAGCTATGGCTTGGATAAAACGCTCAGCCAGGCCAAACTGTATGATTTCGAGGGTGTAAAACGGGCATACGATAAGCTTCTGGAAACCGACTTAGCCATCAAAACTGGCAGATATAGCGATAAATTAGCTATCGAACTCCTGGTAACCGAGCTTGCCTGCCTGAATCCGTGAGTGAAGGTCCTGAGCCCTCTCCCTGTCATCCTGAGCGAAGCGAAGGATCTCAGCTCACCGAGATTGCTTCGGGGCTATTCTAGAGACACAGTACCTCGTTTATGGTAGGCTTAATTAGTATTGTATCCTGGAATTCCAAGAGGAGGTTCACAATGAAAGCATGTGAAGGACGAATTGGCCGGGTTTTCATAGTACGGCTGGAGGACGGGGATGTGGTGCCCCAGTGTATCGAGCGTTTTGCCGAGGAGAAGGGAGTGTCTGTGGGACAGGCTATCTTGGTGGGTGGGATTGGTGGTGGCGACGTCGTTGTCGGCCCGAGGCGTTCGGAGGGAATGCCGCCGGAGCCCATGCTCCTGCCGATTGACGGAGCACATGAGGTGGTGGGAGTAGGCGTGCTCGCCCCCAATGAGGGTGGCAAACCGGTTTTGCACATCCATGCTGCGCTGGGGCGGGCAGGGCGAACCATGACCGGATGTCTGCGGCATGGCGTCACCACATGGCTTGTGGGAGAAGTCATCCTCTATGAAATTCTCGGCGCAAAGGTGCTGCGTATCAAGGACGGGCAGAGCGGCTTCGAGCTTCTGGAGCCTGGGAGCAATCGCTGAGAAATTTTAAAATTCTGGAATATAATACCTGATTCGTAGCAGGCTTAACTAATATTGTGTTCTTGGAATTCGTGGAATTCCCAGCGATTTTCGTTCAAAAACAATGTTTCTTGAGCTAAAATAGGAATAGACGGAATAGATGCAGTGCAGTCATGTAGCGGTCAACCGAAGTGACGGGATCAACAAAAGGCAATTACGATGTCTAACCAAAAAGTAAGTTCAAAAACCGAAAAAGAGCTTCAGGAAGCAATCTTGCAGGAAAAGGTATGCTAATATGCCAATTAGAATGGACAAGGAAAGGTTGACTTGGAAAGCTGTTGTTAGGGATGCCCTATTAGAATTAGGCGGGCAGGGTCATTTATCGGAGATTAATAAAATCATAGAAGGTCATCCCAAAACTAAGACCAATCCAACTTGGCGGGATACTATTAGGCGAGTTGTAAGGCAATATAAGATTTTTGAACCAGTGCCACCTGAGAGGAGTGGTATTTATAAGGTTGTGGAAGAAGTCTCGGTAAGACCTGAGGCCCAAGGTTTTACTGAAGAACCAGAAATTGATCACGGAATCGCTCAAGGAATGTTAGCCACGCTTGGTAAGGTTTACGGATATGAGACTTATGTACCTCCACATGACCAAACTATTAGAAAATTCCAAGGTAAACCTTTAAGTGATTTTGTGACTGTATCCGACTGTACCGATATTTTCAGAGGCCCTAACTTAGCAAAAATCAGGGAAATAGATACTCTATGGTTTGATGAAGATGATTATGGACTGTTTCCAGTCTATGCTTTTGAGGTGGAGGAGACAACAAGGGTAAAATCTGGATTGGACAGGCTGTTGAAAATACCAACAAGATTCCCTACTCGGTTTTTTATAATTGGACCAACTGCAAAGGAAAAGGATTTATTCAACCAATTTATCAGCCAGACACCGTTTAGAGCGTTTAGAGGCAAATTTCTATTTAAACTCTATGAAGAGCTAGAAGCATTATATAACTCTGCTTTGGTTCACAATGACAGGCGGGAACAATTTGGAATCCTAGAAAGAGGAGGATGAACATGGATACCACAAAAAAACATTTTATTGAAAGAGCAAATGAACTAGGGGTCTTGTTTGTTAGGGAAAGAAATTCCAAAGAAGATCTCACTGGTTGGGGGGCGCTCGAACTTATCCTGAGCAATGGAGAGATTTTTGTGATATCTGGTGAACAGTTCGGGCAAGGAAGCGACGAAGATGGGTTATGGGTAGATATGAATAAACTTAATGCCGTTACACTTAGCAAGATCAATCATAAAGCGTCAAGGCTTAGGAGAAAACAAAAGGAAGATACTATATCAGCTTGGCTGAAGCACCAAAAAGTGTGAAACCCGAAGGGTATTAGAGGACATAACACGTATTCTTGGAATTTTGGATTCATAAGCTCTTCAAGGAGCTTGTCTCGAGCATTAGGTTGCCACACTTTGCTCGCGATGACAAAAAGAAACGTGCGCCTTTTAAGAAAGTCTGTTTTTTGCTACAATTGAGCGCCGAGCAATGGGCTACTATTTAGGCGTAGATATTGGCTCTGTCAATGCCAAGCTGGCGCTCATAGATGAGAAGGGCGGGGTCGTTGAGTTTGATACCGAGAAGGTAATCTCCAGCCCCAGGGCCGCAGTCAGTTTACTTATTGCCAGGCTGGGCGAGAGACTCAATCTGGAAGAGGTTGTCGCTGCCGGCGTATCCGGCTCCGGCAGGGCTGTTATCCCCAAAGAGCTTGGCTGGACGGAATACAGCAGTTCGTTGGCGATTGCCTCCGGATTGCTCCACCGTTACCCCGACGTTAAAACTATCATACAAATCGGCGGCCAGAGCACCCTGGTGATAGAGCTGGAAGATGGCTTGAAAAAGCCGTGGAAGGTGGAATCCAATCCCCTCTGCGCTGCGGGCACGGGAAGGTTTCTGGAGCAACAGGCATACAGGCTTGGCATCAGCATGGAGGACTTCGCCAGCCTGGCCCTGAAATGTAAAGGCACTCCCCCCAGGATAGCCGCCCGGTGCAGCGTCTTTGCCAAGACCGACCTCATCCACCTCCAGCAGAAGGGCGCCCCGCTGGACGCTATGCTCTACGCACTCTGCGAAAGCGTAGCCCGTATGGTCGCCTCTTTGAAGAAAGGAACTTTCCAGGAGCCGATGTATTTTGTGGGCGGCGTTGCCGCCAATTCTGCCGTGGCCAAATCCCTCAACGACATGATTTCTGCCAGGAACGGGCATCCCGTTGAGGTAATCATTTCCCAAGACTACCTTCACATGGAATCCCTGGGTTCGGCATTACTTTCCATAGGGAAAACTTCTCGGGGCGTTATGCTGTCAGGAACGGACGCCAAGCAGCGCCATTTTGAAATGCCCAGACTGGAAATTGTCGCCGTTCAGGACGGTAAGGACAGCCAGAGGATAGAAGAACAATGTATTGGCTACCTCGGGGTTGATGTTGGCTCCACCAGCACCAAGGCTGTGATAATGGATGAGTCGGGCAAACGATTGCTGGGAAAGAACTACCTGATGACCGCGGGAAGACCGGTTGATGCTGTCAGGCAGGTCTTCAGGAACTTGCTTCGAGAGGGCGCAGACAAGGTCAAGGTAGCTGGCGTCGGCGTTACCGGCTCGGGCAGATATCTGGTGGGCGGCTTCATCGGGGCAGACCTGATTAAGAATGAGATAACGGCACAGACCAGAGCTGCCGCCGAGATGGACCCTGAAGCGGACATTATCGAGATCGGCGGACAGGACTCCAAGCTGGTCATCAAGAGAAACGGCGTGGTCGTGGACTATCACATGAACAAAGCCTGCGCCGCGGGGACAGGAAGCTTTATTGACGAGCTGGCCGAGATGCTCGGCATTTCCGCGACCAACGGTGAGTTTGCCGACCTGGCATTTGCCGCCCCCCATACCATTGAGCTGGGGACGAGATGTGCTTCCTTTATGGGTCAGGCGGTGGCCTCGGCACAGCAAGAGGGCGTGCCCCTGGAAATAATCACGGCTAGTCTGGCTAACTCCATAGCCAAGAACTATCTCTCCAAGGTGGTGGAGCACAGAAAGCTGGGTGACAAGGTTATCCTCACTGGAGCGGTATTCTACAACAAGGCCGTAGTCTCTGCCTTTTACCAGCAGCTTGAAGGGAAAAAACTGACCGTGCCGGAGCACAAGGAAGTCAGCGGCGCCATAGGCGCAGCCCTCCTGGCAAAAGAGGCCATGGCTCCGACAAAGTCGGAGGAATCGAAGTTCAAGGGCTTTCAGGAGGTTGTGGATAGAGAGTGTAAGCTTACTACATTCGTGTGCAAAGGATGCGACAACAACTGCACCATCACCCGGATGGAGATGCCCGGTGAAGAGCCTAGCTATTATGGCAGCAGGTGTGACAAGTACGACGCTATAGCCAGCCATGCCAAGAGAGAGACCTTCTTCGATAAGCGGGAACAGTTGCTCTTTCGAGAGTACAAGAAGGATTCCGGCACAGGGCCTTCGGTGGGAATTCCCAGGGCATTGCTGGTCTATGACTATGCTCCGCTGCTCATCGGTTTTCTCAATGCCCTCGACGCCAGGGTTGTCCTTTCCAGCCAGACTAACAACGCAATCGTGGACCAGGCCATTGAGTTAAGCTACACCGACAGTTGTTTTCCCATGAAACTTCTCCATGGGCATGCGGCAATGCTTAAGGATGCGGATTACATTCTCTACCCCTGCGCCATTCGCCTGGGTGAAAAAGACGGTGATGCGAATCAGAAATACTCCTGTCCCTTAGTCCAGGCCTCCCCGTTCATAATCCGCCAGACAGTTGACCTGGGAGAGCGGATACTGATACCCATACTTGACTTCAGTCGAGGCGATGCCGATGTGATAAAGAATCTTGCGGATGTCGCCGTGAAGATGGGGTTCAGTAGAAAGAAAGGCAAGGAAGCAGCCCTGGCTGGCATTGAATCTCAGCAGAGGTTCGAGGCTGACCAGGCAGCGCTGGGCAGGGAACTATTGGAGCAACTGCGCCAAAGCGGCCAGTTGGGCGTGGTCCTCTTCGCCAGGTCTTATATGTCGCAGGATGCCGGGGCAAATCTGGGCATAGCGGAGAAGCTCGCTCAGCTCGGGGTGGTGCCCATACCGCTGGACTTTTTGCCCCTGGAGTCGGTGAATGCCAAGGATTACTCCGACCGTCCTTACTGGTTCTATGAGAACAAATATATAGCCGGAGCGGCTATAACTGTCTCAGACCCGCAGCTTTATGGGTTGTGGCTGTCAAACTTTGGATGCGGCCCGAACTCCTTCATAATCCACATTGTGGAAGATATCATGGGGGGCAAGCCTCTGGGGCAGTTGGAAATGGACGAGCATGCCGCTGAGGCTGGTATCGTTACCCGCCTCGAAGCCTTCGTTGACACCATTGAGGGATTTGCCCATTCTGCCGGGAAGCATGAAGCGCCAAATAAAGAAGATGTCTATCGGAGAGCATTTCCGCCCGTCATTGATGTCACGAAGACCTTTATTATTCCCAGGATGGCGCCGCACATTGAGCTTGTAGCTGCGCTTCTAGAGGGCAGCGGCTTCAGAGCAGTTGTGCTTCCTGAGGCCAATGAACGCAATCTATTCTATGCCGATAAGGTAACATCGGGTGTGGAATGTTTGCCCTATCGGGTAACCCTGGGCGACTTTCTGAGGTTCTATTACGAAAATGGCACTGACTTGAAAAACGTCGAGGCAGTTATGGCCGGGGCGTACGGTCCCTGCCGCTTTGGGAAATATGCCCTGGAACAAATCAAGATACTTAAAGATGTGGGCATTGACCTTCCCATACGGACCACTGTATCGAACAATGCTTATCGGGATACAGACATCAGTCCTCGTTTTGCCCGCCTCGCTTGGAAGGGCTGCGTGGCTATTGACTATCTCCAAAAGTCGCTCTGGCGCACTCGCCCTTATGAAAAGAGGCCAGGCTCTGCAGACGAACTGTTTGACGAATATCTCGGCAGAATTATAGGTCGCATCCGTCACAAGGAAAGTTTCGATGATGTCCTGCGCCAGGCAACTTCTGATTTCAAGTCTCTCATTGACCGTGAACTGCCCCGCAGGCCTCTGGTGGGCATTAATGGCGAAATCTTTCTACGCTCCAACAGATTTAGCAACCAGGACCTGGTCAAGGAGTGCGAAAAAGCTGGGCTGGAGGTCGTCGTTTCTTCCATAGGGGAATGGATGAAATATATCTTCTACCGGCATGTTGAGGATGCTGTCAGGGACCGCAAATTCCTGAAGGCATTGATTAGCTACGTGATAAAGCGTGTCTGGGAGCATGACGAGCACACGGTAGTCAAACATTTCCAGGACCTGGTTGATGTGAGGGAGCCCTCAACGGAAGAGGTACTGAGATGGACAAGCCAGTGGCTTTCCCCAAAATGCGGAAGTGAGGCAGTTCTCAGTGTAGGTAGTGGAGTCGAATGGATGGAGAATCCTAAGTTTGCTGGTGTGATATCGGTAATGCCTCATGGCTGTATGCCCGGTGGAATTGTGGCTGCCATGTCAGATAAGTTCAGTGCCTTGTATCGCAAGCCTTGGATCAACCTCACCTATGACGGCTTTGTGGAAAGCACCAACCTTACGAGAATCAATAATTTCGCTGAGATCATCAGATTTTGCAGCAAAGAAGGAAAGAAGGGCGCTTAGACATCCCTGCCTTCTTTAAAATTATGGTCAACCGCATAAACCTCGACACAATTTCCCTTGTCATTGCCAGCCCCCCTTTTTGTCATTACGGGCGAAGCGTGGCAATCCTTGGGGCTAAATTCTAAATCCTAATTTCTAAACTTTAAACAAATCCAAATATCGAAATTCAAATCTCTAAAAGGATTTTTTATTCTTCCCTTTAATTAGACCTTTCACCCTCAGGTATACTCTGGACCTCTGCCTCGCCGCCTCATTGCCCATACAGCCAGCGCCACTGAAACCAGCACCAGCAAGCCTACTATGGCCGTCTTCTCGGCCGTAGTAGTGTTGACGGCTACCGTGCTCATGGCCACAACGGGCAACAGCCCAGCCCTCACTATTGGCTTCAGGCTGGAATGCTCAGTTATAAACTCAGCTATTGGTGGGCTGACTCTATAATAGACCTCTACTAGAGCTCGTCCCAGCGGGTTGGTCAGCAGGTATTCATCTCTGAACTCACGGAGAATTTGTATTTCCTCAGCCATGGGCGTGCCGTAAGCTGCGGTGGCGATGAAGCATATTTCAGGCACATTGATGGTCAAGGTAGCATCTCTACCGACATCAAAGCTGATGGTCAGCACTACCTCTTCTCCGAATTTCTTGAGCTTGTCTTTCAGGTACGTACTACTCAGGATGGTCAGATTTGCAGACACCCCGGGGTCCATATCAGTCACGGTGTAGTCGATGCCTTCCGCCAGAGTGAGGCCATCATCATCCGCGATAGATACTACCGATTCGGCGGAGCCCCAGGTGATGGTTGTTGTCACATCATTCCAGGCGAGGATGTCATAGGTACCTGTTGTCGGAAAGATGCTGGGCTGAATTCCAATAGCCGTGATGGTAAAAGTGGCATCGCCATCAACATCGAAGCTGATGGTCAGCACCAAGCTCTCGCCGATATCAATATGCTTGCCTTCAATGTAAGGGTCATGGAGGATGGTCAGTGTGGCCTTGTCGGCATTGATAGAGGTCACAGTGTAGTCGGTGTTCTTTACTAGCGTATAGTTATCATTATCCACGATGGAAGTTACGTTGCTGGCAGTGCCCCAGGTGATGGTGGCTGTAGCATTAGTCGGATTTTCCAGGTCGTAGTCCTTTGTTTGCGGAGAGAGAACGGGAAGGATTCCGGTAGCCGTGATGGTAAAAGTGGCATTGGCACCGACATCGAATTCAATGGTCAGCACAGCTTTCTCCCCGATAGCCGTGAGCTCGTTGCTGAGGTAAGGGTCATTGCGGACGGTCAGGGTGTCGCTGTCAGCATCGATAGGGGTCAAGGTGTAGTGGGTGCCGGCCGTTAGTGAATCCCCGTCATCATCCACGATGGAATTTATGCTGTCGGCAGTGTTCCATATGATTGTAGTTGTGACATCACCTGGGTTATCCAGGTCGTAGTTCTTTGCTTGTGGAGAGGCCGCCGCATTGACTCCGGTAGCCGTGATCTCAAAAGTGACATTGCCGCCAACATTGAAGTTGATGGTCAGCACCACCTTGGCACCGATATCTGTGAGCTCACTGGCAAGATAATCATCCAGGATGGTCAGCGGCGCCTTACCCCCGGCGGTGTCCCCCACCGTGTAGTCACCTGGCCGGGTCAAAAGATTGCCATTTTCAGTGATGGAATCTACGTTATCGGCGGTACCCCATGTAATCGTGGTTGTGACATCAGCCGGACTGTCGATATTGTATTTGGCTGTTGTCGGATCGATAGAGGGCTTAGTCCCGATTGCTGTGATGGTAAGGGTGGCATCATTACCGCGATCGAATTCGATGGTCAGCACCACTTCGTCACCGATATCTGTGAGCTCACTGGCAAGATAATCATTCAGGATGGTCAGCGGCGCCTCACCCTCGACGGTGTCCCCCACCGTGTAGTCACCTGGCCGGGTTAGAAGATTGCTATTTTCAGTGATGGAATCTACGTAGGCAGCAATACCCCAGGTGATGGTGGTTTCGACGTCATCCGGATCGTCGAGGTCGTATTGGGCTGTTGTCGAAGAGATAGTGGGCTGAGTTCCAGTTGCCGTGATGCTAATTGCGGCAGCACCGACATCAAATTTAATGATCAGCTCTACCTCGTCTCCAATATCCGTGAGCTTATCTTCGAGATAACTATCCAAGATGATTAGATGCTTAACCAATACTATGTAGTCTTGGGTTAAGCCCTCACGCAAATCGCCTTGGTCATCGGTGATCTCTTCTATAGTGCTGGCGATGCCCCAGGTGATGGTGGTCATGACTTCGGCCGGGTCATTTAGGTCGTATTCGGCTGTCATCGGCGAGATGCTGGGGAATTCAGCTGCCATCACCGACACGGCTGTCACCAAGCTCAGACTCAATGCCAACAGCAGGGCGAGAGACACTTGTGTTATTGCTCTAAATTTTCCTCCCATGAAATCTTTAACCTCCTTCTTTATTCATTCCCTTGGTTGACCAGTTCTACTCTCTTTACACACTCAGCACCTCCTCCGGCCAAGCCCCACCGATATTGCAGTTTATGAGTTTGTCCTTAAAGGGCTCTAACAATTTAGCGTTTTTCCAAAATCTCCAGCTTATAGTATTATTATATCACCCCTCCGCATATTCTTGGCAATGTTGACAAAATAATACGGATTTATTATCATATAAAATAGCCATTGACTCTTGAGGCAGTGAGCTAGAGAACTGGATAGTTAAAAGTCCGCTTGGATCGGCGGTGACCGAGACGGACAAGGAGAGTTGTCGTGATAATCCTCTCGGTTATGCCGGGAGGATTTTTTAATTTATGGTTATGTGTGGCGCTATAACGGATGGTCCAGGAATTCGGGTGTGCCAGCGGCCGAGGATGTAAGCAGATGCTGAAAACAGGCTTTATTGGCGCTGGAACGACGGGCACTGCCCTGGCAGTAAGGCTTTCTCAAAAGGGATGCCCGGTGGTGGCTGTATCCAGCCGAACTTTGTCCTCGGCACAGAGGCTAGCAGGGCTGGTGCCCAATTGCCGGGTTTACCATACAGCTCAGGAACTGGCAGAGGCTGCTGAGCTGGTCTTCATCACCACTCCTGACGACGTTATAGCCCAGGTATGCGGCGAAGTCCAGTGGCGTGAAGGACAGAGCGTCGTGCATTGCAGTGGCGCTCATTCCGTGGATATTCTGGAACCAGCAAAGAAACTTGGGGCTGCTGTTGGCTCCTTTCACCCGTTGCAGACTTTTGCCGATGTTGACCAGGCCATAGAAAACTTGCCTGGCTCTACCTTTGCCCTGGAAGCCGAGGAGCCCCTATTATCAACGCTGAAGGAGTTGACTCTCCTCCTGAACGGCAACTGGGTGGAACTTAAGCCAGGGGACAAGGTACTGTATCACGCAGCAGCCGTTTTCGCTTGTAATTATCTGGTGACCTTGGTTAAGCTGGCTCTGGACCTGTGGCTGGACTTCGGGGTATCGTCGAAGGAGGCGACCAGGGCCTTGCTGCCCTTGCTCGCAGGAACAATAAACAATATTGGCAATATCGGCTTGCCTGACTGCCTCACCGGTCCTGTTGCCCGCGGGGATTCAGGCACTATAGAGAGGCACTTAAGCGCTCTTGAGACCAAGAGACCCTCTTTGCTCACTACCTATAAGGAGCTGGGGCTTCAGACTATTCCTATTGCTTTAGCTAAAGGCAAGGTCAATGAACAGAAGGCAGAGGAGATGAAAGCCTTACTTTCTTTGAAAAGAAAGTAAGCAAAGAAACTTCACGCTTAGGGAGGTAAAAAATGAGAACTATGATGAAAAGTAAAATCCACCGAGCCCGGGTTACTCAAGTCGATTTAGATTACGAAGGCAGTATCACTATCGACAGGGCTCTCATGGAGGCCAGCGACATCTTGCCCTTCGAAAGGGTGGAGGTGCTGAACGTTAACAATGGGGCCAGGTTCAGCACTTATGCTATCGAGGGTGAGGCAAATTCGGGGATTATTGGTATCAATGGTGCCGCCGCCAGACTGGTGGCAAAGGGCGACATAGTTCTTATCCTCTCTTATTGCCAGGTTCCTGATGATGAGGCAATCAGCATGACCCCAAGCATAGTTCGTGTGGATAGTCAGAACAGAATCGTTGAGCCTTTACCTGTAGTCCCTCTCCGTGGATGGCAGAGGGAAGGAGTGGGTGTAAAGGAAGAAGAGAAAATCCTAAGCACTAAATACGAAATGCTAAACAATATCAAAACCCAAAATCCCAATGACGTAAATGGTTTGAATTTAGAAATTTGAAATTCGAATTTGTTTCGGGTTTAGATATTAGGATTTAGGATTTAAACTAAAAGAGGTGAGGCAATGCGGGTTACTATTACCGAGATAAAAGAGATGAAGCAGAGAAAAGAGAAGATACCTATGCTTACCGCTTATGACTACGTGACGGCCAAGATGGTTGATGAAGCTGGTATGCCTTTGATATTGGTTGGGGATAGCTTAGGGATGGTGATGTTGGGCTATGAGTCAACCATCCCGGTGACTATGGAGGAGATGATTCATCATACCAAAGCTGTAGTTAGAGGAGCTAAGAAGGCTTTAATAATAGGCGATATGCCGTTTATGACCTATCATATCAGCGTCTCCGATGCTTTACATAATGCTGCGAGGTTTATTCAGGAAGGGGGGGCACAGGCGGTGAAGCTGGAGGGGGGCGAGGTCGTTGCTGAGAAAGTCAGGCGCCTTGTTGACTGTGGCATCCCGGTTATGGGGCATATCGGGCTTACTCCACAATTTATACATCAATTAGGAGGGTTTAAGGTACGGGGTAAGGCGGCGGACGAAGCTAAAAAGTTGCTTAACGATGCCCGTATTTTGGAGGAAGCTGGCGCCTTTGCTATCGTTCTGGAATGCACTCCAGCACCTCTTTCCAAATTGATTACTCACAAGCTGGTTATCCCTACAATCGGTATCGGCGCTGGGCCTGATTGTGATGGACAAGTTCAGGTAATCAGCGATATGTTGGGCCTTTACACCGAGTTCGTGCCCAAGCATGCCAAGCAATATGCCAGGTTAGCCGGAGAAATTAAGACTGCTGTTTCTAGTTACATATCTGAAGTTAAATCTCTTAGTTTCCCCACTATGGAGCACAGCTACACCATGGACGAAAGCCTCATCAAACAGCTAGAGGCTGAAAGCTAGCGGCATGCGTGACAGGTAAATTTTTGCAAAAGGCGGTTGCATAACTCCCCCTCTTAAGATAAGAGGGGGTGAGGGGGAGTTATGAGTAAACATCTTTATAACGATCCGACTACGAAATCAAACCGGCGCTGTCTGAGGAAGATTCTGAGCGAAGATCAGCTATTGAAGTTGATGGAGAGCAACACGCAGAAATATTTATAACCCTCCTTATCCCCCCTTATCTTAAGGGGGGAAATTATTGGGAAAACTAAACTATTACCGGTATGCAAGTAGTAAAGACCATACCCGAGATAAGGGCATTAAGGCAGCAGCTCAGTGGCTCAGTGGGCTTTGTTCCCACTATGGGCTATCTTCACGAAGGCCATCTGGCTTTAGTAAAGCAGGCCAGGATAGAAAATTCCGTCGTTATTGTCAGCATTTACGTTAACCCCACTCAATTTGGCCCCAGGGAAGATTTTGGCGCTTATCCCCGAGAGCTTAACCGTGACCTGGAGTTGTTGCGGGGAGAGGGGGTGGATATCGTCTTTGTCCCCTCCGATGAGGAGATGTACCCACCCGAATTTAGTAGCTGGATGGATGTGGGGAAGGTAACCGAGCGACTGGAGGGAGCATCTCGTCCGGGGCATTTTAGGGGTGTAGCCACCATAGTGGCCAAGCTATTCAACATTGTCCAGCCATCGCGGGCTTACTTCGGGCAGAAAGATGCCCAGCAGGCGGTGGTCATTAAGAGAATGGTGGCTGACCTCAACATGGGGATAGAAATCGTAGTTGTACCTACGGTCAGGGAGAGCGACGGTCTGGCCATGAGCAGTCGCAATATTTACCTCAGCCCTGGGGAGCGCCAGGCAGCCACAATATTGTACAAGGCTCTTACCTTAGCCCGGCAGTTAAGGCGGGGTGGGGAAAAGGATGCCGGAAAGATTAGCCGGCAAATGACCTCACTTATCCAAAAAGAGCCTCTAGCCCAAATTGACTACTTCAGCATTGCTGATGCCGAAACACTGGAAGAATTGAGCTTGATCGACCGCCCGGCATTGGCTTCCTTAGCCGTGAGGATAGGCAAAACGAGGTTGATAGATAACATGCCTCTGGAATAAGTGCCTCGGTGTGTCTTTGCCAGGCTTTTTCCTTCTCTAGCACTGTGTGAATCCCCCCTTTGTCATTGCGAGGGGCGGAAGCCCCGAAGCAATCCCAGTGGGATTGGGCGGGGACAAGCCCCGCCCCTACGGTCTTCTGACGCAGTGTAGTGGCGGGGCTTATTTCCGCCTTACCTTGGGCAGAGATGAGCTCCAACCCTGCGAAGGGATAAATCCCAAGCACGAAATGCCAAACTCCAAACAATATCAAATAACCAAAATTCAAATGACCCAAATGGTTTTGAAGTTGGAATTTAGAAATTAGAATTTGTTTAGGATTTGGTGCTTGAAATTTAGGATTTGTTCTTTGGGCGAGCAGTAGCTCGGCCAAGGTCTTTACCCTCGCCTATCTTGTTAGTTCCTCCAGGGTCTTATCGCCGGTCCCTGATGGGTAGTATTTGAGCTCCGCCCCGTATTTCGGGTCTGGACCTATGACATCCATGGTGCTATCCACCGCCTCTTTTATAGTCGCATTCTCCGAGCATAGCTGTCCAATTAAATAGGGAGTGGCTTCATCCACATAGTGCAAATCCACGCTGGCATCCCAGGCAAGGTAGGCCGAGGCGCCTTTATCAACAAATGCTTCAGCCAGGTCTGTCAAATAGATGCCGGAACAGCCCATCATTATGATGACGGTATCATCAAATTCCTTTGTCATACTTTTGCTGATGAATTTTTGCGATATACTGAACACCCAGGGATAACCTTCAGCAATGCTGGCCATAAACAGTCGGTCGTCTAACACTTCGAGCTGATGCTTTTTCCAGTCAAATTCCTCATTGGTAAACAATGTGGTCTTGTAATATGTCTGTTCCTCTCCTTCCAGTATACCGGAATGAGCTCGAAGGACGATTAGTTTATAGCCACGGCCTGATAGCCCGCGGTAAAAATCAACCGTAATATTATTACCCTGGTAGAGGTCAACTTCAAAGCCGTAGTCTTCAAGCTCACTGGTGACCTCTGTAATAAAGTCTTCGTTTTCCCGGAAGCTAGAAAGCTGGTCAACGATTGCTGCCTTTAGCTTCCCCCCGTTATCTACAGGGGGCTGGCCCATGGGGCAGATACGGACAAAGACAACAATGCCGGCAATGGCTAATGCCATAAGCAGCCAGGCAAACCAGGGCAAGCCCCGAAAAAGGGGTTTGCCTTTAGCTTGCTTTCCTTTAGTCTGGTTCTTAGCCTTTGCTTTAGCCAATGTTCCACTCCTCCATCGTCAAAGCCCCTACCACAGCATCCAGAGGTCCATGCTCAGTCTCACCAAGCCCCTGGATGATGTAAGCAGTCATATCGAACTACAAGCCATCAACTTACCTCGTAATACTTTAGTTTTTCCATAAGTTCCGTCTTGAAATTAGGAGGCTCTCTCCTTCCGTATCCCCCCTTAAGATAAGGGGGGGATTAAGGGGGGTTATGAACGTTCCTCAACATCCTCTAACATAAAGACGTTCTCTTTCATAACTCCCCTAGCCCCTCTTAGTCTTAAGAGGGGGGATTTTGGAAAAACTTACCTGTTACCTTGCCTCCATTTTAGCTTGTTTCGTCACTTGTATCAATTGGGCAAACCTGCGCGGTACTGCCAACCGTTGGTCGGCGAGAATCCTGATGGACGTCAAATCATAGTCGGCTGCGTGAATTTTTACACGATTCCCTCGTTATTGCGAGCCTCTTTACTCCCTGTGAGTGCAAGACTCCTCCCCCTGTCATTGCCAGAAGCCCCCGATGAATCAGGGCGACGAAGCAATCCCGGTGTGGTTGTTGAGGATAGAGATTGCCGCGCTTTCGGCCCGCAGTGGCATACGGACACAATAACGTACGCTCGGCGCTCGTCCCCGCCTTCAATCGTGAAGGGAGGGATTCCTTCACGCCTCGACACCCAAGCCGTAGACTCACACTGAACCTCAGAAAATAGAATACAAACCGTGGTGCGCCGCACACCACCCATGCCGGATGAAAATGGCGTTATTTCCTACGTAATATCAAAGCACAAAATATAAATGACCGAACAGTTTAGAAATTGGAATTTAGGATTTCCCCACTATCGTAGGGCGGGGCTTGTCCCCCACCTCACGCTTGTAATGCGACCCTTCAGGGTCGTGCACGAGGCTAAAGCCTCGCACTATGTTTGCGGGAGCCCGCATCGCTCTGGCCGACCGGCTACTTTATCATCCTCACCTTAGCCTCGCCCTCACCCTCTCCATCAAGTGCTGGGGGAACTGCTGTTGAAGGAGAGGAAGGGGGGAGACCGAGGGGCGGAGCTCATCTCCGCCCCTACGATTTAGTCCTCTATCTCGTAGCCCTGCGGCGCCTTCGCACCAGCAGGCTTATCCCAACTATGATGGCTGCGCCAACAGCAATCCAGAGCGCCACCATGCCCGCCCTACTAATGCCATGATCAGTACCGTCAACAGGAGGTGCACCCTCAAGTTCGAAGTTGGCGGTGACAGTTACGTCTTGAGCTGGTATGGTGAAGGTGGTCTCCGCTGCATCTTCATCATCGAATGTGCCCGCCGGTGCTGTCCAGCCAACGAACTCGTAACCATCTACAGCTTCCGCTTTTATGTTGACCAGATCGCCTTCTTCGTAAGGGGAAGCACCAGTTTCATCGGTCGCCGTTCCGCCATCAGGTGGGCTTGCCACCATGGTGAGGACATATTCAGCCGCTGTGCCAGTTACGGTGACACTTCCATCAGTCACTGTTATATCCACCGCCTGCCCCTGTAGATCTCCCACTATCACATTGCTCAAATCAAGCGCTGATGTTCCCACTGCTGTCCCAGCGGTGAAGCTAATTGTGGCAAATGTTCCTGACTGCGATACTGTTTCACCGGATGTTGTAATGGCGCCGACAACACCAATTATAGTCCCGGCCACATTGTCTATTATTCCTGATATGAAGTAAGTTGAGGCACCACCTTCTGATAACAGATTCCCCTCTGTTACGTCATTTGCTGTTACAAGTGAGGCGTCAAAGCTCAGGCTGAACTGTGCCCCGACTATGTCAGTATCGGGATCGACGAATATATCCACAGTAAAGGTCTCCCCGATACCCACCTCGTTGCTGGCTGGTTCAACAGTGACAGCAGTAGCTGGGTCGGCAGAAGCTATACAGGGGACAAATAACCCGACCACCAGCAGAAATAACACGGGCAATATCAGCCATTTAGGTATGTTCTTATGTTTCATAATTTCACCGTCCTAATCTAAAATAATCTTGTGTCGTTCTGGGTATACTCCAAATTGCTTCTAATACCCCATCGTAGTGTGGATAGGGCTTGCAAAACCCCATCACCTGCCCTCTCTCCCTTGAAGGAAGAGGGATTTCGTACAGAGTTATGCCGAAGACCATAGTATGTGATACCAACATTCTTCTATCCAGTCCAGTGTTGACCTATCAGTATCATGTCCAGGACGCTGATTGCTCCGTCTCTATTGACATCTTCTCGAATCCAGTGCGCAGCACCGGTCTCCTCCCAGTGTTGCTTCACCAGGATCATATCGAGGACATTAACGCTCAAGTCGAGGTTTACGTCCCAATCAGGACAAACCGTGACGCTTCCATCGCTCACTGTTATAGCCACCGCATGCCCCTGTAGATTTCCCACTATCACATTGCTCAAATTGAGCGCTGATGTTCCCACTGCTGTCCCAGCGGTGAAGCTAATTGTGGCAAATGTTCCTGGCTGCGATACTGATGCACCGGGTGTGGCAATGGCGCCGGCAACATTAGTTATAGTCCCGGCCCCATTGTTTATTGTTCCTGACAGGAAGTAAGTTGGGGCACCACCTTGTGATAACAGATTCCCCTCTGTCACGTTATTTGCTGCTACAAGTGAGGCGTCAAAGTCAAAGCTCAGGCTGAACTGTGCCATGACTATGTCAGTATCGGGATCCACGAATATATCCACAGTAAAGGTCTCACCGATACCCACCACCTTGCTGGCTGGTTCAACAGTGACAGCAGTAGCTGGGTCGGCAGAAGCTATACAGGGGACAAATAACCCGACCACCAGCAGAAATAACACGGGCAATATCAGCCATTTAGGTATGTTCTTATGTTTCATAATTTCGCCGTCCTAATCTAAAACAATCTTGTGTGGTTCTGGGTATCCTCCAAATTGCTTCTAATACCCCATCGTAGTGTGGATAGGGCTTGCAAAACCCCATCACCTGCCCTCTCCTCCCTTGAAGGGAGAGGGATTTCGTACAGAGTCATGCTGAAGACCATCTTCTATCCAGTCCAGTGTTGACCTATCAGTATCATGTCCAGAACATCAATATGTCCGTCTTCATTAATATCCTCTGGAATCCAGCCGGGAGGTCCAGTGTCGCCAAGGCGCTGTCCCACCAAAATCAAGTCTAGAACGTTAACATGTCCATCACCGTTTACATCACCTGTGATACCGGCATGGGATATGGAAAGAGAATGGTACACTCTCCCAACTCTCTCCCAGGTGGCCGTGCCCGGCACAGGTATAGAGCTGCCATCATTCAGGCTAAAATGTACCTGGTCACCAGCAACGCCACCCTCTTTATCCGGAGTGCTGAGGTCGTCAGCGGGGATATCTATCACATACCATGACGCCCCATAGCGGGTATAGGTGGTGGTAGTCCAGGGACCAGCAGAAGGGCTTTCCAGCCAAGCGGTAACCACCGTGCCGTCAGGCACATCTTGGCCATTCACCGTTACCGGGCCATAAAAGCGGCAAGACTCAGAGATGTGTGCTACAGTCGTGCCAGGCAAAACTAGGGCAAGCATGACTAAAGCAACAAGCGGGCTTATCACTCTCATCTTCCTTTTCATTTTTTCCTCCTTCACACGCGTTGGTCTTTAATTTTCGGTGAGTTCTACCAGCTCGGCAATATCGTCCCCTCTCTTCTGCACAGAGCTGATTCTTATTCTTAATCCCATCTCACGAAAGCTTTCTGCATGAAGCGTCCATGCCGAAGACCATAGTACATGATACCCGAATTCTTCTATCCAGTCCAGTGTTGACCTATCAGTATAATGTCCAGGACGCTGATTGCTTCGTCTCTATTGACATCTTCTCGAATCCAGTGCGCAGCACCGCTGCTCTCTCCCCAGTGTTGCCCCACCAGAGTCATATCGAGGACATTAACGCTCAGGTCGAGGTTTACGTCCCAATCAGGACAAACCGTAACGCTTCCATCGCTCACTGTTATAGCCACTGACTGCCCCTGTTTATCTGCCACTATCACATTGCTCAAGTCAAATGTTGATGTTCCCACTGCTGTCGCGTTGAAGCTAACTGTGGCAAATGTTCCTGACTGCGATACTGTTTCACCGGGTGTTGCAATGGCGCCGGCAACATTAGTTATAGTCCCGGCTCCATTGTCTATTGTTCCTGGCGTGAAGAAAGTTGAGGCACCACCTTGTGATAACAGATTCCCCTCTGTCACATCATTTGCTGTTACAACTGAGGCGCCAAAGCTCAAGTTGAACTGTGCCCCGGCTATGTCAGTATCGGGATCGACGAATATATCCACAGTAACGGTGTCCCCGATGCCCACCTTGTTGCTGGCTGGTTCAACAGTGACATCAGTTGTGGTTATCTCCAGGGCCAGGTCTGTACTGTCAGTGTTAGCTGGGTCGAAGGAATCGGTAACATTAACTGCGACAGTGAAGTCGCCAGATGCTGTTGGAGTCCCTGAGATAACTCCAGCCGCGGAGCAAGTCAAGCCGGCAGGCAGTCCAGTTGCCTCCCAAGTATAATCAGGCTTACCGCCGGTGGCTTCAAGGGTGGCTGAATAGGCATCCCCTATCTTCCCTTCGGGAAGTTCTGTTGTGGTTATCTCCAGGGCAGGGTACACCTTCAGGGCCAGGTCTGTGCTGCCAGTGTTAGCTGGGTCGAAGGAGTCGGTAACATTAACCGTGATAATGAAGTCGCCAGATGCTGTGGGAGTCCCTGATATGACTCCAGCCGCGGAGCAAGTCAAACCAGCAGGCAGTCCTCCAGTTGCCTCCCAGGTGTAGGGAGTCTTACCGCCGGTGGCTTCAAGGGTTGCTGAGTAGGCATCCCCTACCTTCCCTTCAGGAAGCGTAGGTGTGGTTATCTCCAGGGCAGGGTACACCTTCAGCGCCAGGTCTGTGCCGTCAGAGTTAGCTGGGTCGAAGGAGTCGGTAACATTAACCGTGACAGTGAAGTCACCATCCTCTGTGGGAGTTCCTGATATGACTCCGGCAGCGGAGCAATTCAAACCGGCAGGCAGTCCAGTTGCCTCCCAGGTGTAGGGCGGGACGCCGCTCGTGGCCTCCATGGTTTCCTCGTAAGCCTTACCTACCACTCCGTCAGACAGGTGGGTGGTGAGGATGGAAAGCTCCACTTCGGTCCTTACTCTCGCTCGAAGGCAGGCATTACATTCACTTGTGGCAAGGTCGTTCCACGCGCCGACATCCCCACATCTGTAATAAGATACGCCAGGCTGTATTGGCGGGTCAGCAAGCCCCGACATGGTTTCAACAGGTATAGGGAAATTATAACCCGGCGTGGTCATATTGACGGCTATGGTAAACGGCTGGCCACTGGTCAGCGAGACAGGCGAAGTAAGAGGTATAGAATAGTAGCCGAACTCCTGGCAAGTCCCCGATTGTAACGTGGCCAGGTTGTCGAGGCCATTGGAGATATCGCCGTCGAAGTAGACATAAATATCATACTGGGCGTCGTTGCTGGTGGTCCAGAAGTCAACGTGGGTGAGGCTGCCATCCTGAGTTGAGGTGAAGATGTCGGCCATCCAGGCGGAGGGCGCACCGCAGCCACCGTCGGTAACCATGCCAGCTTCGTCCCAGTAGTAGAGCTTCTCATTCGGGTCGTAATCTTTGTACTCGAGGTAGGCGATCTCCTCCATACAGCTTGAATTGTAGGCCAGCCAGAAATAGCCACTGTTTCCCCAAGCTGTCCCCCAGCTATTCTTAACCAGCCAGGCACCGGTCCCCGGCGTCTCAAAGTGGGGAACACTGTTATCCCAACCAATAATAGAGACCATATGGTTAGCAGCCGGACATGCAGCACAATCATAAACAGTGCCATAGGTAGCATCAGTGTATACATGCGCTCCATGATGATAGAAAGCCATGGTCACAGGGCCCTGGTTATATACCACCTCTTTTATCAAACCGGTTTGGCTTTGGTCGTCAGTCACATATCTATATCCATCGACTCTCTTAACAGGTCTGCAGTTGTCACACAGGCAAGCGCCGTTGCACTGCAAACCAGATGAATTGTAAGAGTTGCACGACTCTAAAACAGCGCCTTTTTTGATAAAGACTTCGCTGGCGAGCGCGCTCCATCCACCACCATGAGATGGCGCTATCCCGCAGGGTTCGTCAGCGTCATCATAAAGGTAAACCCAGGACCGGTCAACGCACAAAGCCACACTCTGCTCGGAAAAATCGTATTCTGTATCTTCCCCGACCAAAACCGCTGATTCTAAGACGGAGGTAGTGCCAAAAATCCAGCAAGTTCCGCAGGAAAGCTGGTTTTTTATCGAGGTCACCTTGCCCTGGTCTGTCCAGTTGAAGCTGGTGGGGAGAGCGCCTGATTTCAAGAGACCTCCCGTAGGGATTGCATCGAGGTGGCTCAGGTCCATAGGCGGAGGAATATAGCCATAGAAAGGCTCCGGTGGCTCCTCCCAGAACTTGACGAAATCGGGATTCAGTGGACCTAGATGGAAAGTGTTATCTTCCTGGGCCTGGAGGTCGCTCATGCCTGCCGAGGGCATCAGGGCAATAGCAGCAAGCATGACCAGGGAACAAATTATCTTGAGCTTTTTGTCTCGATTAGGAATCACGGCTTTGCATCTCCTCCATCGGGCAACGAAATTTCCTAGCAGTTTAGTTTTCCCAAAACTCTAGCTTATAGTTCACAGTATACCACTCCCCCGCACTGTCAAGCGAGTGCCACCAATCATCGTCCTATCTATGTATCAATCCCGATTCACCCGCGACAACTCGAAAATCCGTATGACGGGACGAAGTAGCTCTGACATTTAACCTGCCCGCCAGGGCTCGGCAGGCGGGGCATTTGGATTTTGACATTTGGGTTTGTTGAGGGTCAGGACTTGTCCCTGAGTTCCAGTATGATCCTCTCTGCCCTGGCTGCGGAGAGTTAGACCCGTCCTTTTCACGAGGCGTGAACAACCTGTCCTGAAAAGAGCCAAAGGAGTGAGACAATTTCAGCCCCATCCTTCGATAAACGCAGGACAGGCTCTTTATCCCTCCCGTCGAGGGACAGGAAACACCGGGACTCCGTAGGGGTGGAGCTCCCCCGATTAGGCGGAGATGAGCTCCGCCCCTACGATTAAGTCCTCTATCTCGCAGCGCTGCGGCGCCTTCGCACCAGCAGGCTTGTCCCAACTATGATGGCTGCGCCAACGGCAATCCAGAGCGCCAGAATAGCCACCTTACTAATGGGATGAGCAGTACCGCCAACAGGAGGTGCTGTAGTAGTCTGCACCATCCTCAGCGTGCCAGCACCTGAGACCGTGCAGGTTGTGGTGGCTGAAGTTGAAGAGGTGACCGACAGGGTTCCGGTAGTTTCCCAGCTATCGAAGTAATACCCACCGCCTGGAACTGCCGCGATATTGTATGTACCAGCACTCTTATTAACGGTATTCCCATCGTTGTAGCTTACGCCAGCGAAAGTGATGGTCCCGGTCGCCGCAGGGACTGTGTCGAAGGTTATTGTATATTGAGGTGCCGCAGTCTGCACCATACTCAGCGTGCCAGCACCTGAGACGTTGCAGGTTGTGGAGGCTGAAGTTGGAACGGCGACCGACAGGCTTCCGGTAGTTGCCCAGTGATCAAAGTTGTAGCCACCGCCTGGAACTGCCGCGATATTGTATGTACCAGCACTCTTATTAACGGTATTCCCATCGTTGTAGCTTACGCCAGCGAAAGTGATGGTCCCGGTCGCCGCAGGGACTGTGTCGAAAGTTATTGTATATTGAGGTGCCGCAGTCTGCACCATACTCAGCGTGCCAGCACCTGAGACGTTGCAGGTTGTGGAGGCTGAAGTTGGAGCGGCGACCGACAGGCTTCCGGTAGTTGCCCAGTGATCAAAGTTGTAGCCACCGCCTGGAACTGCCGCGATATTGTATGTACCAGCACTCTTATTAACGGTATTCCCATCGTTGTAGCTTACGCCAGCGAAAGTGATGGTCCCGGTCGCCGCAGGGACTGTGTCGAAGGTTACCGTATATTCTGTTGGTGGAGCACCTGTAATGACGACCTCTCCATCGGTCACTGTTATAGGCACCGCATCCCCCGTTATATTTCCCACTATGACATTGCTCAAGTCAATTGGTGATGTTCCCGCTGCTGTCCCGGCGGTGAAGCTAATTGTGGCAAATGTTCCCGGTGATGATACTGTTTGCCCTGCTGTTGTAATGGCGCCGGCAACACCAGCTATAGTCCCGGCCACATTGTCTATTGTTCCTGACATGAAGTAAGTTGAGGCACCACCTTGTGATAACAGATTCCCCTCTGTCACGCTATTTGCTTGTACAAGTGAGGCGTCAAAGCTCAGGCTGAACTGCATCCCGGCTATAGCGGTATCCGGAACAACATATATACCTACGCTAAAAGTGGCACCTGTACCAACGTTCTGGGTGGACGGGTCAACGCTGACGTCAGTATCAGGGTCGGCAAACGCTGCACCAGGGAGAAATAGCGCTGCCATCAGCAAAAGGACGACCGGCAGTGCTAGCCATCTACTCATATTCTTATGTTCCATTTTTCACCATCCTATCAGCTCCAGTGTTGACCTATCAGTATCATGTCCAGGACGCTGATTGCTCCATCTCTATTGACATCTTCTCGAATCCAGTGCGGAGTACCGGTCTCCCCCCAGTGTTGCCCCACCAGGATCATATCATTGACGTTAACGCTCAAGTCGAGGTTTACGTCCCAATCAGGACAAACCGTAACGCTTCCATCGCTCACGGTTATAGCCACTGCCTGCCCATCTTTATTTCCCACTATCACATTGCTCAAGTTAAGCGTTGATGTTCCCGCTGCTCCAGCGGTGAAGCTAACTGTGGCAAATGTTCCCGGTGATGATACTGATGCACCGGGTGTTGTAATGGCGCCGGCAACATTAGTTATAGTCCCGGCCACATTGTTTATTGTTCCTCCCGCGAAGTAAGTTGAGGCACCACCTTGTGATAACAGATTCCCCTCTGTCACGCCATTTGCTGTTACAACTGAGGCGTCAAAGCTCAAGCTGAACTGTACCCCGGCTATGGCAGTATCAGGATTCACGAATATATCCACAGTAAAGATCTCCCCGATACCCACCACCTTGCTGGCTGGTTCAACAGTGACGGCAGTGGCTGGGTCGGCAGAGACTATAATACCGGGAAAAAACAGAGCACTGGTCAACAAAAGGACAAACGGCACCATTAGCCATCTGTTCTTGTTTTTCATTGCCCTCACTGGCCATTCTCTTGTTTTAGTCATTATTTCCTCCTTTTATAGGTATCCAACTTATCTTCACTCTTGCCCGGGGTCGACCACTCCAGGCTCGAGTCATTGGAAATGTTTTTCTTCAGTAAACCTTGTTTTAAGCCTGCCTCATTTCAGGCTGCCCTTTTTGGTTTTAATTTGTAGTTGCCCAATGAATTGGGCGACTACATTGATATCTCTGCCTGGGCCAGGCATTGTTCTCTCTTCCCCTCGGCGAATCCATGAGTCAGCTTCATAACTCCCCCGCCTGCCAAGCCTTGGCGGGCAGGCCTAGCCCCTCTTACCTTAAGAGGGGGGGGAGGTTTGGTAGCCCTTGCCCCTCCTACCTTAAGAGGGGGAACAGCGAGGATTCGCTCCGGGACTTTGCCATAAGCATCACCTCCTTTCCATTTCATTCAACGTTGTTATTCTCGGGAGTCCCGATACATCGGGACGACGAAGAATAACGGGTGGATATCATCGAACAATATTCAATTATTAAAGTTCAAACAAACCCAAATTTCTCGCCAAAAGCCATAATACTGGGCTCAGGCCTACTACCCTGCCTTCTAATTTAAACCTATATATCTATTTTGTCAATAGGTAAATTAAGAAATTTGCCAAAATAGCTTGGATTTATTATAACAGCCAGCTTTCTTTTGTCAATATCCTGTACTCGTTCAGGTGATTGGTGACACTTTCTCCTTTCTTTTATTTTGCCAATGTTGTTCTAGATATTCCAGTGGTGTAAGGTAGCCCAATGCCTGGCTCGGACGAACAGTATCATATACTACTT
>Ga0315543_1000354_pt1 | contig 57407 bp, 62 predicted proteins | sample SalMarSW160210MG_2_FD_203098 | JGI IMG/M metagenome (GOLD analysis project Ga0315543, IMG submission 203098) | Salt marsh sediment microbial communities from the Plum Island Ecosystem LTER, Massachusetts, United States - Salt Marsh Sediment SW1601-210 ... | reverse complement strand
TTCCCCCCTCGCATTGTTTCCCCTCAAAAAAGTTCTCCCTTCTAGTATCTTTTCAGCTTAGATGCTAAAATGGTGGAGAATCACTCGTAAGAAAGGTATATCATGACTCAGCCCGTTAGAGTCCGCTTCGCCCCCAGTCCCACCGGCCGTCCCCATGTGGGCGGTATCCGCACGGCCATGTTCAACTGGCTCATGGCCCGCCACGCCGGCGGCAGGTTCATCCTGCGCATCGAGGATACGGACGTCACCCGCAAAGTGGAAGGCGCCGTGGAATATATTATGGACGGCCTCAAGTGGCTGGGTCTGGACTGGGACGAGGGGCCGGACGTCGGTGGCGACTACGGCCCGTACTATCAGTCGCAGCGCCTTGACCTCTACAGGCAGGCCGCCGAGCGACTTGTCAAGCAGGGTGACGCCTACTACTGCTACTGCTCCCCCGAGCGACTCGTAGAGATGCGCAAGGAGCAGGTCGCCCGCAAGCAGCCGCCGGGCTACGACCGCCACTGCCGCGACCTGACTCCCCAGGAACGCGCCAGGAAAGAAGCCGGGGGCATCGTGCCGGTGGTGCGTTTCAAGGTGCCCCTGGAAGGACAGACGAAGTTTACCGACCTTATCTACGGGGACGTTACCTTCGAGCACAGCACCATCGACGATTTCGTGCTGTTGAAGTCGGACGGCTATCCTACCTACCACCTCGCTAACGTCGTCGACGACCATGCCATGGAAATCAGCCACGTCATCCGTGGTGAAGAGTGGGTTTCCAGCACCCCCCGCCACCTGCTTATTTACGGAGCCCTTGGCTACGACCCGCCACAATATGTCCACCACCCGCTTATAGTAGGGCCAGACCGCGCCAAGCTGAGCAAGCGGCATGGTGACGTCTCCATACTCGAATTTCGGAAGCACGGCTACCTGCCGGAGACCATGTTCAACTTCCTGGCCTTAATCGGCTGGTCGCTCGACGATAAGACGGAGCTCATGACCCGCCAGGAGCTTATCGACAACTTCTCGCTGGAGAGAATCGGCAAGACGGGCGCCATATTCAATAGGGACAAGCTCGACTGGATGAACGGGGTATATATCCGCAGCCTGGATATTGAAGACTTTACGCAGAGAGTGCTCCCGTTCCTTGAGCAGGGCCTGCCGCCGCAGGTAAAGCGGCCGCTGGATATCGACTATGTCCGGCGGATGATGCCGCTTATCCAGGAGAGGACCAAAATGCTGACCCAGGTGCCCGGACTGGTCAGGTTTTTCTTCGTTGACAAGCTCGACTACGACCCGACTTTACTTATTGCCAGGAATATGACCCCTGAATCGACGCTCGCCGCGCTGGATGCATCGTCACAGAGATTGAGTAAGCTATCTATATTTACTGAGGAATCTCTGGAAACCCTGCTTCGTCCGCTCGCCGAGGAGCTGGGTCTCAAAGCCGGCCAGCTGTTCAGTGTCCTCAGGACGGCGGTTACCGGCGAGACGGCCACGCCGCCGCTTTTTCAGACGATGGCGGTGCTGGGCAGGGAACGCTGCCTGAAGCGGATTGACGAGGCGCTGGAGAAACTTCGCAGATTATCCTCATGACCAAGAAGAGTGAACCATCAGAGATGAAGTCCTGGCTGATTGTCCTGATTGCGCTGCTGGACGATGTGGCCGCGCTGGCCCTGGTCTTGGCGGTGCTGTGGTTCTTCGATGTGGAAATATCCCTCTTGGGCATGATAGTTATCGGGATCGTATTCGGTACTTTCGGCTTTATCGTGCACCGTGCGATAGTTCCCAGTCTGCGCCGGAAGAAGGTGACCGGCGCCGAGGGAATGGTGGGGCTCGCGGGTGAGGTGACACAATCACTGGCGCCGAAGGGTGTTATTAAAATCGAGGGTGAATACTGGAAAGCTGAATCGGTCGAGGGGGAAATAGGTGCTGGTGAGGAGGTGGAAGTTTTGGGGATAAAAGGCCTGAACCTGGAGGTCAGGCGGAGAGAGTGATAAGTATGGACGGGCCGGGATATATCGCTCTGCACCGCTCGGGTGAACTGGAGCGCCGTGTCGAGAGGCTCGAAGCCAGGCTGGGGGAGTGCGATATCTGCCCGAGGGAATGCGGCGCCGACCGACTCAGGGGTAAGGTGGGTTCCTGTAATTCGGCCTACCTGCCGATTGTTTCCTCGGTCTGCGCTCACCACGGCGAGGAGCCGGTGCTTTCCGGCAGCCGGGGGTCGGGGACGATATTCTTCGGCAACTGCAACCTGCGGTGCGTCTATTGCCAGAACCATCAGATAAGCCAGGACCCGGAAACACAGCAGCGCTATGAGGTCGGCACCCGTGTGCTGGCGGAGCGCATGCTCTATCTTCAGGACGGGTTGAAGTGCCACAATATCAACCTGGTGACGCCTTCGCACTTCGTGCCCCAGATTGTGCGTGCCGTTCTGGAGGCGGTGCCGATGGGACTCCGGCTGCCGCTGGTCTATAACACCAGCAGCTACGATTCTATAGAGACCCTGCGAGAGCTCGACGGTATCATAAGTATTTACCTTGCCGATTTACGCTATGCCTCGAACGAACTGGGCAGGAAGTACTCGCGGGTGCGTCATTATGCGGATAGCTCCCGCGCCGCTATCAAGGAAATGTACCGGCAGGTCGGCAACCTGGAGGTGAATGACGAAGGCATCGCCCGGAAAGGACTGATAATTCGCCACCTGATACTCCCCAACGGAATCGCCGGCAGTGAGGACTCACTTAGCTGGCTGGTCAATGAGATTTCACCCGGGGTTGCGGTCAGTATCATGTCCCAGTACCACCCGGCGCACCGGGCTTACCGGTACCGGGAGTTGAACAGGAGAATATTGCCTGAGGAGTATGCCGCGGTGGTCAGGCTGGTGGCAAGGTTGGGCATGGAGAACGGCTGGATGCAGGGCATGGAGTCCCCGGAAATTTATCTGCCCGATTTTTCAGCGGATGAACCATTCTCGGCGAAGAGGCGATGACGTGTGAGATGAAACGGTTGCTGTTTAATGCTATCTCTTACGCTTGGTAAAGGCAAAGCGGATTTTTTTACCGTTGGGTTTGTCTTTCTTGTTGACATTTTCCATGAAGGTCTGGAGGTCTTTAGCGGGTTTAGCAGGTTTGTCAGCCATGTTATTATCCTTATATATAAATTGCGGATTTCAGAAGTTAATTATAACATATATACAGGCATGAAGCCAAATGGGGGTTATTCATGGTCGCCGATTTAAACAGTCTCGTCCGTTTGACCAAGGCACAGGTCAAACCGGCGGCGGAAATACTGGCCAGGGCATTCCAGGACTATCCCTTATCCGCCTATTTCTTTCCCGACGGTTCCGAAAGAGAAAGGATACAACCCGTTACCTTTCAGTCGCTGATTCGTTTCGGCATTATGTACGGCGAGGTCTACGCGACGTCTCCAAATCTGGAAGGTGTGGCCGTATGGTTTCCTTCGGATAGACGCCGCAGAACGCTGTGGAGCGAAATCAGGAGCAGGCGTTTTTGGCTTTTATTTAGAGTTAGGCGGGAGGTAATTGCGCGGCAGAAGGCTTATGGCGACTATGCTGAATCGGTGCGAAAGCGTTGCGCGCCTTCACCGCACCTGTATTTGCAGATGCTCGGCGTCGACCCCGTTTATCAAGGGAAAGGTTATTCCAGCAAGTTGTTGGGGGCTATGTTCGCCAGGACCGATAAAGAGGGCCTGCCCTGCTTTCTGGAAACCCAGGTGGAAAAGAACGTGGCTCTTTACCAGCATCTTGGCTTTAGGGTAGTCGAGGAGGGTATCGCGCCGGGCAGTAACGTGAACTCCTGGGCGATGCTCAGGGAGAAGGCCGATTAGTGCCCTGTTGACGGCGGCACCGGTTGCCGATTAAAATAGCACCGGCAGGGAGAATATAGATGAAGCATATCTGGGCGCCGTGGCGTATTCAGTATATCCTCGAGGAAAAACCCGGGGGGTGCATTCTGTGCGATAAGCCCAAAGAGGACAAAGACACGCAGAATTATATCCTCTACCGGGGAGTAAAAAACTTCATCATGTTAAACAGCTACCCCTATAATCCCGGTCATTTGCTGGTAGCTCCCTACCGTCATACCCCGGGCTTGGAAGAACTCACGGAAGAAGAACGGAGCGAGCACTTTGAGATGGTCAGCCGGAGCATCCGGGTTCTGAAGGAGGTGTTTCAGCCGGGCGGCTTTAATATCGGGGCGAATATCGGGAAAGTAGCCGGGGCCGGCATAGACGACCATTTTCACAGCCATATCGTGCCCCGCTGGCAGGGGGATACCAATTACGTGCCCGTCCTGGGCGATATCAGGGTCGTACCGCAGGCTCTGGCCGACACCTATAAAGCACTCGTGGGGAAGTTTTAAGGGGGTTATTTTTTCTTAAGCGGCAGGATGCGGGCGACGGAATCCCTCAGCATATTCGCACTCAGGGGTTTAATCAGGTAGTCGGCGGCACCCATTTTAAGGGCATAAGCTCTCTGCTGTTCGCCAAAGGAAGCGGTGAATACAATTACCGGAATGGATGCTGTTTCCGTATTACTCTTCAACTGCGCCAGTATCAGCCAGCCGTTTTCCTCGGTCAGTCTCAAGTCCAGCAGCACCAGATTGACGTTATTTTCGCTTATCAGTAGGAAGGCCTCATCGTGGGTTTCGGCCTGGAGACAGACGTAGCCCTCAAGCTCAATTACCCGGCTGGCGAAGGTGCGGATATCGGCGTCGTCTTCAATGATAAGAACGATTTTATCCTCAGGCTTTTTTATCATGTCTGCCCCCCTTTCCGGTATCCAGAGGCAGAGTAAAGAAGCACCTGGTCCCCTTGCCTTCGTCGCTTTCTATCCAGATTCTGCCGCCGTGGGCCTCCACCAGTCCTTTGCAGATGGATAATCCCAGTCCGGCGCCGACTGCTCCGGGTTTTTTCGGGGAGTGAAACATCCGGTTAAATACCCGCGACAGGTCGTTCCGCGGGATACCTATCCCGTGGTCGGTGACGGTGAATAAAAGCTCGGGCCCTTTACGCCGGACGGCCAGGTTAACTTCGGTACCGCCGTCGGAGTACTTTACCGAGTTATCAATGATATTATCCAGGACCTGCCGGACACGTCTGCCGTCAACATTTACCACGGGTAATCTCGCCGGTATATCCAGTGTGAATTGATGGGTAGATGCCCTTATACGGACTTCGGCAATAACCTCCCGGCAAAGCCTGATAATATTGGTGGGCGCTTTATCTATGGAAAGCATGCCCGCTTCCAGTCGGGACATTTCCAGCAGTTGCTCAATAAGCTCTATCAGGTGGTCGGTATTCTTATCGATGGTTTCCAGGTAATCCCGCTTTTCATGGCGCTTCAGTCTCCTGTCGTAGTCCAGGAGCATGGTGGCAAAGCCCTTGATGCTGGCCAGGGGTGTACGGAGTTCGTGGGAGATATTGGCCAGCAGCTCCGTTCGGAGTCTGTCAAGCTCTCTCAGGTGCTCGGCCTCGCGAGCCTGCTTCTCCGCCTGCTTGCGCTCGGTGATGTCCTCTCCGATTATCTGGATGCCGACCGGGATATTATGTATTCGGAGCAAGCTGCCTCTTATTTGCAGCCATATCCATTCTCCGTCCTTACACTTGTACTGTATCTCCATAAGTCCGGGGGGTTGTCCCGTCAGCTTTTCCTTCATTCGCTTTCTCAGGACCTTTATCGTTTCACCGGAAACCAGACCAAGCCTGAACGCATTCTTGCCAACCAACTCATCCCAAGAATAACCGGTAGTCTGCAGTATAGTTTTATTAACGTAGGTGATTTTGCCGGTGATATCCACATTCATTATGCCAATGATAGCTTCTTCAACCAGCGTTCTGTATTTTTCCTCGGACGCCTTTAACGCCTCCTCAGCCTGCTTGTGCTTGGCCTCTGATGCTTTCAGTGCCGCAAGCCGCTGTCGCGTTTCCTGCAGTTCCTCGATAAGCTGTTTCCTGGTTTTCTGTGAGTCTTTCATCCCGTCGCCATTGTAAATCAGTAAGGGTATGCTCGGAATCTTACTTTTTATGCCTGTCCTTGTTCTATCACTTGATTCGCCAAATGTCAAGATTTATGAATCATACGTTCTGTTCGTTCTGTGCGATTTGTGCGTATATCCGAGACTGCAGAAGTATATATTTTCCCGTTAAATTTATTGAAATCGCTAAGGCCATTGCGATAGTATGATAAACGAGGGCATTCACATCCACCCGGCCCTCTCCGAGCTAATCCCGACGACGGTCAATAGTGTGGGGGAGTAGGGTAAAAGAGAGGGGAGCCGAATGACTCCCCCTCAATTTTTATTTACTTGAAGTATGCCTGTCTAGTGCGGCAGCGTCAGCAGTTCAACGGCGTTGCGGAAGAATATCTTCTCCTTTTCCTCGTCGGGGATGTCCATGCGCTCTATGGACTCGGCCGTCTCGCCGGTCATGCCGAACTTCGGCCCCAGCGGGGCGTCCGTGCCGTAAAGGATATGGTCGGGGCCGTAGAAGTCGTACCCGCACATCAGGGAAGATGTATTTCCGTAGACTGCCGTATCCGTGTAAAACTTGCGGAAGTGTTCCTCCGGTTTCTTGATGGTAGGGAAGAAGCCGGGGACGAGGGACAGTACCCACTTAATACGTTGCTGGAAGTACGGCACCATGGCGCCGCAGTGGTGGACGATGAACTTGAGGTCGGGGTGGTCGTTAAAGACGCCGGCGGTTACCAGGCGGAACATGGCGGAAGATGTTTCGAAAGGCCAGCTGAAGAGGCCGATATCGTTGTCCAGCTTATTGTTTGACGCCGGGTGAATCCATATCGGCAGGTCATGTTTCGCCATTTTCTCCCACAGCGGCTTGAATTTGGGGTTGTCCAGAGACTCGCCGTCTATGCGACTGTATATCTGCACGCCCTTAAGTCCCAGTTTCATAATAGCCCTGTCGGCTTCTTCCAGCGCCGCGTCGATATCGTTCATGGGCAGGCAGGCCACGCCGGCGATGAACTTGTCCGGGTACCTGTCCACAAGCTCGGCGAGTTCCTCGTTGGCGATTTTGGCCAGTTCTACGGCGTCGGCCGGTTCGGCGAACGTCTCCAGCGGGATATTGGCGACGGTCAATACCTGCAGTATGTCCGGGTACCGGTTCATGAGGCGCAGGCGCACTTCAAGGTCAACGACGGCAATGCTGCGATATTCTATGCGCTGCTTGACGGCCGGATTTTTCTTGGCGTAGAGCTCCGTGTATTTTGGGGTCATGATGTGCGAATATATGTCTATTTTCATGTTGCCTCCTCAGGGTTTGTACTACATTATAAATTTATCTCGTTTCGAAGGCAAATATCAATGACAAGGCGATTTTATCTACCTCACCCCCTTAGTCCCCCTCTCCTGACAAGGTTTCACAGGAGAGGGGGAAAAATTAAAAGAGGGGCTGGCGCCCCTCTTAGACGCCCCGCTTTCAGGGGTGGATATTTTTCGGGATAAGCAGCGAATGTTGCGAGGGCGGCCCCGCCTACGCTAAAGCTACGGCGGGCAAGCTGGGTGGGAAAAGATAACACCGGGGGTGGGGGGAAGTGAAGGAAAGAAGGAATGACGCTTGTTTCAGACGCCCTGTTGACTTGAAGTTTGACCTTTGCGGTGACATAATGCACCAAGATACATAGCCTTGATTGGAATGCAGTAATGGATGTGGGGAACGTCGCTCAGGTAATCGCTTTTGTGGGTATACTGGTGTTCGTGGCGCACCTTTTTACCGGTATCTTCAGCCGCACCAGGATTCCCGATGTCATTCTGCTGATTATCATAGGTATCTGCGTCGGGCCGGTGCTGGGCTTTGCATCACCGTCGGTGTTCGGGGAGGTGGGGCCGGTCTTTACCACGGTGACCCTGATTATCATACTTTTTGAGAGCGGCCTTGCCCTGCGATTGAGTATGCTGCGGGCGGCGCTGGGTGGGGCGCTGACCCTGGCTCCCCTCAGCTTCTTCTCGACGATGGCCGTCGTGGCCGGATTGGCTATCTGGCTTACCGACCTTGAAGTACTGCCGGCTTTCATCCTGGGGGCGATTGTCGGCTCCACTTCGGAGGCGGTCGTCATACCTCTCGTCAGGCAGCTCAAAATAAAAGAGGAAACCAGCACCCTGCTTTCGGTGGAGTCGTCGGTAAACGATGTTCTCAGCATCGTGATTACCATGGCTCTGGTCCAGGCGTACGTCGTCGGCAAGTTCGAAATCGCCTCGGTATCCGGCGACCTTATCGCTTCGTTTCTGGTCGCCCTGGTGTTCGGTATCATCGGCGCCCTCATCTGGTCGATACTGCTGAACAAGATACACGCCATTAAGAACGCCATATTCACCACGCCGGCCTTCGTTTTCGTTATCTACGGTATCGTGGAAACTCTGGGGTTCAGCGGCGCCATCGCCGCCCTGGCTTTCGGGGTGACGATTGGTAATATCGAGACGATACGCATCCCTATTTTCAAATCGTGGACGGTGAATGAGCCTGTCGGACTCAACGCGACGGAGAAGATATTTTTCAGCGAAGTAGCCTTTCTGCTCAAGACCTTTTTCTTTATTTATCTCGGCATCTCGCTGGAGCTTATCAGCGGCTGGTTTATCATCGTCGGGCTGATACTCACGGCGGTGGCCTTTGTCCTGCGTATACCTGCGGTCAAGCTGTCTATCAGGCAGGCTATAGCGCCGAAAGACTTTTCCGTTATGGCGGTCATGGTGCCGAAAGGCCTGGCCGCGGTGGTGCTGGCCAGCATACCCCTGCAGCAGGGAGTGGCCGGGGGGGAAATAATTAAGAACATAACCTATGGCGTCGTTCTTTTCAGCATCGTGATTACCTCGATACTGGTGCTTCTGCTGGAGAAGACGAGGCTGCCCGACGTCTATGCCTGGATATTTTCGCCGCGTATGCCGGGATTGGGGCAGAAAGTGGGCCTCCGCCCCACGGATATGGCGGGGCGAACGGATGACATTGTTCCCAGTGGTGATAAGCTTTTCGGGAGCGGGGGTGAAGATAAGAAGGGGCCACCTGAGAAAGATGGGAAGTCTTAGGCTGGTTTCCCGTCTAACCGGCCGGTGAAGACACCCTGTCTTTAGCCCTGGTGAGCACGGTTTTCACGGCTATCGAGACGGGTTGTTTGCTGCTGCCGGTCTCTTCGAAGTATCTCGTCAGTGTATCCAGAGCTTTTTTCTGCTGCCGGCTTATCGACATGTAGCTCAGGGCATAGCCCTCCGGATGCTGCGAGATAAGCACGCAGGTATTACCGCGTTTCTTCCCGCCATGCTCCGTCAGTTCTATTTCCATCTTGCGGACTAATCTGGTAGGCACTTTGATTACGGCCATGTCGCCGTCGCTGTCCAGAATCAGCAGTCTCCGGGTATTACGCAGCACCTGCTCTTCCGGCGGAAGTCGTTTCAGGACGATAAGCGGATAGCTGTACTCGGCTTTATAAATCGGCATGGAAATTTCCATGTCGTGTTCCTGATAATACGGCAGCCTCTCCAGTACCCTGGGGATAACTTCCGGATACGGCTGACGCCGACGCTTCCGGTACTCTAAAATGACAGTTTCACGGTCGGATTCACCGAGCCTTATTATCGGCTTGAGGTATTTCTTAAGTATGTCCGGCAGTCTGCCGTTTTTAAGAGCATGCTCCAGGATATGTTCCAGTGCCCATGCTTCTTTCTGGCCGACCTCGACGGTCGCCGGGACGAACTGGCCGGGGCCGGTCTCCAGGCCGATAGTGGCAAAGGACTTGCGGCGGTGTGCCATGCTGGCCGCGTTATCCCGGGCGCGTTCGTATATCGAACGACTGACCATTGATGAATAGACTTTGCCGGAGGTATCGCAATAGAGCATCCTCACCTTGCTTCTCGGCGTTTTCTCGCTGGTAAGGCGCACCGGCTGAAGAAACAGGACATCATTCGGCTGGTTTCGATTGAATATTCCCACGCGTATGTTTACCTCGCTGGCTTAGCGTATATATGGTACGTCCTTTGTCTGGTTGTGTCAATAGCGCAATAGTAATGGTGGCGGTGAAGAAGGTCGATTTGACTTCACAAATTGAAAATGCCGATAATCATTTAAGGAGAAGGATAACCGTAAACCGATAAAGGAGGGCCAAACATGGATGTCATTGAAGCTATTAAAGAGAGAAAGGCTATCCGGGCTTTCAAGTCCGACCCCGTCCCGCTGGATATTATTAAAAAGATAATGGAGCAGGCCCTGCGAGCGCCGTCCTGGGCCAATACCCAGCCCTGGGAGTTTGCCGTAGCTACCGGCAAGCTACTGGAGGAAATAGAGGAGGACTTCGTGAAAATGGGCGTGCAGGAGCCGTATAACGAGGTCGCCCGCCCGTATGAGTATCCCGAACCGTACATGTCCCGTATCCGCGCCCTACAGCCTAAAGACCGGAAGGAAATGACTAAAGAAGAGATGGACGAACACCAGTTTGAGAATTTCCGGCACTACGGCGCCACGACGTGTATTTATCTCCTCGTCGGGAAGCCTTTCTTCCAGCAGTCCAAGGGCATTAACGTCTGGTCGTTGTACGATTGCGGCTCGGTGGTGCAGAATATCATGCTGCTGGCCACCAGCTACGGACTGGGGACCGTGGCGCAGGCACAGGCCGTGGTCTACCCCGACATTGTCCGTAAGGTGCTGGGCATACCCGGGGACAAGCTCATCGCGCTGGGAATCGCTATCGGCTACCCCGACTGGGATAACCCGGTTAATCAAGACCGCACCGCCAGAGAGCCGCTGGACGATGTTGCGAAGTTCTACGGGTTCGACTAGAGGCTTTTTTAAAATCCGGAGTATTTTGACACGGTTGCGATTATTAAAGTATCATAATCACGAATCCCTGATAATATAAAAGGAGGATAATGTTTCATGGCTGAAAGTCAATACGAGAAGTACGCAGTAAGAAAGCCCATTTACGAGGCGGGTCCCGGTTATAAGGGCCGGCAGAGTCCCACAATGACCTTCATGAGCAGCAAGCAGGTGCCCGAAGCCAACTACTATATCGAGCTGGGCTGGATATACGATATGCCGGAACCGAACCCCCATATCCATGAGCACGTGCACGACTACGACGAGATTGTAATCCACTGGGGCGGCGACCCGGAAAGGCCGCAGGTACTTGGCGGGGAGATAACTTTTTACATCGGCGGGCAGCCCATCACGTTCAACACGACGACAGGGGTATTTATTCCGGCGGGAGTGCCGCACGGTCCGATGATATGGAACAAGTTCGAGTTTCCGCACATCGAGATGGCGATGATGCTGGGGACGGGCGACCCGTTCAAGGGTTGGGGGAAGAGTGGCATCGGAGAGCCCAAGAAGGGATTACCCACCAAGAAAGACAAGTTCGACTACGAGCAGTATGTGATACGGAGTCCCATGCGAGAGGCAGGGGCCAACTTTAAGAAGGGACGGCAGAGTCCCACGATGACGTACATGAGCCGCACCCAGATAAACGTCGCCAACTACTATATTGAATTCGGCTGGATATGGGGTGTGGTAGAACCTGGTATCCCCGAGATGTTGCATAAAAAATACGATGAAATTGTCCTGCACATCGGCGGTGACCCTGATAATCCGGAAGACCTGGGGGCAGATATGGAGTTCGGCGTTGGTGGTGACCTCTTACAGTTTAACACCAGCTATGGTATGTATATTCCCAGAGGACTGCGCCATGGCCCGCTGAACTGGCATAAAGTAAGAAAGCCGCATATAGAGATGGCGATGATGCTCGGCGCCGGCACAATGAGAGAGGGCTGGGGAGACAGCTTTTTCGCCCGGCCGGGTGAGCGCCTGGAACAATAAATCATTCTGGAAAGTTTTTCACGTGCCCGGGCTTTTCCGGTTAAATCAGGAGGGTCCGGGCAGCTTTTTAAGCTTTACATGTAAAGGAGGGGGCAGTAGAAATGGCAGAATTGAAAACGAGCAAATATATTATTACCGACGTAAAGGCGGATAAACTGTTTCCCGGAGAGCAGAGCGGGATTGGTAAAAAAACCGACGCTGCGCGCGTCACACCGACTCACGTGATGTGGCTGGACGGGGAGGTTATTCCCGGGGCTTTCTACTCGGAAAGTGTCTGGATATGGCCGGATTGCGCTTCGGAAGAACCTGCCGCCCAGGCACATACACATTCCTTTACGGAAGTAATCACATTTTTCGGCACCAATTTCGAAGACCCGCATGACCTTTGCGGGGAGGTGGAGCTATGGCTGGACGGTGAAAAGCATGTCATGACGAAAAGTTTTCTGGCCTATATCCCTGCGGGCATGACGCACTGTCCTCTCATCGTGCGGAGGGTGGAGAGGCCGATATTCCATTTTACGGTGGGGTTGGGTGCTGATTACATTCGGGAGAAGTAAAGAATAGAAAGGATAAAAAGAGAGGTAATATCGTCAGGATTTCCATTACGAAAAAGGGACGGGAAGTCTGCCGCCGGGCTATGGGGCAGGACTTAATCCGCGACATCATATCCTTGTTGTCCGATGAGCAGCGGGAGCAGTTGTGGTCGTCTTTATCAATATTGTATCGTGAGGCGTTGAAAGAACTCGGCATTGAAGATGAAACCCTGTTTCTGCCTTAATTATCCTGATACTAATTAATATATATTCATGCTGATTGAGCATTGACAGGTACTATATCTTTAGGGTATACTACGCGTGGAAATGAGATTACAGAATGCCTGCGTAAAGAGTCTCAACAGGGGTGGGGGGACTCTTTTCTTGTGTTCTAAAGTCCCACCTTAAAGGAGATGAAAACTAAATAATTTAATATACAAACTGCACAAGGAGGAATTATGGAGCTAAGCCGAAGAGATTTCCTCAAAGCCTCAGGAGCAGGGATAGGTGGAGTTTTCCTGCTCGGTGCGCTCAGCGATGGCGCCGCCCTGGCGTCACCCGTTAAGCGTATACCTCTCAAAAAGAAGCGCGGTGAACACAGCACCATCTGCCCTTATGACGCCTCTGGCTGTGGCTTTATCGTCGATGCGGTTGACGGTAAGGTAATCAACATCGAAGGCGACCCCGACCATCCCATAAACCGCGGTGCTGCCTGCGCCAAAGGAGCCTCGATGCGCCAGCTATCCGCCGATAACCCCTGGCGTCTGAGCAAGGTCCTTTACCGCGCGCCCGGTGGAGCCGACTGGCAGGAAAAAGACTGGGGCTGGACGCTGGATACGATTGCCCGCCGGATTAAGGATACCAGAGACGCTTCTTTCATCGAGAAGGACAGCCAGGGCGATATCGTCAACCGCACCGAAGCTATCGCCAACCTGGGTGGTTCGGCTCTGGATAACGAGGAGTGCTATCTCATTGCCAAGCTGACCCGGGCGCTGGGTGTGGTCTACCTAGAACATCACGCCCGCATATGACATTCCGCCACTGTCGCCAGTTTGGCGGAAACGTTTGGCCGTGGTGCCATGACCAACCACTGGAACGATATTGCCAACGCCGATGTCATGATGGCTATTGGTTCCAACCCTGCTGAGAACCACCCAGCCGCTTTTGGCCACATTATGGTAGCCAAAGAAAGAGGTGCCAAGCTCATCAGTGTTGACCCCAGATTCACCCGAACCTCATCCAAAGCAGATATCTACTGCCCTCTGCGGTCAGGTACCGACATCGCCTTCATCAACGGCATGATTAAATATGTCATAGACGATATTCATGCCAATCCCCAAAACTACAATATGACCTACATAACCGAATATACCAACGCTGCTCACCTCATCAACCCCGGTTATAAAGGACCCGGCGAACTAAACGGACTCTTCTCCGGTTACAATGATGAGAAAAGGTCATATGACAAATCCACCTGGCAGTACCAGCTGGATGAAAACGGTATCCCCAAGAGAGACAAAACCCTGCAAGACCCCAACTGCGTCTTTCAGATTTTGAGGAGGCACGTCTCTCGTTATACGCCTGAAATGGTATCCAGCATTACCGGTTGCCCGGTAGACACCTTCCTGCTAGCAGTCCAGACTTATGCTGCTTCCGGTGCTGTCGGCAAATCCGGCACCATAATGTATGCCATGGGCACCACCCAGCATACTTACGGCACCCAGAATATAAGGGCCTATGGAATACTGCAGCTTTTGCTGGACAACATAGGTATCACCGGCGGTGGCATCAACGCCATGCGAGGTGAGTCCAACGTACAGGGCTCCACCGACCACTGCCTGCTCTCCCACATACTCCCCGGCTACTTGGGGGTGCCCCGCAACACGGATACAAGCCTCGATGCTTACCTGAAGAGATTAACACCAACAACGAAAGACCCCAACAGTGCCAACTGGTGGGGAAATTACAGTAAATATATCGTCAGCCTGCTGAAGGCCTGGTACGGCAATGCCGCCACCAAGGATAATGATTTCGGCTTCCATTACTTGCCCAAAGTTCAGTCAGGCGCGAACTACACGCATATTGCCCTGTTTGAGGCAATGGACAAAGAGATAATCAAAGGGCTCATGGTCTGGGGGCAGAACCCGGCCGTCGGCGGTCCCGATGCCAACCTGGAACGAAGGGCGATGGATAATCTGGACTGGATGGTAGTTGCCGACATCTGGCATACCGAGACCGCCAACTTCTGGAAGCGCCCCGGAGCCAATCCTGCCGATATCAAGACGGAGGTCTTCCTCCTCCCCGCTGTCGGCTCGTTTGAGAAGGAAGGCAGCGTTACCAACAGCGGACGCTGGATGCAGTGGCGCTATAAAGCCGCCGATGGCCCCGGTGAAGCTATGGATGACCTCTGGATGCTTGACCAGATTGCCAGGAGGCTCATTAAACTCTATGCCGATGAGGGCGGACCCAGCGCTGATTCTCTTGCCAAACTCTGGTGGAATTACGGCGCCGACCATCCCGATGTACATGCCGTCGCCAAGGAAATCAATGGATATGACCTGACCACCGGCAAGCTCTTGCCCAGCTTCGGCGGTCTCAAGGACGACGGTACCACCTCCTCAGGTAACTGGCTCTACTGTGCCAGCTACACCGAGGATGGCAACATGGCTGCCCGCCGTGACCCGACTCCCGGCCCGTTCAATGTCGGCCTTTACCCCAAGTGGAGCTGGTGCTGGCCCGTCAACCGCAGAATCATCTACAACCGTGCCTCGGTTGACCTTAACGGAGAGCCCTGGGACAAAGAGCACCCGGTTATCTGGTGGCAGTACCAAGGAGCCGAGAAATGGGTCGGTGATGTTCCCGATGGCGGCTGGCCGCCGATAAATGTTGACCCCAAGGCAACCAGGTGGCCCTTCATCATGAAACCGGAAGGTTTTGCCCGAATATTCGGCTTCGGCCGGGCGGATGGCCCGCTACCCGAACACTACGAGCCCTGGGAATCACCAGTAGAGAACGCCATGTCCGGTCAGCAGATAAACCCGGCGGTAACCGTCTGGCGACCTGAAGAACAGGGAGACCGGGCTAAATACCCCATCGTCTGCTCAACCTACCGCCTCTCTGAGCACTGGCAGAGTGGCCAGATGACTCGAAACATGCCGTGGGTGATTGAGGCACAGCCCGAGCCATTCTGTGAAATGAGCGAAGAGCTGGCAAGAGAAAAGGGTATCGCCAACGGCGATAGGGTCATCGTGGAATCAGCCCGCGGCAAGGTCGAAGTGGTGGCTCTGGTAACCAAGCGATTCAAACCGTTCCAGATGAACGGCCGCAAGGTACACCAGGTAGGCGTTATCTGGCACTGGGGCTTCATCGGCCTGTCCAAGGGAGACAGTGCCAATGTTCTCACCCCGCATGTCGGTGACCCCAACACAACGATACCCGAATATAAAGCCTTTTTGGTCAACGTCAGGAAGGCTTAGAAAGGTTGGAGGTAATTATGGCAGATAAAGCAATTCTATACGACGCAACAAAATGTACCGCCTGCCGCGGCTGCCAGGTAGCCTGCAAGCAGTGGAACGAGAACGACGAGTATATCCCTCCGCCCAGTGACCCGAATGGGGTACCGGCAAGCAACTGGGGCAGCTACGAGAACCCGCCCGACCTCTCCCCTCAGACCTGGCTCAAGATAAGGTTTACTGAAATTGAAGCCGGCGGCAAGGTGCGCTGGCTCTTCACCCGGCAGGCATGCATGCACTGCACCGATGCCGCCTGTGTCCGGGTCTGCCCCAATGGTTCCCTCTACCACCATGAACTCGGCTTCGTGGCCTATAACAAGGACACCTGTACCGGCTGTGGTTACTGCATTGATGCCTGTCCCTTCAACGTGCCGCGCTCCACGCGCAATATCGTCACCGGCATCGCCAAGATGGACAAATGCACCTTCTGCACCACTCAGGGACTGGACCGCATCGCCGAGGGCTGGGAGCCGGCCTGTGTCAAGACCTGTCCCACCGGCGCACTGAAATACGGCGACCGTGACGGTCTGGTAGCCGAGGGTAAAAAACGAGTCCAGACCCTGCAGGCCGCAGGGTGGACCAACGCCAACCTGTACGGTGAAAACGAGCTTGGCGGTCTGCATGTCCTGTATGTCCTTGACGATTACCCGGCGATATACGGACTGCCGGTATCACCCCAGATTTCCGCCGCCACCATCGCCTGGAAGGACGTTATCCAACCGGTCGGCTGGGCGGTGGGTGGCCTGACGGTAATCGGCCTGGGGATGAACTGGCTGGTAGCCCGGGCTAACGCCAAAAAGGAGGCGAAATGACACATCACGAAGTGGAGAAGTATAGGAAACCGATACGGGTTTTACACTGGATACACTCCGGAGCCTTCGTACTCCTGTTCCTTACCGGCCTGATACTCTTTATCCCGGGGCTGGGCTTCCTGGCTGAGGACAGCTGGACGCGCGTAATACACCGCATCGGGGCGGCGATATTCGTCATCATACCCATCATTTATCTCGTCATCAACCCGAGGTCCGTGGGTAGAGGATTAAAACTGGCCTTTACCTGGAGTAAAGATGATATTGGCTGGCTTAAAGCAGCCCCCCGTTACTACTTCCTCGGTGATGAGAGCAGCATGCCACCGCAGGGTGAAATGAATACCGGCCAGAAGATGTGGTGGTTCATTGTGGTAGTATTTGGGGTACTCTTCGTCATCACCGGGGTGATTATGGCATTTGCCAAAGAATCGGCGCCACCGGCAGTCCTGCAATGGATGGTCTTCATCCATGACGTCTCCTTTATCGTCAGCGGTGCCATGCTCTTCGTCCATATCTACCTGGGCGTCTTCCACCCGCTTATGACCGATGCCTGGAGCGCCATAACCGGCGGCAAGGTGTCTGCCGAGTATGCTAAAAAACACCACGGCAAGTGGTATGCCGAAGTTTCCAAAGGCAAGGAAGAGGCTTAGTGACCAACGATACTGCCAAGATATTAGAAAAGCTGAAAAAACAGGAAAAAGAGGAGGGGAAACTTCCCCTCCTCTTGGAATTCTATAAAAAGCTGCTGCAGGTTCAATCCAGGGCCCAGCAGCGTTTCGGCACACCTGTGCTCGCCTTGAGCCATGAGACTATCCGGAAGCGACTGCAAAACGGACGACCGCTGCTGCGCTTTAATGACCTTGACCTCGACTGGTCACTGGTGCAGGAAGTGTTCGCCGGGGTTACGGCTGCCTTCGCCGGGTATCCTCAACTCTTCGGCGAGCTCCCCGAGGAGCTGCGAAAACCCGGGGCCGGCCGCCTCCTCACCAGGAAAGCGACTGAGGCCTGGTTCACCGGCAAAGAGTTGCCGCAGAAAATACGGGACGGTGTCGGTGAAAATATCTTGCAGGCCATGATTCAGGCCGCACTGCAGCCGTTTCTGGCAGGCTATGCCCGGGTGCTTATCGACTCTGTTGAACAGGAGTCATGGCGCCGGCGCTACTGTCCGATTTGTGGCGGTAGCCCTGACCTTTCTTTTCTGGAGAAGGAGTATGGGGCGAGGTGGCTGGTATGCTCGCGCTGCGATTCCGAATGGGTCTTTCAGCGCCTCCAGTGCCCTTACTGCGGCAACCAGGACCAGGAGACGCTGGCCTTTTTCACGGACGATAAGGAGCTGTACCGTCTCTACGTGTGTGAACAGTGTAAGTGCTATCTGAAAGCCGTTGACCTGCGCAAGTCTGAACCTGAAATTCTACTGCCTCTGGAACGCTTCTACACGCTGGACCTTGATGCACAGGCGAGAGAATATGGCTATGGCCCGTACCTCAAAACTGTGGCGGGAACAGAGAAAAAGCCGTAAATCCGGCAGTTATGCGGTGCTATGGTGGGCGGTAGAGGACTCGAACCTCTGACCCCCTGCGTGTAAATTATACGTTGAGCCTGTTTTTTATTGTTTGAGAAGCTAAAGTAAGGAAATGCCCTGTGATGCGTGAGCCTATCGTCATTAACAACTTAAGCAAGTATTATAACAAGTTCCTCGCTCTGGATAACTTGTGTCTCAAGGTAGCACAGAATGAGAATGTTGGGATACTCGGGCCTAACGGCGCTGGCAAGAGTACAACCCTCAAGATATTGTGTGGTCTCATCCGCTCCTCCTCCGGTGCCGCTTATATCGACGGCATTAATGTGGCGGATAGGCCGGAGCGAGCCCTTTCCAGAATTGGCGCCATCGTGGAGACACCTGAGTTCTACCCCTTCCTCACACCGGAAGAAACCCTTAGCTACCTCGGCAGGCTTCGGGGAATGCGAGGGGACGGGTTAAAGCGCCGGATAAAGGAAGTAATCGACCTCGTCAAACTCGAAGAATGGATCACCGTCAAGATAGAAAAGTTCTCAAGAGGGATGAAGCAGCGTCTTGCCGTGGCGCAGGCCCTGCTCCATGACCCACCGATTTTAATCTTAGATGAACCAGGGCTGGGGCTCGATCCCAGGGGTGTGGTGGAATTCCGGGAGATAATCGAGGGAGTAGGCAAGGAGAAAACAGTTCTCTTCGCCTCGCACCAGCTTATAGAGGTCGCTCAGATATGTAATCAGGTAGCTATCATAGACCACGGGCGGCTGCTTGCCTACGATAACATTGACGAGCTGGAGAAAAAATACCAGTCGCTGGAGCATGCTTACCTGGAGTTGACGGGAGGGTCTCTTGAGTGAATTCGAAAGGCTAAGGGTAGTCACCGGATATGAGTTCCTGAAGCACATCCGGAGAAAACGGCTATACGTCATTCTAGGGCTTACACTTATTGCCGAATTAGCAGTTCTTATCCTTCTGCCAGTGCTAATGGAAGGCTACCCTGATAATATGATGGTGATGGCTGCCATGCTCACCATTGGGCCGAGCCTGGCAGTGATTGGTGCTGTCTTTTTTGCCGGAGATGCCATAGCCGGGGAGTTTGAGGGTAAAACCGGCTACATACTTTTCACAAATCCTGTGAGGCGAATCACTCTGGTGACGGGGAAATATCTGGCAAGCTGTGCCGCGGTGATATTGCTCGTTATCTTTGGATATGCCATTGTTACTATTTCCCTCCTGGCAATATATGGTGAAGTCCCGATTGAAACAGCCAAATCCTTTGGGCTGTGTCTTCTATATGCGGGTAGCGTTGTCTCCGTAACTTTCTTCTTTAGCTCTCTATCAAAAGGGTCGATGGGAGCCACTGTAATGACACTCCTTTTCATCATGGTTATTTCCGGGATTATTGAGAGCGTCCTGGTGATGGCTGGTGAGCCTTACTGGTTTCTCTTGTCTACTGCTGGCGATAGCGTCGCTATGGTCTACGGCGGAGTCGAGCTTTTCTTGGAAGGGGTTATGCCCCATAGTGGTAGTATGCTACCCTTTGAAATTGAGACTCCGGATTTTGGTCTCTGCGCTCTCTCAATGGGAATCTACCTGGTGGTGGGTCTCGTCTTGAGCTTCTGGATAAGCGGGAGGAGACAGTTGGCTTAGCCCAGAACACACATTCCTCACGAGCACACCAATGACCGCACCTACCTTTGTCAATGAACCTTGACCACACTTTCTGGCTAAACGTTGCCAAATAATTAGTCATGTATATTACTTTCAGGCTGTAGACCCTCTGATAGGCTAAAATATAGCCTAACGGGTTCTGGCGAGGTGAAGAAATAGCTGGGGAGCTTGAGACTGCCCCGTTAATTTGATTGCCTGCCGGCCCTCGAAAGTCCCGATTACGGTAGCTCCCTGGTTGAGCAGTATCTCTGCCTCGCGGAGCTTGTTGAGAATCTGTTCCGGTGTGTAGGCTTTTTTAGGCATTTTACCCCCCTTTATTTATTAACCAGTCTAACATTGATGTGGACTGATTTTAGGGGGGCAGATCACTCACCAGAATGGTAGCACGGGCGGGACTGAAGGGTGTGCGCTTCCACGACCTGAGGCATGCCTTCGCTAGCCTCATGCTATTACGTGGGGCAAAGCCTAAAGTAATCAGTGAGGCGTTAGGCCATGCGAGCATTGCCTTTACTATGGACACCTATTCCCATATAATATCTGGTATGCAGGGGGATATGATGGAACTGCTAGACGAGGTGCTGTCGTCGGGGAAAAACGGGGTGTCTCAAAAAAATAACGCCAATTTAACGCTAATAGTAGGCATAACGGCATCAGTAAATTAAGATTTAGCTTCACGTGCCAGCGTAGCTCAGTGGTAGAGCAGCGGTTTCGTAAACCGCTTGTCGTGGGTTCGACTCCCTCCGCTGGCTCCAGTTTTTGTAGCTAAAAACCCTGATTTGATAATTTATAAATCGGGGTTTTTATGTTTTTGCTAATCTTTTGCTAATCCTGTATTTGTAGATAAATAATTAGGGACAATAGATTTCATGTTCAGTGATATGAGGACGGTTACCAGGATATTCGGTTTTAATCGTTAGTTTATTATGGCCGGTTGTTTGACAGTCTAAATAATAGGTTATAAGTGATTCTGAATTAACGCCGAGGTTAGATGATTCGGTTTGTTGCTCGCTGAACATATTATAATACTCTTTACCATCATATTCATAATATTGTCGATTAACACCTCCCTGTCCAGAAATAGGGATGAAGTGCATTGACAACTGACTAAGGACTTTACAAATTTAAATCACAGAGTTAAAATAAACTAAGTAATGAGTTTGATAGAGAAATGTATTATTAGGCCGTTTAGAAATTGGTGGTTAATCTTGGCCTAAATCTTTTAGAGGTTTTTCAAAACCGAGAAACTAATTCTTTAATCAAGTTTTCATTATTATTCCTCATTTTTGAGGAGTTTTGCAACTTAACAACAGCATAATCAGCGGTTAAAGGCACTATTACCCGTGAAGCTTGAAGCTAAGCCAACTTTTCAAGGTTCTCTAAGCTCTTACTGGGCATGGCACGGGATGTGGTCTGGTAGGCTTCTCCACTATCACAGCTCCAATTCTCTTTGTGGTAAACCAGAATACTTATCCTTGACCAGGGGATGGATAAAAGACCAGTCGATACTATCAAAGATGGCTTTAATAGGGTCATTGGGTTTTAGTTTAAGCGAAGCCTCATAGGTGGTGAAAGTAAGCTGATTAGCTGTTCTCATAGAATGGCCCTCCTGCCATATGGCTAATTTTAGCATGTAGCTGGGGGTGAAGGAAGAAAAAGAAGGCTGCAAAGCCCTAAGTTTGAAGCTAAAAATAGGACTTTTGGAAATTAAACAGCCGCCGTACCAGAAAGGAGGTGATGCATAATAGATTATAGGAAAGGAAATACCAGACATCATGAGGTTATCGATTAACCCATAATCAGGAGGTGATGAAAAAATGAAAAAAATACTATTAATCCTACTTTCAGTTGTGGTAATTGGTGCCATGTTGCTTAGCGGTTGTAGCGAACCGGAAGAACCGACTCCTACACCCACTCCCACACCGGCTCCCACACCGGCTCCTACACCGACTCCCACACCTACTCCAACACCCGAACCAACTGGACCAGTATCTGGTGGTATCTTAAGGGGCATAATAACAGCAGGTCCCTTGATGATGAGCTACCGCGGGCAGATGGGACCCGGTGACCACACCTATGTAATGCCTGCCGTGGAATACCTGGTAGAGCCCTATGTCGATGAAGCTGGCAACAGGGGCTGGATACCATTCCTTTGTGAATCCTACGACATAGACCCGGTGGGCAATACTTTCACGTTTAAGCTCAGGAAAGGTGTCAAGTTCCATGACGGCTCGGTAATGGATGCCGAGGTCGTAAAATGGAACTTCCAGCAGCAAATCGACAGTGGTTGGCTCCAGGATGCCGACAAGGTTGTCAGCATCGAAACTCCTGATGATTCTACTGTTGTTATTAATTTCACCGAGTATAGCAACCAGTATGAGTTTAACTGGGGCTGGACCGCTATATGGTCAATGGAAGCCTTCGAGAGCGCCGCGGGTGGAGACCTTGAGAAGGGCATCGAGTGGGCGGTCGACCACGTCGTCGGGACGGGCCCGTTCAAACTCAAGGAATACAAGCGTGATGTCAGCATTTCCTGGGAAAAGTTCAATGACTACTGGCAGGAAGGCAAACCCTACCTCGATGGCTTGGAGTTCCAGATTATAACCGAGGCAACAACAGCTTCGAGTCTGCTTCAGGCGGGTGATGTCGATTTGTGGTACCAGGGTCACTCAGCTCAGGACTGGGCTGAGCTGGCACCCAAGGGCTATATCGTTACAACCTACTGGCCGGGCTTACCCCAGGCTTTGTGGGGTAATACAGTGAACCCCGATTCTAAATGGCAGGACAAAAAGGTACGCGAGGCAATGGAATATGCTTTAGACAAGGCGGTAATGGCTGAAGCTCTTGGGCTTGGATATTATGTGCCAAGTGCACAAATAGCGCCCTCAACGGAATGGGGTTACATACCTGATTTACCCACCCGAGAGTATAATCCGGAGAAAGCCAAGCAATTACTGGCTGAAGCCGGCTACGGGGATGGCTGCCCGGTGACACTACTTATATCGTCAGTACCCGCCAATATCGATGCCGGTGAGGCCATCAAAGGATACCTCGATGCCGCCGGCTTTGAGGTAGAACTGGATATCGCCGACCCGGGCAGGTACTTCGGCAGTGTTTTCGGGATGGGCTGGGATGATGTGGTACAGATGTTCTACGGCATGGACGTCAATTACCTGGCAACCTACATGTCCTGGTTCAGCTCTGACCCCAAGTCCAACCTGGCCAGCTTCGAGAGGCCGCCCGAACAGATAGCAATGGACAAAGAGGCGGTACTGATAGTTAGCCCGGCAGACCAGCAGAAAATGACTGAGAAGCTCTGCCGCTATCTGTATGAAGAAGCCAGGGTCTGTCCTCTCTGGTGGACTCCCGCTGCTGCCGTAAGTCAGGATTACGTGCACCACGAAATCTACCGTCATGGTTTTATTCGGGTAGACTGGGAAAACGTCTGGATGGATCAGCACTAAAATACACGTCATAATTTGATTTAAATAGAGAAACCGGGTGGCTCGCATCGTCTCGGTGAACGAGCCACCCGGTGGCATGGTGTAACTAATGCTATCCTCCCTGTCATATACACACATATACACATGACAGCGTTAACATATGGTACGACGAAACAGTGTATCGATTTTGGTATTATTTTCGTATTATCATATAATTACTATAGAGGTATAGATCCGAAGTGACTGCATATATCATACGCCGACTGATAATGGCGATATTTATCCTAATTATAGTCACCCTCATTGTCTTTTTTATTATGCAATTATTGCCGGGTGACCCGCTGGTGATATTTCTGGGGCAGCAGGCCGGGACGGGTTCAATATCTCAGGAACAACTCGAGCAGCTTTATATCAGGTACGGGCTGGATAAACCCCTGATAGTCCAGTACTGGAACTGGATAACCGGTGTTGTGCAGGGGGATATGGGAGAATCCATCTATTACCATGAAGATGTCGGTACACTCCTGCTGGAGCGCTTCCCCGTTACCCTGGACCTGGGTATTAAATCGTTTATTTTATACAATATCCTCGGCATTGTCATGGGAATGATTGCCGCCCTGCGTCGGGGAAAATGGATAGATACTTTCGCGACCGTTGTATCGTATATCGGTGTATCTATTCCGGTATTCTGGCTGGGCTTAATACTCATCTATCTCTTCGGTCTGCGGCTCGAATGGTTCCCTATCGCCGGTTACACATTACCGACAGAAGACCTCTGGAAGAACCTCTATCAGTCGTTCTTGCCTGTTATCTGTCTTTCTCTAATGGGTTGGGCAGTAATCGCCCGTCAGACGCGCTCAAGTGTGCTCGAGGTTATATCGCAGGACTATGTTCGCACTGCCTGGTCCAAGGGTTTGACAGAGCGTGGCGTTATTTTAAAACACGTACTGAAAAACAGCCTCATCCCGGTAATTACACTAATGGGGATAGGGCTTGGTTTAATGTTTGGCGGTCAGGTATTTATCGAGCAAGTATTCGCTATTCCGGGTGTGGGCAGATTGTTGGTTGGCAGTGTCTTCGCTCAGGATTATCAGGTTGTGCAATCGGCTACTTTGATAATTGCAACTATAGTAATTCTGGTCAACTTGATTGTCGATATATCATACGGTTGGTTTGATCCCAGGATACGATACGGTTAGAAAGGTGTCATCGTTGACAGAAAAGAAAGTTATCGAAACCGGTATTTCTGAAGCGCCACCGCGTGTCGGCGAGTGGCAACGTTTTCAGAGAGTCTTTTTTCAACGAAAAGTGGTAATGTTCGGGCTTATCATATTAGTGTTGCTTGTCATCACCGCTATTTTCGCGCCTTTACTGGCACCCTACAATCCGACTCAGATAAGCATGAAGGAATCCTTACAACAGCCGAGCGGGACTCACCTTCTGGGCACGGACCTCCAGGGTAGAGATACCCTCAGCCGTCTTATTTACGGCTCGAGGACAGCTCTGGCGGTGGGGTTTGGCTCTGTGTTGATGGCGGGCGTGGTCGGCGTGGTACTGGGATTAGTAGCAGGATATTTCGGCGGGATAATCAACATGGTTATCATGAGAATCATGGACGCCCTGATGGGATTCCCGATGATTTTACTGGCCCTGGTCATCTCCGCAGTGCTCGGCAGCGGTCTTCTCAACGTTATCATCGCCCTGAGTGTGGCCACCCTGCCGGGATACGCCAGAGTTATGCACGCCCTGACTCTCACCGTCAGAGAAAACGACTATATCCTGGCGGAGCGGGCGATGGGCGCCAGTAATATGCGTATGATGTTCCAGCATATCCTGCCGAACGGCCTGCCGCCGATGATAGTGCTGATAACGCTACAGCTGGGGGCCCTTATCCTTGCCGAGGCCGGGCTCAGTTTTCTCGGGCTTGGCATAAGACCACCTAATGCAGCCTGGGGCGCTATGGTTGCCGACGGACGCCGGTACCTGCTTACCTATCCCTGGTTATCGCTAGCACCCGGGATTGCCATAGGGTTTGTGGTATTCGCTTTTAACTTGGTGGGCGACGGATTAAGAGATGCCCTAGACCCCCGTTTACGAGGCTTGCTGTAATTATAAGGATTTGAGTATAGAGAGTCTGTTAAGAACATGCTATGTTTGCATAAAATGAATTTTATTAACTTAGAAGCCATGTTATTTGGCTTCTCTTGACTTTCCCTTTTCAGCAAGGTGTATAATCGCGTGCTGCCAAACCGCTTCCTCTGCGCTGCCAGTTCCCGCAGGCGTTGACGCATGGCGTTGTCATTATCCGCTTTCGTCCGGTACCGGTGGAACGAGGCCGAGATATTGGCCAGCACAAGCCTTGGATTGTCGGGGTCATCTACAGTTCGGCTGGCTGCCGGATGTTCCTTCAGAGTGCTGAGGGGGGAAACGGTGGCCTGCGAGTCCCTGCCGGTGCAGATGATTTCTGGACCGGATAAGAAGGTGGCCTACCGCGCCGAGTACTTCAGGAGAGCCCTGAACGGCTGCGGTCCCAGCGCCACTATTCAGGTGGGAAATCCAGCCAAGGCTACTCTCTTTGAAGCCGAGGATTATTGGCACATCCTGATGCCCCGAGAGGGCTTTCCTTGCCCCCGAATCCTTGGCGCCATTTTGGTGACAAACTGGTTAGCACCCAGCAGTACATCATAGCACAGCCAGATACAAGGTGAAGTCAACTCAGCAACAGTATAGTATTAAATCGTATCTGTCGGAACAAGGCAGGACAGGCACACACGCTTTTCGAGGGCGGCCCCCCAAAGATTAGCTAACAAATAGCGAACAGACTGGATTTCATGGGTTATCATGAAATAGTACTGCACGCTCAGAAACGCGAGTTAATAGCTGATACATTGATACTGGTTTGAGTGTAACAGCACCATATACTACAATGAGACACAGTTTCGTAAACCGCTTGTCGTGGGTTCGACTCCCTCCGCTGGCTGGTTTCGTTTTAAAAAGTTATTCCTGCCGGCTGAAAGAAACGGATATTCGTTGTTATGCTGCCTATCTTAACTATTCTTTTCCAATAATTTCTTCGATTTTGCGGCAGGCGCGGGAAACGGCCTCTCTTACGTCGGCCCATTTCTCCGGTGCCAGGTTATGGGAGCTTCGGCCGAGAAGGTGTCCGAGTTTCCTGAGTTCACGAATGGAGTCGTGAAATTCCTCGTGGTCGCGCGGGCCCCACCAGTCTTTCATCTGCCCTTTTATCTTTTCGATGACATCCTTCTGCTCTTTCAGGAAGTTCTTCCCCTCCTCGGTAATGGTATATATCTTCTTGCCATCGCGCTCCGAAGAACTGACGTAGCCCATGTCGTCGAGCATCTGAAGGGTGGGATAAACGCTGCCGGCGCTGGGGGTGTAAAAACCATGAAAGGCGTCTTCCATGGCGTGTATTATCTCGTAACCGTGGCTTGATTTATCCTTCAGAAGATTAAGAATGACGTATTTCAGGTCGCCTTTTTCGAAAAGGCGCGAGTGCCGTTCAAATGGGGGGAAGTGCCTGTTAAACATAACACCCAACCTCCTTATAACATATCACGATATATCGTAACATATCAATATTCGTTTGTCAATAGTCCCGGCGGAAAAATTTTGAAAAGTTCACATACTGGTCGCCCATCTATTTTTTTCTTACCCTGTACCTGATAATGGTCCTGTGGTCTTTGGCATCGGGGCGGGTGAGGTATTCTTCTTCATGTACGCCGACTATCTCGTAGCCGTTATCAGTAATGAAATGGAGCAATCTTTCGACCGAATTATATTCCTGGTCGTAAGACCCGTGGTGGAGAATCTGGGCGACGGTGCCGTATTCCCAGGTCTCTATTTTTACCTCGGTGCCGCCCACTTTCTGCGGGAGGGAAGTGGTGTCTTCAGGTACCGGCAGGCCGATGACATTAGTCCATTCTTCCATAGGGACGAGGTGGGCATCGGGGTAGCGGGCGCGGAGTCCGCCGATTTTGAACGAGGTGCCGCCGCTTTTCTTAAGGTCGAATTTCAGAGTGTAAACCGAGCTGTAGAGGGTCGGCAGGACCAGCGGGAATACCTGCCCCGGCGTACCCCTGGCGTAAACCGCCGCCATCTTCTGGGCAGGCATTTTCAGGATTTCCGGCTCGTTTCTGGCCGATTTTCCTGGTGTCATTCGCTTATCTCCTCCGGCATCCGGGCCGCGCCTGGTTGCTTATTTTGTAACATAAATATCCACACACCTGCAACTTAAATATTTGTAATTTCTCATGACTGAGTATATAATTAACCTAAATTTACCCTTCCCAACTTCGTAATACGATATGTCAGCAAACCCACGGCAATAATTAAGTATGATATTGTGATATCCGTTTTCGGGCGGATAACAATTTTGAAAGGAAACGGCGATTACGCAACCTGAACCTAAGAAACGCTCATTCCTGTGGAGTTCGCTCCCATTTTTTATTATTGCGCATGCAGCGCATCATTTTTTAATGGCACTTCAGCAGCCGTTGTTCCCTACTGTACGTGATTATTTCAAGATAGGGACATACACGCAGGCTTCAGCTATACCTATGGCTTTCGCTCTTGCCAGCGCGACGGGGCAATTGCCGGCTGGCTGGTTCGCCGACCGCTTTGGGCCGACTGCCCTCATTATGATCGGTACTCTGGGCGTAGCCGTAGCCGGCGTACTCGTCGGGATTTCCCCCAACTTCGCCATGTTGATAGTTTTCCTGATACTGATGGGGCTCTTATCCGGGGGGTATCACCCGGCGGCGACACCGCTCATTTCGGCCTCGGTCGAGCCACAGCAGCGCGGGCGGGCGCTTGGCTTTCACCTCGTCGGCGGGAACGCCGCCTTCTTCGTGGCACCGATTGTTGCTGCTGCCATAGTTGGAGCGTTTGGAGAGGAAAGCGGGTGGCGGTATTCGTACTTTATCCTCGCAGTACCAACGATACTATTCGGCCTGATTTTCTATGTTTATCTATCGCGTCATGGCGGTAAAGCTCACGTGGAGAAGGTGAAACAGGGGATTGCCGAGGAGAGACCGCCGCAGCCGGGATACAAGCGTCGGCTGATTGCCTTTTTAACGATGATGATAATCGGTGGTGGTCTCGGCATGTCGGTCCTGCCTTTCCTTACTTTGTACATGACGGACGAACTGGGAGCATCAAATGCGGTGGCCGGTGGGCTGATGTCAGTCGTGTTTTCCTCGGGGCTCTGGGCCGGCCCGGTCGGCGGTTATATTTCCGATAAAATCGGCAGTGTTAAGGTAATTATCGCCACGGGTCTTCTGTCCGGGGTACTGATTTATGCTTTTAAACTGGTTGAGTTGGGTCCCAGCCTCTACATCGTGCTGTTTTTCCAAGGCCTTATTATGGCCTTGCGGATGCCGGTGACCGAGGTGTTTATCATGAGCCAGGCACCGGCCAAACACCGCTCCAAGATTTTTGGCATTTACTACTCCACCATGCAGTATACGGGTGCGATATTCGTGCTGCCCGGCGGGTACTTCATTGAGAGGTTCGGCTTTGACACGGTGTTCACGTGGGCGGCAGTTGGGGTTACGGTGGTGGCGGTGATAACAGCGTTCTTTATATTTGACGCCAAGGACCATTATCGGGATGAAATACAGGTTTCGTGAAGGCAGACCTGACTGAGTCTAACTCCACGGCTTTTTGCTTTTAATTATCTACCCCACCCCCTGATTTTACAACCCACCCCCTTGGACTCCCTGTGATATTTTGCTTCTACCTTCTTATATACCTCAGTTGATAGAAGTCAGACGTTATTTTTCACCTCTCCCTCTATCAGCTTCTCCCCGTACTCCAGTAAGACTTTCTGCCGTTCCGGGGATACTTGCTGCGATTCCAGCCAGGCTTTCAGGGCAGCGAGGGGCTTGAGTTCTTCGTCGGCATGGTTACCCAGTCTCAGGCGCGTCTCGTGATGTACTTCCCGGGCGATGGTGGCGTAATGGGCGTCTTTCAGGGCGTCCCGGATTTCGTTGTTGTGGAGCTGCCCTTCAATCGATGACGGCAGGCTGATATGCAGGCGCACGACGGCATCCCTGACGTTTGTTTCCTGCCCGGCGATGGCCCGGAGCACGGTGGCGGTAGGGTCGAGGTCATCCGTTTCCGGGGTGACATCGATGGTGAGAAAGCGGCGGGCGTTGACGGGGTGGAATTCGAAGGAGACCTGCCTTTTGCCGGTAGTCGGGTCCGGCTCGATGTCTACCACGTAGAATCCCTTTTCGTCGTTCTCCTCCCCGAAGTCCACGCGCTCCAGGCTGCCGGAATAGACAACCGGTGGGTTTTCGGATAGTACCTGGTGCTTGTGGATGTGCCCCAGCGCTACGTAGTCGAAGGCCGGCAGGGCGATATTGCTGAGTAAAACGGCAGGCTCCTGACCGATGGATATCAGGCTTTCCGAGCCAACCCTGGCACCGGTGACCCAGACATGGGCGGCCAGTATGGCGGGCAGGGCGGGGTCGAGACCGGCGGCTTTATCGGTAATGACCCGGGTTAAAGCCTCCTGCATTCTCTGGGTAATCTGTTCTATGCTGAGGTTTTTAGTATCTTCGCGACTGAGCAGGGTACTGCGTCTCAGCCAGGGCAGGGAGACGACCTGCACGGTGCCGCTGGCCGTCGGGATTTTGTAAATATCGGGTCGATTTGATGAAACGTAGATATTTTCCACCGCCAGCGTATCGAAAATTTCGGTGGTGGTGGCCCTCCAGCTGGCATTGGGCATGTCATGGTTGCCCACGAGCAGGAATACCGGTATGTTGCCGGTGGCCAGGCGGTTGATGCGCCGGGCGAACTCCCGCTGCTGTGTCTGGCTGGGCTCGCGGGTCTTGTAGGCATCGCCGCAAAAGAGGACGAGGTCCACCCGGTTTTGCAGGGCGTAGTCAACGAGCTGGTCGAGGGCAGCAAGGAAGTCGTTGAGGCGCGATGACAGCCCGGTGTCGGGGTCGATGCGCCCGTAGTTCTCGATGCCGAGGTGTAAATCGGCAAAGTGGATGATTCTCATTTATAAACCCCATCCCCCTTTATCCCCCTCTTCCTTCTTTTCTTCTCTGTCATTGCGATGAGCCTGGCGACGAAGCAATCTCCAAAACGGGTGATAGAGATTGCTTCGCCCTTCTGTGGAAGGACTCGCAATGACAATAAGTAAGATAGGGGGAAATATTTTTAGAAGAGGGGCTTCGCCCCTCTTAAACGCCTATGGTTTTGAATTAACTTGATCGAGTAAAATTTTTTTAGAAGAATTTCCTAGTTGGACCAATGATTTACCGACAAATTCCCAACATTCAAATGCTTTTTCGTGAGTTAATGTGTGTAATTTTCCTTTATGTTCAAACTCTGTACTTTTATATGAGATGGCGGCAGGTATTTTAGTAAAATTTATATTATTTGTGCCTTGAATTACATGCCTGTGCTTTGATACGTTAGCGTAAGCTCTAATCATTTGATAATGAGTATTTCCTTTGACGGATTTTAAAAAACCCTTAAGATTGTTTGGTATTGATTTAGCAGTGACTATATTATCAAACTTTACTTCCTCTATGGGCGTTTTAGGGGTAATAAAACACTCATTTATTAGCTGTCCTAATATATCAAAAATAGAATTAAGAGATAACATAAGGGAGTTTAGCTCGCAGTCGATGATGAAACTATGCCATGCCATGTTTTTAAAGAATGATTTTGGGTCTTTCATCTCGTCCAGATTTTCCTGAATAATGCTTCTACGGTATTTTGCGTAGAGCTATATAATGGATAGGCTGTCTGCATAAAGACATGCTTCAGTTAATCCTAAATTACGGCATATGTCCTTAAATTCTTTGACTTTCCATGTTTCCATATTGAACTACCATCGGTCATCCTGTTTTAATTAATCTCCTTCCTTCCATATCACCCCGCCCTCCGGCAGGACGAAGAGGTCTTCGCCGGCCAGCTTAGCCTGGAGGGTGTCTTTCAGCGCGGCGACGGAGACACGTATCTGGTTCATGGTGTCCCGTTCGCGGATGGTGGCCATCTTGTCCTCTAACGACTGAAAATCGATGGTGACACAATAAGGTGTGCCCAGTTCGTCCTGCCGGCGGTAGCGGCGGCCGATAGCCTGGGTGTCATCGTACTGTGTCATGAAGTAGGGACGCAGGTCGGCATAGACGTCTTTTGCCAGTGCCGACAGGTTTTCCTTGCGACTCAGCGGCAGGACGGCAACCTTTATCGGCGCCAGGTCTGTGTGGAAGTGGAACAGCACTCTTAACTCGTCGTTGACTATTTCCTCGTCGTAGGCATCGCAGAGGAGGGCCAGTACGGAGCGGTCGACACCGGCGGATGGCTCGATGACGTAGGGGACGACGTGTTCTTTGGATTCCTCGTCGAGGTAGGTGAGGCCCTTGCCGCTGTATTCCATGTGCTGCTTGAGGTCGAAATCACCCCGGTTGGCCACGCCTTCCAGTTCCGCCCAGCCCATCGGAAAATTATATTCGATATCAAAGCACTTCTGCGAGTAATGCGCCAGTTCGTCTTTCCCGTGCTCGCGCAGTCGCAGGTTCTCTTTCTTAATTCCCAGTCCGTAGTACCAGTTGAGGCGTTCTTCTACCCAGTAGTCGAACCACTTATCGTCGGTGCCCGGCTTAACGAAGTACTCGATTTCCATCTGCTCGAACTCCCGGCTGCGGAAGATGAAGTTGCCGGTGGTAATCTCATTGCGGAAAGCTTTACCTATCTGGGCAACGCCGAAGGGTAGCCTTTTACGACTGGTGTTGAGGGCGTTCTGGAAGTTGACGAAGATGCCCTGGGCCGTTTCCGGACGCAGGTAGACAACGTTGGCGGCCTCCTCTACCGGCCCCATGAAGGTCTTGAACATCAGGTTGAACTGCTGGGGGTCGGTCAGCTCGCCGCCGCAGGCGGGGCACTTGTTCTCCTTTAAGTCGTCGGCACGCCACCGCTGGTGGCAATCCTTGCACTCCACCAGGGGGTCGGAGAACTGGGTAACGTGCCCGCTGGCCTCCCAGACCCTTGGATTCATGAGTATGCTGGTGTCCAGCCCCACCATGTCGTCGCGTTCCTGGACGCTGGCGCGCCACCAGGACTCCTTAACGTTACGCTTCAGCTCTACGCCCACCGGCCCGTAGTCCCAGCAGGCGGACAGGCCTCCGTAAATATCGCTGCTGGGGAAGATAAAGCCGCGCCGCTGGCACAGCGAAACGAGCTTTTCCATGGTGACTTTACCTGGTTTATTTTCTGTCATTAATATTACTCCCGGAGATTTTTCCCTCGCAGGTGGCGATATTGCCGGATTGACCGGATAAAGAACACACCCAGAATAATGCCGCCCAATACCAGCACCATAAGGGCAAATACCCAGAGGGGTATCAGCTTTATTTGATATGCATTGTATAAAAAAATATCCAGCATTGCAAAAAGCAGGATAATTTGTGGCAGCGCCATCAGATTCCCCATGATGGTGAATAACGACCTGTTCAGGCTGCTTTCGTCTATCTGCAAGCGCCGGCTGGTGCTTGTGGCCAGGTAGGCGATAGTCAGCGAGAGCAGGGTGAAAACGAACTGCAATATTAAAACCCAGGCGATAAAGGCGCCGCGACCGGACCAGTGGGAGGGTTCTCCGCCGGAGAAGCGGTAAGCAACCTCGTCCGGCAGCAGGCGATAGAAAAAAGCGGTCAGGATTACGGAAAGAAGGAGGATAGCCACCGGCAGGACAATATATGTCCAGCGGAAAATTTTGGTATTTTCTGAGTTTGCGGAGCTAATGGTAACCACCTGCTTTATAGCTAGTACCAGTAAAGATTAACAGCTTTGAGGCTGGGGTGTCAAAGGGTGGGGCGGAGTAATTATTTAAGCAGCTACTTCTCTATGAAAATCGGACTGTCAGTGAGGTCGATGGTCTGACTATTAACCCTTGATTCTTCTCCGTAAATATTGGTAATTAAGACTTCCCCCGTTATTTCATCGGGGATTTCGTCAGAGCCCCACAGGGCATAGACCGGTTTGCCATTTACCACGAACTTGTATTGTCCTTCAGACAGCCTCTCGACAGATGTGAATGCGTCCAGCTTTGAAACCATGGTCTTCAAGGCATAATATCCGGGTCTTTTCTCATCTCCCTCTACGATTAGCGCCGCTATTTTGTGGTGTTCCGGGGCGAAATTCGGAATGTTGAACATGGTGTAAAATACTTTCTCGGCGCCGGAGGCGAAAGCGACCGCGTAGCTCTTGACGATACCACAGGCATGCTCCTCGAGACCTTTATTGCTGCTATGCTGTACTTCGGTTACCCAGATTGGCTTGTTGATGCCATATTCTGATAACAGTCTAACGAAACCAGGGACAACACTCAGCGCGTCGATTACTTCTATGGAATGGATGTTGGCTATATCAAAATAGTCGCTTCCGTTCTCGTAAACCGGTCTCCAGAATGAGGCTCTATCTTCGCACGGCCCCGCCATGCCGGCATGCAGTACCATTGCCTCCGGGTCTGCCTCTTTTACCGCCTGATAGGTGGTTTTCAGCACTTCCAGGTAATCCTCCGGCGAGCCGACAAAGAAGGTATCGAAGTCTTCTTGCATACCCGGTTCGTTACCGGCCTCCCAGTACTTGATGGGATATATCAGACCGGGCATGTCGTCTTTCCCATCTCCGTCGTATCTTTCCACCAGAGCGGAAACGCACCTGCTGTATGCATCCATGTCATGCGGTTTGCGGCGCCCTCTACCTAATTCTCTCTCGAATATGACTGAAGTGTCAGCGGCATCTCCCCACCCGGCCTGGTCCCATTCGGCAAACGGCCAGATGGTGGCTAATGTAACAAAACTAAAGGCCTGAGTCATCTGAAGATATTTATCTATCTCTCTCCATTTATATTCGCCTTTTTCCGGTTCAATGTGTCCCCAGACAAACGGACAAGGATGGGGTCTATCCCACCTTATGCCCAGCCCGTTGATTTCGCCGATATCCTGCCTAATGTCAACGATGCCGAATCGTGATGTAACAAGTTCCTCTAAAGGTAAGATGTAATCAGGTGCTGGTGGTAGCGGTGGTCCAGGTGGTGGCAGTGGTCCCTTTGGTGTTAATCCTGTTGGCGGAGATGATTGCTCCGGTACGGTCGGTGTTTCTGGTATCACATCGGGTTGCGGCGTTTCTGGTGGCGACGTTAGCGTTGGCGTTGTCTCCGATGGAGATTCAGGTGGTGATTCTGACGTGCAGCCCACCATCATTGCCATAACTGCAAGTATTAGAATTAAATATCCGAGTTTCATATCTGGAATACCCGGTGCCTGCTATCAATGAAACTCTACGCTATTACTACTGTTTTGTAAAGTATGCCCCGGTTAGCACTTAGTCAAAGAAACCCTTGTCCAAATCGGCTTCATCGGAGTAGCCGCGGCTCTCCCAGTAGCCCTGATAGTTGACGTCGTCGGAAAGCTCAATTTTCGTTATCCATTTCACCCACTTGTAGCCCCACTTGCTCTCGGCCACCAGCTCGAAGGGGAAGCCCCTCTCCGGCGGAATGGTGACATCGTTCATCTTGTGCGCCATGAGGATATCGTTGCCCATGATGTATTCTATCGGGAAAGAAGTGGTATAGCCGTCATAGGCGTGGAAGATAACGGTCCTGGCCTCGGGCAGGGGCCCGGCCTGTTGCAGTATGTCCCTGACCAGCACGCCCTCCCAGAGGATGTTTACCGCCCATCCCTCGACGCAGTTCAGCCTGACGACTTTCTTATAGTTATCGAAGTCGCCGATTACTTCGTCGTAGGTATAGCCGGCCGGTTTCTCCGCCAGTCCGGTAATTTCCAGGCGGTAATTTTCTATGTCCACCTGCTGGGGACCTTTGATGGAGTTCTCCCTGAAATCGTTAATTGAGGAAAGATTTTCACCCTGGTACTCTCTCACTTCGACACCCTCCAGTTCTTCGACTTTACCATTGCCTGGGCCGAACGCCACCAGGCCGGCGATGAACGCAATGATAATAACCACGACAACAGCCGAGCCGATGATTGCTCTCTTCTTCACGGAAACAGCCTCCCCATCCAAAAAATAAACACACCGTTTTACGTGTCTCTAATTGGATTCTAGGGGAGTGGAGGGAGGTTGTATGTGACTTTTATCCCGTTAAAGATGATGAGGGTTGTAAGCGCTTTAATGGATTAGTCGGACAATTATGTTCTAATAAGTTATGTTTTCTTGTAGGCTTTGAGAAAGTCTTCCCTTGATATTCCTGCCTGAGCACAAATCGTTCTTAGTGTTGAACTCTTTATCCTCGGATGGGCAGGCATGGTTAACGGGGTTTTACTGCCATCGGGGTTTTCACGTAGCATGGCAATATGTTCCTTCTCTCTAACCGGCCTGAATCCCAGAGTTTCAAAGGCCTTGATGACGCGAGATTTAGGAGCATCTACAGGAAACTTACTCGTCAAACATTCACTCCTGTCTCAGCGATAAAAGCTTCCAGAACAGGCGGCTCCATCTCCAGCATTTCACTGCCGAAGGTTTCGATGTGAAACTGGATGGCCGATTTTACGTCAGATAGGGCTTCCTCATAGGTATCTCCCTGTCCTACCACGATACCTTTCAAGCCTAGAGGATAGGCAACATATCCGTCGGCGTTTTTCTCGACAATAATCTTTAATTGACGTTTCATAGATAGCTCCTCCATGCTAGTCAGGTGCTATCTACTATCATATCACATATAAGGGTACAATCCTAAATATGTACGGATTCTTTCAAGCTCTTAATTTGCTGTGTAACCCTCGCTGCATCGTTTAACTTTTGTTGGTTTACCTTGATACCCTCCCTAGCAAACCAAATTAACCCTTCAGCTCGGTTGGCATGTTTACCCAACTCAACTAGTGTATCGATAGCGTTTGAAATGTCTGGGGGGAGAAGAATTGTCAGCGGGCTGTCTTTCTTAGGTGGAGAGGTTTGCTGACCAATGTCATAATCGGTGGGGAAGAAACGTAGCTTACCATCGACCTTAACGGCTTTGATTTCGGGCATCCGCTTTTCTCGCACTTCTTTTCTTAGAGTCGTTGAAAGTGAAAAAACAGCGTTCTTGGAGTCGCTGCCGCAAAGTCCACTTTGTAGCGCTCTTTGAGCATACTCTTCAGGAGAAAGTCCCGGGTTGGCTTTTATCAATGATACCACCACTTTCTTAAACCCCTTTTGCATATTGAGCCTCCAATAAAGATATTAACCTATTATAACATAGGTAATAGGTATTGTCAATACCTTAGGTATTAGGTTATTATTATTTATTAGGTAATATTGGAAGTTCTAATGTAAAATTAAAGCTTCTCTCTAGGTGGATTGTCAGCTTTCAGTTCGGATGTTGCTTCGTTCCCGTGCTGGATTAGAAATATTAAAATAATCACATCCGTAATCTGTTGAGCCTCTGGAACGCCTTCTGTTTTTCGCCCAGGCCGAGTTTTGTCTTATTGATGGCTTGAGAAAGCAGCTCGATGCTCCGGTCGTAGGTTTGCCGGTCCACCGGATAGGGGATGCCGTCCTTGCCTCAGTGGGCGAAGCTGTAGCGGGCGGGGTCGCGGTAGCTGGGCGCTACGCCGTGGACAAGCTCGGAAATGAGACTCAAAGCCCTTATGGTCTTGGCGCCGACGCCTGATAATCCCAGTAGCTGCTCGAAGTCATCAGGCTGGCGCTCGTAGGCGCTCAGGATAATCTTTCTCAGGCTGTCGGGGTGAAGGTCGCTGGTGAGTATATGGTGGCGTGAGGGGAGGCTCAGTGTTTTAAGTCGTTTAAGTTCGGCCAGCACGTTTTCCGGCTTTTCCTGCGTGGCGATGGAGGTAATGGTGTTCCGGGCCGGCTGGCTTTCTCCGGCCGTGAGGTTAAGCGCCTGTCCTCTGGCCTCTGATAAAATAGCCGAATGCGGCTCGTTAACGAAGTCGCTGACGGTCTCGCCCAGCCAGTGATAGCGGCGGGCGTAGTGGTTCGTCTCGTTCATGCCCTGCTGCACCACGGTCCATGAGCCTCCGGCCGTGAAGAGGAACGTGTGGTGGTAGAGCTGGTAACCGTCCTGGACGGCGGCGCTGTCAACCTTGGCAGACATGCGGCTGGCGTATACCAGCGGTGTCGGGTCAAGTGATATTTTTTCTCCCCAGGTTTCTATCTCCAGGGGTGTCTTGCGTGAGGTCTTGCCTTTACCACCGGCAATAAAGAGACCCAGGTCGCGTTCGATTCCCTTTAGGCCTTCTTTCAGGGCGCCGCAGAGGGTAGTGGTCACGCCGCTCGAATGCCAGTCGAAGCCCAGTACGCAGCCGAAAGCCTGGAACCAGTAAGGGTGGGAAAGCCGCCGTATCATTTCGTTGGGGCCGTATTCGGATACGATGGCAATAGTTATTTCGCGGGCCAGCAGCACCATGCGCTCGAACAGCCAACTGGGTGCCTTACCGCCGTGCAGAGGCAGGTTGGCAATACCGGTTCGCCTGGGGCCGGACATTGAAATGGCGTCTCCTTGTGTTAAGAAGCGCAGGAACTGCAATCGCCGGAGCTACAGCTGGAGCAGGAATTGCCACCGGCGCCGGGTACGGTCTTGGGCACACCACCCAGGCTGGCGCTAAACGCAGCGAAGGTGGACATCTTGCGCCGGGCAGGTTTGTGGCACTTGGGGCAATCCGCCGGCTGGTCGGACTGGCTTAGAGGGCGTAGTTCCTCGAATTTATTATCGCATTCTGAACAGACATACTCATATATCGGCATGTTATTTCTCCTACCTAATAGTTTATCGCGTTTCTCTGGCGTGGTCAAGGTATATTGCCATCTTGAGTTATACAGTGTAGTATGGTAAAGCACTACTAGCAGGAGAGGAATTTGATTCATAAAATTGACATAAAGACAAATGCGCAGGTGGAATTTCAGGAAATCACGGCCGGGGTCGCGGACATCGTTCGGGTCAGTGGGGTCAGGAACGGTATTTGCTACGTTTTCGTACCGCATACCACGGCCGGGGTGATGGTTAACGAGCATGCCGACCCCAGTGTCGCCGGGGATATTGCGGCGCAGCTTGATAAAATAGTGCCGGAGCACGGAAATTACCGCCATCTGGAAGGGAACTCGCCGGCGCATATCAAGGCAACGATTGTCGGCGATTCCGAGACGTTGTTCATCGAAGATGGGAAGCTGGTGCTGGGAACATGGCAGGGTATCTTCTTCTGTGAGTTCGACGGGCCGAGGAACCGGCACGTGCTGGTTAAAATTATCGCAGAAGGTTAGAAATATTGGAGGGTTTTTTGATTTGCGCAGGCGCCACTATGTTATTCTTGAGCCGATTTTAAACAATAATCACAAAGCAGCCTTTATTTTAAAAAGGAGGTGAGTAATGTCAACGGCTTTAAAGGTAGTGCTGATTGTTTACGGGGTGGTGTTACTTCTAATGGGGCTGGGTGGTATCATTCTTCCCGAACAGGTAAGTGGGATGTTCGGAGTAGAAGAAGTTAATGACAATATATTATATATGACGATGGCAGTCAGTGTTTTTTCCCTTGCTGCCGGTATCTGGATTCTCGTGGCCGCAAGGGACGTGCTGCGGAATATAATCTGGGTAAAATTTTCTATAACCATGGCCGGTCTTTCGGCGGTTTTACTGGGTTATTCATCTATCAAGGACTATATCGACTTCATGCAGGTCTTACCTGCTATTATCCTGTGGATTATCTTCATCGTGCTCTTCCTTGTATTTTACCCCTGGAAGGGGACACGCGCTGACGAGTAAGAGCCCGGTATCTAGCGGAAGACTATCCTGTAAGCTACCACGTCGAGCAGGCTGTAAAGGAAGGCAAGCAAATCTTGCGCCAGTTTCATAACCTCTTGTTCCCTTCGACTAGAAATCCTGCCCCGGTATTGATATCCGGTAAAGCCCGCAATAGCGGCAGCGGGAATAACGCTGGTGAACGTGGTACAGCCCCTTACGTCCGCACTGGGGGCAGTAGCTGAACTTGAATTTATGGTTCGTCTTGCTGGCTCTGATGGTTTGATTATCTGTCATTATCGTCCTTTCCACGGACTGCTTGACAGTTTAACTCCTGTGTCTTACACGGCAATCACAAAGCCCGTTAAGAACGTCACGGATATATCACAAATAGCAAACGTAACAACAGTAGTGGACCTTTTTGATGTGGTTGGTTGGAAGAATATTATCGGCTTTGGTTATAACGCGCTGCCGTCGTCCATGAGCTTGACGTACATGTCTTCCAGCGCTGACTGCCGTACCGAGAGGTCGATTAAAGCCCAGTTCTTTTCCGAGATGTTTTGCAGCAGCGAGGCGATGCGTGAAACATCGGAGGTGGTGAAAACGTAGTTGTCCCCCTGCTTCTCGTATTCGAGGTCTTCATCCGCCTTGAAAACGACCTCGTATTCGCGATTGCCCAGCCTTTTCCTGATAGCCTCGATGGTGTCGCAGATATAAATTTCCCCATTTTTCATGATGGCAACACGGTCGCAGATATACTCGATGTGAAAGAGGTTATGGGCGCTTAGAACGATGGTCTTTCCTTCGCTGTTTAGCTTCTTGAGGTAGTCGATGATAAAGAACGATGTCAGCGGGTCGAGGCCGGAGTTGGGCTCGTCGAGGACCAGGATGGAGGGTTCGTGCAGGAGGGTGCGGGCGATGGCCACCTTTCTTCTCATTCCTTTGGAGAGGTCGCCGGTATACTTGTCCCTCTCCTCCAGCTTCAAGGAATTGAGTAACAAATCTATCTTTTCGGCGGTGGTCTTTTTGGGTATTTTATAGAGCTCCCCGAAGAACTCCAGGTACTGCTTGATGGTCATGTTCTCGTAGAGGGGGCTTTCCTCGGGCAGGTAGCCGATATGCTGCTTGACTTGAGTGTTTTCCCGGCTGATGTCCTGACCCATGACGGTGATGGTTCCAGAGGTCGGCGCCAGCAGCCCCACTATCATCTTGAGCGTGGTCGTCTTACCGGCGCCGTTATGGCCGATTATACCCAGTATTTCCCCCTCCCTGATTTGAAGGTTAACACCCTTTACCGCCGTGAAGTTCTTATATATCTTGGTAATAGAGTCCAATTTTATAATATCGGTCATTCCTGTAGCCTGTGCGTCTTTCTTTTTTATATGAGGAATATACTCATAATGTCCAGGCGGGAAATTACCCGCCTCAGAGCCAGATTCAGCGGTAAATCGAGAGTCATCGTGCTGGCAATTCTCGCCCTGACTATCGTTAGCTCTTATGTAATTTACCATCAGGACCTGGTAATAAGCAAGGGTTTGTATATCGTGGGCGTATCCGCCGATGCTCCCGTAATCGCTGACAGCCGTTTTAACATTACCGAACACGACCGCGAGACGGGATATGAATTACTGGAGCGGGGCGCAATCGACCTGTATCTTGATGGCGAAGAAATCGTCATGAGTCACACCGAGCGCTCGGAATATGCCGCCGGGGCTTTGCAGAAGTACCTTGAGAAGCAGGAACTGCTTCGCGTGGCCGACGCATATGAAATCGACCGCGCTTTCCCGCTGCGCATCGAAATAAGCTATCTTGACGGCGGCGACGAAGACCTGATTGCGGAACCGTCGGCACCCGCCCCGGATATAGCCGGAATACCGGATTCAACAGCCCCCACCGATGAAACTCACAAATCGCTGTCGTCGGCGGAACCACCAGTCGCGATGTCTCCGGAGCCGGTTTCTCCGCCGGAGGATAAGCTCGCTGTTGCCTCGCCGATAGCCCTGCCCGAGCCTATGCCTTTGTCCCCAGCCGCTACTGATGATGCCGTCCGTAAGCAGTTGACCGATTTCGCCGAAAGCAGGCAGTTGCCGGAATTCAAGGCGGAGTTTATTTCCGAAAACGACATCATCATCCCTTCGCTGATGACCCCGCCGATACCTCTAGCACAGGTGATAATTACCTTTCTATATGTTGTGCCGGTGTTCTTCATCAGCCTCTTTTTTACCAGCAGCTTCACCGAGGAGAAGGTCAGCCGCAAGCTGATTGTTCTGCTTTCGGCGCCGGTGACCCGGCTCCAGGTAATCCTGGGCAAGATGCTGCCTTATCTGGCTTATTCGATCATCGTAATTATAGGCGTTACGATGGTGCTGAAGGGTAATATCCTGCTCGGACTGGCTATATTCATTCCCGTTATGCTCTTTATCTTCTCTATTTACCTCATAGTTGCCCTGACCTACCGTACTTTTAAAGACCAGACGTTTTTCTCCGTGCTGGCGTTATCGGTAGTTACCGTTTATCTGGTCGGTCCGGCGATGTTTACCGGCGTCAACGACCTGAGCTATATCTCGCCGCTGACGCTGGCGGTGACGATGTATCGTGGCGAGTCTTTCACCGTGCCCCAGTATTTCCTGGCGACGACCCCGCTATTGCTGGTGTTCGGGCAGACGATGTTCGTAGGGACGCGTGTCTTCAACGAAGAATACCTTATGGGATTCCGGCCGCTTCACAAGAAAATCGCCGAGGCTATGTACCTCACCCTCGACCGGGCGCACGTGAATCTGTCCATTCTGTTCATGGGCATGTGCCTGGTGCCGCTGGTGTTCATGGTGGAGCTGGCCTCCATCGTCTTCGTGACCAATTTGCCGATGCCCTTCATGCTGGGATTCATGCTGATTGTGTCCGTCGTCGTGGAAGAACTAGCCAAGTCAGCGGGAGTGGTTATACTCCTCCAGAATAATGCGCTCCAGAGAAAAAGGGATGTCTTCAAGCTCGCCGCGCTTTCGGCGCTGGGGTTCATGCTGGCCGAAAAGCTGCTGCTGCTCATGGCTATGAGTGTCGTATCGGATTCTATGTTTGTCCAGGCGCTGACCGGCGGCGGGCTGCTCCTGCTGCCGCTGGCCCTGCACGTTGTGTCGACATCCGTTGTCTGCTTATTCACGGCGCACTTCGGCACCCGATTTTATCTCCTGGCTATAATCCTCGGCAGTATGATTCATGCTATTTATAACCTGTACGTAATGGGGACACTGCTATGAGCGGATTTCTGGCCCTGTTGAAAAGGGAGTTGAGGTCGATTACGAAGGAGAAGACGATTATGTTCGCCATTATCGTCCAGTTCTTCATCGCTTCTTTCTCCTCGATTATTCTGGTGGGTATCATGGCTTTTTACGACCCCTCTTCCATCGGCGATAGCACTCACGTGCGTATCCGGGCGGGCATCGTCGCCACCGGTGAAAATGTGGAGCCATTGCTTAACTACCTCGATGAGAGCAACGTACGACTGCACGTTTACCCCGATATGACCACCGCTGAAGACGCCTTTAAACGCAGACGTATCGATACGATTATGGTGGTGCCGGAGAGTCGGAACGGCGTCGTCGATATGCAGCTTATCATGCCCGAGCTGGATACCAAGAAGACGGTCATCTTCATGGTGCTGGACGAACCGCTGAAAAGGTACGAGAATTACCTGCGTGAGTCACAGGGTGTCGACCTGAATTATAACTCCGTCGGCGGCAAGCCCAACACTACTTACGAGTTTCTTTATTCGCTGATTGTGCCGATACTGATGCTCTTCCCGGCCCTTATTGCCGGCAGCATCGTCATCGATACCGTGTCCGAGGAGTTCGAAAACAAGACCTTTGATACTCTGGCGGCGGCGCCGGTCTCCCTGGGACAGGTAGTTGCGTCCAAGATGGCGGCGGCGGTTATCACGGCGGCGATTCAGGTCATCATGTGGGTGGGGCTGTTGCGACTTAATAACATCGTCATCGAGAACGCCGGCCTGGTGATATTGCTGGGCGTTGTCATCGCCGCGGCTATATCTGTAGTCACTGCTATCATGGCGTTATATTTCAAGGACAGGGAACGCACCCAGTTCGTTTATTCTATAGTGCTCGTGGCTTTGATAGGGGGCAGCTATTTCCTCAATCCGTCTCCGTTCGGTCTCATTACCCGGCTGGCCGCCGGCGACCCTTCCATGGGCATGTTTCAGGTGGCATTGTATGCCGTACCGCTGGCTATCGTAGGCCTGCTCTTTTTGAAGGTCTCCCGGAGGCTGGTGCTATCGAGGCGATAAAACGTAGCTATGCCTGGGGCGTCTATGCTATAATTGGGTTCAAATGACGGTGGTAATTACCGGCGCCAGCGGACATGTCGGTGCCAATCTCGTACGCGCCTTGATAGATAATGGCCGCCCCACGCGCTGTCTGGTTCACGTCCATTGCCGGGCTCTCGATGGACTGGATACGGAGATAGTCCGGGGGAATACAAGCGATACGGATTCATTGTGCCGGGCCTTCGAGGGGGCAGATGTCGTCTACCACCTGGCTGCCTGTATCTCGCTATCGATGAAAGACTGGCACGTGCTGGAATCGGTCAACATTCTCGGCACCCGTAATGTGGTCGATGCATGCCTGCGTAACGGCGTACGCCGTCTCGTTCACTTCAGTTCAATCCACGCGCTGGTGCAGGAGCCGTTTTCTGTTCCGGTTGACGAGTCCCGCCCGCTGTCGGAATCGCGGCGTTACCCTCCCTATGACCGCTCCAAAGCAGCCGCCGAGATAGAGATACGTCGGGGGATAGATAAAGGTCTGGACGCTGTTATCATCAATCCCACGGCGATTATCGGCCCCCATGATTACCAGCCTTCGTATTTCGGGGAAGCCCTGCTATCGCTGGCGCAGCATAAGCTACCGGCTTTGGTTACGGGCGGGTTCGACTGGGTGGATGTCCGTGACGTGGTAGCGGGGGCGATTAAGGCTGAGGAGATAGCGCCGGTAGGGGCAAAGTATCTTCTTCCCGGGCATTGGGTATCGATGCGTGATATCGCCGCCATGATGGCCGAAATTACCGGTGTACCGCCCGTCAGGTTTGTCTTACCTCTCTGGCTGGCACGTATCGGCGCACCGTTTATTCAGGCAGCAAGCCATCTGAACGGTAAGCGCCCGCTTTATACCAGTGTTTCCCTGAGGGCCTTAAAGAGCAACCAACGTATCAGCCACGAGAGAGCCACCCGTGAACTAGGCTACCGGCCGCGTCCGTTCCGGGAAACTTTGCTTGATACCCTGCACTGGTTCGAAGATAACGGATATCTGCCCCGTCCTCCGAGCGTAAAAACCGGAGAGTCCGGGTGAAGGAACTAACGATTTATAATGGTCTGCTGGTGGGGTGGTTTGTGCTGGCTGTGGTGGTGTTCGTGGCGCTTTTTTTCGTGGTGGCCCCGTACGGACGCCATACCCGCAAAGGCTGGGGTTACACTGTCGGTAATAAATTGGGGTGGGTGCTCATGGAGGCTGCGGCCCCGCTTGCCTTCGCCGTGTGTTTTTTACTGAGCAACAACGGTATAACCGCGGTAACCCTGGTTTTCCTGTTTCTCTGGGAGGCGCATTACCTGCACCGGGCTTTTATCTACCCCTTAGGCCTGCGCGGCATGGCGCGGCGAATGCCGCTGGTTGTCGTGGCCTTCGGGTTTCTCTTCAACGTCATGAACGGTTATCTCAATGGCCGTTATATCTTTACCTTTTCCGGGGGCTATGCTAACGAATGGCTGACCGACCCGCGTTTTATCATCGGGACGCTGCTTTTTATTATCGGCTTCGTTATCAACCGGCAGGCCGACACCGTCTTACGCGATTTGCGGAAGCCCGGCGAGTCCGGCTATAAGATATCGTACCATCGGTTCTACCGCTGGGTGTCCTGTCCCAATTACCTTGGCGAGATAACCATCTGGATTGGCTGGGCGGTAGCTACATGGTCGTTACCGGGGCTTGCCTTCGCTTTCTGGACGATGGCTAACCTGATGCCGCGGGCTAAAGCTCATCACGCCTGGTACAAAGAACAATTTCCGGACTACCCACCGGAACGTAAGGCACTGGTGCCGCGGGTGTGGTAAGGCTAAAAAATAGCCTGTTTTTATGTGCGTTGCCGGTGAGATGGGCGAAACGGATTGGTCTTAGGCTGCTCACGGTTTTCTGGATATTATTGTAATCCAGTTTCTCTCGTAGATTTCGATGATTTCTATAGATTCAAATCCGGCCTCGGTAAGAAAACGACGGTATTCCTCCGGAGTGTAGAAACTGATTTTCATAAGCTCCGCCCATTGTCTGTTCCTTTCCTCAAAGAGTTCATGCCGGTATGCCTCGTCTACAATCAGAAAAATCCCGCCCGGCTTTAAAACACGTAGTATCTCCTCCAACGCCTCTGGCATGTCCGGCCAGAAGTAGTCCGTCTCGAAGGCTGTAACTAGGTCGAACGTATTACCGGGGTAGGGGATGTTGGTAACATTTCCGGTTATAATCTCGACGATATTTGCTTTTACCAGTTCTTTATTTATTTCCCGGGACAAACTGACCATGTCGTCGGAAAAATCAACGCCGCAAATCTTACAGTCATTATTCCGTGTATGTAAGAGTTTAATGGCCCCGCCCCCGCCGCACCCCACATCGAGGATACTGGCATTATCAGCTACGGTAATATGGCCCAGCCCCCACTCCCACAGGCTATAATGGCACTCGTTCAGTTCTTCGGCGACAATCCTCCCGATTTTACCCGTCGGTTTGGAGCACTGCCTTATCATCTCGTTGGTCCATTCCATGTTATAGCCTGCCTGTTTAGGGTCTATTGTACTCTAATAGGGGTCGGGAGAGAAAGGGTTGTGGTAGAAAAAACCGCCGTGTTGAAACACGGCGGCGCTGCTCGAAGTGCTCCGGCAGGGTGGGTAATTATACTATAGAACTCATCGGGTCGGCAAGCTTGACGGGGTGAAGGGCGGTAATGTCAAAGCATTTTTACCATGATTAATGTAGCAGGTTCTTTGCCTATAGCTCTGGCAGCGTTATTGACCTCGATGGTCAGAGTGCCGTCGTAGGGGGCTTTATCGAGGACTTTTAGTATAGCACCGGGGATTAGTTCGATGCCGCTAAGGTAGCGCAGGAAGTCCGAGTTGCTTTCGATGATAATGTTGAGCACCTGAGCCGATTGCCCGATTTCAAGGTTAGCCAGGGTGACGCCGGTCCTGGCGGGTGGGTTGAGGTTCTTTTCCGGTATCGGACTGCCGTGGGGGCAGAAATCAGGATTGCCCATGAAATCCGCGAGTTTATCCGCCACTAGGTCGCTCGTGGCATGTTCCAGGATGCAGGCGTGATGATAGACATCCTCCCAGCTAATCCCGAGGTAGCGATTAAGGAATACCTCCCAGAGCCGGTGCCGCCGGGTCAGCCTCAGGTAGCGCTGCTGGCCTTCGTCGGTCAAACTGGTGCCGCCGTAAGGCATATGCTCCACCAGTCCCTTTTTTGAGAGCCGGCGCAGCATCTCGCTGACAGATGCCAGCGATAGCCCCATGCTCTGCGCTATTGATGAGGTACTGACAGGGCTTTCCCGTTCTTCCAGAGCGCCGATTGTTTCCAGATATTCTTCTGTCGTGCGCTGACTCAATATATACTCCTGCTGGAGATACTCATCCCCACCTGATTAATTTTAAAGTAATTATTAGGGTATGTCAAGTCTAAATAAAGGAATTGCTAATAATATTATTAGGATACCCTTGACTTTAACGGGCAGCTTTGATATAATATTTTGGAGGATATCAATTCATGATTGTCAAACCACTGAGTATGCTTGAACCCTCGGAAAAAGGCAGAATTACTAGAGTTGGCGGTAAAGGAGAAATTCGCCGCCGTCTCCTTGATATGGGTGTAATCCCAGGGGTATTGGTTGAAGTGTACCGGGTGGCTCCGCTTGGCGACCCCGTGCAGATAAAGGTAAAAGGGTATGACCTTGCCCTGCGTAAAGAAGAGGCCGGAAAAATCCAGGTGGAGTTGATAGAGAGTATTCTGGCGAGAGTGCCATCTGGTGAAAAAGTAACCGTTCTGGCGGTAAGAGCCGGCTGGGGATTGCAGCGCCGGCTGGCCGATTTAGGAATGACACCCGGGGCTGTTGTCACTGTCATCAGCAGTGGGCGTCCCGGTCAGGTAGTCCTTGATGTCCGGGGCTCACGACTGGCCCTGGGGCGCGGCATTGTCAGTAAAATAATGGTCAGGATTCAGGGAGCCGGGGCCGGTGAGTAAGAAGCAAATTACCGTTGCGCTGGCCGGAAATCCCAATTCCGGTAAAACCACCGTGTTCAATAATCTCACCGGAGCCCGGCAGCATGTGGGCAACTGGCCGGGAGTAACGGTGGAGAAGAAGGAAGGCTTCTGCAACTTCCAGGGTAATCGTATCCGCGTGGTAGACCTTCCCGGCGTTTACAGCCTGACGGCCTACTCGCTGGACGAGGTTATCGCCCGTGACTACGTGGTTGATGAGAAGCCCGATGTCGCGGTTGATATCGTCGATGCTTCCAATCTGGAGCGGAATCTCTATCTTGCGGTGCAGTTTCTTGAAATGAAGGCCAATCTGGTCATAGCCCTTAATATGATGGATGTAGCCGAGTCCAGGGGATACCAGATTGACATAAAGGAGCTATCGCGACTCCTGGGTACCCCGGTGGTACCTATGGTGGCCTCAAAGAATCAGGGGACCGAAGATTTATTAGAGTTAGTTGTCGGTATTACCACGGGCAATATCCAGGTGAGTGGAATCAACATACAGTACGGTCACGACGTGGAGGAGGAAATCGCCAAGCTGGAAAAGTTAGCCTCCAGCAATTCGCTGGCAGAGAGTTACTCTCCGAGGTGGCTGGCCGTCAAGCTGCTGGAAGATGACCGGGAAATAATAAAAAAAATCAGGCAGACCTGAGTTGGATAAATTAGAGATAATACGTGCCAAGGATGAAAGCCTTGACCATTTGAGGAAGGTTCACGGCGACGATGCCGAAACGCTGATTGCCGATGCCAGGTACGGCTTCATCAGCGGGCTTATCAAGGATGTCCTCAAGAAACCCGCCGTCGAGAAAGAAACGACTACGGATAAAATCGACCGGCTGATACTTAATCGGTGGCTGGGTATTCCTATCTTCCTGGCGATTCTTTACGGGGTATTTCAATTCACCTTTGTCGTCTCGGAGCCGATTATAAACTGGATTAATGCAGGCCTGGACTGGCTGGCCGGGCTGACTTCGGGAATATCACCGGCCTGGTTGGGTTCTCTTGTGGCCGACGGAATTATAGGCGGAGTAGGTGCGGTGTTGTCTTTTATCCCCATAATTTTCCTGCTTTATATCGCCCTTTCCATTCTGGAAGATACCGGTTACCTGTCGCGGGCGGCCTTCGTTATGGACCGCCTGATGCACCGGATAGGACTCCACGGGCGTTCCTTCGTTACGTTGATGCTTGGCTTCGGGTGCACCGTGCCGGCCGTTATGTCCAGCCGCACCATCGAGAATCCCCATGACCGGCTGGTGACGATACTGGTTACTCCCCTGATGTCCTGTGGTGCCAAGTTGCCCGTCTATGCATTGCTGGCCGCCGCCTTCTTTACAGCCTACCAGGGGCTGGTGGTCTTTTCCATGTACGCTATCGGTGTTGTCCTGATGATTCTGCTGGCCTGGCTTTTCCGTAAGAAGATGATTCCCGGGGAGAGTGGACACTTCGTCATGGAATTGCCCCCGTACCGCCTTCCGACAGTTATTACCGTATTAGCCCACATGTGGGAGCGCGGCTGGGCATTTCTATCGCGTGCCGGCACCCTTATTTTCGGCGCGGTGGTGTTGATCTGGCTGCTGAACTATTTTGATATTCTGGAGCATATCGGCAGGGCTATCGCTCCCGTGTTCGCGACGGCTGGCTTCGGCCAGTGGCAGTCGGCGGTAGCACTGGTATTCGGTGTTTTAGCCAAGGAAGCTGTGGTCGGCGCTTTCGGCACTCTCTTTGCTGGCGCGGAAACAGCCGGCGGGTTCGGGAGTATTATCGGTACGCAGCTTGGCTGGACGCCGCTGGTGGCCTTCGCCTTTATGACCATGATTCTACTTTATATTCCCTGCGTGGCGGCCCTGGGCGCCATCAAGAAAGAGACCGTCTCCTGGAAGTGGACGTTATTCACCGTTGCTTATACGCTGGCGCTGGGCTGGGTAGTAGCTACCCTGATATACCAGGTCGGAAGCCTGTTTATATAAAAAGTACGGGCATGGGAGTAAATCGTGCTTTCTGAAGTATTAAAATCATTCAAACATACCGGAGGGCCGCTGGACCTGAATGAGTTAAGTCGGCGGCTGAATATAGAGCGTAGCGCTCTGGAGGGAATGCTGGAGTTGCTGATACGCCAGGGTAAATTGAAAAAGGTCAGTCCCGGTTCGGCGGAGTGCGCTCGTTGCGGCAGCCGTTCGGGCTGTGCTTATTTGCAGTTGGGAAATTCAATGGGAAAGGTCTATGAACTGGTGGAAAAACCACGGTGAAGGAGGTACGGGATGGCGAAAACGGATGAAAACCTGAAAATAGCTTTCGCTGATGAAAGTCAGACCAATATAGAATATCTCGCCTATGCGCGACAGGCTATTGATGAGGGAATGGTGGATATAGCACAGCTTTTTCAGGAAGCGGCGGGCGCCGAGGTCGTCCATGCCCTGACGCACCTCAAGGCGATGAATGTCGTCGGGACCACCCGGGAAAACCTGAGTGAAGCCGCTGAGGGTGAAAACCTGGAAGTTATTTCCATGTATCCCAAGTTTATCGAAGAGGCGCAAAAAGAGGGAATGCAGGAGGCGGCCGAGTCTTTCCGGATTGCTTTCGAGCGGGAGAAATACCATCGTACCATGTTCCGACAGGCACTCAAAAAGCTGCAATAGTTGTTGTTGACGTGTTTTTATTCTCAGGATATTATGATAAGAGCCATGGAGCGGAGCACCTGAACTATGTCGGACCTGGAGCAGCGAATCAACACCCTGGCACAGTGGATGCTGGAGTCGAAATACCTGCTCGTCTTCACCGGCGCCGGTATCAGCACTGAGTCGGGACTACGTGATTTCCGCGGGCCGGACGGACTGTGGACGCGACGTGACAAGGGGCTATCAACGCCCAGTCAGGACTTTACCGGTGTTGAACCCAATGCCGGGCATATCGCTATTTATGAGCTTCAGAACCTGGGCAGGCTGGCCTTCCTTATCTCTCAGAACGTGGACAATCTGCATTTGAAGTCCGGCATCAGACCGGAGTTACTGGCCGAACTGCACGGTAATCTTACCAAGGTCCGCTGTACTGAGTGTGAATTCAAGATGGACAGGGTTGAAGGGGAGAGGGAATGCCCCCTGTGCGGTGGTAAGCTGGTATCTACCGTGGTCAACTTCGGACAGCCGCTCCCTGCTAAGGACCTGGCGGAATCCTACGAGCACTCCCGGCAGTGCGACCTTTTTATTGTCGTTGGCTCCAGCATGGTCGTTTACCCGGCGGCAGATATGCCCCGGGTGGCGTTGCAGGCCGGGGCGAAACTGGTCATCATCAACCAGGGCGAGACGCCGTTTGACGAAAGCGCTCATCTGCGCTTTGCCGAGGCTATCGGGGAAGTACTGCCCCCGGCGATAGAGCAGTTGAAAGCACTTATAGCCAGAGCTGCTTAGTCCTCCTGCCATTCATAAACCGTGCTCGTCCAGACACGGCTTATGGCGGCTTCCAGCACTGGCTGGCGCGGCTCCGGTATATCGAGTAGGGGTGGTAGGGTAGGGATTGCCAGCTTCCCGATAAATGAGCACTGCTTCTGTAACAGTTGGATGGTGGTGCGGGCGCCGCCGTAAACTATGTAGTTCAGCGACTTTATATAAGGTTCAAGCTGCTCCCGGCTACGCTGGCAGACCCGGGTGAGGAAATATTCTATCTGCTTATCGCGGTGCCGTTCGAAGCGGTGCGCCGATGAGCCGCCCTGGCGGTGACGTCCGTGGACGAGTCCGGTGCCCACTTTACTGCTTAAGCGTTCTTCCCCTTTAAAAACACCGATGCCGTAGGAGCCCAGCCGCACCAGCACCAGCGCTATCAGGTACTCGCAACCCAGCAGCGAGCGTAGTCGTTCGGTATCGAGAGAGTCGGATACGGCTTTTTCGGCAATCGGAAACGGCGGCAGGACGGCTATTTTCCGTTCGGGGCTCCAGAAGATGACGGCGCCTGTGTTAAAACTACCGGCAATTTTCGATAGCTCGGCGAGAACTCCCGGTAGTTCGGGCACTTCTTTCAGCACGCTGGCAAGGTCGGCGGTGGGGAGCTTGGGTGGTAGATAAAGCGAGAAGGCTTCATCGCCGGGGGTGCCGGCCAGTGCGTCGAGGAAATTTAACATTCTGGCACGGCTGAAAATGTACTTTCTGGATACTAATGTCAAACCTAGGACTCCTGTTATAACCTGGCTATGGTAGCTCCGTCGCCACCTTCGTCTCGCTCGCCGGGCCGGAAGGATTTTACCAGCGGGTGTGAGGCAAGAAACTCGCGCACGATACTGCGCACCGTACCGGTGCCGATACCGTGGATAATCCTGGCTTCCGATATGTTGGACTGCGCCGCATCGTTGAGGTAAGTATCCAGCACTACTTCCACCTCGTCGGCACGCTTGCCGCGCAGGTCGAGTTCAAGGGGGACCCTCCTTACGGCCGGTTGGGTTCCTGTAGGAGGTACCACTTCCTGGGACACGGTCGTTTTAACCACGCTGTCCAGGCTGAGTCTCATCTTCGTTCTTCCCGACTGCACTTCTATCTCCCCGGACTCTTCCGAAATCGAGAGCACCGTGGCTGTCAGGCCGGCTTCCCTTACCCTGACGTTATCCCCGACTTTAATAATTTTGGCATCTACCTCGGTTTTTTCTCTCGCTCCGGGTTGCCAGGCCTCGCTGTCCAGTTGCTCGTGTACGCCGGATAGAGCACGCCTGGCCTGCTCTATTTTCACAGCTGATTTTTCTTTCCTCAGTTCTGTGGCTGCCTGGCGGATTTCCTTATGCAGTTCTGCCGCCTCACGTACAATAGTATCCCGCGTTTCCTGTATCGCTTTACGTTCCTCTTCCTTAAGTCGCTCAAGCTCCTTGTTAAGTTCGCTGTTGCGCCGGGCAAACTCGTCACGTTCGTTTTTAAGCTCTTTGTGCAGGGAAGCCATTTTTTGTTTTTCTGCCATCAGGTTGGTCAGTAGACTCTCTAGCTCCTGGCTGCCTTCTGTAAGCATGCCCCGGGCGTCGTCGATAATTTCAGCGGGTATGCCCAGGCGGGCTGCCGTGGCCATGGCGTTGCTGCCGCCGGGAATGCCTACCGTCAGGCGGTAGGTGGGCGTCAGCGTCTTCGGGTCGAACTCCAGCGAGGCATTCTCCAGTCCGTGAGTGGTATGGGCGAAGGCCTTGAGGTCGCTGAAATGCGTGGTAGCAACCGCCAGCGTCCCCCGGGTGAGGAAGTAGCGCAGTATCGACCGCGCCAGTGCCGAGCCTTCGGCAGGGTCAGTGCTAGTTCCCAGTTCGTCGAGGAGCACCAGGCTTTTACCGGTCGCCCCCCTGACGATGCGGACGACATTGCCCATGTGCCAGCTGAAGGTAGAGAGGGTTTGCTCGATACTCTGCTCGTCGCCAATATCGGCGAAAATGCCGTCGAAGATAGGTAGATGACTCTCCCCCGAGGCAGGAATCGGCATACCTGCCTGGGCCATCAGGCTGAGAAGCCCGATTGTCTTCAGTGTTACCGTTTTGCCGCCGGTATTGGGACCGGTAACGATGATAATGGAGAAATCCCGCCCCAGTTCCAGAGAGAACGGCACGGCCTTACCACCGAGCAGCGGGTGCCGGGCGTCAACGAGTTTCAGGTAACCTGTATTTTTCTTTCCGGTTGCCTTGAGAGTGGTATCGGGTTTGATGATAACCGGTTCGACGGCTTTGATATTTCGGGCGTACCTTGACTTGGCAAATATCAGGTCGAACTCGGTGGCCAGTTCGATATTCCGCGAAATATCGTCGCGGTGGGCCCCGACCTCGGCGCTCAACAGGCGCAGGATTCTTTCCGTCTCGCGCCTTTCTTCAATCACCAGTTCCCTTATGGCATTGCCCAGCCCCACGGTAGACGTCGGTTCCATGAATACCGTGGCGCCGGTATTGGATATGTCATGGACGATGCCCTTGACTTCGTGGCGACATTCCATCTTGACGAGGATGACGTAGCGCCCCTCCCGCTCGGTGATGATGTCTTCCTGGAGGATGCGATTGCCCCGCGGCGACCTTACTAGGGCTTCCAGCTTTTCCAGTATTTGCCGGCGGGTGTCTCTCAACTGTCGGCGTATATCCGCCAGGGCAGGGGTGGCCGTGTCCAGCACTTCTCCGGCCGGGTCCAGGCAACTGCCGATATCCTTCTCAATCTGGTGAAGCTCGACGATACCCCCGGCGATTTCCCAGAGTAGCGGAAAATCATCCGATATGCTTTTCAGGTAACGGCGTATCTCGTGGAGGGCGGCCAGGGTCTGCTGGATTTCAAGAAGGCTCAAGGGTTCCAGGATGCCTTCCAGCGCGGCCAGTTTTACCTTTTCACGGATATCCAGCACGCTCCCGATGGCAAACCCGCGGTCGAGTTCGAGCAGCTGGCGGGCCTCCGCCGTCTGTCTGAGCAGCCGGGAAATTTCTTCGTAGTCATACCGGGGTTGCAGGGTGGCGGCCAGTTCACGACTTGCCGAGAACGAGGTATAACCGGCCACTATTTCCCGTATCCGGGGGAACTCCAGCATTTCCAGGCTTTTACTATCCATAACGCAGGTATATTATAGCATGCCGGAGGACGGTACGGGGTATTCCTCGAAAGTAAAAGCCGGGCTTTTATCTGCTGATTAAGGGTTCTGGAACTCTCTGGCAAGCTCTCCCATTACTTTTAAGTGCCGGGCCTGAAACTCCTCCGGCGTGTCTGTGTATGACGGAAGAACCCATTCCATTTCCTTCAGGTTCCGGGTGATAATCGGCAGCCAGTTGTACGGGATAGATAGCAGAATCAGTCCCTCCGGGTAGACCTTCCTCGATTTCATGCCGAAGGTCAGGCCGGTGGGCACGTAGTTGATATTGCCGCTCTGGTACGGATAGGTAAAGAGCCAGGCACAGGCCCCTACCATGGCTATCTTACTCGACCATATTTCACCCGTGGAATAGCTTATGGCCCTTAGTATTACTTCGGCCTGAGTGGGGGAGGCGACGCAGAACAGCAGGTCCGGCTCGAACGTCAGCTCATCCAGTCTGGCAAAGGCGACGTAGTTGACTACGCCCCTGGAGAATGCTGGAGCTTGTTTGTTCATCTTGCCGTTGGCGCGCGGCTCCTGGAAGATGCCGTATTTAATCCCCACCTGTCCGCTCTCCGCGATCGGCGAAGGGTCTAACATGCCCAGTGTTGACCTGCCGCCGCAGTCCTCGTTATCCTTGGTGATATAAAACGGCTTATCTCTATCCTGGGCTTCCTTAATCATTCCACACAAAGCCCTGGTTTTGTCCAGTTGTGCTATACCTTCGGGTCTGGCGGTCAGGAACTTGACGCCCACCGGTTGATAACTGAAATCGAACTTGTTAAAGATGGATAAATCGGTATCTAATTTTTTCATGCTAACCTCCCTGTAGCCTGTTTATCAGCTATTGCGATATCTCGTCATTATCTCTTCCATGGCTTTTTTAAAGTAATCATTTATTTCATCGTCGCTTAAATCATACGCGGGAAGCACCCACTGCATTTCCTGCAAATTTGTTTTCAGTGCCGGCAGCAGGTCATAAGGTACGGAAATCAGGAACAGGCCTTCGGGAAAAACCTTCCTGACCTTCATACCGTAACCTAGGCCGGTAACGGAATAGTTAGCTTCGCCGCTGACGAAAGGATAAATAAAGAGCCAGGCGCACATTATCGCCGGTGTGGTCCGGGTGGTCAGCGGCTTACCCGTCGCATAACTCAAAGCCCTCAGCAAGATTTCAGCCTGACTTACGTTAGCCGTGAAAACAATAATATCGGGGTCAAACGAAAGCTTATCTACGGTCGAGAAAGCTACATACCTGACAGTATCCTTGGTCAGCCTGGGCAGATGCTGGTAAATTCTTCTATTAGCACGCGCTTCCTGATAGATTCCATCGGCCGCTCCTATTTCCCCGCTTTCTGCAATAGGCTCAGGGTCTTTCATACCCAGCAGCCGCGACCCCATACATATGAAGTTATCTTTTATAGCGTAGAACGGTTCCGACTCCTGAGCCTCCTGGAACATCTGGCAGAAGGTCAGCCCTGTGTCCAGCTTTTTCATACCGTCGGGTCGGTTAAGCAGGTATTTAGCACCGACCGGCTTTCTTTCAAAGTTGAATTTGTCAAATATCGAATAGTCTCGCGGGCCCGATTGCATATTTGCCTCCTTGTTTACAGTCTGTGTGGTTTACTTACTCAGGGCTCAGTAATTAGGCATTTCCTGCCTTAGCTGGCTCAGGCGTTTTTCAAACCTGTTAAAGTGTTCTTCTCTCCCTGAAGAACGCCAGCTGCGGTACAGGTTATCGTCCTGTAGATTTTCCATCACGACGGGGAGCATATTCCAGGGTATGGATATAAGAAACAGGCCTTCCGGAAAGTCCATGTTAATAGCCTGCATTCCAAGACTGAGACCGGTGACTGTAAAATTCATTTTACCGCTGACGACGGGATAGATATATAACCATGAGCAGGCCAGGACGGGTGTTCCCTTGCAGGACCACATGTCACCGGAAGTATAAGACTCGGACCTTAATATTGACCGCGCCTGGCTTACATTGGCAGTTACGATGATAACATCGGGGTCGAACGTCAACTGGTCTACGGCGGAAAAAGCTACGTAGTTAACCGAGCCTTTTAACATCCTTGGTGCGTACTGGTAGAGTTTTCGGTTTGCCCGCGGTTCTTTAAAAAGCCCCGCCCCTCCTCCGGCTGCCCCGCTTACGAGGGCCGGTTCGGGGTCCTTCATGCCCAGCAACATCGGCTCGACACAAATGAAATCCTCTTCCTGCACGTAAAAGGGGTCTGCTTCCTGCGCTTCCTTGAACATCTCGCAGAAGGCCCTTTTCTCTTTTATCCTTTGAATTCCATCCGGTTTTAACGCCAGGAATTTGACACCTACGGGTTTCCTTTCCAGATTAAGCTTCTCGAACGCGGAATAATCTCGCGGTGTGGACATGATACATAACCTCCTTATTCGCTGCTTATAATTTCGTCTGTTGTTCTCCGGGGAAGCTCTGGACAAAGTCTCCGACAGGTGTGCCTGCTACGGGACGTATACGCCCGATATTTTTACATTAGCCGCCCTTCATCATACCGGGTAGCCAGAGACTTATCTGGGGAAAAGCTATTAAGATAGCCAGGAAGATAAACAGGGCTATCAGAAACGGCACCACGCCCCGCAGCAGCCTATCCACGGGGATATTGAAGGCGGTTCTCATCATAAATAGTTCCAGCCCCATCGGTGGGGTAATCAGTCCTATCTGCATATTAACCACGTAGAGAACGCCGAACCATATCGGGTTAAAGTCCAGAGCGGTGATTACGGGAACAAAGATGGGTACTGTCAGCAGCATAATGGTTATGGCATCGATAAAGCAGCCCAGAATTAAAAGCAGGATATTTATAGCGATAATCACCAGCCAGGGTGATAAATCTGAGGTTGTAACGAAACCGGTTATTGTCTTTACCACACCGGAAGTACCAATCACGTAAGAGAATAGCCATGCTCCCACCATCATAAACAGAATCATACCGTTTATTGTCGCCGTTTCTATGAGAGCCCGCTTTAGTCCCTGCCAGCGGAGGCCGAAAACGGTTATTCCTATAATCAGCACCACCACACAGCCGACGCCGGCAGCTTCGGTAGGAGAGGCAATACCCATGTAAATCGTGCCGAGGATAGAGAGCATAACCACCACTATGGGCCAGACTCGCTTGAGTGAGGAGAACCGCTTTTTCCAGCTGACGCCGCCTACCGGGGGACCGAGCTTCGGGTTGCGCACACAAATTATTACAGCTACTGATGCCAGCATTAAAGCCAGAATAACGCCCGGTACCATACCTGCCATGAAGAGATGACCTATAGATGTCTCTGAGAGGACACCGTAGATAATCATGCCGGCACTGGGTGGGATTAAGGGGCCGAGAACGCCACCGCAGCACAGCCCGCCCATAGCCAGTCCCTTATCGTAACCGTATCTTTCGAATTCCGGTTCGGCAACCTTACCCACGGCCAGGATGGTGGCGGTGCTGGTGCCGATAGCGGCGGCCATGGCCGCCTCGCCCCAGATGCTGGTAACGATGAGGCCGCCG
>Ga0315543_1000347_pt1 | contig 57804 bp, 35 predicted proteins | sample SalMarSW160210MG_2_FD_203098 | JGI IMG/M metagenome (GOLD analysis project Ga0315543, IMG submission 203098) | Salt marsh sediment microbial communities from the Plum Island Ecosystem LTER, Massachusetts, United States - Salt Marsh Sediment SW1601-210 ... | reverse complement strand
AAATCATGGAAAGGTGTTGAGAACTTCCTTGTTCTCAGAAGCATCACTGATACTGCAATTAAAAACAAGCAGAATGTATTGAATGCTTTGAATCTTATCGCTAATTTTGGCCTTACTGATTAGTTACTTCTTTTTAAATACAAAACTTATTTTTTTTAATCCGTGGTCTGAAGAAGGGGAGTATTTAACAGAAACGGTTTGTTCCAGTGTTCGATAGTAACAACAAGCCGAAAAGCATTAGGCTTAATCCTATTGATAAGGAACATAACAAACAGGTTTTGCAACTTGCTGGGCAGATAAGACAGAAACGTGATAATCAGTTAAATAAGCCCGAAATTTATAGTGGCTTCGAATTGGATAACTCCTGTTATATATGTGGCTGAAAATACTTAGAACAATCAAACACTTCCAATACGTTTCCATGATAAAAGTGCTAAACCTCAGGCTCTGACCAGTCATAGTCAAAGGACAGGGAAGAGATTCTTGTGCCAGTGCCTTCTGAGATATTACAAGCAGGGAATTCCCAGTAATATCATTGAAATAAACCGATTCTTCCCGTACCCTGAGTTTTTATAATTCTTATTGATTCTGGATGAATATCTTTTTTGAACTCCTCTTTGTACCTGAAATAAAAGTGGTAATATATATTCCATCTTTTAAATATATGCTAAACTCATGATAACCTTCTCCATAAATTTTATGTATATAAAGAGTTTGCCCCAAAAGATTGCATATCATTAAAGAGCCTTCTCCACCTTGAAGATTATTGATTTTTACTTTCACAACACCTTTAGAGTAGTAAATGCTAAAAAGATCAGGCCCGGGAAAATTATCCGGAATATCTGTTATGCTGTTTGAGAAATTGAGAAAGAACCTGTTTTGATATTCCCCAACACTAAGAGAAACCTTATATTCCTGATTATTGAGCAGGTCTTGTTCTGTACCAATCACATTATCAATAAGTGAAATTCTCATTTCCGAAAAAGTTCCCTCAATATCATGAATCCTGAAAATAACATCACCTGCTTGATTAATTTTTAAGCCAAGTGGGATAATATAAGTAGTGTCTGTAGCATAAGGACAAGCTTTGATTGAGATTTTCCTGCCGGAAGGTGTTACGACATACACATTAGGAACACAAAGGTCAGTATTCATAAGCTTAAGGGCATCCAGTTGTCCATCAAATTCATTAGTTGCTTTTTGGTCGAAATAAACAACACAATAATCGGGTGAACTCAGGTTATTCGAAAAACTTGCTGTAAACCTAAGAAGCGATACACTCTTTTCGCCTTTTATGAAAGATTGAGATTGATCTGTTACCCTTACATTATTATTCATTTGTAACATTCCGGTAACAGGATAAGTACCATCCTTTACGTGTACAAAGAATCCCTGCATCGTGGGAATAATATTTGATGCTAGTCCATCACTTGAAATTCCTTCTATAAAAGTGCTATAATTACCGCCATATTGGTCAATAGTGCTGGCCTTAAAATAATAAAGAGCATCATCAATATTAGTTTTTATCCATCCCGAAGAAGCATACCAATCTATTGGCGATGGATATGGATTTCCTAAAAGATTAAAGCCCTTTGTATAAGTGTTATTGTTATTATAAAGAGTAAACGAAAGACTTCCATTGTTAACAACACCTGTAATATCGGCTGTATTTGGAGCCGTTACTGCACCAAAGTTAACTGCATAACCTTCCAGTGGAATAAGAGGGTTAGTGGTCGGAGTGTGGTAACTGACCCATCCGGATGAAGTACGGCTTTCATCATACCTGTAAAAAGTATAGTAGCCAAGTGTTATATCATCAGCAAAATCGTTGACAGTAGCAGCCTGGAATGGAGAGCTGAAATATTTATAACCGAATCCTGAAGGAAGGTAACGTTGCATTGTGACATTATCATTTACCTGTCCGGTTCCGCTGCCATCGATAAGAGCTGTTTGAGCGGCTGTAGATATCAGGGTTAAGAATCCGCCGGAAGAAAGATCACCGCTTTGTGCCTTAACTGTACCGGTAATGTTAAGTGGTCCCTGTATTGTGACTCCGGCGGGATTATTGATAATCAAATCCATAATAGTGTTGCCATTAAAAACATCAGCCCCTATAACCTGAGCTGCAGACCCATTCATTTCAACAATACCCTCATCAGTGGTAAATGTTCCGTTATTGGTAATTGTACCTGATATCTGAATTGAATTTCCGGTGACAGTCAAAGAAGAACTAATATTTATAACTAAATTATTAACTGCAGCAGCTGCACCACCACCCAGAACAGGTTTGTTCGCTATATTTGGTATTTGAACATTCATTGTTGATACAGGTATAAATCCGCAGGACCAGTTGCCAGTAGTATTCCAGTCGGTACTCACCGTCCCGGTCCAGATCAAATCGGATATAATGGAAATAGGACTTGTTGCAATTACAATGCCACAACCTCCTGATGCTGCAATTGTGTTTGTTACAATATAGCTGCCCCGTGTACTTGCAGAGATATCAACCTCGCCGGTAGCTGTGCTTACAAAGACTAAACCGGCGGTGGAAGAAAATGTACCCGGAACACCACCACCACTGAATGTAGGAGATGGATTTGCTGCATTTGGACAATAGGGTGTACCTGCATAACTAAAGGTTGCAACAGGTAAAGCATTTACTGTCAAGAGGGCTGTACTGCTGTTTACGGGTGAAGTCCCGCATGAACTGGAAACTACGCATCTGTACAACTTCCCGCTTTTTGCAATTCCCGGATTGGTAAGAGTTAGTGTTGAGGTTGTTGCGTCACTATAAATACCTCCATTGGAGATATTAACACCGTCCTCCTGCCATTGATAGGTCAAATTATAACCGGAAGCAGCAACTGTAAAAGTAGCATTTTCTCCTTCGCATATTGTAGATGGTTGTGGTTGAGTATTTATTGAAATACCATTAAACAAAGTCAGACTGACAGCAGTAGGCGCGCTTTCGCAATCATTAAGTGTTTGTGTGACAGTATAATTATAAGTACCGGCTGCAGTTTGCCCGGTCGAATATGGATTCGCAGTACTTACCAGTGTACCACCGCTATACCAGCGGATATTCTCTCCGGAAGTAGCTTCCAGATAAGCTATCTGACTTATACAATACTCTTTATCCGGAGCAACAGGTGCCGGAGGAATATCAGTCATAATGAAAGTCTTTGTAATGCTGGTTGGGCTACAACCTCCATTATATGTGTATGTTATTGAATAAGTTCCGGCTGAGGTAGGTGTAAAGACGTTTCCAACAATGTATGGATTCCCTGAATAGTCCCCTCCTGTTGGATACCCAAACGTGAGTGTTATGGGGCCGGTGCAGAAACCTTCAGACGGAAGATTATTTGATGGAACTCCAACAGCATCTAAAGCATAGAATGTTGAAGGGGAAGATTGATTATTATACTCGGTTCTCATCCACCCGTTTGATCTTACTTCATCAGATATTCTTAGTTCATCAAACATTCCGCTAAAATAATAACTTGACAGCCAGGGTTCCTTGCCAATAGTTAATTTATCAGATGCTGTTCCAAGAATACCGGTTTTTTTGAATGGCCTCTCCGGGATACCATTGACAAAGGTTTTTATTGAATCAAGAACATCGGAACTTATTCCAGCCAGATAGTACCATTGTCCTGTGCTAAGAACTGTTCCTCCGGGTACATCCCTGTTTAATGAGGGGGTATTTGCAGCATTCCGGATTTCAAATTCTACCTTATTATTCGTATAAATTCCAAACTTATAACCTCCACTTGAATTATTCTGGTTACCCGCAATCTTTTGGTCACGTCCTCCGGCATTCATATTAACCCACGCTGAAACAGTTATATTCCCTGCAAAGTTTATATTGGGGTCGTTGATAACTTCGACATACTGATTTGTTCCGTTCATTCCCAGAGAATTATAAATCCTTCCTGCAGGATATGTAGGCGAATTATAGGGAGTCCCAGCTTTATTGAAGGAAGTGAAATCATTCAGGCTATTATTATCAAGATGCCAGACGCCTTTATAGTGGCTATCCCAGACAGAGGTAACTGAAGGGTCGGTGGTTATCTGAGGATTCCCATAAAGTATTTTGATTACTGTATTTGATGAAGAAGAAAGGATTGGAATACGAACCCAGGCAATAAGGTCACCATTTGTTCCATTGTAATACTCCAGCTGATGATCGAGTAAGTTGTAATTGTTGTCAGTAAAAGTAATGTCAAAACCGTTCACATTTATAATCTGACCTGCCGGTGAAGTCCGCAAGAAGTTCTGTCCGGTAAGATTGACTAATAAAGGAAAATTATAAAGATCGGATCCACCGGCAACTTTGGTATAATCAATGGAAATATTTCTTTCAAATAAATAACCCAGTATAACTTCAACACAACCAGTGGCTAAGGCAAAATCGAATGAAGTAGTATTGAGGTTTGTAACTCCACTTCGGGAGATATCATTACCTGACCGGTAACCATGAAAACCTAAAGCTCTCCAGGTAGTATTGCCATTATCTCTTCCAGTGATCCTCGTGGCTTCATCGATTATATAACTAATAAATCCACTCCCGGTTAAGTTGAGTGTATAGGTTGCAGCAGGAAGGCCAGAACTTAAAAATCTCCAGTAACCTTCAGTAAAAGTATTATCAAGGTTAGCTATACCATCGGTATAGGCTGCAAAACCTGCTGGAGGAATGGCAATAAATTCAGCAGTTATATCAGTTCCTGCAGATAATGAGGAAAAATTCATTATGGCTGGTCTGTAAAAAGCGGCTGTTCCGACAGGGAAAATATAATCAGTAGACAGGGTAGTATTGATAGCTCGCCTTAATCTGCCAATAACTGTCCCTGACACATGAGTTAATGAACTGACAATACCATTGGAAAGTGCCAGTGTGAAAGCTCCTGTGGTGACATTTCCCTGCGTCATGGTCAGGGTATTGCTAACTGTGACATTTCCCGATAACGTAACACCACTGGCATTATTAATAGTGAGGTTATTTAGATTTGCAGCACTGGTTGGTATTAATACGCCAGCTGTAGTCCCGCCAAATATAAGGCTTGAGGCTGCTGTTGTAACTAAATTTGTCGGCGTTCCGGCAATAGTTGGGCCGTTTAATGTTAGTGTATTTGCTCCAACAGTAAAAGTGCCAGCAGTAAGAGTTAGAGTTCCGTTTACTGAAGAATTTCCTAGCATGGTTTTATTACCACTGCCGGAAATTGTAAGATTGGTGTAAGTTGCAGCATATACTGTCTGGTCTCCGGAACGGGCATAGTTTACCAGTGAAGAAGTCCCATTTAAGGTAATGTTGTTTGTCCCTGTTCCCGACAAGCTAAATGGGGTTGCACCAGAAAGAATAAGAGTGCCGGATTGTGCCCCGGTAGCCATCGAAAAGGTTGAAATATTATTGCTATTTGCATTTATAGTTGTAATGGAGCCATTCACTGTTACAACCCCTGATGTCAGATTAAAAACTCCATTTCTGATACGATTGAAATTAGCAAAGTAGCTATTAATTGAGAGGTTACCGGAAATATTTAAAAAAGCGATTGATGATATAAATGTATGTGTGCGGGTAGTATTATCGTTGGTAGGTGCATTTAAGCCCGACCCTACTTCAAGATTTGCACAGGATAAAGTACCTCCCCCAGAAAGAGTACATGCCGAATTAGCATTTGCCAGTTCATTTAATGTTATGGTTCCGGATATAGAAAGAGTAAAGGATGCATTCACCGTCAGAATAGCAGCTGCCCCAATCCCGGTGAAAGTTATATTAGTACAAGCTGCATTTGCGGTGATAGTAACAGTACATCCATTTTCGAGAAAGACATTATCTCCGGCTACAGGAACACTTGCTCCCGAAGCACCTCCTGAAGTTACCGACCATGTGGCGGTTGAATTCCAACTACCGCTAGTTACAGAATAACGATCAGCGGCACTAACAGAAATTACTGATAATAATATAACTACTGCCAGGAAGAATATTTTACAGTACAAGTAATATTTTTTCATATTAGGATATAATTAATTAACTCCAATCAGGTGAGATAATGGCATTTTGTCTCCCTTGAATTCAATGATTTCATTGTCACGTATAAGGTATATAGAATTATATGTTCCTGAATAAACCAGTTTTTTGCAATGCAGGTCATAACTGATTATTGAGCCATCCATGCCGGGCATGATCACGTCCAGGAGAATCATGTCAAATTTCTCCTTCTCCAGCCAACTTAATGCAGACATACCATCAAGAGCGAATTCAACCATCAATCCCTCATTCTGCAAAAATCCACCCAGGGTCTGAAGATTTTTTACATTATCGTCGACAATTAAAACTGATGGCAGATTTAAAACTTTTTCCTGGTTCATTAGATAATCTTAAAGTTTTTAAATTACAGAATCCATGGTTGTTTAATCCACAATACTGTTGTGAAACAGCAGCTTTACTGAAGCGCCACCCCCGGGATTGTTACCAATAATTATGCTTCCTCCATGTGCCTCCATGATCATATTAGCAATAGGGAGACCTATCCCGGTGCGATTATCTTTACACGCATCGTCTGTAGCAAATAGTTCAAATACCCGGTCAATAGTTCCTGTTGCGAATCCTGGTCCATTATCTTTAATTTCACATATAATAGTTTGATCTTCAACATAAGTGTTGATTTCAATGGTACCGTCTTGCGGAGAAAAAAATATTGCATTATCGAGTATATTGCTAATGCATTTTTTTATCAGTTCGGCCTCACCAGGAATTAAATCCCGGGTTATTTCATCGTTTCTTTTAACCTGAATATTTCCTGACTGAAATTTTTCCTTTACCTTTTCTATAACTTCATTAATCAGGCTTGAGAGATGTATTTTATCTTTTCTTATTTCCAACTGTTTTGTTTTAAGTCTTGTAATCAGGAGGGCATCTATGGCAAACCTCTCCAGTCTTTTGACAGACATATCAAGGATATCAACCAGATCGTTAATCTCACCGGCAGAAACAGGCTCCTTTAGAAGCTCCAATGGACCAATTATCCCGTTAAGTGGCGTACGGATCTGATGGCTGATCAGGTTCAGGAATTCTGTCTTTGCCCTGTCGAGATCGAGTAATTTGAGGTTTAAAGCCTCCAGTTTCTCATTAGCTTCTATTAATTGTTTGGTTCGTTCAGCAACTTTTTCTTCGAGTACCCTGTTAAGCCTTTCCAGCTTCTCAAGACTATCTTTAAGTGTAAGATGTGTTCTGACTCTTACCAGAAGCTCCCTGCTGTCAAATGGTTTGGTAATGTAATCCTGTGCCCCAAGTTCGAATCCCTTTAAAATGCTTTCTCTTTCAGTCTCAGCCGATAAAAAAATAACAGGCATGTTGTTCAGTTCAGGATTTGAACGTATTTCCCTGCATACATCAAAACCATTCATGCCAGGCATGTTTATATCAAGTAATATAAGATCGAATTGCCTGGTATTCAGCCACTCCAGGGCCGTTTCGCCTTTAGTGGCAAATTCGATTTCATACTTGTTTTCCTGCAATAATTTACCTAATACCTGAACATTCTGAGGATTATCATCAACAATCAGAATTGCAGGTAAAGATGATTGTGAAGTGTCACGATTATTCATTGATAACGTTTTTATTTGAATCACTAAGACTTTCAATAATACCTTTGTATTTACCCAAGAGTTTTAATATAGCTTCAATATTGAAACCATCTGCTGCACTGATTAATTCCTTTCCATAACCTGTAATAATACTTGAATTGTGATCCATGCCTAACTGAATCAGATTCTTACCGAAATCATGGATTTCCCCGATAGGTTGTCTGACAGCAAATGTTTTCCATGTGGTATAAAAACCAGTTTCGAGGGAATGAATTAATCCGGGTAAATTAGTTATTTCTCCAATTAAGTCAACTTCCGATAGAAGCTTATCGGGTTCAGCCTCCCTGGTTGACTTATATGGTAAAAAACTCATCAGTTCGAGATATAGTTCTGCGACTTTAACAGGTTTTATAAGCAGTCCGGCAAATTCACTATTATATATCCGTTCTTTCTGATCCTTTAAGACCGATGCGGAATAAGCAATGACAGGTATATGTTTCAGCTTCTTATCGGTCTTTATTTTGTCCAATAACCGGAACCCATCCATTTTTTGCATCAGTATATCAGAAATGATCAGATCGGGAACGATTTCCTTTGCAAGTTTATAAGCAGCAATACCATCTTCCGCTTCAACTATCTTTAACCTGGTGTTTTTAAGAGCATCTCTGAGATAGCTCCTGTTATGTTCCACATCGTCGGCAATAAGAATTGATGCTTTCTCAAATACAATTTCTGAAGGATCAATCTGAATATCTACGGTTGTTTTGGAGAAATCCCTCAAATATGCTATCTCCGGAATCCTGACAGTAAATATACTTCCCTTTCCAGGCTTTGATTGCACATGGATGGTCCCGTCCATGAGCGCTGTAAGTCTCCTGGTAATTGTCAGTCCCAATCCTGTACCTCTGTAATGTTTATTATCTCTTCCCTGGGCAAATGGTTCAAAAATAGCCTCCTGCAATTCTTTTGAAATCCCAATCCCGGTATCTTTCACTTCAATAATCAGGTCAATCAATTCTTCTGATTTTTCTTTCGAATAATTTACAACCTGAGGGTTTTCAGTAAATACTTTAAGCACAATTTTACCCTCTGAAGTGAATTTGATTGCATTTCCAATAAGATTAAAAACTATTTGACGCACCCGCGCTTCATCAATATAGATGCCGGCCGGTGTTCCTGACGTAATATCCAGAATGAATTTTACTCCCTTTTCAGAGACTTTAAGAGAAAAAATCCTTTCAAACTCGGAAAAGAAAGAATTGGTATCGATATAATCACATTCCAGATTAAGCTTTCCTGCTTCGATCTTTGACAGGTCAAGGATGTCGTTAATCAGTGTAATAAGGCTTCTACCGCTCGATTTTATTGAATTAATATAATCCTTCTGAGTCTGGTCAACAAGCATTGAGCCTAACAATTCGGTATAACCCAAAACTGCATTCATAGGCGTACGGATCTCGTGACTCATATTAGCCAGAAATTCACTTTTTGCTTTATTCGCTTCCTCTGCTTCTTTCTTTGCCTTATTAAGTTCTTCAGTCCGTTCATTTACCAGTTCCTCGAGGTGATCACGATGTTTAAGCAATTCCATTTCCGCCTGCCTACGGTCGGTGATGTCTGAGAAAAAACCCACATTGCACTTAAAACCGTCTAAGACCATTGAAGTGTATCTGATATCAGCGTGAAATAAAGTGCCGTCTTTGCGCAGACATGGAAGATCAGATGCCAACGTCTTTTCACTTCGCATTTGGGCCCCGAACTCGGCCAGCACGTGGTCTACGGACTCCTTTGGGTGTATGTCCTTCACTTCCAGTCGCATTAATTCTTCTTCAGTGTATCCAAACATCTTGCATAGAGCCGGGTTGGCATAGAGGAATTGCATCGTCTCAATTTTGGCTACTAGTATTCCCTCTGCAGCATTGAAAAAAAGTGTCTTGTATCTCACTTCTGATTCCCGTAAGATCTCGTCCGCCCTCTTGCGTTCGGTAATTTCGGTAATAGTACCAATATATCCGGTTACTTCATTACCAATCAATTCCGGAACAGCTTTACCTATTACCCAGACTATACTCCCATCTGGTTTTAAAAAACGGTATTCCGCACTGGATTCTCTTTTAGATTTTAATTCATTTAACCATTTCTCAGAAAGTTTTCCCCTGTCCTCCGGATGTACAGCATTTAACCAGCCAATTCCATATGCTTCCTCTGAAGATAACCCTGATAAGTCTAAATATTTTGGATTAACATAGGTAGTATTACCATCCGGATCAGTCCTGAAAATTCCTACAGGAGATATCAGGGCAAGAGTTTTAAACAAATGCTGAATCTCATGTAAAGCTTCTGCTGCCCGCTTTTGTTCGGTTATGTCTTCCACGCTTCCATCATAATAGAGGATTTTTCCTTCAGAATCGCAGATCGCTTTAGCGCTTTCCCTGACGAAAATCTCTTTACCATCGCGACAAATCCAGATAGCTTCAAGGTCTTTTACTTCTCCTTCTTTTTCGATTTGATCAATGAATTGCTGACGGTCATATGAAGGACCATAATCTGCTTCTTTGATGTTTCTTGCTGTAAGTTCTTCAAAAGATTGAAAACCAAGCATTTTAAGCATTGCCAGGTTTACGAGTAATATTTCTCCCTGCGAATTTGTTCTGTAAAGGCCCACGACTGCATCATTGTATAGATTACGAAATCGTTCTTCGCTTTTCTTAAGTCTTTCTGCAGTCTGATTACTCAATTTTATTTCTGCGGCAAGATCCGAGGTTCGATCCTCCACCAGTGATTCCAACCGTTCATTCAATAATCTCAGTTCTTCCTCGGTTTGAACCAGCCTTTCATTTTGATGAATAGCCCCTTCATAAATATCAAGCATCAGGTTAATAACATCTTGCTGTTCCGTTTGGATAAAGCGTTTTTTCCCTTTGAAAAGGATTTGCACACCAAAGGGCACTTTTTTTTGGTTCTTTCCATTTTCCTTAGAAAGGATTTTTTCAATATTAGAAAGAAGATACTTTTCATTGAAAGGTTTGGTAATAAAACTGTCTGCCCCACAGGAAAGTCCTTCAATGATTTCCTCCGGATCGGCCAGTATTGTAAGTAATATCACGGGGATATCCTCTGTGTTTTTATTTGATTTAATTTTTTTGCAAAGTTCATACCCATTCATCTCCGGCATAACGATATCTGAGATAACTAAAGCCGGTTTATGCTTTAAAAGTTGATCCATTGCTTGTTTCCCATCCTGAGCAACTGACACTTTAAAATTGTGACTTTCCAGAAGATGCTTAATCTGAGTTGCCTGGGTGATACTATCCTCTGCAACAAGTATTTCAGTCCTTTTTAAGACGGAATTTTCAATCTCTTTTTTCATTTCAGTTTTTTATTTTCTGCTTTCTGTTGTAAAGTATTTTGTAACTAAATAAGTTCGAAGTCCGACTTCCGATCCCGAAAAACAGCGAATTCTCAATTCGCGTAGTTTTTCGAGGATCCTCGAATTTCTAATGAGGCACAGCCTCAAAGAAATTCGGGACTTCCAAATTAAAGTTTCAATCCCACAACTGTTATGTCGTCAACCTGATCTTCACTTCCTTTCCAGATCTTATAAGTATCCAGGAGCATTTCTTTCTGAACCTCCATAGGATTCTTATGAATTTTTAACAGTACTTGTTTGAATTGATTCCTCAGGAATTTCTTATCTTCCTGTCCGCCAAATTGATCAACATAACCATCAGTAAACAGATATATAAGATCATCCTGTCTGGTTTTTATTTCCTGACATGAAAAATCAGATATCTTATCATGATATGACAAAGGCATTCTGTCTCCCTTGAATTCAATGATTTTATTGTCACGAATGAGGTACATCGGATTAAATGCTCCCGAATATACCAGTGTTTTGCTTTTTAGATCATAACTGATTATTGAACCATCCATCCCATCTTTAACCTCCGAAATTATTCCCTTTTGTCCCAATGCCTCAATGATCTTTTCCCTCAGACGGTTTAATATCAAATGAGGTTCAACAATTCTATCTCTGTTGGCCGTTTCATTTAACAGAGCAACTCCAAGCATGCTCATGAATGCACCGGGAATCCCGTGACCGGTGCAATCAAAAACACCGACCAGCAACTTATTATCAATTCTATGAAACCAGTAAAAGTCACCACTGACAATATCTTTTGGAAGGATAAGGCAGAACATCTCCGGGAAAAAATCTGATCCATTTTGGGACGCTTTCAAAACTGCCGCCTGAATTGTATGAGCATACTGAATGCTGTAGGTAATAAGTTTATTATTGTATTCAATCTCTTCCAGGTTCCTTGCTATTTCGTCCCTGCTCCTTTTAATTTCAATTTGTGTTTTAACCCTGGCGATCAGCTCTTTCTGGTTGAAAGGTTTTATCACATAGTCTACAGCACCAAGATCAAATGCGTTTACAATGCTTTCTGTATCTACTTTGGCAGTCAGGAAGATTATCGGAATTTCTTGTTTAACCGGGTCGGCTTTAATGATTCTGCATACTTCGAAACCATCCATCCCCGGCATCATTATATCAAGAAGAATAAGGTCAAATTCTCTCCGTCCAAGCCAATCAAGAGCTGTATTACCATCTAACGCAAATTCAGCCTTGAATCCTTCATTTCGTAAATAATTCCCCAGGATCTGAAGATTTTTTGGATTATCATCAACTAAAAGGATGATGGGAGCGGTTGAAGTTATTTTATCCATTTTTCAAATCTTACCGTTTATTGCTTCTTTAATAAATCAATTAATCCGGGGAATTTTCTTATCAGATTCATTATAGCTTCAATATTGAAACTCTCTGCAGAGTTCACTAATTCTTCCCCGTATTCTTTAATGACTTTTGTATTGTGGTCATTGCCCAACATTATTAATTGATTTCCGAAATCTATAATTTCATCTATTGGTTGCCTGGTATGAAACGTCAGCCAGACATCTTTACACTGTGTATCGAGTGAATGAATTAATCCGGGAAGATCAATTATTTCTTTTGCAGAGCTTATTTCAGATTTTATTTGTTCTGTTTCGGTATTTCTGGTTGATTTATACTGAAGATTATTCATCAGTTCAAGGTACAATTCAGTAACCTGAACCGGTTTAATCAACAAACCGGCAAATTCGCTTTCACGAATACGATCTTTCTGACCTTTCATTACTGAGGCAGAGTATGCAATGACTGGAATATGTTTAAGTGCGTCATCCCTTTTTAATTTTTCCAATAAGTCAAATCCATCAAGGATTGGCATTCTAATATCTGTAATAATAAGATCCGGAACTGTTTTTTTTGCTAATGACAGAGCCTCCGCTCCATCTTCAGCTTCAACTATTTCAATATTCGTGTTTTTCAGTGCGTCTATCAGGTATTTACGGTTATGTTCAACATCGTCGGCAACAATGATTGTTGCTTTTTCAAATACAACATCCGCTGGGTCAAGCTGAATTTCCTCTGTCCTCTTTTCAAAGTCCCTCAAATAGGAAACTCCCGGGATCTTTATTTTAAACGAGCTTCCTTTGTTCAATAGAGAATCAAGTTCAATGCTACCGTTCATAAGTTGTACAAGTCGTTGAGTTATTGCCATACCAAGACCTGTTCCTCCATATTTTTTCACATTCTGGCCCTGCACCTGTACGAATGGATTAAATATCTCCTCCCGCATCTCTTTGGAAATTCCAATACCGGTATCATTTACCTCAATTATCAGATCTATGAATTCTTCAGTTTTATTCTTGGAATATTTGATGATTTGCGGATTTTCAGTATATACTTTCAATCTGATGCTTCCCTTTTCGGTGAATTTCACTGCGTTTCCGATTAGATTAAGAATGATCTGACGCAACCGGGCATCATCTATATAGATACCTGCCGGTGTACCTGAAGAAATATCCAGAATGAATTTCAGTCCCTTTTCAGATAATCTTAATGAAAAGATCCGTTCGAATTCTGAAAAGAAAGATTGTGAGTTTACATACTCAAACTGCAGCTCCAGTTTCCCGGCTTCAATCTTGGACAGGTCAAGAATATCGTTAATAAGGGTAAGAAGGCTTCTCCCGCTTGATTTTATCGATTCAAGATAGTCCCTCTGTGTTTTTTCCTCAAGCATTGAACCCAGCAACTCAGCATAGCCCAGTACTGCATTCATGGGAGTGCGTATCTCGTGGCTCATATTGGCAAGAAATTCACTTTTTGCTTTATTGGCTGCATCGAGTTGGATAGTTCGTTCACGTATCCGTTTCTCCAGTTCTGTATTGAAAGCACGAATTTTTTCTTCATCTTTTTTAATCTCCTTCGTTCTCTCCTCAACCAGCTCTTCCAGCCTTTCATTCAAAAGTCTCAATTCGTCCCGGGTCTGAATAAGCTCATTATTCTTATAAATGGCCTCCTGATAAATATTGAGCAGGAGTTTAACCACTTTTTGCTGTCCTGTCCGGATCAGCCTTTTCTTCCCGCCGTAATTAATTTCTATACCAGGTGTATCTCTTTTGGACTCCGGAGTGACTTTTTCTGTAAGTATCTTTTTAATGTTGAATATGAGATATTCTTGATTATATGGTTTGGTTATAAAACTATCTGCCCCGCTCGCGAGTCCCTCAATAACCTCATCCGGATCAGAAAGTAAGGTCAATAAAATCACGGGAATATTTTCAGTACGCTCATCCGATTTTATTTTTTCACATAGTTCAAATCCGTTCATCTCAGGCATAACGATATCCGAAATTACCAGTGATGGTTTATGTTTGGAAAGCCAAACCAGAGCTTGCTGTCCATCCTGTGCTACCTCTGTTTTGTAATGATGACTTTCGAGCAGATATTTTATCCGGGCAGCCTGTGTGGGGCTGTCTTCAACAATCAGGATTTCCGTGACGTCAACCGGGATTTTTATTTTTTTGCTCATAATCTATTTTTTTGAGCCTGATTTTGAAAGAATTTCAGCGATTTTCTCCGGAGATAATGCCTGATCGGCAGCTCCGATGCTGAGAGCCTCACCGGGCATTCCAAATACGACACAACTTTCTTTATTCTGAACTAAAGTGAAAGCTCCCTTATCTTTCATAGCTTTCAACTCTACAGCTCCGTCTTTGCCCATACCGGTTAGCAGGACTCCACAAGCATTTGGCCCAAAGGTTTGTGCAACGGAACGGAAAAGGAAACTCACAGAAGGTTTTAATCCATTTTCAGGAGGTTGATCGTTTAAAATGATTTTATTCCCCGGGCTGATCCCCATATGAAAGTTATCGGGAGCGATATAACCAATGCCTGGTGATATGGGTTCCCCGTCCTCGGCGATCCTTAGTTTAATGCCGGAGGTTGTTGATAACCATTCTATAAATCCATTAACAAATCCTTTGGCAATGTGTTGAACAATAAGAACAGGAACCGGCAAATCCTGAGGCAGCCTTGAAAGGATTATCTGCAAAGCTATAGGGCCACCCGTGGAAGCTCCAATCGCAATGACCTGAATCCGCTTCAGATCATTTTCAAATAGTTGTACAAATCGAATTGGTTTTATTTGCTCTTTTCTTCTTCGTGGGAAAAGTCTTACAACCTTTACCTCTGACATGAGCTTTACCGTCTGAATCAGCTCTTTACAGGAAGCTGCGAATTGAGGGTGTTCGAAACCGGGCGGACGAATAATAACAGCAAGAGCACCGGCTTCCAGAAGTCTGAATGTGTTGGTTACTTCTTTTTTATTTGAACTTCCTGATACAATGACAATAGGAGTCGGAACAGTCTCCATAATTGTCCTGGTAGCTTCATAGCCATCCATCCCGGGCATGTGAATATCCATGGTTATAACATCCGGTTTTTTTTTCTTAACGAATTCAACAGCTTCGTAGCCTGAACTGGCAATACCCACTACCTGGATATCAGGATCAGAAGAAAGAAGATGGGCAAGAAATTCCTGAACTACCTTCGAATCATCAACTATTAAGACTTTGATCATATTATTTACTTGTTACTTGTTATTTGGGCTCAAAGGCGTAAAAAAGCCGTTGTGCCGTTACGCCATTATGCCGTTATGCCGTTGAGCCGTTTTCATATCAACTTCTTTATTACTTCCAGAAGATTACCCTGGTCAAAGCTGCTTTTAATAATATAAGCATCTGCCCCAACTTCGATGCCATGTTCGCGGTCTTCGCGTGATTCAAGTGCGGTGACAAGCACAACAGGAATTTCACTCAGCTTTTTATCACCTCTGATCTTTGCTGTAAGCTCAAACCCGTTCATCTTAGGCATATCCACATCCGAAACAACAATATCGAAATCACCGGTGCGTGCTTTAGTAAATGCATCGGCCCCGTCAACCGCCGTGGTTACCCGGTAACCTGCCGTTTCAAGGATATTTTTTATAAGTGTCCTCGATGTTATTGAATCCTCCACGACCAGAATTTTATCAGATTTTGGAACGAAAAGTTCATCAACAGATGCTTCGCTTTCCCTTCCTCTTATCCGTACCGCAGATTTCATAAGGTCAACAATATTAAGTACCGGCACAACTTTGCCTGAACCCAGGATAGTTGCTCCTGAAATATTTCTAACACGGTTCAGCAATTTCCCCAGTCCTTTTACCATTACCTGCTGTTCTTCAACCATGTCATCTACCCTGAAGGCAATACGATCATCTCCTGAAACGATAATGGCAATACGAATTTGATTTGAATTCGCCGATCCGGGATCTATTTTGCCCGGACCTTTATTCTTATTTTCATGTAATCCAAGCACTTCACCGAGATCTACTACTGAAATGATCTGGTTATCAACAAGTAGGGTTTCATGGTTTTCAACTGTTTTGATCTCTTTCTGTTCCACCTTCATAACACGTTCGACATTCATGGTAGGAAGCAGGAACATGAATTCTTTCACTTTTACCAGGATGCCTCTGAATGTTGCAAGCGTCAGGGGAAGAAGAATACGAAAGGTGGTACCCCTGCCTGTTTCTGATTCCACAGATATTTTCCCATTCAGTTGTAAAACTTTTTCGGATACGATTGTCAATCCCAGGCCACGTCCGGAAATATCCGTAATAATTGCACTAGTTGAAATTCCCGATTGAAAGATAAGATCCAGAACATCTTTTGGCTCAAGCTTTCCGGCAGCTTCATCTGATAAGAATCCTGATTTCATGGCTGCTTTCAGCACATTTGTCCTGTCTATACCCTTTCCATCGTCGGATAGGGTTATTTCAACCTGTCCACTCTCTTTGGGAACAAAGGCAAGGGTTATGGTTCCACGGACCGGTTTATTCTGTAATATACGCTCCTGTGGTTTGCCAATCCCATGATCAATGCTGTTACGGATAAGGTGGATAAGCGGATCTTTAAGCTCTTCCAGTATACGCTTATCAATTTCAAGTTCTGCTCCAATGATAATAAAATCGATCTCTTTTTTTTGTTCACGTGAGATTTCCCTTACCATTCCGGGAAATGTTTCGACTATATAGCTTACAGGAAGCATCAGCACCTTCTTCATTGCCTCAAGGTGATTGTCGACGAGGAGGTCAAGACTGTGCTGATTACGTTCCATTAATCTGAGAATTTCCAACATCCGGCTTTCCAATTTATTCAAGTGAATTTCGCTGGTATCGCACCATTCATTCCATATATCCAATGTGGCAGAAGTCTTCCGGTTTCTCCATTTTTGTTCTTCATTTTTCCATTCATTCAGCTCAGAGTACAAATCCTTAAGTTCATCGGTTCGCAGATCGATCGCTATTTTTGACTGGATCATCTCCTCTGCCTGCAGAAGCAACGGATCAAGTTTTGATATCGGGATGCGAACCATCCCAATTTGTGTGGGCAAACTATTCGACTGAATATCAGTCTCTGACTCAGTTTCCGGAACCGCGTCATGATGAGCCGGGCGGGATTTTTCACTATCCGTCACAGATGTTTGCAGCAGTTCATTGGTAAAGGCTTTTCCTGAAGCTATTTCCTTCAACTGCCGTGTCAATTCCGTCCTGGTTTGCTGAAAGACAGCCGTTTGTCCAACTCCTGAGGTGGCAACATGTTTTGAGAGCCATTCCACTGTTTTGTGAAAAAGATCGATTGATAAGGGAGTCAGACCAATTTCCTGGCGTTTCAGAGCTGAGAATATACTTTCCATAGGTTGGCAGACGTATTCAATATCCTTTTGATCAACAGAACGGGCTGCACCTTTCAGGCTATGGACTTCCCTGAACAAGACTTCAATGATCTCAGCTGCCTTTTTCTTTGATTGCGTTTTCTCTAATTCACTCAATCCCGCCGAAATTGCATTAAGATGCTCTTCCGCTTCAATCCTGAAAGTTGCCTGGATACGTTTCTGAAATTCCTGATCTTTTTTATCCATGATATTGTCCCTTTTGCCTGTCTTTAGTCCTCATGAACTCACCCCCCTCCGCCCCCTCTACTACTTACTTTTATCTTTTTACTTTTGTCTTTTGTCTTGTGACTTTTGTCTTTTATCTTTAAATTCTTCCTTGCGTCGTGAGTCGTGTATCGTGTGTCAAACTTTAAACCGTTCCACCAGATCTTTAAGTTTCTGCCCTAGTTCATTCAGGCTTTTTGCCGCTTTCTCTGACTGCACCATGCTTACTTCAGTTTCTGTTCCTGCCTGGTTAATGTTCTGCATAGCTACTCCGATCTGATCCATTCCTATAACCTGTTGCTGACTCGACGCTACGATTTGTATGGCTGCCTGAACTGCTTCATTGCTGCTTTCGGTCAGTATCCGGATTGCCTCACCAGCCTGTACTGATTGTTTCACTCCTGCTTCCACCGCTTTGTTTCCCTGTTCTGTAGCAAGAACAGCTGCACTGGTTGCTTTTTGCACATCATTCAGTATGTTCCTCACCTGTGAAGTGGACTGCTTCGATTGTTCTGCCAGGTTTTTGATCTCCCGTGCTACAACAGCAAAACCTTTACCCTGTTCACCGGCTTTGGCTGCTTCAATGGCAGCATTGACCGCCAGCAGGTTTGACTGATCGGCCATATCTGTAACTGAAGCGATAATGCCACCTATTGACTGGCTCTGTTCGCTCAATCGTACGACTGTTTGTGCAATAATATCCATTTGTTCACTGATGCGGTTCATCCCGTCCACAATTGCATCAACAGCCTTCTGTCCATTCTGAGATACCTGCGCAGACTGGTTTACACTATCGGAAAGATTTTTAGCTTTTTGACTGGATAATTGAGTTACCTGACGGACCTCTTCAACTGTTGTCGTAGTCTCGCTGATTGCAGCAGCCGTTTCTGCAGAACCGGATGCTATCTGGGTAGTGGCAGCCAGTATTTCACTTGCAGAAGAGCCCAGCATACTGACTCCTTCATTTATATCTTTAACGGACCCACATAAATTTCTGACCATTTTGCTGAAGGACAGTAATAGTAAGCCTAATTCGTCCCCTCGTTTCTCAGCAGAAGTAAGATCAACGGTCAGATCTCCGGAAGCGATCAGGTCTGCCGCTTTTAAACTAAGGGTTAAAGGCCGGGTGATACTTAAAGTCATGAGGACGGAGATAACAATAGCCAGCAATATGGCTATTGTACCCAGAATGAACATGAATAAACTTGCGGCAGTCTGAGCCTTTTCTACCTCTGTGATACGCATGACAGTCCTGTTTTCATTATGTGTTATAAGTTCATCAATATCTTTTATCCAGGCAGCTACTGAAGGACTAGCCTGTTGGTTCATTAATAATATTGCCTCCTCATGTTTGCCTGCCATCACCAGATCAACTACTTTATTGTTTAGCTGTCTTGAGGCGTCCTCAGAAACCCTGATTTTAGCTATTATTACAAATGACATTGTGTCATCATTTAGAATTAATCCTTCGAGTTCTTTAAAGTCCTTATCGTATTGATTCCTGATCGAATCAATCTTATTTTTAAATTCCAGGGTCTTTTTGCTCTCGTTTATCAGCAAAATATTGCGTAAGGCAATAGAAACTTCTCTTGTATGATTAATCATATTATTAGCCAGTTGCAGACGGATATTATTTGTCTTTATTATCTGGTCAAACAATGTCCGGGAGACTTTGATCTGATTCAGACTTACAAAGATTATGACAATCATAAAAACAAGAATAGAGCTGAAGCTCAATGCCAAACGCAATCCGATTTTCATATTTTTAAGCATGGCGTGTTCCTCATTTTATTTAGGTATATACTGTGATTTTCAATTTCAATTCATTTATTCATTTTACTTCTTCATTAACAACAATACTTTTATCAGACAATAATCTCTTAGCGTTTAATACGATAAGCCTCTCTTTCGTTACACCTTTCAGATATTCTTCACCGATACCTGTAACTGTAGAAGGAACGCCCCGGATATCTTCGAGTTCAATCTCCTGTGTGCCGTGAACCACATCAGCCAGGATTCCGAACTCCATCTGCCCGTTACTTAGGATTATCACCTTGTTCAGTTCACCTAAACCTTTTTCCGGAAGGTTGAAGAACTTTTTAAGATCAATAACAGGAAGGATTTGCCCACGAACATTTATGATCCCAAAAATATAGGAAGGAACCCCGGGTAATGGAGTGAAATCTGTCAATGTATATACTTCTTTGACAAAAATAGATTCAATACCATAGATTTCGGTCACCAGGGTGAATGCTATGACTTCGATAATTATAGATGCTTCTTTTTTCTGCATAGGCTCCTGTGCCATTGCAATGGCACGGTTTTTAAGCTTTGTACGGTTTTCTTTTTTCATTTTGTTCGTTGTGTTTGCATATTAGCATAGATGATCTCCCTGATGTACTTTACTGATAATCCTTCTGACTCAGCAGGCAGGATGTCATCATTTTCACACCTGCTTAATAAATCGAGTACATTGTTAAAATATCGTTCTGCATTCTTATTGTTTCCCTGCCGGATAAATAAGTTTCCGAGTGTAAAATAACCCATTATATAATCCGGATCGATATTGATTGCCTTTCTGAGTGATGCAATAGCTTCAGAGCTTTTATCCAGCTCCTGAAGAATAGAAGCACGCAGCAAATATAATCCGGGAATAAGTTTTTCAGATGCAATAGCTTCATCGCAAAGAGAAAGAGCTTCTTCAAGATGACCCTGATCGGCAAGTAAACGGATTAAAATTTTGTTTTCATTTAAAATGTCTTCTCTGGTCTTCAATTGGGGTTGAGGTTCCTCCTTCGCCACCACCTTCACTTTGTCTCGGCGGTCAATGAAGGCTACGGAGGACGAAGGTTGAAGGTCCTCCTTCGCTACCACCTTCATTTCGTTACGGTGGTCGAAGAAAGCTATGTCGGGCAAGGGTTCGGGTATTTCATCAGAAGGAATATTACACGAGTATTTAGATCCATTTTTACCCTTTCGGTACAAAATTGCGCCGGGGAAATTAACCGGTGTAAACTGTGGAAATACATAGGATGAGAGTTCACTGGAAGAGACTACAAACCAGCCATCTTCTGACAGGGTTTTAAAAAGGTTCTGAGAAATTTTAGTTACCCACTCACTGGTAAAATACATCAGGACATTACGGCAAAAGATTATATCCATTGTACTGTCATTGCTAATAGCAGACATTTCAACAAGACTGAGACAGGTAAAAGTCACCATCTGTTTTATCTCAGGAATAATCTCAAACTGCCGGTCTTCCTTATTGCGAAAATATCTGCTTTTTAACCATGCCGGAGAATTACGGAACGAATATGTACCATAAATCCCGGAAACGGCTTTGCTGAGCGCCTTCGGATTTATATCGGTGGCCAGTATAGTAATATTCCAGTCTTCAATTTTTTGAATCGTTTTTTGAAGGGCTATTGCAATGGAGTAGGGTTCTTCTCCTGTTGAACATCCGGCGCTCCATATCCTGATACTTTTCTCTCCTTTCTTTTTAGACTTGATTAGTTCCGGCAGAATAAAATCTGTCAGTGCGGTAAAAACCTGTGGTTCCCGCCAGAAATAAGTTTCAGAGATAGTAAGGTGTGATGCCAGTATCATTATTTGATCTTTGTTTAGCTCTGAGGACAAAAGCCATTGAATGAACCCGTTTATATTTTGAAAACCTAATTCCCTGGCAGCTAAAACAAGGTTTCGTCTGAGCATAATCCACCTTTCAACAGGAAAGTACAATCCCATGCGGGAAGCGATCACCTCGCAAACCATTGATAATTCGATATCTGTGAGCTTACGATTCATTTGTTTTTCGTTTTCAATGCTTGCTCCAGTTCCTTGTCTTCATCGAGACTGAGAAACTGCTCAAGGTCATAAATCAGGATGAGTTCATTATCAATTTTTGCAACTCCCCTCAAGTGTTCAGCAAATGGCAATGTCTCTTCGGCCTTTTTTTGTTGCCCGGGTGCCAGATCCCTTATGCCGGTAACAGTATCGACCAGAATTGCAATCTGTCTTTTTCCTGCATCCGCTATAATCAACCGATCGTCCGGATCAATTTCACGTGTCACCAGTCCAAAACGTTTACGAATGTCAGCAACCGGAATGATCTGGCCCTTAACATTGATAATCCCTGAAATAATCTCCGGAGCTTTTGGTAAATGCCTTGTTTCCACTGCATAGATAACCCTTACCACCGTCTGCAAAGGAAGAGCATAAAGCAGCTCGTCAAGAGAGAACACTACGATTTGATCTGTTACTGTCTGAAGAGATCCGTTCATTTTATTCTTTTTTTTCACTGTGTATCAATCCGGTAATGACAATATTAAGATCTTCAAAATTCTCAGTTTTGCAGAGAAAATAATCAGCTCCTGCTTCAAAGCACCTTCTTTTGTATTGAGGATAAGGGTAGTTTGTGAGAATACAGACCTTAGTTTTCATTTTCATCTCCCTGATTTTCTTTAACACCTCTATTCCATTCATTTCCGGCATCCTGATATCAAGAATTGCCAGATCAGGTTCCTTTTCCCTGATAAGCTTCAGCGCTTCAGCTCCGTTTTCAGCTTCAAACACCACAGAATTGTGATTAATACTGTTCAATAAACTTCTGATCCTGTCTCTCAACAGAGAGGAATCATCTGCAATAACTATTTTCATTAACAGGTATTTTTTATCCGTTATGGGGTCATTATATTTTAACGTTTCCCCAAAAGTAAATATAGTTAATGCAAACAATTTAATTTATAAGGAGTTAGCGGATTTTAATGTAGGGGGAATGATGATTCTGGTGTAGGGTAAGGACGACATACGGCACACGATAAACGACGCACGATAAACGACACACGACACACGACAAACGACGCACGGTAAACGGCAAACGATGCACGGCAAACGACACACGGTAAACGACGCACGGTAAACGACACACGGTAATTGGTGGATTAATTTGAATTAACTTTTTTATTTGTTGAGAAGATTAATAAATTTGTATCGGAATAAATTATTATTTACTTAATCTCGTTGTGCTATGAGTAATTTTGAAAACCTTAAAGTATGGCATAGAGCCATTGATCTGGCTGTATCAATCTACAAATTAACAGGAGAAAATAAAGATTTCCAGAAAGACTTTGGTCTGAGAGATCAAATGCGAAGATCATCTGTAAGTATCTCCAGTAATATATCGGAAGGAGACGAATTGGGAACCGATAAACAGGCAATAAGACAATTCTATATTGCAAAAGGCTCTGCAGCAGAATTATATACTCAACTTGTGATTTCCGGTAAAATCGGCTATCTTAAAGAGGCTGAACTGGAATTCTTTACAAACGAATGTAAAGGTATTTCAGGAATGCTGACAAATCTCATTAAATCGAGATCTTCCTAATAATTGCCGTGAGTCGTGAGTCGTGTGCCGTGCGCCGTTCGTCCTGCGTCCTTAGCCCGTGTGTCGTGAGTCGTGTGCCGTGCGCCGTTATTCTATCAGATTATTCTTTATCGCATATATAGTCAGCTCAGCATTTTTCTTCATACCCATTTTTTCAAGAATACGGGCACGGTAAGTGCTTACTGTTTTATCAGAGATAAAAATTTCCTTTGAGATTTCCATAACAGATTTACCTTTTGCCAGCAATACCATTACCTGGAATTCCCTTTCCGAGAGTTTTTCATGAAGCGCTTGCGTATCTGAATCATAGCCATTAAATGCAAGTTTTTCTGCAAAAGCAGATGAAATATACCTGCTTCCGGATGCAATTTTTCTGATTGCAAGAGTCAACTCTTCGAATGCATTGTCCTTTGAAATATACCCCGAGGCACCCAGTTTAAATGCATGAACTGCATATTGTTCCTGGGAGTGTACGCTTAATACAAGGACACGGGTTTTCAAATTCCGGTTTTTAATATTCTGTAATACATCCAATCCACTCATTCCCGGCATTGAAACATCAAGGATTACAAAATCATAGTCTCCATCTTTGATCTTTGTCCAGGCATCATTCCCATCGACAGCTTCATCAATCAATTTAACTTCATCGAGAGTCGTCACATATTGTTTAAGTCCTTCGCGGACTACTGAATGGTCGTCGGCAATAAGTACTTTCATAACATACTTGTTTTCTTTTCAGGAATAAAAATAGTCAATTTTGTTCCTTGTCCTTTTTCTGATAAGATATCAATCTTACCTCCAAATTGTCTGATCCGTTCACGCATACCGATCAATCCTAAAGACTTGGCTGATTCTGCTTTTCCCGGGTGCATTCCAATTCCGTTATCCTGAATGGTCATGGTAGTACTTTGTTTGGATTGACGGAGTTTGATGGTGACAGCTGAAGCATTGGCATGCCGGACTACATTTGTCAGAGCTTCCTGAAAGACACGGAAAAATACGAGGTTCTTTTTGGAATCGCCAAAGATTGAATCATCAAGCTTTAAGCTGTATCTGATTCCGGTTCTCTTCTCAAATTCGTCGCAGTACCATTCGATGGCAGCAGCCAATCCAAGGTCATCAAGAATCCCCGGACGCAGGTCTGATGAAATACGCTGTACATCTTTAATTGTTTTTGAAATCAGTTCAATCATACCCTGAAGTTTTACCGCAGCTTCCGGATTGGTATTTATATACTTATCCATCCGGTTCAGATCGAGCTTTAAAGCGGTCAGTGACTGACCGATCTGATCGTGTATTTCCCTGGAGATCACAGTTCTTTCGTTCTCGCGGATCTCGTCAATATGCTTGTGGAGATCCTCCAGTAATTTCTTTGATTTTCTGATTTCTTCCACAGCCTTTCTTCGTTCGGTAAGGTCTATGTGAGTGGCCTGATTGTAAAGCAGCTTCCCCTCAGCATCCCTTATTTCACATGCTGACACGAGGACAAAGAATCGCGATCCATCACGTCGGATCACCTCATACTCTTTTGCTTCCATGAAGCCTTTCCTCTCTAATATTCGTAGAACTTCTTTTCTGTCCGCCGTGTTTGCATATAATTTTCCAACATTAGTAACTTCAGCTAACATCATTTCCGGATTTTCATAACCATACATCCGGGCACATACAGGATTTGCCTGTAAAAGTTTGCCATCGTGACTGGCTGTTGAGATTCCGATAAGCGAATTCTCAAAAAGACTGCGGAATCTGGCTTCGCTTTCTCTGAGAGTTTCTTCCATCTTTTGGCTTATTGTGACATCAGTTGCCACACCGATTAATCCTTTAACGTGGTTATTTATGTCTAAGATCGGGACAAATTGATTATCGAAATGCACTTCATTTAATTCTGTGAATCCTGAAAGATTTTTACCATTTAAGACCCGGTTTAAAACCGATTTACCGCTTATAACATTACCATTGTACTCAACTACTTTAAGATCAGAGAATAAGTCATAGGCTGAAACCCCGACATTTTCTCCAGGTTTCATTCCCACTTTTTCCAATGCTTTCCCTTCATGAAGAATGAAAATACCTTTATCATCTGTAGCAAATATTGAAATTGGAGTATTAGAGACAACTATTCGGAATAACTCCTCGTTTTCCCGCTGTGCCTTTTCGGCCTGTCTGCGTTCTGTAATATCATTGCAGATTACCTGAAACTGCCTGACGCCGTCCCAGAAAACTTCCTTGCAGAAAACCTGGAGATGGCGGATTTCTCCATCTTTCCTGACGATGTTGATTTCATAATCGGTGGCACTAAAATCACCGCGTTCTCTCTGGAGCTTTCTTTCTTGAGCCAAGGCATAACTTTCCGGTGTATAGCGATCCTTTAAAGGTGTTTTTTGCAGTTCCCCGAGATTATCATATCCGTAGAAATCCAGAAGAGTCTTATTCGCATAAATAGTTTCTCCGTCTTTAGTGGCAATACGCACTCCGAGAGGAGAATCATCCAAAGAATGGCGAAAGTTCTCTTTCTCCATTTTCAGCGCCTCCTCTGCCTGCTTGCGCTCGGTCAGCTCTTGTTGAGTCACTTCGTGTAGCCACGCATTCTGAATGGCCATCCCGACCTGGTTACCGATGGCACAATAGAGTTTTATTTTCTTCGAGTTGAAGAAGTGATACTGGTGACTGGCTATGTTCATTACCCCCTGCACCTTATCCATGGATATCATCGGTATGGCAGCAAACGAAAGTATCTTCTGTTCGCTCACCAATGTTGTGGTCACCCGAGAGTCCTGTGTCACATCATTTAGTACGACAGGTTGCCCCGACTGCGCCGCTCGCCCCACTAAGCTCTCACCCAGTTTGAAAGTGCGTACTGTATCAGCGAATTCCTTAGATACACCGCGATAGGTGACTAAAACTATCTTACCTACCTGCTGATCCAACAGATACATGGAACCACACTCCAACCCAGCCAATTTCAACACCTTGTCCAGAGCTTGGTCCATGATACTCCGCAAATCCGGAGAGCTGCTGATCGCAGTCATAATGTCATTTAAAGCCGTTAATTCCTCGTTGCGCAGATTGGTTTCTTCCTCTAGCTGCTTGCGCTCGGTGATGTCGCGGCCAATGCCCATAAGACCTGTGATCATCCCTTTTTTCATCCGGGGGGAGGCTAGCACCTCTGTGCAGCCATAGTCCCCGGATTTTTTTCGTATGCGCAGCCCGATTGCCTGAGCTGTGTGTCCTTTCATCAGGTCCGAAAAACGTTCCTCAGCTATAGGAATATCTTCCGGATGCAGCAGATCCGTGAATGTTTTCCCGATCCACTCCTGCGTTTGCCAGCCGGTGATCTTCTCGAACGCCTGATTTAAAGAAACAAATAACCCTTGTGGGTTTAGCGAAAAAATAACATCGCGGGACAGGTCCATCAGCTCTTTGTCAGGAATTCCGGGCTTCGGCAATTCCTCCTCTACCAGCTTACGTTCGGTAATGTCTTTTTCGTATGATGTTTTTAATAAATCATTCTCATGCTGTAATTTCTGAAGCTCTTGTATGAGCTCATCCTTAGTTTTATACTGGTAATTCATCACAATACTATGTGGTTAATAATCTTCAAATTGTCTCATATTCAGAGTACAAAATTACAACATTATAACCATTTTATCTATTGTCTTAACAGTATGCGCTTAATAAAGTCATGGGTGGCAAAAAAGCATCCTGATGAATCAGAACAAGTTGTGTTTTGGAGCGAAGGGACGGTTGCGTGGAAGAGCTGTCCCACTCTCACTTGTGTGCTGGTAGTCATCCCGTTGCATGCATTGCCTTACTGTTAACTTAGAGTTTGGTGAATAAGTCATTTAATTTTAGATAACATAAATACATTCCGGTGCCAGATAAAGATTTCTGGCACTGAAAAAAGTGATGATAGAACCTCTTTTAAAAAAGAGTACAAAAATTCTTTGCTGAACTTTATCAAGTTCATCACAAAGAATATAGCCGCGATCCAACTTTCGGAAGTTTTTGCTGCTCTTGCCCTTACTTTATTGAGATTATATCCATTTTTACCCTGTCCAAATTTACCCTCACCCTGGTTCCTGATCCCTTGTTCTATTTTCTGTTTTCTTTTCCAGTATTGAGTTTGACTCCTGGTCGATGGCCTTCCAAGTTGCTTGCCAGAGTATCTGATCCCCAGTTCCTTGAGCCATTGCCTGTTTTCACGAGTGCCATATATTTTATCCGTGATTACAACTTCCGGATAACAACCATTTAACTTTTTGTATGCTTCCACCTGTTTCTTTAAATCGGTCCCCTCATTGTAAGCTTCCCAGCTTAGTGTGTTGATCCTTGCATACCCATTTTGTATACTTACTCCCAGTTTTGCCCCAAATTCTACTTGTGCTTTATCTTTTCCCCGTACAATAGGTCTTACATAAGGCTGGTAAATATTAACTATGCGGTTATCAATACTATGAGTGTGTTCTTTATGCCTCTGAGCCTGCTGTTCGTATATGTGTTGTATCACCCAATAAATTCTCTGATCCCTGTGCTCAAGTGGAAAGCTAATGCCTTCTGCGGTGTCCAATAGCTTATCGATGTTTTTCAGGTTACGCCTTAGGTATCTCAACTGTTGTCCTACACCTTTGTGTATTTCTTTTTTGCTCTTATTCTTTTTCCTGGCCAGATTCAGATATTGTTTCCTGGCTAAACGCCTATAAGTACGTGTTTTGTCTTTGATACCCAGCTTCTTGCACAGTTTGTCAATTAACCGTTCACTTTCTTCCCTGCTTCGGGAAAGAAGGCCCAGATCGGTCGGGTAGGCTATCATCTGATCGGCAACAGTGGCATCCATGATCAACTTACCTTTGTTCTTTCCTGGTTTTTCTTCAGTTGCTGTTTCATTTGATCCTTCATTTTCTTTTAAATCGCCTTCTTCAGTACCTTTATCCAACTTATTAATTGTCGCATCATCGCCCGGGTCATCAAGATCCTTTTCGGCAGCATCTTTTTTGTTTTCTGATCTGAGTATGATCTGCCTGGTCATGGCATCAAACTTATCTGCCCCCAGCCTGTAACGCAATGTCGTGAGAAGTGACCTGTTAAAAACATACTCATTGATATACTCTTTTAAACCAAGAAAGTATTGCATATACATATTCTCACGGATAGTCTCCATGGTCTCCCTGTCGTCTAATTTCAGCTTATGCTTTATTATCATAGCGCCTATTACTATCCTGGCGTCTATGGCTGGTGCTCTCATATCTGAACTCATCGAACGATAATAAATGCTTGCGAGGGCATCCCATGGCATTGATTCTCCGAGCTTTACCCACCTGTTGTTCTTGTCAAGCCGCACCTGGAATGGTGTCTTAAACTCTTCGATGGTCATTTGATTTTGTGATGTATATCTGATCATAACTGCATGGTTTTCTGATAGAAAGATACAAAAAACATGCAGTTTTTAATCAAAAATAACTTGTATTTTATTAACAATCAATTGTTTATAATTTTTCCACCAAATCCTATTGTAAATGAAATTGTTCATCCCATTGCATAAATGACTATTAATATCTTCATTCACCGAATTCTTCTTCTTTCTAGGGGAGTGTTAAATTGGTTTGTATTTTAATTGAAAGAAGAGTTTAAACAGCATCAGCTGGGTTTTCAAAAGGGAGAGTGAAATTAAACGTTGAACCAACACCGGGCGTTGAGAAGAATCTGATCTTTCCTCCCAAAAGTTCAACATAAGCTTTGCAGATTGCCAGACCCAATCCCGTACCTTCGTACCTCCGCGAGTAACTATTGTCAGCCTGGAAGAATCTGTTGAATATCTTAGACTGGTGCTCAGGAGAAATACCTATTCCTGTGTCTGAAACATAGAATTCCAGTTCACCATTTTTTACTTTATACCCAAAGTGGACCTTACCTTCTGATGTAAATTTAATGGCATTTCCTACGAGGTTTTGAAGTATCTGGAAGAGTTTAAAACGATCTGTAGTGATTTTAACCTCGTTGTCTTCTGATGGAACTGAATATTCAAATTGAATATTTTTTGCATTGACTATTGTCTTAAACCTCTTATACACCCTCCTGACCAGCATATTAAGATTTGTTTCATCCTTTTTTACTTTTACAGTATTTGCTTCTATATCAGACATTTCGATAATGTCATTTAATATCTCAAGCAAATGGCTTGTTTTATTTGAAATTATATTGGCAAATTCCTGCCGCTGCACCTGGTCGTATTCAGGTTCACCTAAAAGTGTAGCAAATCCGACAAGGGCATTCAGTGGCGTTCTTATCTCATGTGATATATTTCTGAGGAAAGCTGTTTTTAAACGATTACTCTCTTCCGCCTGCAACCTGGCAGCTTCCATTTTCTCAAGAATCTGCTTGCTTTCATCAATATTGAAAAGGATACCGAAAGCACCAATTACCTTGTCTGTCTCAGCATTTTTAATTGGGACCGACGAGTCCAGTATCCATTTTTTCTCATTTCCCAATGTTCTTATCAGAATCTCAGCTTTATAGTTTTCCAGTTCCCCTTTTACAAATTTCTCGCGTGATTGTGATAGATCTGCAGGAATATTGTCGGTTAAAGGCACAATTTTTTCAATAAGGCTTTGAAATAATTTCTCTGTAAATTCTTCCGCTGGAATTCCAAGTAACTCAGTGATTCCTTTACCTATTGTCAAATAACGTCCTTCTTCTAATTCGTTACCAAAAACAAGATAGAAAGGGACACCACCTGCATTTTCAATGGCCTTGTAAAAATAAAATTCCGGAAAATATCCTCTCTCCTTAATTTCATTTCCAATATAATCTCCTCTTTTGTCAGGAGATCTTAAAACTTTTGTATCAGGCATTTCAATATTTTAACATTTTTTGGAGTAGATGTTCAAACAAGCCAAAGCCCCGTCACTCCCATTCCCGGAAACAACAAAGCTCACAAAATGAATCATTTATAACAAAAAAGTTATTTCGATTCATTTAAATACATGTAAATACATGGTTTAATATGAATCAATACAAAATTGTTACCTTATTGAACCGAATTTTATCATCACTTCTATAATAATTTCTTACATTTGATATGCAATTAATTATGTTTTAGGGATATCCTAAATTGCCGTGAAAGAGTATACCGATAGTGAAATCATCCAGTGTCTAAGAGAGAGACAGAGCTATGTAGTACGTTACCTCTTTAACAGGTACATGCCAATGATCCGCCTGATGGTTACACAAATGGGAGGAAGTGCTGAAGACGCAAAAGACCTGTTTCAGGATGGATTGCTAATAATGCTTGCGAAAATAGATAATGATGAGTTAGTGCTCAGATGTAAATTCAAGACATTCCTATTCAGTGTCTGCAAGAATCTCTGGAAAGCAGTTCTGGCAAAACGTAAAGCAGCTGAAAACTACTTGAACAAAAGAGTTGACATTGATTCTGAAAAAGATTTCACTGAAGTATATGATAATAATCTGTACCAAAACATCTTTGAAGATGTTTATGAGACACTTGATCCAGTGGGCAAGCAGATTCTGAAACTATACTGGCAGGATTATTCTCCGAAAGAAATAGCGGAGAAACTTGGATATACCTACGGGTATGTCAGAAAGAAAAAATGTGAAAGCCAGGGTAATCTGTTAAAAAAGCTCCTTGTCCATCCTCAATATAAGATAATCAGGAAAACAGAAAAAGCGATTAAGAATGTTGTATATGGTTAAGTTATTAAAGTCTTAAAAGTTAAAAGCGATAGGAATTTAAATGACAGGTAATATTAAATATATAATTGATTGGTCAGAAGGGCGCCTGAAAAACAGAGCACAGCGAAAGTATGAAAAAGAACTTATGAAGGATAAAACACTGTTTCAGGGAAATATTGCATTAAATCAATTCAATAAGTATATGAGAGCCAAGTTTGATCTGGAAGATGCAAGGAATGATCCTGCTCTGCCTACAATAGAGCCTTATATAGAAGAAATATTATCAAGATATAATACAAAACAGGATAAATACAGGATAAATCGCAAGTTTATTGAGGATTCTCTGAATAACGATGGATCATCGGATAGGGATCAAAAAGAGGAGATAGAGTGTATAAAACAAGAGATCAATGAATTGGGAATTGATCATATTTCAAAAGAATGGGTAAAAGAGTGGAACGAGAGAAAACATAGTGATGAAAACTTAAATGAGAACATCAGAAAAATAAGGGATTATATCACAGGATCACTCAAGTCAGTATTTGATAGTACAGAAAAAGCAACAGAACACAAACGAATATCAAATTGGGAAGGAATTCATTTAAAAAGGATGTTGGTTCTAGCAGCCGCTGCTGTGATTGCCCTGTTTTGCGTATTCAAAGTATTGGTCCCGGCAAATGATCCTGAGAAGCTTTATGAAAAGTATTATGAGCCAATGAGTGCATTATTACCTGTTACACGTAATATGAATGCAAGTCTGATGGCTAAATTTACCGAAGGTGTTGAAATGTATAATAAGGGCAATTTTAAAACCGCTGCTATTATTTTCACCGATTTGATCCAACAGGATTCTTCGTCGACTGTGATTCAATTCTTTGCAGGAATAACTCAAATGGAAATTGGCGATTATTCACGAGCTAGTGCTTTGCTTTCAAAATTAATCAGTATTACCAGTGATTACCAGAAAGATGCTCAATGGTATCTTGGATTATCTTGTTTGCATACAGGAGACAAATCAAAAGCTGTTTCCTGCTTTGAGGCTCTGTCCGGATCAGAAGGTTTTTACCAAAACAAAGCAAGGAATCTTTTGCGTCGTCTTAAATAACTGCTTAAAATAACTGCAGCCAGTAATATAACCGCACTGGACACTAATAATAATCTGATTTTATTGTTTTTCGCAATCGGTTTCCTATCACCTGTAACCGAATATGCTGCCCAGTACCAGGGATTGACATATGCCGGTGGAGAAGCTTTTAAGTAAGCGAGCTTTGCAAGGCGTAAAGATTCATCCTTAGCCCTGCCCCTAGATAGATGGTAATAATAATCTATCATTATTTTTGCACTTGCATCATCATTAACATCCCAGAAAGTTTTGATAACGGACGATGCTCCCGCGAGAATAAATCCCCTGGCAATACTCATTATCCCTTCTCCATGGGCTAGAGTACCTGATCCGGTATTGCATGCACTCAGAACAATCATAGGTGAATTTATCCTGTTTATACTTATTTCATAATTATATAATCTCCCGTCTTCCAATGTATCATTTACCGCATTAAACAAAAGGGAAGAATATTTGGAATTATCAGGATCAGGTATAGTATGCATAGCAAGATGAAAGATTGCAGGATGCTGAATTACTGATTTAAAATTAGTCTCTGTGGCTTGTTCACCTAGAAATTTTCTGCCCCGGAACCATCTGTAAATTGAACCAATCTCTTTAACAGCTCCGCTTAGATAATCAGAATTCGTATAATATCTTACTGAGTCATTGCTGTAATCCGGTGAGAAGGCATATACTTTTCCCATTTTTGTTCCCTTCTCCTTTTTACTGAAGATCAGAGAGGAGGAATACCCATAAGAAAACGTAAATTGGTTTATGAGATATTGCAGTCCCTCATAATTGATTTGATTTGTATCCGGATAGTTTATAAGAAATGCATCAAAAGGCAGGTATGCTATCTCTTCATCTGGAATAATTATCAGCTTTTCACCTGAAAAAACAGTCTCCACTGGTCTAATCAGTTTATCATACATATTGAAAAGCGCTCTGGTATAGTCCCTATAGATATTCAATGTAGTCTTCGAATTTTGAATCTGAACTGTGCCTTTTCTTATTGTCTCAACATCTTTTAAAAACATTGAATCCAGATCGGTTTTATGAAAGTGCAATCTGTCCTTCGTTACTGTGAAAATGTAAAGTTTTCTCTTTCCGTTGATATTTCTATTCGACAAGAAATATTCAATAATTGATTCATCTTTCTTGAGATTCTCCTGTATCTCTTCAAGACTAATTGGTTTTGTCTTCTGAAGCAATATGCTGTATTCGGGGAATTTATTATTAATTTCTTTTTCCAGTTTTTCAAAATCACGTCTCATTTCAAAAAGAACATCTTTCCAAAAATCTATCTTTTTATTATCCGGTTCTGATTTTCGCATCTCTTCCTGAATAAAGTTGTTATATGCTTCAATATTGGCAAATAGAGAATTATGCTTCTGCTGTAATGAATCAGGGATGCCAATCGAATAGAACAACTCGTTGTCGGTGATTTCACTTCTCAGTATAGCTGCTTTGGCTTGTCTGGCAATATCATACATTATCGCCAGGTATCCCGGATCTCCTGTAATCATGTAAAGATGATGAGTAACATTTATTGCATTTACATAGGTCTCTTTTTCATTCTTAGCCAGATATAAACGACTTTCCTTTGTCAGGTAATCATTACGCATCCGGTTAATCAATTGAAGAGCAAGATCAATTGTCTCATAACTTTTTTTCATCATATCGATCCTTGTCCCCTGATCTTCCTTTTGAGCGGAAAATAGCTCAAAAGCCTCTGATTTACTTTTCAGAATGTCCAGGAGTCTGATATCGTAAAGAGAAGAATCAACAGATGGATTTGAATGAATGTCAGGGTTATTAAAATCATTAACAATTGCAAAAAGGGCTTTCTGGTAATAAAGAAGTGCTGAATTATAATCCTCCTGATTCAAGAAAAAATCCCCCAGATGTTTATATGATAAAGAGACAAGTGTGTTCTTCTCACCATAGCTTTTTAAGCAAATTAACAATGCATTCTGAAAAGTTTCGAGGGCTTCTGAATCTCTCCCTTCTGATTCCAGAAACTGCCCGTAATCAAAATATAATTCAGCCATTCTGTAATAGTCTGTTCCAAATTCCTCGTTAAAACTGTTAATGCTTTTTGTAAAATAATGCTCCGCTTTTTTTGTATCTCCTATTTGTAAATAAGTTTTGGCAATATTGAGATACGTGAGACCTCTTCTGGAGAGTTTGTACGTCTCTTTTAACTCGGCACTTTGTAGTAGATATTTCAATGCAGATTTGTTATCATCAGTATGATAATATACTATTCCAATATCTAGATATGCAGTAGATATACTTTGGAAAATATCTTTATTCCTTTCCTTTAAATCCAGATAAACTCGTATTCCTTTTTCAAAGTATTCAATTGCTAAATTATACTCTCTCTGGAAACCAAAGATAATTGCCTTATTAATATAAATGTCACCTAATGTCTGCGAAACTTGTTGCTTTTCAGTGACCTGAGCTTCTGCCAGGTTATAATATTCCAGCGCCTCTTTATATCTGCCTAAAAGAGTATATGTTGCGCCAAGGTTATTATATGCTACAACAAGGTATGTTTCAGAAAGGGTATCTTTTGATTCCAGAACCGTTAACATACATTTTTCAGCGTAAACAAGATCTCCTGAATTGTAAAGATCGGCAAACCTCAGGAAAAGGTTATACACACCTATGTCTTGTGCATTAATATAATTAGCAGAAGTAAGTGATATAATAATCAATATTTTTAACAATTTCATTCTCACGTAATAGAAGTTTAATTAACAGTTTAATAAAAGGAACAATTTCTAACAATTTTAAATGAATAAAAAGAAAATAATGAAAAAAGAAAGAGCATTCTGTTTTATTCCAGAATGCTCTTTCGAACTGAGAATGGAGACTTTCTTATAATTCAGTAGGAGGTGGGGGAATGATTATGATAGGATCACTGCCATCTCCATCGCCCCCGCAGATGTAACTCATTGACTGCAGATCCAGAATTTCTTTTTCTGAAAACCTGGAAAACAGATCATCATTTTCAATCGGCTTTGCTGATTCGAATAAATTTTTCATAATAGTAACGGATTAGAAGTTTAACAATAACGTTTAATTCGAATCAGGCTCTATTTGTTACGTGGGGAATACATAAACAGATTTTAATGCTCTGATTTGATGTTAATTATAAATCCAGATTTAATTTCATGATGATGATATTCAGAGCTTTTATAATGACATCAAAGACTTAAATTTAGGTGACAAATTTTTTATCCAGGGAAAATCAGGAAATAGTAAAAAAGTAACAATTGGATAATAATAATTATTAAACAATATAAAGATCAATAAATCATGTAAAATTACAAATACCATTAATTTACTGCCTGTCAGAGCATTTAACTAACTTAAAATAATTATTTACAGAAATTGCTATGTCATCGTATTACGTGAGGATTAAACCACAATTAAACGGGACCAATGCTATCCATAGGGATGATTGTCCCTTTTTACCGTCAATCGAAAACAGGAAATACCTGGGCGAGTTTAACAATTGTCATGATGCGGTCAGGAAAGCAGAAATGTACTTTCCACAAGCCTCCGGTTGTCCTTTTTGTTTAACTGAGTGTCCCTATACAAGAGAAAAAGTTATTCATGACTGGGGAGTTCCTTTTTATGTTAACGTTTTCACAATTCAAATTACATGATGTCGATAACAATTTAAAAATTGACAATTTATTTATAACTACATTTGTATGACTTCAAAGTAAGTTGGACCAAATAATTGTATAAACTAAGTGGTGATTTTATTATTTTATAATTATCTAAATGAATCACCATGAATCAAAAGAAAAGTCCGGAAAAAGTTTTTTGAGAAATCAGACGCAAAACTCGTTGTAAATTTTCACCAGAAGAAAAGATTAGGATTATATTGGAAGACCTCCAGATCGCACTGAAGCATTATTAAATGAAGTACCTGGGTTCGCCAGCAATCTCCTAATTTTCCTTTGTCGTGTTTTTAAGATTTTCAATTTCTTTGTCTTTTTCAGCTATCTCCTCTTCAAGCTTCCCAATTTTCTCTTTAATTTTGACAGCCTCATTATTCAGTTTCACAGCCTCACTATTCAGTTTCACAACCTCACCATTTAATTTATCAACCTTACCATTAAGTTTGCTGATATCATCCATTAATCCCAAAATTTGATTATTCAACTCTGTCTTCTCTTTTTCAAGACCTGTAATTATTGGAGTATATATCGATTTCGCATAATACCAGGCGGTAAGATATCCGATAACAGCAGCTACCAGCAGCAAAAGAACCATTAAGATTATTGATCCGGTGACTGATTGCGCTAAAACTATAAACAATGGATTCATGATTTTATTTTTTAATTGTTAATACTGCTCTTCTGTTCATTGCTCGTCCCTCTTCTGTATCTTGATCTGCTACAGGCTCATCCTCTCCTTTAGATTCTGTTATCATTTTTCCTGCTTCGATATCCTTGCTTTCGAGATATTTCTGAATATTCTGAGCCCTTTTAAATCCGAGTAATTTATTATATTCCAGTGTCCCGATAATATCGGTATGCCCGGTTATATTAAGCACTGATTCAGGATTATTGTCAAGCCAGGTTTTAAATTCAGCAATTCTGCCATCTGTTTCCGGATCAGGTTTGAATCCGGTATCGTCAAATTCAAAGTAAATAATAAGGTCATTGGGCCTTAATGCGGTTTTTTGCATTACTGAATCTGCAAAATTGGTCTGGGTTTCAGGGATTTCCTGTACAGCTTCCGGCTTATTCAATGCAGGCTTTATTTTATCAACATAGAGCCAGACAGAAAAGAAAGACCAGATCACAAATACAACAAATCCAATAATAAGGATTCTCATTGTTATGTTTTTAAGTTAATGATCAGGTAATTATCCCCAAGTTATGAAATAAATACATATAAGTCCAATAAACTTCTACAGATGCGACAGAACCTCCAATTTATTATATATTTGAAGCTGTTTATTTATATCCATTAATTCTAAAATTATGGCCAGAATTAAAGTAACAGTTGAACGCATAGATGGGTTTTGTGATATGCCAATGCTGGTTGGAGATCACTTCTTTCTTGATGGTTCAAAACTTACTATACCCAAGGATAAGCATATTTGTATGTGGGCTCTTCAAAGTATGATGCCCATTTTCCCGATTTTTAATGTAAAGGATAAGCTCGATGAAGGACATTGGATTAAAACAGTTAAACAATTTACCTGTCCTGACCCAAAAGGGAAAGTAATTTATCGCCTGGAAATAGTAGGTGAGGATGAGATCGACAATTAATACAAGAAAAATATGATCAAAATTGATATTGCCAAATGTACAGGTTGTCGAATGTGTGAAACAAGCTGTTCCTTCTTTCGTTCGGGGCAAACCAGCAGGTTAAGATCCAGAATTAAAGTTGTTAATATTTACGAAACAGGAATTGATGGTCCGGTTGTTTGTCAGCAGTGCAAGGAACGTTTTTGCATGGATTGCCCTGTAAATGCAATGTCGATTGGTGAAAATGGACAGATTATTATTTCACACACTATTTGCATTCATTGCAATAAATGTATGAATAGTTGCCCGATAGGAGCTATTGAACTATACGAAGATGTTTATTACGTATGTGATTTATGTGGAGGCTCTCCAAAATGTGTAGAGAACTGTTCTGAAGAAGCAATAACATATATCGCTCTGGAAAGTGAGAGCGTTTCCCTTGCGGACTTTAAAAAAGAATCCAAAAGGAAAAATGTAAGTGAGAAACAAGCAAATTTCATAATGCAGTCTGGTAAAAGTTTACGAAAAAAATGGAGGAAAGAGAATGCTTAAATATGGATATGGAGGTAGAATCCTTCGGGTAAACCTTTCCGCTAAGTCGTACAAAGTTGAAGAATTGCAAAAATCCTGGATCAGGGATGTCATAGGTGGCCGGGCAGCAAATTCGAAACGTTTATATGAAGAAATCGATCCAAAATGCGACCCCCTTGGTCCTGATAATATGCTAATATTTGGGATAGGTCCGTTAACAGGTACAGTTTTACCTGCATCGGCCTATTATACAATATCTGCAAAGTCGCCTCTAACTCATATTCTGGGTGATTCTGCTGCTGGTGGGCAATTTGGGGCAGAGATGAAAATTTCAGGTTTTGATCAAATAATTATTACAGGTAAATCAGAAAATTTAATATATCTGGACATTACAAATGATAATGTTCAATTTGTGGATGCACCACATTTAAAACACAAAACCATATTCGATACTACTAAATTTATCCGGGAGGAGAAAAGAGATTTCGCTGTGCAGGTAGCTTGTATCGGAAGGGCAGGTGAAAACAAAGTATTGTACTCTTCGGTTGTGTCCAGTGGAAACCGGAAAAATGGCAGAACCGGAATGGGAGCTGTTATGGGATCGAAAAACCTAAAAGCAATTGCTATTAAGGGTAAGGGCTCAGTCGAATATGCAGATCCTTTGGGTTTATTGGAATTGGTGACGAAAATGAAGACCAAAATATACCAACACGAGGAGTACGATAAAAGACATCAGATGGGTACTACCATGCTGATGAACGATTTAAACAGTATTGGTATTTTACCTACAAATCATTTTCAACAAGGGGTCTGTGATTATATTGATGAGGTATCAGGTGAAAAGCTCGCTGAAGTTTATAAAGTTAAAAACAAATCATGTTTTAATTGTAATGTCCATTGTTCACGATATTATGTGACTGATAAGATAGAAGCTGAAGGTCCTGAATATGAGACTTTATGTAGTTTTTCATCAAAAATTGGTAATGACGACCTGGAATTTGCTTTGGAAATGAATCATTATCTAAACCAGAATGGACTCGATTCAATATCTGCGGGTGAAGCTATAAGTTGGTTAATTGAGTGCCAGGAAAAAGGGATTATTAAACCTGAAGAAGTGGGAGGTTACCAAATTAAATGGGGTGAAAAAGATAAAATCCGGGAATTGGCGGAAATGATTGTTACCAGGGACGGGATTGGTGATAAACTTGCCAATGGCGCCACCAATTTTTCAAAATCATTCAGTAAAGAAGCCCAGGATCTGGTAATGCAGGTAAAGGGTTTGGATATTATCTGTGGCGATCCGCGGGGTATAAAAGCATATGGTTTAACCTATGCAATTGCTTCAAGGGGTGGAGACCATTTGCGAGCCGAACCCTATTTTGAACTTACACGGAAATATAAACTGGCCAGACAGAGATTCGGTACTGAAAAAGCTGCCGACAGGTTGGCTGAGGATGGGAAAGCGGCACTTGTAACCTGGTCAGAAAAGATTGCCCTTTTAACAGATAGCCTGACCATGTGTAAGAATATAGGTTTATGCATGGATATATTAGATTTTGAAGAGGCCGCTAAATTGCTAACAATGGCTACAGGAATCAATTATACTGCCTCTTATCTAGAGAAGATTCTTGGCAAAGCGATTGAAACGGATTACAAACTAAATCTAAAATTTGGTCTTTCAACAGATCAGGATACCTTACCGGACCGTTTTACTAAAGAGCCTTTAACAAGAGGAGAATCGAAAGGCTCTGTGGTAAATATCGAAAAAATGGTTAAGGAATACCGAGACTTACATAATAGGGAATGAGTAAGCCAACTTTTTCTTCAAAATTAACTGCATCCCTTTCGATAATTGGCGTGGCTGTGGGCCTGGGAAATGTATGGCGCTTTCCATATATGATGGGTAAATATGGTGGCAGTGCCTTTTTATTTATCTACATAATTTTTGTATTGATTTTTGCAATACCCGCTCTTGCCGGTGAGTTGAGTTTAGGCCGACATACTGGTAAAGGACCAATCGGGGCTTTTTCTCAGGCAACAAATTCTCTGTTTGGCAAAATAATGGCATATATGATATCGACTGCCATACTTGTGGCTAATGCTTATTATATTGTGGTTATCGCCAATCTGGTCTATCTCACCTTTTTTTCCGGTGTTTCAGGCTTTGGAAGTCCACACCATGATCTGCAGGCCGAGCTGAATAATGGAAATTTGCAATTTGGGATATCCATATTTGTTCTTTCAAGTGTACTATTTGTAGTAATGCAAGGGCTTAAAAAAGGTGTTGAGCGATTTAGCAAATACATTGTTCCGTTTTTTGCTATCGTTATGATTTACTTTTTGTTACACGTACTTAGAATAGATGGCGCGGTTGAAAAACTAATAGTATTCTTAAAGCCGGATTTCGAGCAACTTACCATCCAGAATATATTTGCTGCATTAGGGCAGGCTTTCTTTTCTCTTACCCTGGGTGGCACTATCCTGGTAGTATATGGCAGCTATCTAAAAAAAGAAGAAAATATTTTGAAAATATCCATTTTCAGCGGACTTGGAGATTTGGGTGCTTCACTATTGATATCATTGATTCTTGTCCCAGCTATTCTTGTTTATGCGCTGAACCTGGAGGAGGGGCATACTTTGCTGTTTTCGACACTTCCTGTCTTGTTTGAACAGATGCCGGGAGGGAGAATTCTTGGAACATTTTTCCTGTTTTCACTTGTTTTAATGGCTTTTTTATCAAGTGCCGCGGCTGTGCAGTTTTTATCAACATCTTTAAATAACAATACTAAACTGACCTATAAACAGTCTGTGATTCTTATTGGTGTTCTTGATTTATTGTTAATTATACCATGTGCATTTTTTGGAGATATTATTCCAATACTTGATTTAATCTTTGGCTCTGGAATGCAGGTAATTGGTAGTTGCTGTGCAATCATTGCCCTGACCTGGTTTATTGGAAAGAAGATTACTGTAAATCAGATTTTCAATCAAAAAAGGAACACCTTTCAAAATTGGTTTTTTGTCTGGCTTAAGTGGGTAATTCCTGCAGCATTAATACTTACGCTGGTATTATATATCTACAGTAGTATTATAAAGATCTAGGTGATCATCTTACAATTCTTTAATAATAAGGTCATTAGGTTCTGTAGCATCTGAGTAAGAATTTTGCTCTACAATCAGAACAAGGACAATCCAGGATCATAAAATGCTGCCAATCAACCTGGTTTGGTTTTTACTTCTTTATGGAGCTGACGGCGCTGTTATCGAACTTTCTCGAGCTTGATCTGCTCAGACTTTCAAAGCTTTATTAGGGAATCATAAATCTTTATCAGTTAATACAGAACTGGCTATAGCCTGAACAACCTTTCGGCATTTTAACGACGTTTCACTTGCGTTCAACTCCTGTGTGCCCACCTGAAAGGATCTCGTCCTCCCTTACTCCCTGTCCGCTCAATACCTCCCGCATTGTCGGGAAGCACCGCAGGGTGGTTTGGTACCTGCTCCTGATAGCCGATACCGATAGGCCATCTCAATTAATAGTTAATAATTTGGTTAATAATTGAAAATCTATCATTCATTGACATTGAATATTCGATGATACAATATAAACTTTTCTACCTTAAATTTTAATTAGTCAGCTAGTTATTCCATGAATAGAATAATTTTTTTTATGTAACTTCTAATATCCTTAATGGCAAGTTTAATAGCATTGACTTCCTGGATATGACCCATAATCATTTAATAAGATATCTTGAGTCACACAGGGTGATTGAATAAACGGATCAGGACTTAAGAACACAGCCATAATCGTATCATAAACCCTCCCATTCATTCCACAGGTGTAACTGTGGCCCTGACGCTCCCTCAAGACGCTTGAAGATTTTACACAGAAAGAAATTAATCAATCGTCCGTAATAAATCCGTTTTTATAAAACCTAATAGTATGTATTTCATTCTTTATTTTTCAGCTGCAGTAAGCAGAAGTTAATAAGAACCCTCCGTACTTTATGTGTTATGTCTGATGAATATGTGCATAAACCTCTATTGTTATTCTTATTTTATTTTCTGCTTTAGGCAATTAAAATTATTAAATTAGTCATCGCAGAATATTAGTCTTTTAGCCAGGGCTCTATTGAATTTGATCTTATATGACTGTGAGAAGTGAGGAATACCGGTTATGGAAGCGATTAAGAGAGGGAGACCAGGAAGCCCTGGAGAAAGTTTATTCCATGTATGCCGACGACCTGATAGGCTATGGCATGCAGATTACTAATAATGTCCAGATGACCGAGGATGCCGTACACGATATTTTCCTCGGACTTATGACGCACGGGAGCAGGATCAGCCAGATTTCAGATATCAGGCCGTACCTCTACAGGGCTTTGAGGAATAATCTTCTGAGAAAAATAAAAAGAGAACAGAAGACAAACGGCAGCCTTGAAACCATTGATAGCTTCACACTTGTTGACAACATTAATACAGGCGGGCTGGATGACGAGCAGAAGAGTATATTGAGTAAAATTTCAAAGCTCAGCAGGCTTGAAAGGGAAATAATCTATCTCCGGTTTTTTGAAAACCTTACCAATAATCAGATATGCCAGGTGCTGAGACTGAAGAACCAGACAATAAAGAACGTATTGTCAAAAGCCCTGAAAAAGCTTAGATGTTACATAACATATAAGAAGACAGGAAAATAATCCCCGAAACCATAGTACTTTTTCCTTTTTCATGTCTTATGATACCGGTAATGATAGTAAACCCTATTATTGTTTCAGTAGCATTTCAGTTCCATATTATGTAAAATGGAAACCAAGAACGATCATATTAATGAATTATTATCTGATGAGAATTTTATCAGGTACATAATCACAGTTGACAGGCATGCAAAAAAATTCTGGCAGGAGTACCGGGAGTCAGATCCTGCGAAGGAGGAAGCCTTCAGGGAGGCCGGACACCTCATTCTGTCCCTGTTAACTCTCAGGGACATTGATAAGGGGAAAGATAATACTGCCCTGAAAGATAAGATCTGGGATTCAATTATCCATGATGCCGGAAGGCAGGAGCAGGGGAAGACAACCCGCAGGCTCATCAGCACTGTTATTAAGATCGCGGCTGTGGTCATACTGCCCCTGCTGATTTTTGCATATTTCCGTTTTTATCACAGTCCGGCAAAACAACAGGCTGCCAGAACTGCAGAAAACAGATCAGACACAGAGGTTCAGATTATACTTCCGGGAGGTGAACATATACTGCCCTCGATGATGGATGTAAATGAGTCATTCACAAGTGCCGGTGTATCGGTACATAAGACAGGACGGACAAGCCTGAGCTACAGGACACAGGCATCAACGGAATCGTTGACCGGTGAAAAGATTGCTTATAATACTATAATTGTCCCAAGGGGTAAGAGATATAGTATAAAACTGCCCGACGGTTCAATGGTATGGCTGAATTCCGGTACCGAATTTAAGTTTCCTGTCCGGTTTGCCGGTGGGGAAAGCAGGAAAGTATACCTGGATGGAGAGGCATTTTTTGAGGTGGTGCACGATGATGCCTCATCCGGATTTGTCGTATCAACTGCTGATATTAACGTTGTTGTTTACGGCACTTCTTTCAATGTATCGGCCTATAATGATATGGACAGGATTGAGACAACACTGGTTCAGGGGGACGTCGGTATTGACGTACTGTCCGACAGCACCAGTGTATACAGGTTGAAACCCAGGGAGAAAGCAGATTATAGCAAGGATAAAAGGTTTATGAATATATCGGTGGTGGATACCAGGAATTACACTTCATGGAAAGACGGTTACCTTATTTTCCATAATGAGGAGATGAGGTCACTGGGTCCTAAAATTGAACGCTGGTACGATATAAAAATTATTTACAGGGAAGAAGAAATAAAGGATATGAGGTTTTCAGGCATTATCAGGGAAGAAAAATCCCTCGACCATATAATGGGATTGCTGCAGAATGCCTGTAACCTGACTTACCGGATTAATAATAAACATGTTATACTCTTTAAGGAACAGGAATTTATTAACTATAAATAATTTGCTTATGGAAAAACACCACTGTTAAAAGAATGAAAATGAAATGAAAGCGGGGTGTTATTTAAGAACACCCAGCCTGACAAATTCACGGTTTAGGCATCTGAATGCTTAAACCAATGTAAAAAACTAATGTACAAACCAATGAAAATTCATCTTTTAAAAAACACTAAAAAATCCAAGAAACATAAAGCACTGATAATTATGAAGATGTTATCTTTTTTCTTAATTGTTTTTGCCTTGCCACTGAATGCCAACACATATTCTCAGTCGAAGAAAATCAGTCTTTCGTTGGAAAATGTGACAATCAGGGAGGTCTTTTCAGAGATCGAGAATCAGAGTGAATTTGATTTCTTTTACAATAATTCAGTAGTAGATGAGTCTGTTATAGTATCAATTAAAGCCCATAACAAAACCATCAATTCAATACTGAATAAATTACTGAAACCGCTGGATCTTGATTTTTCCGTTTATGATAAAGATATCCTGATTACTAATCTAAAGGAAAGTGTCGAAAATATTCTGCCGGTTATTGATCTTATAACTCAGGTATCTGACACGGTAAGAGGCACCGTGGTGGATGAGTCAGGAATGACCATTCCCGGTGCAAGTGTGTATATAAAGGACATTAGCAGCATTGGGACTATTACTGATGCTAATGGGAAATTCCAGCTTGTTGTGCCAAACCTGAATGAGGTGCTTGTAATCTCCTACGTAGGTTATGAAACACAGGAAATTCCAGTAAACGGTAGAAAGAGCTTAGAAGTCATTCTTAAATCCAGTCTTATTAATGTAGAAGAGGTAGTAGTAACAGCCATGGGTATATCGAGAGAAACCAAATCCCTTGGATATGCTATAACCAATCTTAACAGTGAAGAGATTACTGAGAGCAGTGCCACTAACTTCGCAAATGCTCTGGCCGGAAAGGTTCCCGGAGTGCAGATAGCTTCTTCATCAGGTGACGTTGGTTCCTCCACCAGAATCACAATCAGGGGTGTTACATCCCTGTCCGGAGAAAACTCACCGCTTATCGTTGTCGACGGGATACCCATCGATAACTCGTCCAGATCATCGTGGACTGTAGACTGGGGTTCAGGTCTTAATGACTTAAACATGCAGGATGTTGAAGAAATGACCATCCTTAAGGGTGCCAGCGCATCTGCATTATACGGTTCAAGGGCCGCAAAGGGCGCCATAATAATTAAGACAAAATCGGGCAGATCATCAAGGGGACTTGGTATCAGGCTTACCTCCAGGGCTACCTTCTATAAGCCGTTCATACTCCCGAAGTTTCAGAATACTTATGGCGCAGGATATAATGTAGATACCTATAATTACTGGACAGGTAATACAGGAGGAGGATACGGGCCGAAGCTGGGTGACGGACAGTATTTTGTTCAGATAAACAGCCCAATGATGCGTGATGCAGACGGTAATATAATGTATGATGAGAACGGAATCCCTGTCTTTCAACCCCTGGCCTGGGAAGCAAAAAAAGATATGAACGAATTCTTTGAACTAGGCCTCGACCTTATTAATTCGGTTGAAATTAGCAACAGTTCAGATAAATATAGTGCACGCCTGAGCCTTAGCAACACTAAAACTAACGGCATGGTTTATAATACCGATTATGCCAAAAATGACATATCTTTTTCAGGTGATTACAAGGTGACCGATAATTTTAGTTTTAATGCTAATGTTCAGTATCATACAGGAGGAAGCGATAACCGAACTTATGGCAACAACTATCCGGAAAATGCTGTTAAATCAGCGCTTTTTATGCCTGCCAATTATGATTTTGATTTTCTGAGGGATTATCAAAACCATGCCTCCATGGGTATTCCTCTTACTGATTTCGTCTATCCCGGCACCAACGAAGGTATTAAGGCTTTGAACTGGGACAGGGGCGACTATTACCCTAATCCGTACTTCCTCCTCGACAATAAATTGTTGCAGTATGACTTTTCCAAACTACTAGCTATAATAGGTTTCAATTTTGATATTAATTCATGGTTGTCACTGAGCGGAAAAATAGCCAAGGAAAGTAACAGCCAGGTATACGAGGATAAAGCAAACGACGGGATAAGGCACTGGACAGGATCAGTATATTCATATAAGGGTTTTTACAACTATTCGGCGATAACTATGGATAATACTACAATGAACTTCATTCTGCGGGCCAATAAGACAATAAATGAGTTTTCAATCAATTCCTTTATCGGTGGCGAACAATATGATTATATATATAAATCCAATGGATATAATATACCCGAACTGACTATCTCAGGATTCTTCCATCCTGACAATGCTGCCGGGGAAACTACGGTGAATAAATACATGAGCCGTAAGAAGGTAAACTCACTTTTCGGAAGCATGGAAATTGGTTATCATAGCGGATTGTTCCTTGAAATTACCGGGCGCAATGACTGGTCCAGTACCTTACCGGCCGAGAACAGATCATACTTTTACCCATCTATCAAACTGGCTGGTCTGATACACGAGTTTGTAAGTCTGCCCCAATGGTTATCATTCCTGAAAGTGAGAGCAAGCCTGGCACAGGTGGGTGCCGACACCAACCCGTATAATTTGTCTCCTGTTTTTGGCAGTCGTAACCAGATAACCGGTATATACGAGGCAACGGTCCAGAACTCACTTAACAATCCCACCCTCAAGCCTGAAAGAACAAGGTCATGGGAAACAGGACTTGATATGAGGCTCTTCAAAGGCAGGTTGAACCTGGATTTGTCTTACTATCAGAGTAAAAGTTTTGACCAGATAATGAGGATTGATGTTTCCCAGACAACCGGATACAATAGCCGATATATCAATGTTGGCGAGATTGACAATGAAGGGATTGAACTGGCTGTTACACTGGTACCCGTGCAGACTACTAATATAGATTGGGAGATAGTCCTAAACTATTCGAAGAACAAGAACACTGTTGTGGAACTTGCAGAGGGAGTGGAACGCCTGCAGATAGGTAGTGGTATTTATACTGCCAGATCTTATGCTGTACCGGATCGTCCCTATGGTGAAATCTATGGCTATGGATTCCAGAGAAATGAAAATGGCGATATAATAACGGTTGACGGGTATACCCCGAGAACGGATGAACTGATACCTCTTGGCAATATATTGCCCGACTGGATAGGCGGTGCTATGTCAACATTCAGGTATAAAAACATTACCGCCGGTATATTGCTTGATGTAAGGATGGGTGGTAACCTCGAAAGCGCTACTGTTAACTGGCTCAGAAGGGATGGCTTGACCACTGAAACAAACGTGGCTGAGATGAGGGAAAACGGTGTTGTGATAGATGGTGTTATGAATGTCGGGACAGACGAAGAACCGGTTTGGGTTAAAAATAACATCTCTATCCCCTTCTCCGATTTCCTGAGCACAACCAATGAGTACTACAATGACGAGTCGATGATATTTGATGCTTCTTATATAAAGCTTAAGGAGCTTAGTTTGTATTACAGCGTACCTCCGAGCCTCACCAGGAAATTCTGGGTGCAAAATCTCAGGGTGGGACTAGTTGCCCGTAACGTGGCATTGCTCTATGCCAATGTTCCTCATATTGACCCGGAAACATCTCTCAACTCACTGGACAGCGGTCAGGGGTGGGAGACATTTAACACACCTTCCCGCAGGTCAATCAATGTTTCACTCATCCTTGACTTTTAATATTAAATGATATCAAAAATGAAACATATTTTATTATATATCAGATATATCATTACGGCATTGCTCATATTAATGGCAAGTGCCTGCGAGAAAGATTTCGATGAGATAAATACCAATCCCAACGCTGTGGTTGATGTACCGGCGATGCAATTGCTGCCGGGAAGTATTGAAGCTATTGCTGACAGGATTAACAACAGCTATGAGATGTTGCAAACCACTTCTAACTGGATTCAACACATATGTATTTATAATTCATGGAATCCCATGCAAAGGTTTGAACTGGACAAGTTCAGGCTAAGCCTGTTCACAGGTATGTATACAGAGCCCCTTATGGACCTGAACCTTATGATCAAGAAAGCCCTGGAAGAGGGTAATGACGGTCTGTACGGTGTAGCACTGGTAATGTATACATATAGCTTTGCTACAGTAACCGATGCATTCGGAGATGTACCTTATTCGGAAGCGTTCCGACTGGATGAAGATATCAACAAACCGGTATATGATTCACAGGAATCAATTTACCAGGCACTTCTTGATTCCCTGGGTGTAGCCAATACTGTACTGAAGACCAGCGACAACCTGACCCTACCCAACGGTTATGATCCACTGTATAACGGTGATACCCAGAAATGGAGGAAATTTGCTAATTCATTAAGGGTAAGAATATTGATGAGAGAGTCAGGTGAAGCGGATATCAGTACCGGGTTATCCCAGATCATCAGTAATCCGTCTGAATACCCGATATTCGAAAGCCAGAGCGAATCGGCCTTTTATAAATATTCAGGTAACGGGGCAGGAAATGATTATCCTCTTGCATCAACATTCGAGAACAGCTCGCCTACCGGAGGTATAAGGGTAAGTAAAACCCTGGTGGATTATATGCTTTCGACAAATGATCCGCGCCTGCCTAAATATGCTGAACTAAACAAGGACAACCAGTACGTTGGCCTGTCTCATTTTGTAGCAACGACGGGGGATGAAGAACCGAATGAATTTTCGCAGATCAATGCTGATCTCGGTACCAGAGACCATACAGTCGAATTACTTGAGTATTCGGAGATAATGTTCCTCCTCGCTGAAGCAAGGCTTAAGTCATATATTACCGCAGGCGATGCTGAGGTTTACTATAACAAGGCTGTGGAGGCTTCATGTCAAAAATTCGGTGTCGATCCCGCAGAAACAGAAGACTTTATTACCAATGATATTACGTTTGACGGAAGCCCGCAACAGATCTACCAGCAGAAATGGGTCTCTCTCTTTATGCAGGGGCATGAAGCCTGGGCTGAGTACAGGAGAACACAATCGCCAGTACTTCAATTGCCACTAAATGCACTTTATGATGTAATACCATACCGTTTTTATTATCCTGAATCGGAAGACCTGCTGAATAAAGCAAACAAAGATGCAGCAGCAGCCCTGATGAATAACGGTGATGAATTGGATTCAAAAATATGGTGGATAGAGTAACTAATCATTTTATAATTACAAAAGAAATAAAGATGAAATACATTAGTAAAATATATCTTCTGGTAATCACTGCTATATTGGTTATCATAAGTTCGTGTATTAAGAATGAGTATGACCTACTTGATTCGGCAAAACTTGGATTCCGCCTTGATATGACTGCCGATTCATATCTGGAGGCAACTTATGACATAAGTACTAAAACATTGACATATGATTCAACTTATGTCAGCGTGCAGTATGAAATTCCGGAGCTCACAAGTGATTTCTCTGAGATTGAATTGCATAAGATAGTTAAAGATATTGATGATATTATTGTTGATGATTATATCTATGCTACCTTTGAGAAAAACGACCTGCCCCTGGATACCCTGTTCACTACCAGTAATACAGATGTGTTATACCAGGGACTCAGCTTTTCAAAAGACAGTCTTAAACCAGGTTATACAATTGAATTCAACGCTATAATGAAAATGAACGACGGGTCGGAACTGAATTACCTGTATGGCACATATTCAATTGTTCCTGTCCTTAACGGTTTCTGTCCCTTGCCAAGTCTACCGTCCGGTGAATGGGTGGCTGTGAACAATAATACCATGTTCACCAAGACCGTGACAATTGTCACTCCATCACCTTTTGTAGAGGTGGATGACGGAAGGTTCTGGATATCGGATTTCGGCCTTGACTGGTCTACATGGCATGATTTGTGGTATACTATTGAATTCAAACTTGACTGCCCCACTGGTAATGATCCACGGTATGTTATTAAGCTTATGCCGGGTGGTAACTGGAATACCGGTGTCAGCATGACAGATATCGATCACACAAATACCGAGGTGACTAAAGACATACGTATCATGCCGTACCAGTATGAGGACAACAATATAGTAGGTCATTATGATCCCAACACTGAGAAGATCACTTTTGAAGACGTGCCTCTGGTCGATACATGGTGGGATACAGACAACCATACGGTTAATCTTACCTTTACGTATAATGAAAGTAAGTGACACTAACGGGTTTGTATCATAAATTGAAACTAACTAAAATATATCAAAAATGAAATCCATAATAAAGACCATTATAATATTAAGTATACTTGCAATAACGCTTAATTCCTGTGATAAGAAGGGTGATATTGTATATGGCGATATAGGCGAGATCACAGTTAACATAACAGGTGATCAGAGCGTGGTGCCAATGACGCTGCTGTTTACTGCTTCGGCTGAAAATGCAGAATTCTTTGTCTGGGATTTTGGCTATAAAAAAGACCTGAATGATGCTGACCAGGAAGAATTACTGCAGCCAATGGGAAATACCGGCGATGAAGTTGAGCTCACCTTCCTGCACGGCGGAACCTATACTGTTAAAGTGACAGCTTATAACGGAAACTATGATACCAAATCGAAAGAGATAAATGTAAACTTATATACATTTGAGGATGATGTTGATGTGTCCGTTACTGACGATTCGGATCTTGAAATTGACAGGGATGTATGTGCTCCTGACAACAGCCTCTCTTACGACCTTGAGTTTAATATTTCCGATGATCATTCAATACTTGATAAGATTTATATCGTTCGTGATTTCAGTTCAGCCGTACTGGGTGATTACACGGTAACCGATACTCTTGAAACAAACATTAAAAGCTATGTCTATAACACTCAGGCTGAATTGCTCAGTTCGTTCGGGATAACAACAGCCAGTGACCTTAATGATCAGGATATGATTACCTACAGGGTATATGCAGTCGGGAATAATGGAGAGACGGCTCTGCTGGACCAGATGATCCAGACCATTACCGTGAACCTGATTGAAGATGTTACACTGCCTCTGGGAAGTTGGGTGGCTGTGAATAATGACACGGGATTTACGAAAACCGTTGTTCTGCACCGTCCTTCACCCTTCCAGTCTGTCGATGACGGCAGGTACTGGATCACTGATTTTGGACTTGACTGGTCTAGCTGGCATGACTACTGGTACACAGCCGAGTTTAAACTGCAATGTCCGCAGGAAGGCGATCCCAGGTATATTATCGACCTCTTTGGCAGCGGGATGGACACGGGACAGGAACAAACTGACATAGATCATACCGGCACGGAAGTAACAAAAGACATAAGGATAATGCCATATATATACAGTGGTACTGCTGTCGGTTATTATGATCCGGATACAAAAGTAATTTCCTTTGTTAACGTGCCCGTTACTGATGCATGGTGGGGAGCTGATAACCATACGGTAAACCTCACGTTTACCTATGAGGGGAAATAATAAATTTGTCTTTTTAAATCTAGTGAAAAATGGGGTGTATCAGATATTTAAATATTGGATCTGGTTGTGTTAACAAGAACACTGACTATCATCTGATCAGAGTCTTTAAATATTTAAACACCCCTTCTTTCAAACCTATACTCGTTCTACTACTGCTTCTTAATCTTACTGCGGTTATAAGTCTGGCGCAACCTTATAGCGGCACGATTTTTATAGACCCGGATATAATAACCCTGTCAGACTCTTCCAGTTTTCAAAGTATTACTTATACCGGGCAGGGCCTGAGAATGGTGTATGACAGAAGAACCGGCTGGATTACTATGAATGCATATCTTTTCAATGTTAGTTGGAATGATGGCCTGATATGCGAGGCACAGGTTAACCCCGAATTCGGGTCGGTTGATGCTGCTGCTGCTGAGGCGGAGAAATATGCAAAGATTACCGGTCTGCTGCCAACCTGCCTCAGGGAGGATGTGGATTATCTCTGGATACACGCAGGAACAGAGCCCTTTGGAGGAGGCAATAAATCAATACTGATACATACCGGCCAGGCTGCCGTTTATGAAGAAGATGGTATACTGGAAGAGACCCTGGTCCACGAGGCCAGCCATACTTCACTTGATGCCTACCATGCCACTGCCGCAGAATGGATCATTGCCCAGGGCCTTGACCCTAATTTTATATCAACCTATGCAAAAGAAAACCCCGAGAGGGAAGATATAGCAGAGAGTTTTTTGCCATGGCTGGCAGTACGTTACAGGAGTGACCGTATATCTGAGGCTGATTATAATACAATCATTCAGACAATACCAAACAGGCTTAGCTATTTTGATAATATGGGTTTTGATATGTATCCGGTTTCAGTCATAACGTCCACAATGCATCCGGGCGATTATTTATCAGGCAATGAAGAAATTCATGTTTATCCTAACCCTACAGGAGATATTTTACACATAGACAGTGAAAATCCCGGTCCTTTTGATGTAAGGATTTGGAGTGCAAATGGAAACTGTATTGGGTTTTATAAATTGGAAGGGAATGAACAAATTGAGCTAAGGGGAGTGCCTGAAGGTTTGTATTTATTGGAAATCAGGATTAATAGTAAAATCATTACCAAGAAAATCATTAAAACCCGGTAATTGTTCTGAAATATTAGAATTGCTGGCAGTGCATATTACTTTGGAACAGGTTTTAAGAAATTAGTGTTGATAATAATTGCTAATAAAAAAATATTCTGCCACCTGAGATTCACAGCAAATGTTCATTCATAATATGCACAGGCAAAAAATACATCTCGCCATCCTGGTTTGTTTCGGTTTCAGCTTATGTATTCAAGCACAGGAGTACCTCCAATTGATGCAGAACAGGAATACTGACTTTTATATGGTCAAAAAAGTTGCCGGGGAATATTTTGATAAAAAAGGCAAAAGCAGGGGTACGGGTTATAAGCAATATAAACGCTGGGAATGGTTTATCGAAGAGAGAGTGTATCCCAGCGGAGATATTTCCCTGGTAAACGCCTGGAAGCTATACGATGAAATAACAAATTTCCGGGGCCAGTATACCGGATCCAAGCACTCCTTAAATGAATGGGAACCGGTACCTATGAGAAAATATGATAATGTTAATGGTCACTGGTCTCCGGGTACCGGCCGGCTGGACAGGGTTATGACTGATCCGGGTAATCCCGGTATTATATATGTCGGAGCTCCAACCGGCGGATTATGGAAATCCATGGATGGTGGAGCAAACTGGGATGCTAAAACTGATAAATTACCTACAATAGGTATCTGTGGTATTGCCATTGATCATACAAACACCGATATCATATACGTGGCAACAGGGGATGGTGATGGTGGAGGTACTTATTCCACAGGTATCTTTAAATCTGTTGATGGAGGGGATACCTGGATCCCGCTTGAAATGACTTTCAATGCTGAAAGTAGTGTTGAAGGGAAAAAGCTTATAATACACCCTGTTAATCCCCGGATATTATTCTTTACATCATCAGTGGGAATATTCAAAACTACTGATGCAGGTGATACGTGGTTTAAAGTTCAGGAAGGCGCTTTTGATGATATTGAATTCAAACCCGGTGATCCTAGTGTGATCTATGCTACAAAGAACGACTCGTTTTATCGTTCTGTTAATACCGGTGATAGTTTTTCAGAAATTCCCGTATCATCAAGCGGCAGAATGATCATAGGAGTAACTAAGGCTGCCCCTTCTTATGTTTATCTTGCCAGCGGAAATGAAGGTATCTTTCTCTCTACTGACGACGGAGATTCATTTCACTTCATAGGTGAACACCCATTCACTAAGGGCTTAAAATGGTATATGTGGGCTTTTGCAGTATCACAGACAGATCCTGACCTGTTGCATATAGGTGAGATTGAGTCATATAGATCAACCGACGGGGGACTGTCCTGGTCAGCCAAAACCACTGAATGGCTTTGGGGTAATAATGTTGGATACACGCATTGTGATTTTCATGAAATGAAATATTTTGGTGAAACACTGTATGCTTGTACCGACGGGGGGCTTGCTAAAACAACTGATGAGGGCGAGAGCTGGACAGTTATTTTTAACGGTATTGAGACAACACAGATTTACAATATTGGTGTTTGCAGGTCGGATGAATCGAAAATAATGTTCGGATCACAGGACAACGGGGTTTATTATCTTAATAATTACGGCTGGTGGGGATGGCTGGGTGGTGACGGTATGGATGTGATATATGATTATAACAACCCATCAACTCGATATGCAACAATACAAAACGGACAGATATACTGCAGCGATCATAGTATCTCACAAGCAGGTACAGGAGGCTGGACAACTCCCCTGGCTATACATCCTGAAAATCCCGATATACTTTTTATTGCAACAAATGTAGTTCGTAAAAGTGTTGACAGGATGGACAGCTGGTCAACCATAGGAACTTTTGGGTCAGGCTTTAAGAAAGCACTGGCTGTTGCCCAATCGGATCCTGACTATTTATATGTTTCAGAAGGTTCAGGTATATGGAGAACAAATAACGGTGGCACCGATTGGCTTGAAATTTCAGATAATATCCCTGATCTGACTATCACGGATATTGCTGTTCACCCTTCGGATCCTGAGATTGTCGCAATAACATTTTCCGGATATACCAAAGGGGAAAAGGTATATATATCCTATGATGCAGGAAACACATGGAATAATTACAGCAAGAACCTTCCGAATATACCGGCAAACAGTATCGTTTTTGATAATAATACGGATAATTCCTTGTATGTCGGAATGGATGCAGGTGTGTATTATACTGATGATGTAATATCTCTTTACGAGCAGTATTCCCTGGGTTTACCCGATGTAATAATACGTGATCTTGAGATTCATTATGATTCTGGATTTTTGTTTGCCGGTACATATGGTAGAGGCGTATGGAAAGTAAGAACTACCGCGGAAGGAATAACGGATATACCGGGAATGGCTGAAAATCCTGTGCCGGTCGATGATTCCGAAGGGGTCAGTACAAGAACCGCACTGGAGTGGGATCCGGGAAGCCAATCAGTTACTCACAGGATCTATTTCGGTAGTTCACCCACACCGGAATATATTACCGAACAGGAAGAGTCAACTTTTAACCCTGGAGCTCTTGTTGCCGGCACAAAATATTACTGGCGGATTGATGAGGTTAATGAGCTAGGAATTAAGCAGGGTGAGGTCTGGAGCTTTACAACTGATAATTATTGCCCGGCTGCCGGACGCGAGGGTACAACAGCTGACTATATAACAAGAGTCCGGGTCGGTTCTATTGATAACACTTCCGGTAAATGCTCTTATACTAATTTTACGAACCTTGTATGTGACCTTGTACATGGTGAACAATATACTATATCAGTATCAATGAATTATCACTGGGATGCTGATTCGGTTTACGTATGGATTGACTGGAACGGAGATAAAAACATGTCAGTAAATGAAAGGTTGGATATGTCGGTTATAAACCCTGATAATATCAGCACATGCACATTCGATGTTCCTGTGGATGCAACTGAGGGAAAAACACGCCTCAGGGTCAGGTGTATTTATAATGCACAGGCTGATCCCTGTGGCGACTACTATGGCGAAGTGGAAGATTATACAGTGAATATCCGGACTATTGATAATAACCTTCCTTCAAAGGCGGATAATCCCCGACCCCTTAATGATGCTTCTAATGTACCGGGAATAACTGTTTTATCATGGAGCCCGGGCCTGAATTCTATGAGCCATGATATATATATTGGTAATACCGTACCGGATATAATGGACATATCAGCAGTGAATCAGACAGATACACTATTCGACTCCGGTTTGCTGGAGAGAAGTACTACGTATTATTGGAGGATTGATGAAGTGAATACATACGGTAAAACAAAAGGGGAAATATGGAGTTTTACAACTGACAAATACTGTCCGGCTATTTCTGAAGGAACAGGAGAAGATTCCCATATTACCCTGGTTCAGGCAGGTTCAATAAATAATTCAAGCGGTTTTGAGACTTATTCCTTTTTAAAAAATATGTCTTCTGACATTCTAATTGATGAAGAACTGAACATTAATGTGAAACTGAACACTTTTACAGGGACTGAGAATGTATATGCATGGATTGACTGGAATAGCAATAATGAATTCGAAGATGAAGAAAGTATTGACATGTCGAATGTTGATACGGAAAGACAAAGCACAGGTTCTGTCATCACTCCTTCAGATGCCGTTCCCGGAATTACCAGGTTAAGGATAAGAATGACAAGAGACAGCTATAAAGATCCATGTAACACTTATTCCGGAGAGACGGAAGATTATATGCTGAGTGTAAAAGAAATGCCTTACCCCCCTGGTCAGGCTGCTGAAATACTACCTTTAAACGGAGCAGGCTCCGAAAGCACGAATGCTATACTGAAATGGAGACCTGGTACCAGGGCTACTTCCCACGAAATCTATTTTGGAACAACTAATCCGCCCCAATTTCAGATTAACCAGCAGGATACGATATATGACCCGGGTACTCTTAATGAGAACACAACATATTACTGGAGAGTTGATGAAATTAACACCGGAGGAATAACCACAGGTGAATTATGGCGTTTTAAAACATTTGACAGCACTAAGCGTGTTCCATTGAAAGTCGACTTCGGAACCGATCTAACTCCTGTTAAAGAAGGTTATTCTCCTTATGTTGCTGTAAATAATAAGCTGTCTTCATTTTCGGATGGGTTATACGGCGCTCTCGGAGCTAATATCAGACTGTCTCTGTCATGGAGTGTCGATGCAGCCGACAGCGCTGCTCTTATGACAGACAGGGGTGGGGACGATAACACACTGTTACCCGATTTGCTCAGAGACTGGATAGGTACTGATGCGAATAAAACAGGTAATCCTTTGAAGGTTACATTAAAGGGTCTACCCGAGGGCACCTATGAATGGACGTCATATCACCATGACCCTCATGATCAGACCGGTCTTTTTTCTGTAAGGATCACTGATGCTACAGGATTATATGAGACAGATTATATAGATATATCAAATGGAAGCCTTATCTTGAATACTGTGAGCAAATTCATTACAACTATTGAAACCGACGGTTCCAATGTTGAGTTGGTTTTTGATAAACTCATTCAGGAAGAAGCAGATAAAAGCTGTTTTGTAATGAATGCCTTTAGTCTTGATACGGTTATTGCTGAAGGTATTACTGAAGACTTGTTAAGTTCAGATCCTGATTATCTGAATATTTTTCCGAATCCGGCATGTGAAATCCTGAATGTGGAGTTTGCTTCTGAAGGGAGAGTAAGGATCATGATATTTGACCGGGAAGGAAGACTGTTATATACAGGTTATCACCACAGCAACAGGGCAAGGATAAGCCTTGAATCTTATTCAAACGGTTTCTATAACCTTGTCTTGTACAAAAATGGAATGTTTATTACAAGAAAGTTTATAGTTTACAAACAATAATAATAATAATTTAATTTGTTTTTCAATAAAGAAGATTGATGGACTGTGTCAATCCCGCCTCGCAGAGGAAGGGTCCGATACAGGACGAACAAAGTGAAGTCCTGGATCAATCCCGTCATGAGGAGAAAAGGTCTGTAATGCTTGCAGAATAATTAATCATGGAGCTGCCAATGGCGTCACCCTTCGACTACCCTGACTTTCGCTTGCTTCGACACTTCGATTTCGCTCAGTGCAGACAAGCTCAGCACAAGTCGCTCAGTCAGGGCGCTTCCGCCTTCGCCAAGGTGCCTGTTGCACAACTAATAAATTGTTAATAACATTTGGTTTTTTTATTGCTAATTATTTGATTATTAGTTTTTTTTAAAGTAAAAATGCTTGGGAAAAAAGTATATCAGGAAAAGCTTTTCACA
>Ga0315543_1000344_pt1 | contig 58131 bp, 47 predicted proteins | sample SalMarSW160210MG_2_FD_203098 | JGI IMG/M metagenome (GOLD analysis project Ga0315543, IMG submission 203098) | Salt marsh sediment microbial communities from the Plum Island Ecosystem LTER, Massachusetts, United States - Salt Marsh Sediment SW1601-210 ... | reverse complement strand
CACCTGCACCACTGGTTTCTTGCCCTGGTTATTGGCGGAGTATTCGTGGTAAGAGGCTTTTACATCCTGGCACCGGAGGTCTCTTACGGCTTCCTCTCCGCCATTATCTTCCAGGGAATCTACTGCTACGAAGACTGGTACCGAATTATAAAAAGAAAAAGCGTTCTGCCAACTTTGGCGCAGCGGATGTCATTAGCTGCTGGGAATGACCCAGAACTTTGAACTGTTATGATAGAAGAGATTCGTGACAATGGTGTACAATTATGTAATTGTGCTTCTTTCGGTTCTGCTTCATGTTGTGTATTATTTTAGGGAGCAGGACCCGACCTTAACAAGCTGTCCAAATTTCAGGGACTACCTCAGTGTCTCAGCTTCCCTGGTACTCTGATAAAGGCGAGAAGTATCAGTGCAATGATGGTGCACATGCCGCTGACCGTGAAGGCAAAGTAATAACTAGCTGTTACATCAAACACATATCCTCCTAGGAGCGGCCCAATTGCTCCACCGATTGCTACCCCTAACATTTGAACACCAATAATTGCGCCTATTGACTTCAGTTCAAAGATTTCCCCAGCTATCACCGGGAGCTGGGGAACACAACCGCCATAGGCAAACCCAAATACTGCGGCAAACAAATAGAGCATCCATATATCTGTCGCCCTAAGGAGCCAGAAAATCACCAAGGCTTGGAGGACCAAACAGATAACGAGTGTGCGCTTTCCCCCCAGTCTGTCGGAGACGGCACCCATCACCAGACGGCCGATAATGCTGAAGACGCCGATCACAATCATGAAGTTAGCAGCCACTTCTCTGGTTATGCCGAGATTGGTTGCATGAGGAAATATGTGGATCATTGTCATTTGGACACATATAGACCAGAAGACAATCATCGCCAGCAATACCCAGAATGCCTTGGTATGAATTGCGTCTTTTAGTGAGAATCCTGCTCTTTCTGAGGTATGGCTGTCTCCTTTTTTTACTATGTTGGAATTCCCTTCATCACCACCCGCTATCGCTTCAGCCTTACCCAGTGGCAGCAACCCTTTCTCCTCAGGACTACGCCTCAGCAACAATGCTCCCGGGATAAGAATAATCCAGGTCAGAAGCCCGAGGATGATATAGGGCTGGCTCCAACCTTCATAAGTAGCTATGAGGTAGTTGGCTAGCGGAGGCATGACCGCTGTGCCCACCCCTATTCCGGCAGCAACAATACCTATTGCCAGACCCCGCTTGGACACGAACCACCTTGACACTGTTGCCATTAAAGGAGCAAAGGCTACACTTAGCCCGAACCCTCCCATTAGACCGTAGAAGAGATACAATTGCCAGGCAGCGCTGCTTCGGCTGGTCAATATGAGGCCCAGACCCAGGAAAAAGCCACCGATGGCGACTATTATTTTAGGTCCGTACCTATCGGTGACTCGCCCGGTGAGGATGGCCAGGGTGCCACGCGAAAACATGAAAAGTGAAGCAACTCCCGATACCAATGCCCAGCTGCCAAAATCCGCTGAGAGAGGCTTGAGGAATATGCCGAAGGAGTATTGGATCCCATATGCGACCAGAGCCACGCAGAAGGCTGCTGCCACCACTACCCAGCCATAGAAAAAGCGTGGAGCTTTTGCTTGGTCAACTCCGTCAGATTTCATTCAGACCTCCTGGCGCATATCTTTTATCAATTTTTTGGCTCGAGTGCTTTTTCGCAATGAGCCTGGGGTTACCAGTTGTATCTCGGGCATGGTCATTTCCCCCATTTTGACATGTTTTTGAACCGGCGGGACTTTTAATATCACTTCCCTTACCAGTTCTTCGACCGCCGCTCCCTTTCTAGCTATCTCCACCTGAAAAGTCAGACTATCTTTGATACCATCCTTGCTAACGCTCACTTCATAACCAACGATGTCAGGAATCGCATAAAGTGCCTCGTCAAACATCGCTGGATATATCTCATTTCCTTCTCCTATTTTTACTGCCGACTCCAGCCTTCGTGTTGTCCTGTCCAACTTCTTGAGAGTGGTTATGCCACACTCACAAGGTTTAATACTCAACCTGGATATATCGTGCGTTCTGTATCTGATTAACGGCATTGCTTCTCTAGTTAAGGTGGTAAAGACTAATTCTCCTTCCTCCCCGTCAGGCAAAACCTCCCCGGTTTCCGGGTCTATGATCTCGGCCAGAAGATCAGCCTCGTTAAAGTGGTAGCCATTATGGGCTGGGCACTCCACAGCTACTCCTAATCCCATCTCAGTTAAACCGTAGTGGGTGAAGACTTCACAGTTCCACGCAGACTGGAGGTTAACCCTCATTGAGTCAGATAGATAGTTGGAAGTAAGGAATAGGGCTTTGACCCCCAATTTTGTTAAATCACGATTGTTTTTAGCTTCCACCGTAATTCGATTAAAACGGAGTGTCTCACAGAACACAACAGTTGAGCCATGTCTCTCAATCGCCTGAATTTGCTCCTTAGGGCTTGGCTCAGTACCAGTGATGACTGGCGTAGCGCCCATTTTCTCTACGCCTCGTGCCAGCAGGTCAGACTGCCCTAAAACCGGACCCCTGGGCAGCATTATCTGAACGACATCGTCGCTGGTGGCCACCACGCTCATGCCAGCCCCCATAAAATCGGTCATTACCTCAACATCCTTTTCACTAAAAAAAATCCTCTTCTGCGGGCCAGTGGTACCTGAGCTGGTAAAAGTAATCACCCGGGTCACATCTCCCAGGGGAACACATAAGAATCTAAGGGGTTTCTCGGCCAACTCCTCGGGTGCAGTTAAAGGAAGCCTGGCCAAATCAGCCAGGGATTGGACTTCACCCGGCTCTATCCCCTTTTTGCTAAACAGTTCTCGGTAAAACAGGCTCTTGTCATAAACATAGTGCAATGTATTCTGAAGCTGGAAAAGCTGAAAATCCTCAAAATCACCTCTGGTTATTTTCTCCAGGCTTTCCTTAGCAATATGTTTTCGGTATTCCGGAGTCTCCCTTATCCTTTGTTTAAGTAGCTTGCTGAGTGACTCCTGTAGGGAAATCCGCTCTGCCATTTGATTTGCCTCCTAACTATGCTATTCCCGGGTAAAGCCGCTGCCCGTCGACGCTGGTCAAGTATTTGGCGCATAAAGGTACCATCTTCCCTGTAAAAGTAACGATGTGAATACAGCATCTCTTCAGTCTTTCAAGGTCGATATTCCACACATCTTGGAAGGCCATGCCTGAAATGTATAAATACTCCCTTTGCAGGCGCTGTAATAAAGCACTAAAGGGAGCTGGCTTATGTTGAGGCAATGAACAGCGTTGTACCTCGTCTTCCTCAACAAATCTCCAATATTGCTTGGCAAATCGTCGGGAATGTTCAGCCCCATCTTCATTGATTTGTCTTGGTTCCAAGTGACTGATTGGTAATAACTTCCCATCCATCAATACGAAGAAACCTGAAAAAGAGCAGTGAGGATGCTCACAGACAGGGGGCACAAAGTTGCTTTCTCTCAACTCTCCCTGTGTTTGTTCCTCAAGAGCCCTAAGTATATCTGGTATAGTTAGCCTATCTTTGTCCTCAGGTGTTCCCGGGTATCTACCGAAGTAACTGACTGGCTGGAAGTAGACTCCTTTTACCGTGGGCACCCATCTCTTGGCGAACTGGATGATTTCTCCTATTTGCTCAAAATTAACGTTGGGGATGACTGTTGGCACCAGGGTAACCCCTATCTTCACCTCAGCGCAATTCTCTATAGCTTGCACCTTGAGGTCGAAGAGGTTTGTGCCCCGGGTATAGCGATATACTTCATCGGTTACACCATCAAACTGAAGATAGAGAGTGGTAGCCCCCGCCTCCTTTAATCTGCTTAGATATTCCTTGTCTTTAGCCAGTCTGATGCCATTCGTATTTACTTGGATATGATTAAAGCCCATCTCCTTACCGATAGCAATAACTTGAGGCAAGTCATCCCGGACGGTTGGTTCCCCGCCACACAGTTCCATAGGATATGTCCCGCAAGTATCCAACACGACTTGATACATCCTTTTAATATTATCAAGGGAAGGCTCGTAGACAGGTCCTTCGCTGCCGTAGGTAAAACAAATAGGGCAGTGAAGGTTACATCTATTGGTAGTCATAATAGCTGCAGAAGAAGTGTCTTGTACATGTTCGGGACAAATACCACAGTCGTAGGGGCAACCCCTGTTATGCTCGGTAAGCCTCTTCTTGGGGCCTATAGGAATTCTATCACCACCAAACCTAGCCCATTTAAGGTAGTGTTCAGCGTCATTCCTCCAAATGATAACTTTATAATCGCCGTGTCGGGGGCAACTTTTCTCCAGATAAACCTTGTTATTTTCAGTGATTATCCTCGCTGTTATCCTGCTCAGGCAGACTGGACATAGGCTCTCTGTTTCTTTCAGTATCTCTTTCATCCAATTACATTATCCGGATGAATTCCCTAATTTGTGAGAGATAGTGCAGTGTCTATGGGAAGGTTTTGGTACAGCCTTTCCCCGGTAATACTGGTGACATAAAAGGCACATAGAGGTATTAATCGCTTATTGTTGGTGACCACATGGACACAGCATCGCTTTAGCCTTTGTAAATCTAGGGTCCATACATCCTGGAAGGGCATGCCAGTAATCGTCAGGTAGTACGTACCTTCTCTTTTTCTGAAACGTAGCCAGGAGTCTTGATTTTGTCCACAGCACTGGCCACACCCTTTCTCAGTTTGTTCTGTTTCTTCATTAACCAATCTCCAACGTCTATTGATAAAGCTTCTCGCTGTTACCGCAGGAGGGTCTTTCTTATAGCCGAATCCGCTTACTGATTCCCGGGCGATGTCTGTCCTTGCTTGTAATTTACCATCTTCCATCAGCACAAAAAAACTACTAAACGAACAATGCGAGTCTTCACATCTGCGGGGCACAAAATTCGTTTTCTTAAGTTCGCCTTTGGTCTGGACTACTAGCCCGTCCAGAACATCTGGCAAGGTTACCCTATCTTCGTCTTTCGGTGACTGGGGATACCTGCCAAAATAGCTAACCGGTTGGAAATGGACGCCCTTGACGGTAGGTATCCATTTTTTAGCAAATTGGACGATCTCGCCTAACTGGTGAAGATTAACATTAGGGACTATTGTTGGCACCAGGACGACCCCTATCTTCACCTCAGCGCAATTATTTATGGCTCTAACCTTGAGGTCAAATAGGTTTCTACCTCGGATGGTACGATAAACGTCGTCGGATACGCCATCGAACTGGAGGTATATCAAGTCAGCACCACTATCTTTTAGCCTCTGCAGGTATTCCTTATCTTGAGCTATTCTGATACCATTGGTATTTATCTGAATATGATAAAACCCCAATTTCTTTCCCAGCGCCACAATGCTGGGCAGGTCATCCCGGATGGTAGGTTCTCCACCACTCATTTGCACCGGGTAAGGACCTCCAGCTTCTATGATGGTTTGATACATGCCTTGAATTGCATCGCTATCCGGTTCGAAGTGGAGACCTTCGTTGCCAGAAGCAAAGCAGATGGGACAGTTGAGGTTACAGTTGTTGGTGACTTCCATTACAGTGGTGCAGGTATCTGCCTCGTGGCTGGGACATAGACCACAATCATAAGGACAGCCTCGAGCAATATCAGTAAATCTCTTTTCGGGACCAACAGCCTGCTGGCTGTACTGACTCCAATTACGGTAAAGCTCAGCATTTCGCCAAATCAGAGCCTTGAAGTTACCGTGCTCGGGACAGTCTTTTTCCAGATAGACATCTCCCCCCTCTACCACCCTTTTGGCTGGTATTCGGCTTAAGCAAACCGGGCACAGGCTCTCTGTCTTAGTTAGTACCTCCTTCATCTTGCCAAACCCTCTATTACATAAACTAGAAGCTACATAAATATGAAACTACACTCCTTTTAGAAGGTGGTAGAAAATTGCTTGCTCTATGGTTTGGTCAGAGCTATCAGAGCATACCCAAGCTCCGCTTCCTCAGAGAACCTTTGGCAGGTCTCAATAAGTGAATCAACATCTAATATCTCTTTACTACCGCAGCCGGACTGTGCTGATGGGTTAGCAAACAGCTTAACCCAAGAACCAGAGGTATAAGCTATCCACCAACCTGTCCTTTTCACTTCCTGCGGGTAGTCTTCAACGTAGGAATTTTGAAAGCCCACTTGTTCAAAGAGCCTGATATATCCCTCTAACTGTCTTGTTCTGGCTAAACAAGGAAGGAAAGACATTTGGCTCTGGAACTCCTTTGTTACTTGCCTTCGAAGTACAAAGTCTAGTATTAATAATTTCCCACCAGACTTTAAGACACGCCTGAACTCTTTAGCAGCCCTGTCTTTATCTACAAGAGTGGAAAAGACAGCTTCACATATTATGGTATCAAACATAGAATCTGGAAATGGTAAATTCACTGCGTCTGCCACCAAAAACTTAACGTTGTAAGCTAACCTCTCAGCTTCGGCTTGTTTGGCCGCTAAAGCAATCATCCTCTCCGATGAATCGATGCCAACGACATTGCAGCCATATTTTTGGGATAAAAAAACGGCTGCAGCTCCATTGCCACAGCCGACCTCTAAAAGCGTATGGGTGTCGCTAAGTCCAGCAATTCTTACTGCGTCAGCAATAAGTTTAAGTCTACTGGGACGCATTCCAAAAACTTGGGTAAGCGACATTAGCCTGGAATCGTCTAACTCCGACTTCATAATCGCTTTACCTCTTACTTCGCTTCCAGCATTTTCTCACCTTCGTTTACTTGCGTGAGCACGAATTCCTCCAGTAGGTATTCCGCCTCACATTTAGGGCATTTAACTCCAAAAGCTCCTGGCAACTTCATATCCCCATAGACTAGGTTTACCTCACCCTCTTCCATTTTCTCTTTACATTTAAAGCAATACCATTGCTCCATGGCTCTACTCCTTGCCTATCTTCGACCTATGTGAGTAAGCTGTATGGACTATATAGCCATTTTCGTCGGTAGAATATTCAACGTAGATTGTCACCTCGCCAAGCCTGCTTTTAGCCAGGTATCTGTTTCCCTCCGGCTGGTATAGCTTCTCACCCTTGGTCTCGGCAAAATCTATTACCTTCTTCACCTCCTCCTCTGATATATGCCTTTCCTCCAGCAGCTTCTTTACCTCATCTCCCACCTGCAACTTTATCTCTTCCCACGACATATTGACACCTCGCTTCTTAAGACGTTTTTAATCTTTCTGTCAATAATGACTTAAGGAGTGCTTGATTCTCTCTCCTTACCGTTGTTTTATTGATAGGTTTGGCTTTATCCTTTTCCCAGTTAGGGTTAAACATGAGGTCGAGAATGTGCAAAGTGGGCTTGTGCATAGCGAAAGTCTCACGGCAAGCAGCACAATAGGTGAGCATGTCAAAATGAGACTCAGCTATTCTTGATTTCGTTAAGCTAAACACCAGGAAAGGATTGAGCCCAATAATTAATCCCCCTTGGCCACAGCAGCGGGTTAATTCCTTGGAATATCTCATCTCTTCTATCTGATAGCCCATATGAGCCACCAAATCTCTAACGCTATCCTGTATTCCTTTTTCCCATCTCGTTTTGCAAGAATCGTGAAGAGTGAAAGTTTGACCGCTCCCTTTAGGTATCTCAGGGATACCTGTTTCTGCCATTACCTCATATAAACTTCTTAGTTGATAGCGAGGTGCCACCCGCTTAATGGTGTCATAGCATTCGGGGCAACCAGTAATTAGCTCGGATGCCCCTAATCTGTGCACCTCGTTCTCCAACTCCTGTGATATCTGTTGGAACTGGGGGTACAGTCCCAGGTCATAGGAAAGGGCCCCACAGCATCTCAGGATAATTCCTGTGCCTGGCAGCTTTGCTCTAAGATAGTCCCAGGTAGCGATAACAACCGAAGGAGAATATGCCGACAAGTTACAGCCAGGGAAGAAGACTCTCTTACACTCAGTGCTATCAGGGTCGGGGAGAGACAGGGTGAAAGAAGGGGTGGTGACGAATTCCTGCTCCTCTTCCATAAATTTATGTTGAGGAAGTGGACCTATCCCATCCTCTACCAATTGCGCGCGAAGCGCTAAACATAGATCGCCGATATTCAGTCCATAAGGGCAAGTTTCTTGACATAATCCACAAAGGTTGCATAGATAGGGAATTTCCGGGTTTTCCTTGAAGTAGTCTTTTGCTCCCAACAAAACCATGTGACCTATCTTGCGGGGATTAAATCTCTTATCAACCTCTCTAACGAAGCAGCCAGCACTGCATGTTCCACACCCCAGGCAATGCTTTAAATCTTCTCCCCCAACTTGCGCTACAATCTTGTCCCTAAATTTGAAATCCAGTTGGTTTACCAGTATCGGACTCAATTTCAATCACCGCCTTTAAAAGTTTTCCGTCAATTTTTAGTACTCGCTGGGTAGCTCATTTAACTGGGCTAAGGTAAATATGGGACCGTCTTTACAAACATACTGGTTTCCTATGTTGCACCTTCCACACATTCCTATCCCGCATTTCATTTTCATCTCCAGCGACAGGACAATCCTTTCCGGTGGAAAACCAAGGTCCCTGAGAACTGGCAAGGTAAACTTTATCATGATTGGCGGTCCGCAAATCACAGCATAGGCATTCTCCGGGCTGGGAGCAATCTCCCTGAGGATATTGGGGACGACTCCCACCTTCCTTTGCCAGTCCTCGTCTGCCCTATCAACGGTAAGATGTAGGTCAAGGTCAGTCCTTACCTCCCACTTCTCAAGTTCATCCCTGTAAAGCAACAAGCCGGGGCTTCTGGCCCCATAGATTACTACAACATTGCCGAAGCGGCTCCTATTCTCCTGATGTAAAATGTAGCTGATAAGGGAGCGCAATGTGGTGAAGGCAAAACCACCCCCGATAATAATCGTATCCTTGCTTTCAAACGCCTCTATAGGGAAACAATTTCCGAGGGGACCTCTTACACCGATTATTTCTCCTTCTTCCAAGTTGTGGAGTGCTGTGGTTAACACCCCCGCCTTGTTGACGGTAAACTGAAGCTCCCCTGGCTGTGTTGGGGACGAGGCTATTCCAAAGGGAGCTTCCCCTTCGCCTAGGACAGATAGCTGGGCAAACTGACCTGGCAGATAGTTGAAATTAGCTTCATCCTCATCATTGAGGAACTTGACGTTGAACGTCTTTATATTCTTGTCCTCGGTTTCAATGACAATCTTTTCTACCCTCATCGGTAATGGTAAATATGGGTTCTTCATCGTTACCCTATGTCCTAACGATTTAATATGCTATTTAGTACTACCTGAATATCCAGATTCACGGGACACTCTTTAATGCACCGGCCACACCCCACGCAGGCTGCCATACCATGATTAGCTACGAAATAGTCGAACTTGTGCATTATCCTTTGCCTGAGTCTTTCCTTGCTGCTGGGTCTGGGATTAACTCCTGAGGCCTGTAGGGTGAAATTGGGAAAGGCGCAAGAATCCCAGGTACGAACCCTTTCTCCCCTTTGACCTGTAGCCTCATCAGTTATATCAAAGCAATAGCATGTGGGACAAAGATAAGTACAAACGGCACAACCGAGGCATTTCTCAGACACCAAGTCCCAGAAGGGGTCATCAAACATACTATCCAATTTCTCCGTTACCTTCTGTACCTCTATCTTGGATTTTATCAAAGCTTCTGCTGTCTCTTTGGTGTCTCGCATTAAAGACAAACTATGTTCTTCTGCTTCCTTAAAGTTGTTATGTTCCTTTGCAAGCTTCTCGCCTCTCTCAGTAACTACCTGAATGATATACTTCTGACCGATATCTACCAGAAGTAGGTCTGAGCCGTCCTGGGAAAAAGGGCCCCCTCCTAGGGAGGTGCAAAAACAGGTGCTGCCTGGCTGGTTACAACCTATGGCAATAATGGTTGTGTTTTTTCTCTTATCTGTGTAGTACGGGTCTTTGTATAGTTTCCCATCAAATACATTATCCAGAAGAACGAGACTTCTAGCATCACAGGGGCGGATGCCAAAGATTATCTTCTGCTTCTCTTCCAAGGTAGGTGCCTCGACATCCCAACCTTCTCCTTTACTCAAATCATAGCTGAATAATCTTTCTGACTGAGGGAAAAATATCTCCTTGGGAGGTTTCTTGGAGTTAATATAATCGAGGAACGCCTCGCTGCCTGAGTGAATTTCTTGGAATGTAATAAAGCCGTTTTGCTCTACTGGAGCAAATACCTTATACTTCCTGATTAAGGTGTTCAGGAGGCTAACTACCTCAGTTTTAGCAATTTCCAATTCTTGCATCAGCTACTTTCAGTGGTTCACCGTACTTACACCATTATGAATTCTTGAGGGTCATCTGGCTTAAAGGTTGCCAATGGCGGCACATCCTCAAGACTTATTCCGGCTTCGTAATGAAATAGGTCTTTAACATCCATTTCCATCTTTTTGGTAAGCCTTCTGAGGTCAATCCCCATCGGACAGGCTCTGTCACAGGCACCGCAATCAACACAACGCCCGGCAATGTGGAAGGCGCGAATAATATGAAAGATCGCAGTATCGCTAAGGTTATTGGTCTTTCCAATCCATTGAGGCTGGGAGCTATCTACAAAGCACTCCTGGCAATAGCAGAAAGGGCAGACATTCCTACAAGCATAGCATCTAATACATTTGCTAACTTCATCGCTGAAACTCTGCCATCTCTCATCATGAGATTGAGCTTCAAACTCCTTCACTTCTCCATATTCATCAACTGCTTGGTCCTCCACGACCTTGTCTCCTATCAGGACATCATAGATTACTGGATTCCTGTGGGTACAGGTCTTGCAGGAGTTGTGAAGAAATTCCTCCTTTTTGATAATCTCCCTGAAGTTGTGACCTTTAATGATAATCGTGTCATCCTCCTCCTCAGCTTCTATTATTTCCTTCCCGTCCAGTTTGGCTTCTATCTTCCTTCTATCAATCATCCCTTTACAGGGAATACCGATGATAAACACTTGTTCCCTGGTAACCTGCTTTTCCTTGATGAGACCAATGATTGAGCGGACATCGCAGCCTTTGGCAACAATGCCAACCCTCTCCTTTGTCTTCGGTAGATACTTGGCGAGATTATTCTCACAATTTACATTCCAGATAAGCCTGTCTGCTTCCGAGGCGCTCCTGACAAAACAAGGAGTGCTCCGCAGAGGGACGCTGCCTTTTTCAAACCCAATTATGAGGTCAACCCTCTTCTCATCAAGCAGTTTCTTGGCTATATCTCTTATGGCAACGGATGTATCCAACATGAACCTGCCTTAACCCTGTTTTCTAACCAATCTCGTTGCTGGCCCCAAGGTCCTTACATCTTCGGTAACCTTTTGGACAAGCTCGGCAAACCTTTTCCCTTCAGCTGCCGATATCCAAGCGAATTGCACTCGCCCCTTCTCAATACCTAAATAGTCAAGAAAATTATTTAGAATAGCGAACTTTCTTCTAGCTACATAGTTACTGCTGATATAATGACAATCGCCAGGGTGACATCCTGAAACAAGAACACCGTCAGCTCCATGCTGCAGACTTCTTAGAATTAGTAACGGACTGATCCTACCTGAACAGGGAACACGGATAATCCGAGTATTGGGAGGGTATTGAAGCCGGCTTACCCCGGCCAGGTCTGCCCCGGCATAACTACACCAGTTACAAAGAAAGGCGATTATCTTGGGTTCCCATTCGTCTACTTTTTCCCTAGGTTGTTGCATTTGATTTTCCATTATGTTGAGTTCCATTTCATGAGCTCATTATAAGTACTAGGACGCATCAATCGCAGCCAGAATCTGAGTATCGCTGAACCCCTTTATGTTTATAGCACCGCATATACAGGAGGAAACACACGCTCCGCATCCCTTGCATAGAGCTTCATTAATCACTGCTACCTTCTCCTCAACATCAATATCTATTGCCTGGAAGGGACAAATTAGTTGGCAAACGCCGCAACCACTACACTTGTTCTTATTGACAAACGAGACTAATCCGCCTACTTCAATTACGTCTTTAGATAAGATAGTACCAGCCCTGGATGCAGCAGCCTTAGCCTGGGCAATACTTTCATCAGTAAACTTGGGGCTATGAGCGAGACCACACATAAACACACCTTCGGTAGCGAAGTCCACAGGGCGTAGTTTCACATGGGCTTCTAACAAAAAGCCATCCTCGTTTAATGGCACTTTGAATAATTGGGATAGTCTTTTGTTGTCGGCGGCAGGGATAGTAGCCACCCCCAGGGCCAGTATGTCCGTATCTATGATTAAATCCTCACCTGATAGTGGGTCTTTCGCGGTAACCCTCAGCAGATTCTGATTGTCTTCTGTTATAGTTTCTACCCTGGGCTTATCATCTACTTCATAGCGAATGAATATCACCCCACGCTCCCTGGCTTCCCGGTAGTAATCTTCCTTAAATCCGTAGGTTCTCATATCCCGATAGAGGATAAAGACATTCATCTCAGGGTTCACATTTTTTAGTTTCAAGGCACATTTTATAGATTCACTGCAGCACACCCTGCTGCAATAGGGGCGTTCACCTTCCCGGGAACCCACGCATTGAATGAACACCAGGTTATCACAGCCCGTAATCCTACCGTTGCCTTTAGCGATCTCACCCTCTAATTCCAGTAAGGTCATTACCCTGGGGTCTTTGCTATAAAGGTATTCACTGGGTTTATACTCCTCGCCACCACTGGCAATAATGACTACTCCATGCTTGAGTTCGTGGGAATCTTGGTTAGGACCAACCGCTATCTTGGTGGTGAAATTCCCTACATAGCCGGTGGCTTCAACAATATCCGAATTGGTATACACTTGGATTAAGCGATTTTCAGAAACCCTGGTGATAAGGTTCTGAAGATAGGTCTGGACATCGTTACCCTCAAGAGTATGTTGTATTCTTCTGGCTATCCCACCCAGTTGGTCGCTTTTCTCAACCATGTAGACCTCAAATCCCTGTTCAGCTAGGTTCAAGGCAGCCACCATCCCAGCTATTCCAGCGCCAATGACCAGGCCACTATGAATTACCTCCAGAGGCGTCTGCTCGACAGGCTGGAGCAGCCTGGCTTTGGCTATCGCCATACTTACTAATTCCTTAGCTTTCTCAGTAGCCTCCACCGGATACTCTTTATGCACCCAAGAGCATTGGTCTCGAATATTAGCCATCTCAAATAAATATCTGCTTAACCCTGCCTCCCTAATTGTCTCTTGAAATAGAGGTTCGTGGGTCCGGGGAGTGCAAGAAGCAACTACCACTCGATTTAGGTTATGCTCTCTAATCTTCTCCTTTATCCTTTCTTGGGTATCCTGGGAGCAGGAGTATAGATTGTCCTCGGCATAGACTACATTAGGAAGTAAGCTCGCATACTCCTTAACCTGGGGTACATCCACTACCCCACCAATATTGATGCCACAGTGGCAAATAAAAACACCAATCCTCGGTGGCTCTCCCCTTACATCTCTTTCTGGGGGGTATTCCTTTCTCTTTATCAAGCTATTACGCACTGAGGAAAGCGAAGCAGCGGCAGAAGCTGCGGCGGCACTTGCCTGCGTCACTGTCTCGGGGATGTCCTTTGGACCCTGGAAAACTCCGCAAATGAATATGCTTGGCTTAGAGCTCTCAACTGGAGAAAAATTGTCAGTTTGGCAAAATCCATATTTATTAAGCTCAATTCCCAGTATATTCGCCAGCTTCTCAACCTCTTTGGGTGGTTCAAGCCCGACTGAGAGAATGACCAGGTCGAACTCCTCCTTTATTAGCTTGCCATCCTCAGCTTCATACTTTATTCTCAGATTCTTTGTCTCTGCTATCTCCTCTATTACTGATGGCCTGCACCTGATAAACCTCACCCCGTATTCGGTCATTGCCCTGTCATAATAGGCCTCAAACCCTTTGCCGAAAGTCCGTATATCCATGAAGAAGATAGTAGCCTCAACCGACTTATTATGCTCCTTAGCCACTACTGCTTCTTTGATAGCGTAGGTACAGCAGACTGAGGAGCAATAGCCATGCTCCGGAGCTATTCCACGTGAGCCGACGCATTGGATCCAGGCAATCTTTTGTGCCTTTTGCCTGTCAGAAGGTCTTAGTAACTCACCCTCATATGGTCCAGAGGCACTTAGAATTCGCTCAAACTCAATACTGGTGATGACATTGGGGAAATTACCATACCCGTATTGCAAGACAGGGCGAGGATCAAATTCATTGAAGCCGGGGCATGCGACAATAGACCCTACTTTCAGCTCAATGACCTGATCGGTCTGCGTGAAATCAATAGCGTCCGCTTCGCAGAATTCTTCGCAGATTTTGCATTTCCCGGTAGCAAAATGAACACATTTGTCACGATCCACTGTGGCAACATTAGGAATTGCCTGAGCGAATGGAATATAGATAGGAGCTCTTGAGTCCAAACCCATCTCAAATTCAGAAAGGATCGGGATTGGCTTCTTCGGTGTAATATCTTCGAGCTTGATTGCCCCCGTAGGACAAACGAAAGCACAAGCCCCACATGCTATGCAAGCATCAAAGTCTACGTCCAGGGTTCCCTGAAAAGGAGTTTGTACTTTACGCTCAACCCCCCGGCCAACAAAATTGATCGCGCTTACTCCAATCCTTTCTTCGCAAACTCGGGTACACAAACCGCAGAGAATGCAGAGGTTTTCTGGGTCTTTTATTTTGAACCTCGTTTTTTCAACACCATATTCTTTAGCTAAATCCTGGATTACCTTAGCCTTGGGGGCACGAGCAAGCATAAGCTCAATGAGCATCTTGCGGTCTCTTATCACAGTGTCACTCTTGGTCTTAACTACCAGTCCCTCTTCCACAGGGTAAACGCAGGAAGTTACTATCCTCGACCTCCGCCCTCGAAAAATCTCCACGATGCAAAGCCGACAACCTCCATAGGGAGTCAGAGCCCGATGATAGCAAAGTGTAGGTATATCAATACCAACGCTTCTAGCTGCCTCTAGTATTGTCGTCCCTGCCTTAGCCCTGACTTCCTTGCCGTCAATCTCCAAAGTTACTTCATCCATCTTGGTCTCCCTATTCCTTGCCCCTTACCAGGACCCTTTCATCCTCCGGCAGGGATGGTGGCACAGGCTCACCCGAAATCCTTTTAACCGCATTGAAGCGAGGTGGACAGAGGTCAAAGCAGTTGCCACACTTAGTACACTTAGACTGGTCAATGACATGAATCTGGTTCTTACCACCGCTTATAGCCTCCGCGGGGCAGCTTCTCAGACAAATCATACAGGCTTGGCATTTGGCTGGGTCAATATAATACGACACCAATTCTTTGCAGCCATAAGCAGGACATCTTTTCTCTTTGATATGTGCTTCATACTCATCCCTGAAGTATTGGATAGTGGTCAAAACTGGATTGGGTGCGGTTGCTCCCAAAGCACAGAGAGACGTATCCTTGATTACTTCAGACAACTCCTCCAGAAGCTCAATATCTCCATCCCTACCCCTTCCTCCACAGATATCAGTCAAAATTTCCAGCATCTGTTTGATGCCCTCTCGGCACGGGGTGCACTTCCCGCAAGATTCATCAGCGAGGAAATCAAGAAAATACCTGGCCGTGTCAACCATGCACGTGTCCTCATCCATGACAATCATGCCCCCCGACCCCATCATGGAGCCCAACCTGGCAAGCTCATCAAAATCTACGCGAGAATCAAGAAATTGCTCGGGAATACAACCTCCAGATGGCCCGCCGGTTTGAACCGCCTTGAACTTCTTGCCTCCTGGAATACCTCCTCCAATCTTATAGACGATATCCCGCAGAGTAATCCCCATGGGAACCTCTACGAGTCCAGTGTTGTTCACCTTGCCCACCAGAGAGAAAATCTTGGTCCCTTTGCTTCCCTCGGTGCCGATTGAGGCATACCAAGTAGCTCCATTATTGATTATGAGGGGTACGTTGGCCCACGTCTCCACATTGTTCAAACAACTGGGCCTGTCCCAAATGCCTTTTTCTGAGGTATGGATGTATTTCGGTCTAGGCTCCCCCACGTTGCCTTCTATCGCTGTCATTAACGCGCTTGATTCTCCGGAGACGAAAGCTCCCCCTCCTCGATGCACCTTGACCTTAAAATCGAATCCGGAGCCAAGGATATTTTCCCCCAGAAAACCATACTCCTCAGCCTGCTTGATAGCGATGGTCACATTCTCTGTTGCTAAGGGGTATTCCTGCCGAACGTAAATATAGCCCTCGTGGCTTCCAATGGCATAAGCTCCGATGGTCAACCCCTCGAGGACTGAATGAGGGTTCCCCTCGAGAAGAGCCCTATCCATAAAAGCTCCAGGGTCTCCCTCATCTGCATTGACGATTACATATTTGATCTCCCCTTGAGCATTGCGACATTCTTCCCACTTTCTCCATGCAGGAAACCCACCGCCTCCTCTCCCTCTCAGGTTGGATTTTTTAACTTCTTCCAATACTTGCTCGGGGGTCATCTGGGAAAGGACTTTCGCTAAAGCAGAATAGCCGCCGAGTGCCAGATAGTCATCGATGCTTTTAGGGTCAAGCTTAATATTATTGCCGATGAGGAGCCGCATCTGATTCTTATAGAATGGTATCTCAGATTCGCGGACTACCTTCTCGCTCGTGGTGGGATCAACATAAAGCAACCTATTGATAACCTTCTTGGCAAGTATGGTCTGAGAAATGATCTCTCCTGCATCCCCCGGCTGCACTTGAAGATAGCATATCTTCTCAGGATAAATCACAACCACAGTACCCCTCTCACAGAAGCCGGGGCAGCCTGTTTCCTTGATATCTACTTTATCCTCAAGACCATACTTTTTAATCTCCTTTTTAAGGGCAGCGACAACTTTCTCTGCGCCAAGAGCAAGGCAACCGGTTCCAGTACATACAGCAATGCAAGACTTATTTGGGTCTCTTTTCGATAAAATGCCCTTCCTGAGTTTTTTTAATTCAGCAGGCGAATTTATCTTTGGCATAACTTTCCCTTAATCATAGCTTTTTAGTATCTCTTCCGCCTTGGCTGGCATTATCTTGCCATGGTATTCACCATCAACTACCATCACTGGTCCCAAAGCGCAGCAGCCGAGGCAATTGACCCTTTCCAGGGTGAACTTCATGTCCCGGGTCGTCTCCCCAGGGTTTATGCCAAGAACGTCTCTTATCCTATCCATGAGCCTGGGGCCACCCCGTACATGGCAGGCAGTACCCAAGCAGACGTTTACTAAATGCCTGCCCCTCGGTTTTAGGCTCATACTCTTATAGAAGCTGGCTACCCGATATATCTGACTCAGCGGAACCTGGAGTCTCTCGCTTATCCGCCGTACAGCTTCCTTCGGAACCCAGTTCAATTCCCTCTGCACGTCCAGTAGTAACTGGATCAAAACCCCTTCCTCGCCTGCATATTTATCTATGATTTGGTCAATCTTTTCCTGGTTCATTTCCTCTTTCTTTTACTTGGGGTATATACCTCACCGGGCAATTCTTGCTACAGTCTCCGCAACCAGTACAAAGTGTCTCATCTACAAATCTTGCCCGCTTCTTTATTAATACACTGAAGTTCCCTGGCTCCCCCTTGACATCTAAAACGTCGGCACAGGTTATGATCTCGATATTGCGATGCCTTCCACACTCCACCAATTTTGGGGAAAGGATACACATAGAACAATCATTGGTAGGGAAAGTCTTATCCAGTTGAGCCATCACCCCACCAATAGCCGGGGATTGTTCCACTAAATAGACATAGTACCCAGACTCTGCTAGGTCCAGTGCTGCCTGTATGCCACCTACGCCCCCGCCAATAACGAGTACCGCCCCTGTTTTCTGGCTGGCATCTTGCTGAATATTTGATACCATGATTACCTCTCCTTTACTAAGCAGGAGGAGAGACACGCTCTCCTCCTGTTGGGCCCCCTAGCTATGAGTGTACCGAAGACATTGGTCGACTTTTAGGCAGATTCTACCACAAAAGTCTTTTTGGCAAAAATGCTGCCTGATGAACTCCCAGCCAGCGGTCGGATTCGAACCGACGACCGGCGGTTTACGAAACCGCTGCTCTACCCCTGAGCTACGCTGGCATAGAAGCTAAATTTTAGTTCTTACTCAGGCTTATGTCTACCTTTTGGCTTTTCAGAGATAGACTTTGGAAATTCCCGAATTCCGGTGACACCATACTTTAATATTCCCGCCAATTCCAATCCAATCCTCCTTTGAACACATTTGCGTTCATTTCATTACTGATAAAGAGGTTGGCTTCAGGGAAGCGTTTAACCATAGCGTAATAAAAACCGGCAACATCGTTTGTTCTGGCCAGTTCCTCATCAGTAGCGACAAGATAATCCCTGGTGAAATCGCAGGAACTGGAGTCGAAAGGCATTCCAGGTTTCTGATGGCCGGGAATAATCACCTCGGCGTCCATTTTCTCTAAGCGCTCAACATCCTGTATCCACTGCTGGCGTTCTTCCGCGGTAAGCTCGCAGGTAAAGGGGTGTGCCTGGTTGAAAAGAACATCGCTGCCGAACAGAGTCCGTATTGAAGGGATCCAGACCACTGTGTTGTATTTCATGTCCCCCATCACTTTCGGGATAATCTCGATACGTTGCCCTTCCAGTTCGAAGTAGTTCTCGGTAAGAGGCTCAATATTGGCTGTTTTTCTGGGTACGTTTATAGCTCCTATCACTTTTTCCCAGTGCTCGATTTTGCCGAAAAACTGTTTGTTGATGATACGGGCTTCTGAGGGGAGCGCTATAACCCGAGCTTCAGGAAAGGCCTCTGCGATGGTGCCGAGTCCAAAGTAATGGTCGGGATGCGCATGAGTAATATAAATCGTTTTAAGATGTTTGCCTGTTTCCAGTATTTCTGCGATTACTCGATGGGCATTTGATAACGTCCACTGTGCATCAATAAGAACGGCATCGGTCTTGCCTGTCACGATTACAGAGGCAACTTCAAAACCACTTTCGTCGCTGAAAAAGACTTTCGTCGCCAATGAGTTCCGCCCGTGTGTATTTAATCTAATCTCCATGAACTATCTCCCTCCCAATAAGATTTTATTTAATTTAACAGGCAGTGTTCTAGATTGCAATAAGACCTCAAGACCTTGTAACTACGTCGCAAATTGCACTTTAGTCAGAAAAGTGTAATCCCCTTTCGTGGATTAGGGCTTCAGAGACAACCTTTGGTTTGGTACTACGTAGTAATATAAGGCTGACAAAGTGTAGTGGCGGGGGTAAAGAAGGGAAAGCTCAATTCAGCGTCCTTTGGTCTAGGCAGCTCTCTTTCTACGAACGAAGAAAATCACCAGTCCTACTATTACCACCGCCGCTATAATCCCGCCAATTAGCAGCCAGTTGATTGGTGGTTTCTCCTCAAAATTAGCCGTTATGGAATAGTTGTCGCTCATAGTGATGATGGTCAAAGCGGCATCAACATTAACGATGGTGTCCACATCACCAGTCCAGTTGACAAAGCGGTAGCCCGCCTCGGGCTCGGCAACCACACGGACCATCACCCCGGCATTATAGGTGAACACCCCCTCGCTAGGAGTGGCTACGGAACCGCCGGCGGCGCTGGAGATGGTAAGGGAATACTCGATAACTCCCAGATTCCATTTGGCAAGCTCGATCTCAGGGCCTGCTGCGACCACCGTGCTGTCGGCCTTAAGCCCCACCGTGTGAAAGCTGCCTGCGGCGACCTGGATGATGTCCGTCCAGTTGCCGACATCGCACTGCCCGGAGCCGTTGTCTCCCACGGCGACCACGGTACCATCGGACTTAAGCCCCACCGTGTGATAAGTGCCCGCGGCGACCTGGATGATGTCTGTCCAGCTGCCGGCATCGAGTTGCCCGTGGCCGTTGTATCCCACGGCGACCACGGTGCCGTCGAACTTAAGCCCTACTGTATGACCCCAGCCTGCGGCGATCCTGATAATATTCGTCCAGCCACTGACATCACACTGCCCGTCGTCGTTCGATCCCGCGGCGACCACGGTGCCGTTGGCCTTAAGCCCCACCGTGTGAGCGTAGCCTGCGGCGACCTCTGTGGTGCTCGTCCAGCCGCTGACCTCGCACTGCCCGGAGCCGTTATTTCCCACGGCGACCGCGGTGCCATCTGCCTTAACACCCACCGTGTGAGAGTGGTCTGCGGCGACCCGGATGATGTCCGTCCAGTTGCCGACATCGCACTGCCCATAGTCGTTATCTCCCACGGCGACCGCGGTGCCGTCGGCCTTAATCCCCACTGTGTGATAGTTGCCTGCGGCGACTTGGGTGATGTCGGTCCAGTTGCCGACATTGTATTGCCCGGAGTAGTTCCATCCCACGGCGACCACGGTGCCGTCTAACTTAAGCCCTACTGTATGACCCCAGCCTGCGGCGATCCTGATAATATTCGTCCAGCCGCCGACATCGCACTGCCTGTAGTAGTTGGCTCCCACGGCGACCACGGTGCCGTCGGACTTAAACCCCACCGTGTGAGCGTAGCCTGCGGCGACCTGGATAATGTCCGTCCAGCCGCCGACATTGCACTGCCCGTAGTAGTTGTCTCCCACGGCGACCATGGTGCCATCGTCCTTAAGCCCTACCGTGTGACCGTTGCCTGCGGCGACCCGGATGATGTCCGTCCAGCCGCCGACATTGCACTCCCCGTGGTCGTTGTATCCCACGGCGACCACGGTGCCGTCGGCCTTAAGCCCCACGGTGTGACTCCCGCCTGCGGCGACTTGGACGATGCCTTTCCAGCCGCCGACATTGCACTCCCCGTGGTCGTTGCCTCCCACGGCGACCACGGTGCCGTCGGCCTTATGCCCCACCGTGTGACTCACGCCTGCGGCGACCTGGATGATATCCGTCCAGCCACCGACATCGCACTGCCCGGAGTAATTGTCTCCCACGGCGACCACGGTGCCGTCGGACTTATGCCCCACTGTGTGACCCCAGCCTGTGGTGACCTGGGTGATGTCCGTCCAGTTGCCGACCTCGCACTGCCCGTACTCGTTCCATCCCACAGCGACCACGGTGCCATCGTCCTTAAGCCCCACCGTGTGCCAATAGGCTGCAGCGACCTGGACGATGGCCGTCCAGTTGCCGACATTGCACTGCCCGTAGTCGTTCCCTCCCACGGCGACCACGGTGCCGTCGGACTTAAGCCCCACCGTGTGAAAGAGGCCTGCGGCGACCATGGGCGTTATGTTCCCTTGAGGCGTGTTCAGGGCCATTGTGGAAACAGCGACGGAGCTATCTACCGCCGAATGAATAATAGAATGGTCATCTGGCAGAGGCACGGTTACTGAAGCTCCCGCCGCCGACGCAGGAAGAATCAGGCTGAAGACCAGAGCGATAGAGAGCAGAGTTGGTAAGAGGATTTTTCTATTTTTCATTGCCACCTCCGATTATCCTTCATCCGAAAACTGAAACACCTTTCGTGCGTATGAAAGGTTCACCTTTTGTAAGAGTTTAGTTTTCCCAGAATCCTTAGTTTATGGTATGTTATCCACCCCACACGGGTGATAGCTACCCGTTCCGAACGCTGACTGGTCGGTCTAGCTGCTAATCGTCCGGTTCCTCAAGTTCTTCTTCAGCGAAGCGCGCCGTCAAGCCTTTGGACTCTATTCTCACCATATACCAGAAGCGAAAGGTATCCTTAACAGGTTCTTTATCTACGAACCCGGTGTGGCCGCTGTACGGTGAAGGATAATTGACACTGATTTTCACCTTGCTGCCTTTCTTGAACTTCGGCACTCTGTTACCATACCCCCGGGGAAGATCATACTCCCTTCGTTTAATCGGGTCAGCCAGGATAGCATAAGCCTCGTTTATCTCTTGCATTTTTTTATGGGCTTCCCCGCTTTTCCGATTCCTGTCTGGGTGGCATTTAAAAGCTAGCTTGTGATACGCCTCTCTTATTTTCTCTGCGCTGGCATCTGGCGCAATGCCCAAGACTTCGTAGTAGTCTCGTTCACTTTGCATTCTGCATATCCTGATTTCCTACGGTTCGTTTCATATTTTAGCACTTCATAGTCTTGAAGGAAATAGGTGGTAAAATGATTCATGGATATCATTTTATATTAGGCAGCGGACTGCCAGCTCAGGAAGGGATAGGTCTCGTCGTCGACGATATTCCAGGTGGGGATGGGGTTGATCTCGCCAGGAGCGACGGCGGTTATATCCCACGGGTCGTCGAGCCCTTCCGTCTCCGTGTCTATGAAGGTGGCGATGTCCATCATTTCCGCCGTGGTCTTGTCCGTGCCGCCGTCGCTTTCTTCCATCCCGGAAGTTACCCTATCCCAGAAGGAGTTGCTCACAGTGGCCGTGTTCCATCCCACCAGACCACCAACCTGCGAGGAGCCAGTCACGGTGCCGGTGGAATAGGAGTGGGTCACGGTGCCATAATAATTCACTCCCACCAGACCGCCAACCTGCTTAGAGCCAGTCACGCTGCCGGTGGAATAGGAGTTGCTCAGAATGCCCCTATAATACCAATTATCCCCCACCAGACCGCCGACACGCGAATCGCCAGTCACGGTGCCGGTGGAATAGGAGTTGCTCAGAGTAGCCTGATTCCATCCCACCAGACCGCCGACACGCGAATCGCCAGTCACACTGCCGCTGGAATACGAATTGTTCACAATGCCCTCATTATGTCCTACCAGACTACCAACCTGAGCAGAGCCAGTCACGTCGGCGTTGACGACCCCGACATTCTCGACGACCCCGACATTCTCAATGTGACGTATCCAAGAAATATGAGTGAAAAGCCCCACATAATTTTCGTCAGGGCGGTGGATAAACAGGTCCCTTATCTCATATCCCTGACCGTTGAAACTCCCGGTAAACTGGTCATCAGAGGTTCCAATTGGCTCCCACCCCCTTCCCCCATTGGCTGTCTCACTCGCCAGTTCCACATAACCGGCAGTAGTAGAATCGAGGTCGTTCATCAGAATGTAACTGCCGCCCAGGTTATTTCTGATGGCATGCAAATCATACCAATCCCGTATTTCAATAGGAGGAGGAGCACAGCCTACCATTCCGGCAATTAAGGCTACCATAATCGAAAAGATGCCAACTCTTTTCATGTAACGGTATCTCCTCGAACTAAGTATTGTCTTCGTATTTCACCTACTTTGACATGCGGTTCAGTTTCCCCAAAATCTTAGTTCATAGTATGTTAGCCACCCCGTACTGTCAAGCGTTCCTTTCGAGATTTTTTCAGAATCTTACCTCCGTTCTGTAAATAGAGCGCATGCTCTCGTGGTATAATGATTTCCGAATTGGTCTCAGAGAGGGCGATGGAAAAGTCAATAATCATCATCGGGGCGGGCATTACTGGCCTGTCTGCCGGGTGCTACGGACAGATGAATGGCTATCGCACCTCTATCTTTGAGATGCATGACAAGGCCGGTGGGGTATGCACCGGCTGGAAACGCAAGGGCTATACCATTGACGGCTGTATGCATTGGCTGGTGGGCACCAGTCTAGCAAATAGCTTCTACCATATTTGGGAAGAGCTGGGGGTGGCACCGGGGTGGAGTATCATTGACCACGAGCAGCACATGCTCGTTGAAGGAGAGGGAGGCAAGGTCTTTACTGTCTATGCTGACATTGACCGTCTGGAGCAGCATATGAAAGAGCTTGCCCCCGAGGATGAGTATGTTATCGAAGAACTTACCAAAGGGGTGCGTGACTGCACTCATTTGAGTATGCCTGTAGAAAAAGCCCCTGAGTTATATAGTCCCATCGACGGACTCAAGATGATGTTTACCATGTTTCCCCTCTTAAGATTTATGAGAAAATGGGGTAAGGTCACGTCTCTTGATTTTGGCCGGCGTTTCCAGAATCCCTTCCTGCGTGCGGCTTTCTCTACCACCTTCGGGGGTGACTTCAGAAATGATTTTCCCCTCTTATTCATGATGATGACGCTTGCCTGGCTGCACCAGAAGGCGGCCGGTTACCTGGTCGGCGGTGGTCTAGCGCTGTCCGATGCCATTGAGCGTCGTTACCTTAGTTTGGGCGGCGAACTTTACTGCAAATCAAGGGTTGACAAAATCTTGGTGAAGAATGATAAGGCAGTTGGCGTGCGGTTGGCTGACGGGACAGAGCACCGTGGCGATATCATCATCTCCGCCGCCGATGGACACACCACCATTTTTGATATGTTCGATGGAAGATACATCGATGAAAAAATCCGGGGTTATTATGATAATCCTAAGCTATTTCCGCCGCTGGTATATATTGGCCTGGGAGTAGCTCGCTCGTTTGATAATGTGCCGTCTTCAGTAGTCGGGATGAGCTTCCCTATTGACAAGCCGGTTACTATTGCTGAGCAGGAGCGTAAGCGACTGGGCGTGCAGATTTATAACTTTGACCCTACCTTGGCTCCAAAAGGCAAGACAGTGCTAAAAGTCCAGTTCAATACTGACTATGATTACTGGAAGAAGCTGAGGCAGGATTCCGAGCGCTATAATGCGGAGAAGAAGCAGATCGCCGAGCAGGTAATTACCGCGCTTGACCAGCGTTTCCCCGGGCTAGCCGCTAAGGTGGAGGTGCATGATGTCGCTACGCCTGTGACCTGGGAGAGATACACGGGCAACTGGCGGGGTAGCTATGAGGGGTGGCTACCCACCATCCAGTCTCTGAGGGTGCGCATGAGTAAGACCCTCCCCGGGCTGGATAACTTCTATATGGCCGGACAGTGGGTTGAGCCGGGGGGTGGCCTGCCCACGGCCGCGATGTCCGGTCGCAATGTAACACAGATAATCTGTAAAAAGGATAAGAGACCATTCGTGACAATGATGCCGTGATGTTGACCCCTGCTCATCTCGGGCCGTGGGAGTGCCAGGGAAACCACTACGAAAAAGCCGGAATCACTTCTATATTACTCGTCAATGTGGTGGAAAGTGCACATTATCGAGATATCTATATGCTTCTTCTTCTATACCTGCAATTCTATCTAGTAATTCTGAGCAGGCACTTCCTTCATAATCCAGCGCTTTTTTACACAGTTTTATTATCAACTCTCCCGATTTCGTAAACAGATTGGATGCCTTGCTCCATTCTGTATTGTGATATTTTTGACCCAGTGCCTTCAATACTCGTGCTTGCTCAAATCGTAGGCCATCGTTATGGGATAGGTCTTCTGTGATAAGTGGCGGCGTTAATCCAGCATAGGCTACCATATGGTTATAACAATCTTTATCTTCCCAAGTTGTGATCTCCTTTGCCAGCTTGCGCATAGCAGGGATACCAAGCATACTTGCAGGTGGTTTGAGCATTCGCCCAGCTTTATAGGCAAGACCTTTTCTTGCCACTTCTAACTCTGATGGCATCTTCTGAGGCAACCTAAAGATTCTATAGGTGTTCTTCCTACTCATACCGGGGGCGTTTACATTAAGGGAGGCCTCGAACTCCGCGAAAGGAATTTGCTGCAGGCCATCGAAGCTACAGTCATGTACATAGACTACCTGTTTTTCTTCATCATAGCCAGTCACCAGGAGATAATGAATAGGGATATGTTCCTTTTTATAGAGTTCAGGGTAGTAGTGCAGGTAGTACATATCCAAGGCACCAACCATAACCGGTTCATCGTTATCAAGGTATATCTTTATTTTCGGGAATTCATTCTTGAAGGATTTGCCCTCACTTATTATTTGGGTGAAGCCAATGATCTCGCTAAGGTCCTGTAGAAGGTACTTGGGATTGTTGCCCCAGTAGACCATGCACGGAGGTTTAGCCATCTTGAACTTGAGGTAAGTAAATGAAGCCATTCCACCAATGATAGGCAATAGAAAATAGTCATATTTGGCACCCTTCCACGTTAACACATCAAACAGGCCGTTGACGTAGCATGTGGATTCATGAACTTCATGAGGTACTCTAATCAGTTTTGACATTGATACTAACCCTGATTACGATGGTACAGAAAATAGCCTGCTGCGTAATAAAGTGAATTATTGAGCAAGGACTATCATTTCAATCTTTTCTGGATACTTTCGCTCTCAAGTTCTCTGATGGCATCAGAAGCAACCCAGCGAGCAGCCTTCGAGTCGAGTCGCTGGATTTCCCTTGCAGTATTTATTGCGGCTTCGTTCAAATTGAGGTTCCTTTTCCCGATGTTTCTAAGAGCCCAGTTCACTGCTTTCTTGACGAAGTTACGCTCGTCCGTAGCTCCTCGTATTATTGCAGGAAGCAATTCGATGAATTTCTCATCGCTTGCCTTCTTATCATGCCATGCCAGACAAGCTATCAGCGAAAAGGCAGTCCTTTTGACGAACTCTTCTTCCCGCTCAGACCAATCGACAATTTTCTTCCAGGCTAATTGGTTCTTTTCAAAAAGATTCATGCACACCTGGTCGCAAACATCCCACGAATTAATGCCTTTCACCCAATCCTCCATCTGCTCTTCAGTTAGCTTATCAGGGTCACCAACCATCGCAGCCACGATCCTTGCTTCAGCTATTCCAGTTCTCCATAAGTCCAGTGCCAGCTTGTGATCTCTCCCTATCTCTTCAGCCAGTTTTCTCATATCAGGAACTGAGACGCCTAATCTTTGCTCCACTGTCATCCCGTATTTGGCCATTCCTTTTAACTGCTCTGGCTGAGCCTTGCTCTGGAGTTTGTCCAGCACGTCCTTCACAGAAGCCATTGTTTACTCCTATTCCATGCATCTGTAGTTTGTGGAGGTTGAAAGCCTCATCAGTAGGCGACAGTGAATCGTTCGCGAATGTGTTGCGGATGCTCAAGTTCATCAAGCATAGCCACGGCATAGTCCTGCGTGGAGATTTTGCTTTCGCCTTCTTTGTTCTTAAGAAGTTGGTCTTTCCCAACCCGGTAATGCCCCGTCCGCTCTCCGGGGGCGATCGAGGCTGGCGGGCTCAAGAATGTCCACTCCAGTTCATTTTCTTTTCTTAGCATGTAAAGTGTTTCCCTGGTTGCCAGCACTCCTTTTTTCACCAGCTCTGGGAAACTCGCCGTATCAATAAGCTGTACACCAGGGGCGACTTCAAGAGTTCCAGCCCCACCGACAACCAGCAATCTTTTGATTCCCGACTTCTTGACCCCGCTGATAATCGCCTTATAACCCTTGATTTGCTCATTGTAGATATCGGGATTGCTCCAGCCGGGATTGTAGGCACTTATGACCGCGTCATGACCTTTCACGAGTTCGTCAACCTTATCTTTAAGGATGTCCGCTTTCACAGTGGTCAGACGCTGGTCCCGCGCACTTATCTTCTCAGGATGGCGCACAATCGCAGTTACTTGATGACCCCGCGCCAGTGCTTCATCGCGAATGAATGCTCCAATCTGTCCGCTTGCTCCGATGATTGCTATTCTCATAAATGTAACCCTCCCTTTACGCTATTCTTGCAGAGAAACTATTTACTCGGATGAACACAGCATCGCATGAAAGTCAGAAAAATGCAATCTCCTTTCGAAGATTAGGGCTTCCGAGACGACCTTTAGCTTAGTATCACGTAGTAATTAAGGCTGGCAAAGGTATTCCTCAAAATCGAATAGGGTCGAGGTTAATTCCTCGACCCTATTTTTTGCCTCTAGAGTATCAATCCAAGCTTTCGTGCAATACAGGCGGCATTTGCTTATGCACCGGGATTCATAACGCGCCCGACAAAGAGAATGGCACCCGTATCAATGTCGCGAATCAAAAAGATGAAGGGGCGGTCTATGGTGACTTCAACAGTAGGTTCAGGCGGCGCTGACTCTGGCATAATCACTGCGGTGGCGGCAACAGCCTCGGTGCCAGCTTCATCCACGGCAACGAATGCCTTGTGCACAACGTCTGATATGAACAGCTCACGATTACCAGTCATTCCGGAGAAATCCGCTTCACCAGAAAAGGCAATCGGCATGCCCATCCCGGCGAGGGTATCCTTCAAGCTGAATTCTGAGTCAAATTCAAACCGGGGCATCGTCAGGGTGACCCCAATAGGTTGCAGACCGCTTATGATGTCACAGACTTGCTGAGACTGAAGGCCTTCTTCAAAAGCCTCGAAGTTGCCAGCTTCAGGCAGGAAAATAACCATGGAGAGTTCACAGCCGTCATAGAGCAACTCAACTGCCTGGTATCCGTCCCCCTCGGTGTAGCCGAAGACCTCCGTCTGTTTCATCATCGGCACGCTGACCTGCCCGCCGTCAAGAAGGTAGAACGGGCCGTCTGCTGTCATGTCCTCATCGAAAGGGTTCTCCCAGGCAGCATTGAAGTAGATAGCATTGGTGAGCACAAGGCGGGTCAGTGCATCAATCGCGTCTTGCGGGATAAGGTCTTTAATGCGGCCTTCCGTCTGGTCACTGACCCACTGGTTGATAGCAAGGCGGGACGCTTCCGTCTCCGTTATAAAGTCCAGTATTCTCAGCCCGGCCCCGTAGTTCTCGGCCAAGACGTCGAGGAAGTCGGACAGGAACTCATAATCCTTTTGCCCCCAGATGGCGTTAACAATGTTCAGTCTGAATCCCTCCCCATCCTTACCTGCAGCACCTTCACCCCTGCTGGCAAGTTCTGCATCGAGCCAGTTAAATGCCGGGTGCAGCCTATCCTGTTCAAGCATGAATTGAAGGGTATCGGCCATCTGCTCTGCGGTCTGATTGCGGGCTCCAGCATATGTCATGGCCAGGGCCAGTGAGATGCTGTGAGGAGAATAGAAGAGATTACCCTCTTCCTCTATGAGCGCCTGATAAAGCTCAAAGGCGAAGGCGCTGTTTCCTTCAAGCAGCAATGCTTGCTCACTCGTACTGACATCCGGTGAAGTTATCCGCTCTTTATCTGATTTGAGCACCTCGCCTGCTGCCGACTGAGTACAGGCTATCAGCGGCAGTAGCAACACTATGACTAATACGGCTATCAATTTCTTATTCATCTCATTCACCTCCTATAAATATTCAGATTCGGAACCATTTCACCTCCAGATTGAACAATCCAAGCCATCGTGCAATACAGGCGGCATTTACTTACGCACCGGGATTCATAACGCGCCCGACAAAGAGAATGGCACCCGTATCAATGTCGCGAATCAGGAAGATGAAGGGGCTGTCAATGGTGACTTCTACAGGAAATCCAGGTGCCACTACCAGCTTCACAATCACTGCGGTGGCGGCCGCCGCCTCTGTGCCTGCCTCATCTACCGAGACAAAAGCCTTGTGTATCACTTCACTTATGAACAGGTCCGGTGAACCCGTCATACCGGAAAAATCGGCAGCTCCAGAGAAGGCAATTGGCATGCCCATCCCGGCGAGGGTATCCTTAAGGCTGAATTCCGAGTCAAATTCGAACTGAGGCATCGTCAGGGTGACCCCAGTAGGTTGTAGATCGCTTATGATGTCACATACCTGCTGAGCCTGAAGTCCTTCTTCAAAGGCCTGGAAGTTGCCAGCTTCAGGCAGGAGGATAACCATGGAGAGTTCATTGCCATCGTATGGCAGCTCAACGGCCTGGTATCCTTCCCCCTCTGTGTAGCCAAACCACTCCGTCTGCTTCATCATCGGCACGCTGACCTGCCCGCCATCGAGGAGGTAGAACGGGCCGTCTGCTGTGATGTCTTCATCGAAAGGGTTCTCCCAGGCAGCATTGAAGTAGATGGCATTGGTGAGCACAAGGCGGGTGAGAGCATCAATCGCGCCTTGCGGGATAAGGTCTTCAATGCGACCTTCCGTCTGGTTGCTGACCCAATCGTTGATGGCGACCCGTGACTGCTCCGTCTCGTTTATGAAGTCCAGTATTCTCATCCCGGCGCCGTAGTTCTCAGCCAGGACGTCGAGGAAGTCGGACAGGAACTCGTAGTCCTTTTGCCCCCAGATGGCGTTAACAATGTTCAGCCTGAATCCCTCCTCGTCCTTACCTTCAGCGCCTTCACCCCTGCTGGCGAGTTCGCCATCGAGCCAGTTAAATGCCGGGTGCAGTTTCTCCTGTTCAAGAATGAAGTTAAGGGTATCGGCCATCTGCTCTGCGGTTTCGCCGCGGGCTCCGGCGTATGTCATGGCCAGCGCCATTGAGATGCTATAGGGAGAGTAGAAAAGATTCCCTTCCTCCCCTTTAAGCGCCTGATAAAGCTCAAAGGCGAAGGCACTATTTCCTTCAACCAGCAGTGCTTCATCGCTGAGATTGACATCCGGTGAAGTTATCCGCTCTTTATCTGATTTGAGCACCTCGCCTCCTGCCAGCTGAGCCATCTGAATAGAGGCTACCGCCAGCAGCAATACTATGACTAATACGGTTATCAACCTACTATTCATTTCATTCACCTCCTACAAGTGTTTAAATTGTTTAATTTTGCTCTTCCGTTCAAATTTAGTCACCTGGAAGCTCTTCAGCTACGGATTGAGCACCGGAGCCGGTTCCTCGCTCCGAGACTCCTCGGGGAGGTAGTCATAAGGCGTCCAGGTTGAGTATGGAAGCTCCACCTCATTGATGTAATCCAGATTTTCCAGGTTGTTCATCTTTATCTTGGCCTGCGAGATAGTGTAGAGAACATCGCCTATGCAAAGTGATCTCTCTACTGAGAAAGGAGAGTAATAGTAGTAATAACCTTCTTCTAGGTCATCGAGATTCTCAATATGGGTGATTCTACCTTCCAGCCTGAGACCTGCATCCGGGGATATATGGAATATGTAAGCTCCCTGCCAGACAGTCTCGCCGTGAGTCCAACTGGGGACTCCTTCAGGATACTCCGACTCATCTATTTCGGCGACCGAAACAGGCATCACCAGCAGGTTCCGTGACCTATCAAATAGAAATGCCTTGTGGTCCCGCAAAACCGGCGAATCGGTGCCCCGGTCCCCTATTTCATACTTGGATATCTCGACCGGGTTGCTGACATCGCTGACGTCGAAGAGCGATATCTTGACTCCTAGATACCATGCAAATTCCCCCGCGTCTGTTGTTTCCTTACCTATCCCTATGATATGGTTTTCGTCGTAGGGGTGCAGGTAGTCTGAGTAGCCAGTTACCTTTAAGTACCCGAGCTCCTCAGGGTTATAGGGGTCACTGAGGTCTATCACGAATAGCGGGTCAACCTGCTTGAAGGTTACCAGATAGCCTCTCTCACCCATAAACCTGGCTGAATAGATTGTCTCCCCGGGAGCGAGGTTCTCCAGTGAGCCGGTAACGTTGAGGGACATATTCAGAACGTACACGTTATTCCGTGATGTTTCGTCGCGGGTTGTGGTTGCCACCCTGAAGTAGCTCTCATACTCGTCCATGGAGAATTGATTTAGCACCATACCAGGGACCTCGCCACTGGCGACAAACTCGATTTCATCACCTTCTATATGAATCCGGTGGATAGAGCTTTTTTCAAAACCCCACATATCCCTCCCCCACACCGGGAAGGTCAGGTAAATGTTGTTCAGAGAGACATACAGGTTGCTACTGGCTCCAAGCAGGATTGTTTCATATGTTGGCTCCTGGTCATCATTCTGCGTGTTTATGGCCATAATAGTCGTGTACATGTAAAAGTAGTCAGAAACATCGCAATAGTAGATGTCTGTGGCAGGTATTTCCATCTCGTTGCCGCCAAAATGAATCTTGGGAAGGTTCAGTTCACCCTCTTCCTCATACACAGGCTCATTTATCACCACATAAGTATAATCGCCTATCATCCTGGAACTGACGTACTGACCGTCGGCGGAAAGCTCCCTTTGCAGCCGGGGGTTTTCCCTATCTGAGATATCATATACTTTGATAAGTACTCTAGGTGATATATAAGGCATGATTTCAGATTCCCTTACAACGGGCATATCATAATAATCATAATAAGGTGTTTCTTCCTCAAACACGACCAGCCTATTTCCGTTAATGAATATTCCTATCGCTGTTCCCTCGTGCTCGATTTCAGACAGGACCTGAGCTTGTTCAGGGGGATACGCCTCCACGATAATAGTCCTGTTCCCCGAAACGAGGTAGATATACTCTCCGTCGGTCTTAACTATATCTGCCTCATCCACTCCGGCAACCTGGATATTGGTGGTAGAGTAACCTGAGTCAGCAGGCGCCAAACTGCTGCCTTCTCCGCTTTCTGGCGCGGGTACAGACCCAGTTATAGCAAAGTCAAAAAAGTCATTCCTCCAAACGGACGTTTTTTGTTGCGCGTTCGTCCTTACGAAATTTTCCAATTCCCAATAAGAAGAGAATTTGCTGATTTGACTCCCTCCCAGATACGGATGCCCGGGTGTATCCATGAAAAGTCCCACAACTGCTAGTAAAAGCACGGCAGTAGCGACGGGGGCGAATATTTTTGCCCAATCCATGATAGTCCTCTTCTTAAAACGCCCGGAGCTAAGCAAAGCCATTTTTAATGCTCGTTTATGGCTGAGAAGTTCGATTTCCGGAGTTTCCAGGTTTTCTAGTTTCTTGATCAGGTCCTCGTGTTTCATAAACTTTGTCTCCTTCTATTACTATAAATGCACAAGGCCGAAAAAGGTTGCATTATTTGTAGCAGGTAAGTTTTCCCAAAATTTCCCCTCTTAAGATTAAGAGGGGAAAGGGGAGTTATGAATAGATACCTTTATAACGACTCAACTACAAAATCAAAGCGACGCTGTCTTAGGAAGAATGCAACCGATGCTGAGCAAGCAACAACATGATGCCCATGGAAATAACTCCCCTTCATCCCCCCTTATCTTAAGGGGGGATGAAGAGATCCCTAATTTTGAGAGGGAGCTTGCCGGAAAAACTGAACTATTACGATTTTGGAAAAGCTAAACTGTTACCCTTAATCTGTTTCTCTTAATTTCTCCACTGCCCGGTGGAGCAGGGACTTTACTGTTCCCTCTTTTTTCCTCAAGATTTCGGAGATTTCTTTAATCTGTTTTTGCTCAAAAAATCTGAGAGCAATGACCTCCTGATATTTGGCAGGGAGCCGAACGATTTTTTCCTGAATTTCCAGAAAATCCTGATGTTGTTTTAATTTTTCCTGCGCTTCTATTAGTTCGCTTTCGGGGTCATGGGGTGATATGGGTTCAAAACCCTGTTCCTGTAATTCTTCCAGTGATACGGATTTTTTGTATTCGGCTTTTCTAAAGTACTGGTTAATCTCGTTGGTGGCGATTTTGTATAGCCACGGGGAAAAAGAGATATTGCGCCAGCGAAATTGCCAGAGCTTCCTCAATGCCTTTAAAAATGTCTCTGAAGTAATATCCTGGGCAGCTTCAAGATTGGCAGTCCGCCTCAGGACATAGCCAAAGATTTTGGGATAATACTGGTCGTAAAGCTTAGCAAAAGCATCGGGGGCTTTTTGTGCCTGTCTGACGAGCTCCTTTTCTTCGCTTAAATACATATTAGCCAACGGAAAAAACTAGGCGTACCTCATTATTGCAATGCACCAGTAATAATTTAGTTGCACCAAAATCTTAGTTTATACTTTATCACCCCTCCGCACACTGTCAAGCGTTCCTTCGTTCTTTCCAGATTTTCGTCGGATTGGTAAAAAGTCGGTAAATTGGGTGATAGGGGTTGGCCCCGGTCTCATACCAACCCATAATAGCAAGCTGATAAGCGAGAAAACACTTCAGGCGGTTTTTAGGAAAACTTACCTTTTACGCACAATCCAAGCCAATATACAGTTACACCCTCAGGTGTACTCTGGACCTCTGCCTCGCTGCCTCTTTGCCCATACAGCCACCCCCACGGAAACCAGCACCAGCAAGCCTATTATGGCTATTTTCTCGGCCGGAGTAGTGTTGACGGCTACAGCGCTCATGGCTACAGCGGGCAACAGCCCAACCCTCACTATTGGCTTCAGGCTGGGATGCTCGGTTATGAACTCGGCTATCGGTGGGCTGATTCTGTAATAGAAATCCACGAAGGTTCGTCCCATGGGGTTGGTGAGCAGGTATTCATCTCTGAATTCACGGAGAATTTCTATTTCCTCGGCCATGGGCGTGCCGTAGGCTGCGGTGGCAATGAAGCACCTGGAAATAGGCTCAAAGTTGGCCGTTACAGAATAGTCGCCGTGCATGGTAATAGTGGTTTCGGCATCCTCGACATCGGCGATGGTGCTGACATTGCCAGTCCAGTTGACAAAGCGGTAGCCCTCCTCAGGTTCGGCCACCAGGTCGACCACCGTCCCCTCGTTATAGGTAGAAGTTCCCTCGCCAGGGGTGGTTACCGAACCTCCAGCAGTCCTGGATATGGTGAGGGCATACTCGATAACTCTCAGATTCCATGTGGGAAGTTCGGCCTCGGCCCCCACGGCGACCACGGTGCCGTCTTTCTTAAGCCCCACCGTATGACCGCCGCCGGCGGCGACCTGGGTGATGTCCGTCCAGCCGCCGACCTCGCACTGCCCGTAGAGGTTGTCTCCCGCGGCGACCACGGTGCCGTTGCCTTTAAGTCCCACCGTGTGCTGCCAGCCTGAGGCGACCTGGATGATGTCCGTCCAGGCGCCGACATTGCACTGCCCGAAGTCGTTCCGTCCCACGGCGACCAACGTGCCGTCGTCCTTAAGCCCCACCGTGTGATGCCAGCCTGCGGCGACCTGGATGATGTCTGTCCAGCCGCCGACTTCACACTGCCCGTAGCTGTTGTCTCCCACGGCGACTATGGTGCCGTCGGCTTTACGTCCCACCGTGTGACCCCAGCCTGCGGCGACCTGGGTTATGTCCGCCCAGCCGCCGACCGCACACTGGCCGGAATCGTTCCAGCCCACGGCGACCACGGTGCTGTCGGACTTAAGCCCCACCGTATGGTCCCAGCCTGCGGCGACCTGGGTGATGCCCGTCCAGCCGCCGACATCGCACTGCCCGGAGTAGTATCCTCCCACAGCAATCACGGTGCTGTTGTCCTTAAGCCCCACCGTGTGCAGGAAGCCTGCGGCGACCTGGGTGATGTCCGTCCAGCCGCCGACATCCAACTGCCCGTAGAGGTTTTGTCCCACGGCGACCGCGGTGCTGTCGGACTTAAGCCCCACCGTGTGACACCAGCCTGCGGTGACCTGGGTGATATTCGTCCAGCCGCCGACCTCGCACTGCCCCCAGTAGTAATCTCCCACGGTGACCACGGTGCCGTTAGCTTTAAGACCCACCGTGTGCAAGATGCCTGCGGCGACCTGGGTGATGTCGGTCCAGCCGCCGACCTCGCACTGCCTGTTGTTGTTCCTTCCCATGGCGACCACGGTGCCATCCGCCTTAACCCCCACCGTGTGAAAGCCGCCTGCGGCGACCTGGGTGATGTCCGTCCAGCCGGCGACATCACACTGCCCGTGGTAGTTGTCTCCCACGGCGACCACGGTGCCGTCTTTCTTAAGCCCCACCGTATGTCCGTCGCCTGCGGCGACCTGGGTGATGTCCGTCCAGCCGCTGACATCGCACTGCTCGTATTCATTGTATCCCACGGCGACCACAGTGCCGTCGTCCTTAACCCCCACCGTGTGAGCGCCGCCTGCGGCGACCTGGGTGATGTCCGTCCAGCCGGCGACATCACACTGCCCGTGGTAGTTGGCCCCCACGGCGACCACGGTGCCGTCGGACTTAACCCCCAGCGTGTGATGGAGGCCTGCGGTGACCTGGGTGATGCCTGTCCAGCCGCCGACGTTGCATTTCCCAAAGTCGTTGGCCCCCACGGCGACCACGGTGCCGTCGGACCTAAGCCCCACCGTGTGCGCGGGGCCTGCGGCGACCTGGGTGATGTCCGTCCAGCCGCCGACATCGCACTGCCTGAAGAGGTTGTCTCCCGCGGCGACCACGGTGCCGTCGGACCTAAGCCCCACCGTGTGCGCGGGGCCTGCGGCGACCATAGGCGTTACATTCCCCATAGGCGTATTCAGGGCCATTGTCAGAGCAAGGCTGGAGCTATCTACCGCCAGATGCCTAATAGAACAGTCATCTGGCCGATGCACGGTTACTGAAGCTCCCGCCGCCGAAGCAGGAAGAATCAGGCTGAAGACGAGAGCGATAGAGAGTAAAACTTGTAAGAGCATTTTTCTATTTTTCATTGCCACCTCCTATTATCCGTCATCCGAAAACTGAAACACCTTTACTGTGTAGGAAAGTCCCACCTTTTCGCTAATACACCTTTTTTCTCACCAGTTGAGCTATAACTCCGCCGGTAATAAGCACCAGGCCGACAATCGTAACGATTACTACGCTCTGAGCGGGCAACTCTGTAGGTGAAAGTCGTTCTAGCAGTATCCCGAGTAATGCCCAATCAACCACAAGGCAATAATAGATGTCTTTCCGGGTGAAGAGTACTGATAATGCAATAGCAATACCCACGATAATCACTGCTACTGCCCAGAATTGCTCACCAAGACCCCATGCGTTCCAGTTGATATTCACCAGTAGAGCGGTGATATTGGCAATCGTGGCTATGGTAATCCAGCCAAGGTAGACACTGAAAGGAAGATGCACCAAATATTTTTCAGTCTTCGTCGCCTCCGATTTGCCAATATTTAGCCTCAAGTAAATTGCTATCAGGCATCCCAACAGTATCAGCATCAGGACCAGGGATAGGGGGACCATTTCATAATGCCACGCATATATCCAGCCGATGTTGGCGATGCTGGAAATAAAGAATAGCGGCCCTATTCTCTGTACAAAGTAAACCTTCTGGGCATCTCTTCTAACAGAGGGTATTAATTGGTATACGACGAAGATAGCAAGTAATACATAGATTAGCCCCCAGATTGCAAAAGTCAGCCCCGCTGGCGTAAACAAATTTGGATACAGGTCGGATAATTCGCCGGTCGTTTTGTTATTTATGGGGAGGGCAATGGCCAGCCCATTAACGACAACGGTACCGAGAAAGCCCAGCAAGTTTAGAATCGACAGGGATAACACAAGACGACTTTTATTCATAGATTTTCCTCCAGTTATTAGTAATAACACTATGATATATTATATGCCAGTCATATTCCACTGTAAATAACTTTCCAAAACTTGACTTGAGCATTCTCAATTGGGGTCTCCTGTTTACCCTCATAGTCCACCCACACATTTATGGGAAGAAAACAATGCGTTGCTTAATTGTAGCAAACATAAGAGGTTGCAAAAGGTCATGATTTTGTATAGGCTTAGTGGGTTGAGGGATAGCATTTTGTTCGTGGTGGAAAACCTCGGGAGTTTCCTTGCTGGCTCTGGAAAATGTAGGGCTACTTTGGTGAAGTAACTGACAATGAAAAAAGGTAAGGGAGTTAAGAAAGCTGCCGATTCAGCTAGTTCTGATTTAAATCTATCTGATCAAGGCAGCAAGGCCGAGAAATATTATCATGGCCTTATGGCTTCGAGCCGAGTCTCGGCGGCAATCAGCGGTCTGCATGAATTGGATGCTATTCTCAGGATTGGCTTGGATAATGTGCTTAACATCATGAACGGAACCGTTGGAGGAATAATGCTCCTGGATGAGCCGAGTCAGACGCTGTTCTACCGTGTTTATCACGGTCTATCCGCCAAATATGCTGAAGAGATGCGTCTTAAACTTGGCGAGGGAATCGCAGGAAAGGTAGCTCAAAGCGGCAGGGCAGTGCTACTGGAGGACATTTCCTCAGAACCAGATGCCGCTCGGATTGACCTGGTAAGCTTAGAGGGTTTAAGGGCATTCATCAGCGTCCCTCTCCGAGCGAAAGATAATGTTCTAGGGGTGATGAATGTTGCTAGCCATGTGCCACATCGCTTCGCCAAGGAAGACGTGTATCTCTTGCACTCGATTGGGGATCAACTTGGCACAGCCATCGAGCAGGCAAGACTGTACGAGCGGCTGAGAAAAGCACGGGAAAGATTACGCAAACTTGCACGACAGAATCTTGTAGCAGAAGAGGAGGAACGGAGGAGGATTGCCCGTGAGCTACACGATGAGACCAGTCAATCGCTCTCTGGGATAGCACTTCAGCTAGAAGCGCTGCTGGAGATATCCGCGAAATCTGGTAATCAAGATGATACATTCATTGCTGGACTGAAGAAAGTCCAATCGCTGACAGTGCAGGTACATAAGGAAGTCAGTAGGGTAATTTCCAATCTCCACCCTGCTGTATTGGATACGCTGGGGTTAGTCGCTGCTGCTCGCCAGCATGCCAAGAATAGCCTTCAGCCCTTAAACATTAACGTAACAGTGGAGGTTAAAGGGACTGAGATGAGGTTTCCTCCTGATGTAGAAGCTGCTCTTTTCCGCGCTGTTCAGGGAGCCATTGGCAACATTGTCGAGCATTCTAAAGCAAAGAATGCTTCTATAGTGCTGGTGTATCAACCAGATGAGTTCTCGTTCAGTATTAGCGATGACGGGCAAGGATTTGATGTTTCCAAAATCACCGATGTGGAGGAAAGTGGGCGAGGCCGTGGATTATTCAGTATGAGAGAGAGGATCGGCTTCCTTGGCGGCACCAGCGGTATTGAGTCCAAGATTGGAGCAGGAACTACGGTTTGGGCCAAGATTCCAATAGGTCAAGACATTAGATATGGCGAAAATAAGAGTACTGGTAACTGATGACCATGCCATCGTACGTGATGGTATTTGTGCCTTGCTTGCTCTTACCGGGGATATAGAAGCAGTAGGCGTGGCCGCCAATGGCAGGGACGCGCTGGAAATGGTTACCAAGCTCTCGCCTAACGTAGTGCTCATGGACATAGTCATGCCTCTTATGGATGGGCTGGAAGCAACTCGCCGAATACGCAAAGAGTTCCCGGAGACAAAGGTGATAGTACTGACCCAATATGAAGACAGGGAATATGTATTACCTGTTATTGAAGCTGGGGCCAGCGGTTTTATCAGTAAAGTAGCGGCATCCTCAGAGCTTACCTCGGCCATTCGGTCTGTGTACCATGGGGACTCTTTCCTCTCTCCATCCATAGCCAGACTCTTAGTTGAAGACTATCGGCAGATAGCCAGAGTAGGAAAAAGCAAGGACACCTTCGAACAACTGACCGGCCGAGAGAGAGAAATACTAAAATTGCTAGCAGAAGGTCACTCTATTCGTGAGATAGCCCAAATGCTGGTCATTAGTCCCAAAACTGTAGAAAGACACAAGACTAACCTGATGGCAAAGCTGGATATCCACAACCGCCTTGACCTGTTCAAATATGCCCTGCGCAAGGGCATTATCACCGTCTGAGATTATTGCCTCGTAGTCTTCACGGCACCACTTATTTTCCACACCCCACTCATGGGAAGCGTTGTCCACATAAATGAGTGATTAACTGCAGAAAATTGCGGTGATATATCCCTACCTTCTGGGGTAAACACCTCTATTCCTTCAGTAGACCGGGCATTATAATTTATGGTAGCAGGCTAAAACAAACTCCTAAAAACGTGTAGTTGGCAAGGGGGTGAAAGATGGAAAGGAACACTAAAATTCTGCTGGTGGATGACGAGTCGGAGTTCATTGCGGATGTGCAAGCTAAATTACTGGCAAAAGGTTGGCAGGTGCTTACCGCTGGCAATAGATTAGAGGCAGAGGAGGTAGTGCGTCACGAAAAACCTGACCTTATTATTTTGGGCACAATAATGCCGCGTGGAGATGCCTTTCGGCTGCACCAGTGGTTGAAACAGAGCCCCAATTTCAGAGAAGTGCCTCTCATTGTGGTTGATGCCCCAGAGGAAAAGCGTCTGATTAAGGGGTGGCGTATGGACGAGGGCTTGAAGCTTGAAGCCGAACAATATTTAATCAAGCCAGTCGAGTCAGATTCAATAGTGGCCTGGGCTGAGAAATTCCTGGATAAGACACTGAGAAGAATCAAGGTGCTGGTGGTAGATGACCATGCTGTCGTCAGGGAAGGAATTTGCGCCCTGCTGAGTCTGCAAAAAGACATGGAAGTAATAGGTGAAGCTGTTGACGGGCGAGATGCCATTGATAAAGTGCAGCGTCTCACGCCGAATGTGGCGGTGATGGATATAGTCATGCCGGTGATGAGCGGACTTGAAGCAACGAAACAAATAACCGAGGAATATCCAGAGACAAAGGTTTTGATTCTAACCCAATATGACGAAGAGGAGAACATGTTTGTTGCTAAGCAGGTAGGGGCTTACGGCTTTATTGCCAAGAGCGCTGCCAGTTCCGACCTCTTGACTGGCATAAGGACAGTAGGTGAAGGAAGATACTTCCCTCGGTCTTTTGCCTACGTGTCTGCCAACTGGCCGGAGGGTCTAGATAAAAATAAGTAATCCCCTTCGGAAAGCCTTCCCCCCACCTGCTGGGTTATGAAGGAGGATATTGGTTTGCAGCCGATAACCATTACTCTTGACGGTCGTGAAGTAAGTGGCTATCAGGGGATGACCATTCTGGAACTGGCGAAGGAATCAGGTATAGATATCCCCACACTCTGTCACGATCCTCAACTCACTTCAATTGGGGCTTGCCGTGTCTGTCTGGTAGAAGACGAACGAAATAGTGCCTTATTGGCATCTTGCGTCGCCCCGATAGCATCGGGGATGGTAATCAACACGCATTCCCCACGAGTCATAGAGCGCCGCAAAACCATAGTTAAGCTGATGCTTACCAGTCATCCTGATTCCTGCCTGGTATGCGATAAAGGCAATCGCTGCCAGCTACGCCAGATTGCCTCAGACCTGGGCATCGGATTGGTGGAGTTGCAAAGGATTCCCCAGATGGCCAGCATTGAGGAGGTCAATCCCTTCCTTGAACGGGATTTGAGCAAGTGCATACTGTGCGCCAAATGTATTCGAGCCTGCCAGGAAGTGGTCGTTGAAGGTGCTATTGACTACTTTCAACGAGGATTTACGACCATACCGGCGACACTGAACAATTTGCCACTGGAAAGCTCCGAGTGTACTTTCTGCGGAACTTGTGTGGCGCTGTGCCCTACAGGCGCATTAATGGAAAAGGATAGGATATATGGGGGCACGACTAAGTCTACGACGGAAACGACTTGCCCCTTTTGTGGCTGCGGCTGCAGTATTTGCTTAGAAGTCAAGGATAATCAGGTCGTGCGAGTTGTACCCGGTAAGGAAGGCCCAGTAAATCACAGTGTGCTTTGCGTAAAGGGAAGCTACGGCTGTGATTTCGTCAACAGCCCGGATAGGTTGCTCAAACCCCTGGTCAAGGGTAATGGTAATTTTGAGGAACTGTCCTGGAAAGAAGCTTTAGAACTGGTAGGCACTCAATTCCAGCGAATAAAGGATGAATATGGCGGTGACAGCCTAGCCATCCTGGGCTCCTCTAAGTGCACTAACGAAGAGAACTACCTTTTGCAGAGATTCGCCAGATGTGTGCTGGGCACCAACAATATTGATAATGGCGGTCGCTTGTATAACTCCGCCAGTCGTATAGGTCTGGGGTCTTCCCTTGGCTTCTCCGGCACTACAAATTATCTTAGTGATCTGGAGCAATCAGAACTCATATTAGTCATTGGGACTGATCCCAGTTCCTCAGCCCCTGCCGTCGGTTATGCAATAAAGCGTGCTGTCAAACAGCGCGGTGTCAAATTATTGTTGATAGATCCTCGGCAGACAAAGCTCTCTTTATTTGCCCATCTTTGGTTACGACCTGAAGTCGGCACTGATGTGGCTCTTATAAGTGGCCTGGCCAAAATGATTATTGACGAAGGCTTGCTGGACGAGGAATTTGTCGCCAGAAGAACAGATAACTTTGAGGCTTTTGACGAAAGCTTGAAAAAGTATACCCTGGAGTACGTCGAGAAGACTACTGGCGTTACAGGTCAAGAAATTCGTACCGCCGCTCGACTATACGCCAAGGCAAGCCGGGCGGCAATTGTCTATGGCACAGGAATCACGCAGCATACCGGAGGAACAAACGGTGTGGGGGCCCTGGCAAATTTGGCGTTACTGACAGGAAATATTGGGCGTAAGGGAGGTGGCGTGTATGCGCTGCAAAGAGAAAATAATGGACAAGGCGCCTGCGACATGGGAACACTGCCCAAATTTCTGCCTGGATATCAGAGTGTAGCGGATGCCCAGGCCAGGGGGAGGTTCGAAGAACGTTGGGGAGCAAGTTTGCCGGCTGAGCCTGGACTAACGACCCTGGAGATTATGGAACAGGTAAAAAAGGGAAAGATTAAAGGTATGTACATCGTAGGAGAAAATCCTGTCTTGAGCTTTCCAAATTCGAGACTCATTACAGAAATCCTGACTTCCCTCGATTTTCTGGTGGTGCAGGATATGTTTCTTACCGAGACGGCCAAACTAGCCAATGTGGTTCTGCCAGCGGCAAGCTTCGCCGAAAAGGACGGGACATTCACTAATTTTGAGGGCAGGGTAAACAGGGTGCGCAAAGCGATCAAGCCTATTGGTGAAAGCCTGCCAGACTGGGAGATAATCCTGCGGCTGGCTGACAAAATGGGGTCCCCGATGCCATATTCCTCTCTACAGGATGTTATGAGTGAGATTGAGGAATTAGTTCCTTCATACGAAGCCTATACTGATTTCGAAAGACAGGATGAGTTAGCCTACGGGGAAACAGGACGCATCTATAGTAGGCAACTCTTAAAGGGATTTGCCCGTTTCTCCCCCATTGAATATACTCCACAAGCAGGGGAGAGAAAATCAGATTATCCCTTTACTCTGCTCACCGGGACTACCCTTTATCACTTTGGCACTGGCTCTAGAAGTTCCAGGTCTTTACGATTGAAAAAATTCTCCCCAGAGGCTTTTGTGGAAATTTGTGAGTCTGACGCCAGAAAACTTGCCATCACTGATGGTGAGAAGGTCAAGGTAATCTCAGCTGTAGGCGAGGTGACTACAATGGTCAAGATTACCGATACACTACGTAAGGGGATGCTCTTTATGCCAGTTTCATTCCCAGAGACTCCGGTTAATGAGCTATTCGACATTGTCTTAAATCCAGAAACAAAAGCGCCTTCACTGAAAGCATGCAGCGTAAAATTAGAGAAAATTTCTCTCCCTTGACGGGAGAAGTTGTGACGCCGAGGCTTGTCCTCGGCAAAAGGATGGGGGACAAGCCCCCGTGCTACTTAATATGAGAATAGAAAGGATGAGGCTTCATGGCTAAAGCGAAGACAATCACAAAGGCTGACTTGGCACGAATAAATGCCCTTGTTTCTGAATATAGTCAGCAGAAGTGGGCAATGATACCGCTGCTGCAAAAAATCCAAAGTGAGTTAGGGTATATCCCTCCTCAGTCTATCCCGATTATAGCCAGAAGTTTGGGGCTTTTCCCCAGTCAGGTGCAAGGGGTTATTAGTTTTTATACCCAGCTCTATACTCAGCCGCGGGGCAGAAAAATTGTCAGAGTATGTCGGGGGACAGCTTGCCATGTGCGGGGAGGGAAGACGATATTGAAATTGGTTAAGCAGCACCTGGATATAGAAGAGGGTGAGACCAGCCCTGATTTGGAATATACACTGGAAACTGTGGCCTGCATCGGCGTTTGTGCCCTGGCCCCCAATATAGTCGTCGCTGACCATGTTCATGGTCATATGAACCCTAAGAAGGTGGAGCAATTGTTCAGGAACCGGGAGGGTGGAGGATAGTATGAAAGACCATCGTACTGTCTTTGTCTGTCAAGAGACGCCGTGTCTTTCTATGGGGTCTGATGCTGTCTATGAGGCCCTCAAGGCAGAGGTAACTCGGCAAAGGCTGAAAAACGCCGCGGTGGAAATCAGCGGCTGCCACGGTCATGGCCTTTGTGAGCAAGGTCCTAGCGTAGTTGTTGAACCTGAAGGCATTTTCTACATCCGTGTTCAGGCTGAGGATGCCCCAGAAATTGTCAGTTCTCATCTTCGAGATGGCAAGCCTGTGGAACGCCTTTTCTACCATGACCCGGTAACTGGCAAGGCTATGCCACACTATTCGGAGATAAACTTCTATAAGAAACAGCAGCGTGTCATCCTGCGTAACTGCGGGCACATCAACCCGGAAAAAATCGAGCATTATATTGCTCATGGAGGTTATCGGGCGCTGAGGAAGGCTTTTTTGATGACTCCCGAGCAGGTTATTGAGGAGGTTAAGAAATCTGGCCTCCGCGGGCGGGGTGGCGCTGGTTTCCCCACCGGCCTTAAGTGGGAGTTTTGCCGCAGTGCTCCTGGGGAAAAGAAATATGTCATCTGCAATGCCGACGAAGGCGACCCCGGTGCTTTTATGGACCGCTCCATCCTGGAAGCAGATCCCCACGCTGTTGTTGAAGGGCTGACCATTGCTGGATATGCCATAGGTGCCAATGAGGGCTATATCTATGTCCGTGCTGAGTATCCCTTAGCAATAAAGCGAGTTCACGCTGCCTTAGAGCAAGCCCAGGGGAAAGGCTTTTTGGGTAAAGATATTCTCGGCTCGGGCTTTGATTTTGTGGTGCACATCAAAGAAGGCGCCGGGGCCTTTGTTTGCGGGGAAGAAACAGCCTTAATGGCTTCTATTGAGGGCCGACGGGGCATGCCTCGTCCCCGCCCTCCATTTCCTGCCCAATCAGGTCTGGAAGGAAAGCCTACCAATATCAACAATGTAAAGAGTCTGGCTTCCATTCCCATCATCATTGACCGCGGGGCTGATTGGTTCGCCGGCATCGGTACGGAAAAAAGCAAGGGGACGGCTGTCTTTGCCCTCACGGGGAAGATTGCCAACAGTGGGTTGGTAGAGGTGCCTATGGGCACTCCTCTATCCACCATCATTTTTGATATCGGGGGTGGTATCCCCCGGGGCAAGCGGTTTAAGGCGGTGCAGACGGGTGGTCCTTCAGGTGGCTGCATCCCTGCCCGATTTCTCGATTCCCCCGTGGAATATGAAACGCTGGCCCAGTTAGGCTCGATTATGGGCTCTGGCGGCATGGTGGTGCTGGACGAGACCACCTGTATGGTGGATGTGGCCAGGTATTTCTTGAGCTTCACTCAATCTGAGTCTTGCGGGAAGTGTGTCCCTTGCCGCCTGGGGACCAGACAAATGCTAGAGATTCTGACCAGAATCACTCAGGGCAAAGGGCGTGAAGAGGATATGGATACCCTGCTTACCATAGCCAAGACAGTCAAGGAATGCTCGCTCTGCGGTCTGGGACAGACTTGTCCCAACCCCGTGCTCACCACCCTTGAGTACTTCAGAGATGAATATGAAGCCCACATACAGGAGAAGAAATGCCCGGCTGCTGTCTGCGATGCCCTCATGATATCACCGTGTCAGCATACCTGCCCGGTAGGAATCAATATTCCTAAATATGTGTCTCATATTGCCGATGGTGAGTACCTGGAGGCTGTCAACACCATCTGGGAGCGTAATCCCTTCCCTGCTATTTGCGGCCGCATCTGTCATCACCCCTGCGAGGGAAGATGTCGCCGCGGGGAACTCGATGAGCCTGTAGCAATCAGGGCGCTTAAGCGCTTTGCCGCCGACTGGTATTTTGACCACATTAGAGAATTACCTGAACCAGAACCCTTTCCCCAGACTCACAGCCAAAAAGTAGCAGTAGTAGGAGCGGGACCTACAGGGTTGTCCTGCGCCTACTTTCTGGCTCAGATGGGCTATCCTGTCACGGTCTTCGAAGCCCTCCCCATAGGCGGAGGTATGCTCTCGGTAGCTATACCTGACTTCCGCTTGCCGCGGGAAGTTATTGAAAAGGAGATAGATTATATCGCCAAGCGGGGAGTGGAGATAAAATACGACACACCAATCAACGTAAATTTCACCATAGAAGATATCAAAGATAGTGGCTTCGAAGCTGTCTTTATTGCCGCTGGGGCTCAAAAGAGCCAGAGCATTGGCATACCCGGAGAATTGGAGGACATCGAGGGCTTCTACTATGGTTTGAGATTTCTCAGAGATGTGAAGGTTGGCAAGTCTATTAAGATTGGACGCAGGGTGGCTGTTATCGGGGGCGGTAATGTAGCCCTTGACTCTTCTCGCACATCTCTTCGCATTGGTGCCGATGAGGTGAGTATCTTTTACCGTCGGTCGCGAGAAGAGATGCCAGTAACTGAGGTGGAGTATGATGAGACTCTGGCTGAAGGCGTCCAGGTTAATTTCCTCGTCAGCCCCACCCGAGTAGTAAGCGACGACTGGAAAGTGACCGGTTTACAGTGTGTCCGCATGAAGCTGGGTGAGCCTGATGCCGGTGGGCGCCGTCGCCCAATTCCCATTCCTGGCTCAGAGTTTTTTGCTCCGGCGGATACCGTTATTGCTGCTGTGGGGCAGGCTCCAGACCTGTCGTTTTTACCCCCGGATAGTGCTCTTGAGCGTACCCGGTGGGAAAGGCTGGCGGTTGATGAAAACAGATTAGCTACCAATGTTCCCGGGGTCTTTGCTGGGGGGGATTTTGTCTCCGGGCCAGGCATGGTTATAGAAGCTATTGCGGCTGGCCGGAGAGGGGCCATCGCCATAGACAAATATCTCCAGGGCGATACCTCACGGGTCGAGATGTATGACCTGAAGCCCAGCGTTATTGAGGAAGAAGTAAGTGGAGAGGAAGAAGAAAGCTGGGAACCACAATTCAGGCCAGAAACACCTCATCTCCCTCTCCAGGAGAGGAAAGGTAGCTTTAAAGAGATAGAGCTGAGCTTTTCTGAGGAAAAGGCGAGACAGGAGGCTAAGCGTTGCTTAAGATGCGACTTGGAAAAGTAATGTAAAGAGCAAAAATAAAAGTGCAAAATGACAGAGCAACAGTAAATAAAAAAGTAAAATGCAAAAAGCAAAGATGCAAAGGAAGGTATTTAAAAGTTTTATTTTTGATTTGTCATTTTGGTTTTTAACCTTTGACTTTTGACTTTTTTAATTTGTGGGAGGTTAAGCATGAAATCTATTACTAAACAAAAGACTTTTGAGGAAATCGAGCAGCAGTTAGACGGTTTTGACCGAGTGTATATTGCTGGTTGTGGCACATGCGCCACAATGACTAAAACTGGTGGGAGGGAAGAGGTCTTGGAAATGAGGGAGCGTCTACAAGAACTGGGCAAGCTAGTCACCGGCTGGACAGTTATCCCTACCGCCTGTGATGAGATGACCGAAGTAGCTATTAAAGAAAATAATGGAGCCATTCAGAATGCCAAGTGTATTCTGGTCATGGCCTGTGCTTTAGGAGTGCATAAACTGAGTACCTATATTGACAAGCCAGTCATTCCGGCCCTGGATACTCTTTTCATAGGTGTCGAGGATAGTCCGGGCTGTTTTCAAGAGGTTTGTGCCCAGTGTGGTCAGTGTGTCCTGGGGCAAACTGCTGGCATCTGTCCCCTGACGGCATGTCACAAAGGTTTGCTTAATGGCCCATGTGGTGGCACCGACAATGGTAAGTGCGAGGTGGATAAGGAAAAGGATTGTGCCTGGACTCTCATATATCAGCGATTGGAGGCACAGGGCCGGCTTGATTTGATGCGTAAGTATTATTCCCCCAGAGATTACAACGCGGTCCTCAGGCCGCGAACGGCCAGGATTACGTGAAGGAGGAGCTATGGCGCCGAGTTTTAGGGAAGTTCTCAAATCTGATAAATTTGTGATAACCAGCGAAATTGGTCCACCAAAGGGGACAAACATTGAGAAGATGCTCCACCATATTGACCTTCTCAAGGATAAAGTAGACGCGCTGAATGTCACCGACCACCAGAGTTCCGTAATGCGCTTTCCCTCCATTGGCGGCTGCCTGGCCATCAAGGAGAAAGGTGGCGAGCCTATATTACAGGTGACTTGCCGCGACCGTAATCGCCTTGCCCTTCAAGCTGAGCTTCTCTTCGCATACACCAGAGGCATAAGAAATGTCCTCTGCCTAACTGGAGATTCTGTTGTAGTTGGCGACCATAAGGAGGCCAAGGGCGTTTTCGATCTGGATTCAACACAGTTGTTGATGACAATTCGGCAAATGGAAGCGGGCAAAGACCTGGGGGGGAATGAGCTCGACGGGGCTGTGGAGTTCTGTGCCGGAGCCATAGTCACACCTGAAGCAAACCCGATTGAGCCTCAGTTAATCAAGTTTGAAAAGAAGATTGAAGCCGGTGCCGAATTCTTTCAGACTCAAGCCATCTATGACCTGGATAAATTTGCTGAGTTTATGGAATATGCCCGTCAATTCCCGGTCAAGATACTGGCTGGCATCATTCTGCTTGTGTCAGCCAGGATGGCGAAGTATATGACCGAAAATGTCCCGGGTGTCTTTGTGCCCCAGAACTTGATTGATGAATTAGCGGGTGCCCCCAAAGGCGAGGCAATCAATAAGGGTATAGAAATCGCGGGTCGGATGATTGCCACTCTGGAAAAAGAATCCATATGCGATGGAGTTCATGTCATGGCTATAGGCCGGGAAGAGGTGGTTCCAGATATCCTGAAAGCGGCGGGACTTGCTATTTAGTGCCTCATGTAGCTTGTGAAAAAGGCGAAGGCCGCTTGCCTCCTTTCTTCTATGAACTATACTTCACATCGAATACTGAAACAAAAATGTAGTCTCCTTGGTCATTATCGTCTTCTAATTCTCGGCTTGTTCCAATACGGGCTTCGACAACTCGGACACAAAACTGGTCTGTATACCCTTGGAACCCACTGATATCCGCACCTTTTACAAGTTAATATCCTGAATCTTAATCGCCTTGGCATATATGCACTCTCCCTATATGCCACATTTCATTATGGTTATCATACTATTATACTATCATAATGTCAATATTTAAGTTCTATTGACAGTCTATATTTAGCATATTAAACTGATAGTAGTTGAATCCCCCTGAGGCTTCGGCCGATGGGCGTTGAGGTGCTGCGAAAGTAGCACTTCAGCATTTTATGGAGCAAATCGGGTTTGAACATTAACGTCTATGTTGACGGGTTCAATGTCTATTATTGTACTGTCAAAGACACACCTTATAAATGGCTCGATTTATATAGCTTATGTGTCAATCTCTTTCCCTCAAAAACCGTCAATAAGCTGAAGTATTTTACGGCTAAGGTGACGGCCGTACCTTGGGACCCCAGTGCACCCACACGGCAAGATTTTTATTGGCGTGCCTTAAGAACCATACCAAATCTAGAAATAATCGAGGGCAACTTTGTTTCTTGGACCAGATATTTGCCCAAAGTACCATTCGTTTATAAGCGGAATGGACGTCCTAGGAAAGTTAAGGTACTCCGGACTGAGGAAAAGGGCTCCGATGTCAATTTAGCTGCACATCTTGTCTATGATAATTGTATACAAGATGCGGATGAATCAATAGTCATATCTAACGATTCAGACTTGGCAGATGCTATTGAAATTGTCACGACCAAACTCCAAAGACCTGTCACGGTAGTAAATCCGAATCGTACCAAAATGATGCATAAAGACCCGGTGCATTGTCGTATGCACAGGGAACTACAAAGAGTAGCAACTCAAAAAGTTCTCTCCATAAATGAACCAATCCTGGCCGCATCACAGTTCCTTCCCATGCTAACTGATAGCCAAGGAAGCTTTTCTAAACCCGCTACTTGGTAGAGAAACGAGCCATTCTTCGAATTTTCCGCTCATACAAGGTGCCGCTGCATAACATAACGCAACAAACTCAGCAAGTTCATACTATCAAAACTAATCTTCTTTTATGGCGATAGTGTCCAGGTAATGCATCGGTATATTCATAATGATTCAATACACCTTATACACATTCACTTGCTCTTCTTCAGCCTTAAGACATATCGCTTGTAACAATATCCTTCCATAGCCTTACAATTCTCTACCCACGTCAACCCAACATAACCTTCAATGTCCCAACCTTGACTTCCGCTTCTCATTATTTATCTTGAACACGCCTTTCCATCCGTATTTCCTAACATCCATAAACAAATCAAAATCGAAGTTCGTAGCCCTCCGCTCTTCAAATGTTATCAAAGCCAATCTAACCAGTTCATTATCAGGAACATAAATTCCATGCTCCTTCTTGTAGAATCTCCCAAACTCCCACCAGTAGAGGAAAACCCCATGTAGCTAGTAGAAAAGGCAGAGACCGCTTGCCTCCTTTCAATCCCCCATATTACTCCTCATTCTTTTATCCAGTCAACCATTAGCCAATCATAAAAATAAACTAATGAGGGGGAGCTAATCACTCCCCCATTTCCGATTATTGTGCTACTCCGCCCGCAGTCAAGAATAAAGGCTACACCCGCTTCTAGTCGTTCTTGACAGCTTCTTACTACTCCACATACATACCGTTTCTACATCTTTTCCTTACGCTTAAATTTGCCCAACTATGCCGTCAGTTTAACCACCACTAGATCTCCCGCTGGCGGATTCTGTCGTACTTCATCGAAGTCAGAATCAGCAGTTAAGAAGCTACGAGCATGCTTCTGAGCGACTGCCAAGTGAACAGCATCTGCCGGCGTCAACTTCACCTCCTTCATGTATATTGGGATAAGGTCTAGAACATCTTTAAACAATTCACGGGTTTTTGGTACTACGTCAATCTTTGCACCAGCATTTGTCCAGTCCTCAACTGCCTTTCTTACGGAACTAATCCAACTCTCATATGACTGGAAGATTTTGTCACGCTGCCTTTGGTATATACCCCGATTCCAATGAGTATCCCACGGTTTGTTATACATTTCACAATATGCAAGTTTGGCTATTATCCAAATTGATTCGTCCACTGAGACCATTGACAGCATCATCTCAACCTTGTCTGCCAATAATTTCCCTATCAGATTTGCGCACTTACCATAAAGAGGATGCTTCCTAATGAGACTGCCGACTAAGATATTTGCATCCATGTATACCGGTTCATCCATATCCAGCCCTAGCATCCAATCAACATACTGCATCCTAAACCTCAGGAGCATCTACAAACTCAGCAATATTGAGATCTGTTCGGCCCTTAATGGATCCTATGTGCCTTACAAATGCCTTAAACATCTCGGGAGACATGCGCTCTCGATAGTATTCCAAGTTAATGCTGCCGAACCTCTCTTCGTATTCATCAGCTTGTACCGCTATTCCGGGTGCAACTACAACCAATGAAGGCCTTTCCATTTCCTCGTAGCTTTGCTGTATGGGGTCTGCACTTGGCTGAGGAAACCCAGAGCTGTTCAAAGAGGTACGCAACAACTCATTTATCTGCTGCCAAACAAGCGTCCCACTGTCCTCAACCTCCGACCGAAATTCGACCGGAACCTCTTCCACTTCGCTCGGTTTGGGTAAGCGTCTAATAGTCATGGTACCAATTGACATTGCTAATCCCCCTTCCCTCGTAGGTAACTAAATAACCATTGAGCTTGATTAACCTCCCATTCATTCGCGACTTCAAGAAACCTCTTTAGATACTCACTTTCGAACGTAAAAGCCTTGTTTTGCTCGTATCTCAGAATCAAAAAAACAAAGTTGTCAGGAAGGTCATCTTTTGGCCAGTTCAGAAACACTGACAGCAATTGTTCTTTCGCCATTGGACCAAACTGATAATGCTTTACTATATCGCCTTCAGCCTGGTCAAATATGATTCCAACGTCTGTGCTTGCATCCGCCAATTCGCTTGCCCGAAGAAACCGATCCTTAACAAGAATCAGGAGCTCATGAAATGGGAGGGCATACGGTTCCATGTACATTGCCTCATGCAACACTCTTTTGACCTCAGAAAACTTCGACACCTTATTACCTTTCACCATCTTATCCAACGCCACCGCAGTGCTTTCTCCAATAGAGCTTGCCCATTCCTGCTCAAATTCTATAGCCTTAACACGAAGCACGAGCCTCTGCCTCTTTTCCTTCAGGTCCATTATCAAAGGTGGCCCTTCTATTTCTGCCTTTGGCCTCTCCCCTAACTCCCGGATCATATCCCTAATCTCAATCCATGGGTTAAAAGCTTCCGACAGGTTTAAACGCAGTGCCGTTTTTACCAGCTCCATTTATTATTCCACCTGCACTTACACGAAGTAGCCTAAAGGATATACCACTACTTAATAGCCTGTCAATAAAATTCCCTTCCCCAATTCATTCCTATTTTTTATTATACAATACAGCCCCACATATCCTAGAAAACCAATGCCTTTCACAAACTACCCCTTTTTCCTTTCTTCTCCCACAAATACAACCCAAACCACGTATGCTCTTCACGCTCCGCCTTGCTCATCCTCCCTAAATTAACCAACATCTCTCTTTGCGGATAATCGCCAAACTCATGCTTTATCCATCGAGAGAAGCCTATCCAGCCGGTGAACACCCAACCCTTACTAAAATAGTACCTCTCAAAACCTTCCCCGCTTAAATACCCGCTCAGATACCATGCTTGCCTCCTTCTCTTGGGAGGGATTATAATCTTCCTCGGTCTGGTTCGGCTTGTGGAGGTTGTGGTTTCAGCGGCATCTTGCTCGAGGAATGAGCATGTCTCTAACAAGATTCATCAAGGATTTACTGAGGAAGCCTGAAGCAATCCCAACCCCGGGTGCCATATTCTACAATGCGACAGTGACAAAAGTTCTTCGAAAGCCTGAAACAAAGATAGCTAGTTATATAGTGGAAAAGGTGGGAAACGGGACTATTCTCGATTTAGGTTCGGGAACAGGCTATTTGTCAATAGAGATTGCCAAGAGGTCACCCAGCCTAAAGGTCTATGGTATCGATCTCGGCAGGCAAATGGTCAAGATTGCAAGACGCCATGCAAAAGGCGTTGATAATGCTCGATTCGTGTTTGGCAATGCGGCCAAACTCCCTTTCAAGGATAATTCGATAGACCTTGTTGTTAGTACGGGCGCTTCGCATCACTGGAAGACACCACGCCTGGTGTTCGATGAATGCTATCGCGTTCTAAAAACCGGTAAAGAAGCCTGGATATACGATGGATGTCCTGAGGTTTTCTACAGCCGGGCTGATAGAAGGAAAATTAACGAGAAATACGGGTTCCTGGTTAGCCGACTCGGACGCAGAACCTCTATGTTGCATGGTTTCACCAGGGAAGAATACCAGACCGTAATTAAGGGTATGCTAGAGCAAACGCCATTCAAAGGTAACTACCAGATGGCGCTGACGGATATTTGGATGAAGATTACGCTTAAGAAACGCAAGTGAGAACGTTTGCTGTTTCACAACTTTTTGGTCGCTCGTATTCAAAGTCGGGGTGAGAGGATTTGAACCTCCGACCACCTGAACCCCATGTAGCTAGTAGAAAAGGCAGCGACCGCTTGCCTCCTTTCTGGTAGTATTATATGATTATCTAATCCATGAATCAATAATAGAAGAGTACAAAAGGGAGGTATGGCAGTAAAAAAAGACAAATTGATAGGCAAAATCTCGCGGATTGCACTTGCGCTTGTGATAGTTGTGGGACTGGCTGGCATGGCAACCCCGTTAAGCCCTGTCCTGGCTGACGACCCGGTGGTCACCTTTCCTGATGCAAAACTCGATGCTGCCATCCGTGGGGCAATAGGAAAACCTACCGGAGACATCTACCAGTCCGACCTTGAAGGGCTTACGAGTCTTAATGCCTCAGATAAAAGCATCTCTGACATTACGGGTTTAGAATACTGTGTCAACCTGACCACGCTTGACCTTAGTTATAACGGGATATCCGATATCTCACCGCTGAGCTCGCTTACCAACCTGACCGCGCTTTACCTTAGAGGCGTGGTAATGGTAATGGTTGATTACCAGATCCAGATAGCGGGTATCTCACCCCTGAGCTCACTTACCAATCTGACCACGCTTGACCTTAATATTAACTGGATATCCGATATCTCACCGCTGAGCACACTTACCAACCTGACCACGCTTGACCTTTATGCTAACCGGATATCCGACATCTCACCCCTGAGCTCACTTACCAATCTGACCACGCTTGACCTTGGTTGTAACTACCGGATATCCGATATCTCACCACTGAACTCGCTTACCAACCTGACCATGCTTGACCTTAATCGTAACGAGATATCCGATATCTCACCCTTGAGCTCGCTTGCTAACCTGACCACACTTATCCTTAATGATAACTCGATATCCGACATCTCACCGCTGAGCTCGCTTACTAGCCTGACCACGCTTAACCTTAATTATAACGAGATATCCAATATCTCACCGCTGAGCTCACTTACTAACCTGACCACGCTTGGCCTTAATGATAACGAGATATCCAATATCTCACCGCTGAGCTCACTTACCAACCTGACCGCGCTTTACCTTGGTTTTAACCTGTGGATACCCAGCATCTCACCGCTGAGCTCACTTACCAACCTGACCACGCTTCACCTTTATGGTAACTCGATATCCAACATCTCACCGCTGAGCTCACTTACCAACCTGACCACGCTTCGCCTTTATGCTAACCGGATATCCAACATCTCACCGCTGAGCTCACTTACCAATCTGACCATGCTTTACCTTAGTGGTAACGAGATATCCAATATCTCACCGCTGAGCTCACTTACCAACCTGACCACGCTTGACCTTTATGCTAACCGGATATCTGATATCTCACCACTGAGCTCACTTACCAACCTGACCACACTTATCCTTAAAGGTAACAGGATATCTGATATCTCACCCCTGGCGGATAACATCGGCATTGATGAAGGGGACGAAGTTTACCTCGAATTCAACTATCTCGACCTTGCTCCGGATTCCCAGGCAAGGAACGATATTCAAACCCTGCTGGACAGGGGGGTAAGCGTCTCATATAGCCCGCAAAACCCGCAAAAAAAGATACCGCTCATGCCGCTACTTATTGGCGGGATTATAGCAGGGGTGGTAGCAGTGGGACTGGTAATTTTCTTCGTGCGCAGAAGGAGAGCTGCCTAAATCAAATTTAGCCACCTTCGGCTTTTGGGCCACTCAGGTGGTCTTACAACTTTATTTCCAATACAAAGTCGGGGTGAGAGGATTTGAACCTCCGACCACCTGAACCTCATGTAACTTGTGAAAAAGGCAGAGGCCGCTTGCCTCCTTTCAATCTCTCATATTACTCCCCATTCCTTTATACAATCAACCCCCAGCAAATCGTGAAATCAAACCAACAAGGGGAAGCAATCATCAGCTCCCCCATTCTTTATTATCTTACAACTTAGCCGTCAAGGATAAAGGCTTTGCCCGCCTTTCAACTGTTCTTGACAGCTTTCTTATACATAAATGTTACGTTTACAGTCAGTATTTTCGTTATACAATGCCCATACTTATCATACTTCTTATTTTATTTTCATAGTCCTTTCCACTCATCGGACAATCATATAACATTTTCAGTTCTTTTAAACTGAGTTTTAAACTGTTTTTTAAGCTCTTAGCGACACCTTTACTAAGATTATCACTACCGTGAACATTCGTAACAGTAACCCTTAATACCGGTTTACCGTCTAGCCAGTACCAAGTAGTGGGTTCTTTACCGCCCCTAAATTTTAGTGATAGCTTGCTTTCCAAACAGCTAGTTATCTTTTTAATTTTAAAACTACTGAGAAGTCCCAATTTTCTTTACTACTTTCAATAATACCCTTTTCCAACTTAGAGGAAGCTTGCCAAGCTCATTATCACTAAATCCCTCCAGTTCAAAGAAGATTTTTCTAATCTCTTTTTTAAGATTTATTATAGCCTCAGCTTCACATAAACCGGCTCCGAAAGTTTCTATCTCTGGGAAAGTAGCAATAACTTCATCGTCATATTCTTCAATCACTACTGGTATTGGTCTTATTACTTCTAAAGTCTCATCTATTTCGAATAATTCTGTTTGCTTAGTAATGGGCCTTTCTCTCAATTCATCAAGTATCGTGCTAATACCTTCTTTGCACTGCTTTAAGTCCGATTTTACAGATTCTACTTGTGAAGTTAAATCATCAACTTGTCTTTTTACTTCCGACAACTCCAACTCGTCGACGAATTTTAAACCCCTCTGTGCTTCGCTTTCACTTACACCTCCATATAACACATCCCAGCCTCCCCACTCGAGTGGTGCCGTTTTGCTAAAAATTTCTCGTCCCTTAACCTTAACTGACATCGGTTGCACTGGTGACAATAAACCGCGAGACACCAAAGACTTTAGGAATTTTACAGCTATTTCGCTTTCCTTTGTCTTTTCAGTACTACGGATTCCTATCTCTTCCATACCTACTTTTTCTCCCTTAAAACAAAACCATCAGAAATTTCTATACCTTCTTGCAGAATATCTTCCAAAATTGATTCCTTTATATTTATCAGTTTTTTATAATTTATCAACGCCATAAGAGCCCCGTCTTGTTCAAGGTCAAGTATAACATCATATTTAGAACCCTTTCCTTCACGCTTCACAAAATGCATACCATGGATTTCATCGTAAAGCGTTTTTGGCATATCCGTTATCTTTATCGGTAGACTTATTATCGTTTTGTACTTTCGGCGCCGACCAAATGATAGTCTTAACGTACACTTTACCGCTATTTCTTCTTTAATAGAAGATATAATTTCGAATAATTTGCTTACACTCGCTACGCCTTTCCCCGATCCGCTGAGTCTTCCCCTTTCCCACAGAACTCGAATCATGTGTCTCCCTTCACCCGTTGATTTTGAAACTATAGCGGCTACAAAATGACTCACATTGCCTATCTTATATGAGTCGATAAAAATGTGATCACCATCTTTATCGGGAGGGGCCACACTCCGTATCTTCTCCAATAAATCATCTGTCAGGTTTGTCCAGAACCTAAAGCTCAGTCCTGTAATGTTGAATTCTTTAAGGCTTATCTGTTTCATATTTGCACCACATTTTCATATATGTCTACAACATGGAATAATAGTTTTTTCCTCAGCGCTGTCAATTGCTATTTTACACTAATAAAACACTTTATTTCCAACAAGATGTTTTTTCTCCCATAAATACAGCCCAAACCACGTATGGTCTTTACGCGCCGGATTCCAGGGACACCATATCAATTAGGCCTACTACAAATTAGGATTATGTACCCAGAATACCAAAGGATATGTTAAGATGGGCGAAGTGGACCTCCCACTGTGGCGTAATTTCAGCGACACCTTGCTCGAGGAATGAGCATGTCTCTAACAAGATTCATCAAGGATTTACTGAGGAAGCCTGAAGCAATCCCAACCCCTGGTGCCATATTCTACAATGCGACAGTGGCAAAAGTTCTTCGAAAGCCTGAAACAAAGATAGCTAATGACATAGTGGGAAAGATGGGAAACGGGACTATTCTTGATTTAGGTTCGGGAACAGGCTATTTGTCAATAGAGATTGCAAAGAGGTCACCCAGCCTACAGGTCTATGGCATAGATCTCGGCAGGCAAATGGTCAAGATTGCCAGACGCCATGCAAAAGGCGTCGATAATGCTCGATTTGTGTTTGGCAATGTGGCCAAACTCCCTTTCAAGGATAATTCAATAGACCTTGTGATTAGTACGGGCGCTTCGCACCACTGGAAGACACCGCGCATGGTGTTTGATGAGTGCTATCGTGTTCTAAAAACCGGCAAGGAAGCCTGGATATACGATGGGTGTCCTGAGGTTTTCAACAACCAGGCTGATAGAAGAAAAATGAACGAGAAATATGGGTTCCTGGTTGGCCGACTTGGACACAGAGTCTCTACACTGCATGGTTTCAGCAGGGAAGAATACCAGACCGTAATTAAAGGTATGCTAGAGCAAACGGCATTCAAAGGTAACTACCAAATGGCGCTAACAGATATTTGGATGAAGATTACGCTTAAGAAACGCAAGTGAGCTCGTTTACTGTTTCACAACTTTTTGGTTGCTTGGTGGCTACGACGCATCCGATACAGGTCGCGAATTGCAAGCAACCGTCAATTATATTGCGTCCTCTATTAAAACGCTGGCATCCAGGAAAGGAGTGATAGTAAAAATGGACAAACTGCAAATTAGTCCAAAAGAGATCGATGCCGTGGTTTTCGACATGGACGGTGTGATAACCGACACCGCCACCATTCATGCCGCTGCCTGGAAGCAGATGTTTGACGAATACCTCAGAAAACGTGCTGAACGACAGGGAGAGCAGTTTCAGCCGTTTGATGCTGATTTGGATTACCGCCGCCACGTCGATGGTAAGCCCCGATACGATGGGGTTAAGGCTTTTCTGGAGTCTCGTGGCATCTCGCTTCCATACGGAAACCCAGAGGATAAGCCGGATAAGGAGACCATATGCGGATTCGGCAATCGGAAGAACCGATATTTCCTCCGGCGTATAAAAAAGCAGGGCGTAAACCTCTACGAATCCTCCATTACATTCGTAAAGCAGCTAAGGTCAAGCGGTATCCGTACGGCGATTATATCGGCAAGCCGCAACGCTGAAGCCATGCTGAAGGCTGCCGGTATTCAGGACCTATTTAGCGTCAAAGTGGACGGCGTTGATTCCGTTAAACTTCAACTTAAAGGTAAGCCCGACCCGGCAATTTTTCTTGAAGCGGCAAAACGGCTTAAAGTAAAGCCTGA
>Ga0315543_1000339_pt1 | contig 58672 bp, 65 predicted proteins | sample SalMarSW160210MG_2_FD_203098 | JGI IMG/M metagenome (GOLD analysis project Ga0315543, IMG submission 203098) | Salt marsh sediment microbial communities from the Plum Island Ecosystem LTER, Massachusetts, United States - Salt Marsh Sediment SW1601-210 ... | reverse complement strand
GTTCGGCTGGTACGGTGGAAATCCATTGCCGTTGCCATCAACTGGTTCAATGTCAGTCATGTGCCTGAAGTTACCGCTCTGCTTGAATTCGTAGTCGATGATGGCTCCTTCCCCGATTGCGTCAAAGTACTTGCTGTCCCAGATACTGTACCTCTCACCGTTGACCTGCACGGTCAGGTACTTCTGGCCGTTCCTACTTTCGTTCTCCCAGACCTGTTCGATTGTCCCTCTCATGTTACACCTCCACGCATAATCAGGGCAGCTACTCTATGCCTACCGGGTCTTCGAGAATTACTTTCGGACAGAAGCGGCGGCACTGTTTTACCTCCCTTGAAGATGGTGTTTTCTTCAACACGGCACACCAGATGCCTCTGTCGTTTTCAATTCCGCAGATACACTCCTTGCACTTTGCCTGGTATAGACCTTCTGGCCTGTAGCTGCCTGACATTACAGGAGGTTTTGTCTGCCGCCATTTTAGGCTGTCGGAGAAAGAGCTTGCGCTTTATGCTGTTGCTATGCCAGGAGAAGGCTGATCAATTGTCGGTTTCTGGGCTTGTGAGTTCCCCGATCTTCCTTACGAGCATGTCCCTGAACTCCTGGTCCTGAATGAGTCTGTCCATAATCTGGTCGGCTTTGTTCCGCTCGAGGTTCTTCTTTATGATTTCACTGGCCGTTTTCTGATCCAGGACAGTGCCACAACGGCTGCAAAACTTGTTTGTCGGTGCGTTTTGTGCCTTGCACCGCGGGCAAGTCTTCGGCTTTAGCTTGCCCTCCTGGCTCCGGCTCGTGTCAGCGGCAATATCGTAGGTCTTCAACAGAGCGTTGTCAACATCACGTCCCGAAAGGTGCACGTATATGGACGGCATATTTGAGCCCTGGATCCATCCGAAGACTTCATTCATCTGGGCCTCGGTAAGATGGTTCGCCAGGTGGGTCGCCCTGCTGTGGCGAAATGAATGCGGGTTGATTCTTTTGTTAATTCCTGCTCGCTTCGCTGCTGCATCCAGTATGTCGCGTATCCTCTTATAGCTGAGAAGGGCTGCTCTGTGGTCTTTCGAAATCCACAGGTATTCCTGTGGATGTGACTTCCTGGGGTGAATGTTGAGCCAGTCGGTCAGATATGGAGCTGAGGCAACTATTAGTAATCTCCTCGTTCCGGTCTTACCTGTTACGACAATTCGAAAACCATGGATGTGTGGAAGGACATGTTTGATTCTCATCAATGCAATTTCTCCTATTCTGCACCCGGTCTCGTAAAGCATCGATACGAAGGCCCTGTTCCTGGCATCATGGCATGCCTCGATTAGTCTGGAAATGTCCTCTTCCGTAAGAAGTTCATCCGGAAGCCTGTTGTTGCAGTTCCGGCGGCTGAGCTTAATCCAGGCCGTCTCCGGCGGATCTTCACTGGCTCCCCGCAGCCAGCGATAGAACTTCTTGATCGTAAGCTTGAGGTCCTGTTTTGTCCATTCGGAGTAACTGGACTGCTGAATGGTTCTTACGAGCATCTCAATGTCCGCTTTTGTGGCATCAGCGAAGTCCCTGCTAAAGAGAGAAGCGAGGCACTTGAGATGGCCGACGTATTTCTCAACGCGTGGAACGCTTAGTCCCTCGGAGAAACAGTGATCGGCAAAATCCAGAATGGCACGTTTGTTTTTCGGAGAGAAGTCCGATTTCTTGATTAGGTCTATTCTTCTCTCCAGCTTACGTTCATAGTTATGGAAACTCTCAGCCATGAAGATTCACCCACGTCAGGCTTTTAAGACCTGACGTGGGCACCGTGCTTTTCGCCCCACGCCGAGGATGGGATTTGAACCCATAAGTGCCGAAGCACACCAGATTTCCAGTCTGGCGCGTTACCAGGTTCCGCCACCTCGGCTTAACACATGAAATTATAATCAAATTATATAGAGAAAAGAAGGTTTTATATAGATTTAAGAATTTGCAAAGTCTTGGATAACCAATCAAAACGCTTCCTCGTCCGAATCTATCTGGTACTTCCCTTTCTCGCTGTACTGCGTCGATATCTGGTAGGTTATCCTTGATTTGTAGGCGCTTGTCCCAGCCTCCTCTTCGTGCAGGTCGAGATCATAATTCTTTTTCTTTTCCGTTTCCCTGATTTCGCTCTTTGGTATCTTGAGCTCTACATCGTAACCTTCGGTCAAGGGGGGGAGGTAGGAAGGCTCCGCTCCTGTGTTGAACCTCCAGACCTCTTTCCCTGTATTTTTATCAGCTGCGTATACATGGCAATCCCAGCAACTGAAATATACCATGTCTCTCCATACGACAGGGCACCACCAGACACCGCCCTGGGTCGGGAATTTCCAGACCACTTTCCCGTCAGGCAGCCTCAGGCAGTACATGTTTTGGTCTTCCGAGCCGATATATATCCTATCATCATGGATAAAGGGCAAGGCTATCACTTTGTTCGTCTTGAACCTCCACAACTCCCTGCCATCCAGGGTGAGAGCTATCAAAGAACCGTCCCTGGTTTCCTGGTAGAGGATGTTGTCATGCAGAACGGGAGAGGCCGCCGTTCCGTAAATGCCGAGAGGGAAGCGCCACAACACTGTCCTGTCCTCGATTCTGATGGCCCTCAGGTAGTTGTCAAATGATCCGAGGTATATGATTCCGTTGTGAATCGTGAAGGGGTTCGCATTGTATATCTCCTGCTGGGTCGGGAACTTCCAGACCAGCCTTCCTGTCATCGCATCCAGGCAGTACAGGTTGTGGTCAAAGGACCCTATGAACAATTTCCCCTCATGGACCGCAGGCGTGGAGTCTATCTCATCGTATGTCCTGAACTTCCATACCAGCCTCCCGTCGTCCGCCCTCAGGGCGTAGACACTCTTGTCCCTGGAGCCGAAATAGACTATTCCGTTGTGGACGCACGCATTCAGTCCGATTTCACCCTCGGTCTTGAACTTCCATTTCATTTCCCCTGAATATACATCCAGGGCGTACATGTTGTAATCGTAAGAGCCGATGTAGATCGTGTCGTTGTACAGGACGGGGCTTGACTCGCCTATGGATCTCCGAGCCTTGAACCTCCAGACAAGGCTGCCATCCGCCGCTGAGATTGCATAGACGTGGTGGTCGAAGCAGCCGAAGTAGATGACCCCTTTATGCAGCAAAAGTTGCTGGTCTATGCTGCCCCCGTAGCCCACCTTCCACAGCCTGTCGAACTTCCTGACCTTCCTGACCTTGAAATCAGACAACTCTGTGGAGAACTCGTCCAGAGTGAAACGCGGCTCTGAATCAAACATTATACCATCATCGATTATGTTACCTGCAAATTTTAAATCTCTTTGACCTTAGATTCCATCCCGAAATAGAACCTGAGGATCTCGTAGGCCCACAAAGCGAACTCCTCCTTCCGGTCCAGCATTCCCTTTATTTTCTCCAGAGGCAGGAATTGAATGGACGCTATCTCATGCCTGTCCTTCGTCAGCCTGCCGCCATATGTCATCCTGTACAGGACGCCCACCATGTTGTCGTAAGGGTCGCCGTAGTTCATGCTGAAGTGCAGGATTTTTTCCGGTTTCGCGTCCGCAATCCCGAGCTCCTCGTGCAGGCCCCTCTTCGCCGCCTGCTCGTAGGTTTCCCCTGACCTGACGTGCTCAGAAACAGACAGGTCATAGCAGTTGGGGTTTTTGTCCCGGTCCGGGCCTCTCAGCTGCAGCAGCATCTCCCCTTTCTCATTGAACAGCATGACGTGAATCCCCCTGTGCCAGCTCTTGCTGTGATGCACGTTGAACCTCGTGTCTTTGCCTATAACGTTGTCATTTTCATCAACGACGTCCAGCTCTTCCGCTAGCATGACAAAAACCCGGGACGGGATCAGAAGCCCTTCCTTGACTGCGCCGCGCATCTTACGCAAAGGCCTATGTCAGAATTGAAGCACTTTGAGCAGACGATCGCGCCGCACATGGAACATGTATAGGCGGGTTTTGCATGTCCTCCGCATATGGAGCATATGCCCGAAATCTGCATATCATCAACCCCTCGTATCCTCTGGCTCCTCTTCCACCATCAGGAATAGGTCCTCATAATCTTCCTTCTTCTCGTTTTCCCCTTTGTCAGGTTCCTTTTTCTCTTCCTCTACCCTTTTCTCTGCTTTATGCTGGAACCTTTCCATGGAGCCTATCTTCGCCACTATCGTGCTGCTTAGCACGGACAACAGGATGACCATGAACACTATGTTGACCATGAGGTCGGCCGCCGCCGGCTGCCCGGCTGCGATAACGGCCGTCGCCACTATCGGGATCATGGCCGCCGCCGGCAATCCCCTGGGAGCGATGAAGCTCATGAGCATTATGTCTAGCCTTGAAAACTTCTTCCGCAGATTCCCCATAACCGACAGGAGAAAGATGGGCCTGAGGAGAACAACTAGCAAGAAGAAGAGCAGTATCAATATAAATTCTTGCAGCCCAAAAAGCAGCGTCACTTGGGCCCCAAGCAGGGTGAAAACGGATATCCTCAGCGTTTCTGACAACTGATCCTCAAACCGGATTATTTTCTCCTTCTCCCCCTTTCCGCTGAAGGCGAAGTTGCCTGCAACCAGTCCACACACCGCAACCGCCAGTATGCCGGAACCGCCGACCCCTAACGCAAGCGCATAGGTTATGAGCGCGATAGCGAACAGAAAAAGCGAGCTGTATTCACGCAGCATGCCCCTGAAGATCCTGCTGACGGAAAGCCCTATTAGCAGCCCAGTTCCAACGCCGGCTGTGACCATCAGCCAGAACTGGGACAGGTATTTTATGGGCTCTATCAAGGCCCCTGGGGTCATGTACACGAGATCCAGGAATATCAGCGGGACGAGAACGGAGATAGGGGAGTTGAAGATCGATTCGACCTTCAATATGGTCAATGCCTTCCTCGATTTCGACAGGGCGCCCTCGAAAGCAAAGATAACCCCGCTTCCTGTGCCGCTTATGACAGCACCAAGCAGCATCGCGAAGATCAGGCCTATGCCAAACATCAGGTGCACGATGATCCCAAGGAAGACCGTGTTGAACAGAACGCCAACCAAAGCCATCTTGAGCGACACGGCTGAGTACCTTTTGAATATCCTGAAGTTCAGGTTGAAGGTCCCGGTGAAAACCACCAGAATCAACGCGAGCAGCCTCAGGAAATCGGGGATGTTGCCCATTGCGTCGACATCCACCAGCTCGATCGTTATGTACTGCGTCACCAGCGGATGAGTGAACACGGTGGGACTGAACAGCAGCCCCAGCAGCAACAGGAAAAAGGTGTCGGGAATGTTCCTCTTCTTCAGAACATTGGCCACCAGGACGCCAAAGCCCAGCAGTATTGCGAAGTACGTAACGGCCAGAGATATTGCATCCATCATACTCTTTATTTTTGGGTTTTCGGTATATTAATCTTTTATCGATTAAACTTTTATCGCATTTCGGTTATGTGCTGTCCCAAAATAATATGGGGCAATACGCCGCGTTTAGGATTATCCTCAAGGCAGCTTGATTCCCGAGAGCAAGTTGACGTAATGCTCCAGCCTTTTTATCTCCCTTTCAAGTATCCTGATGGTATTTGACAGGTTTTTCCTTTCCTCGCCTCTCAACTTCGAGACCTCAAGCTTGTTTTCCCGCAGGTCCCTGAGCGAGGCGTCTATCCCGTGCTTCACCTTTATTATCACGGCGTTCTTCAGTATCCCGAGCAGATCCCCCTCCAGCTTGACGTACAGCTTTCTGTCCCCGGGCTTTTTTATTTTCTTGACAACCGCCAGGACCTCGAGCAGGTCGAGGCTCAGGGAAATCATGCCGGATGAGTAGTGGGTCTTCTTGGCCAGCTCCTGCAGGGAAACGGGCCTGCTAGCCACCAGCAGCGCCCCGATTATCTTCCCGTGTATGGGGGAATAGCCGAGCGTGCTCGCCAGTTCCGAGAATATAGAGAATATCTGCTCTTCGAGTTTTTTCCCATCGGACATCCCTGAACACCTCAGATATATTTATAATATATTTATATGACCTTACCTAATTTAAATCATATATTTAAAACTTTTAAAAATTATTAAAAGTTGATGTCATGCCTGATAAATCTAATAAAAAAGCCGGGGAGTCTCTCATTACCAAAACCAGTTCTATCTGCCCTGAATGCAATGCGATAATCGAAGCGGACGTTTTCGCTAGAGACGGAAAGGTGTGGATGAGAAAGGAATGCAAAAAGCACGGGCGTTTCGAGGACCTTTACTGGGGCTCCGCCGAGATGTACGAGCGTGCCAAGAGATTCGCCCGTGACGGGAGAGGTCTTTCCAATCCTAACGTGACAAAGGAAAACCCGGTCTGCCCAAAAGACTGCGGCCTGTGCAGCATGCACAAATCTCACACTGCCCTGGCAAACCTTGTCCTGACCAACAGATGCGATCTAAGCTGCTGGTATTGCTTCTTCTATGCCAAGAGGCTGGGCTATGTTTACGAGCCGACGATGCCCGAGCTAGAGGAGATGGTGAAGACCTTGGTGAACGAGAAACCGGTAGCATGCAATGCGATACAGCTTAGTCTGGATGGTGATGAAAGTGTATTTCTGAAAACACAGGATGGTACCATAGTTTCTGAAAAGATAGGCGAATTTGTAAATAAAATGATGGGAAAAAGTATGGTAAAAACTTATAGAAAACCCATCGAGTATGAAAAAACCGATCTAAGTGGCTTGGAAGTTCTGAGTTTTGATGAAAATCTAAAAACAACATTTAGGCCAATAAAATGTCTCATAAGGCATAAAAACAATCAAAAATTGTTCAGAATAGAAACCGATTGCGGATGGGGCATATCCACAACTGGCTCGCATTCTGTTTTTGTACTGGAGGATGAAAATATCATACCAAAAGCTGCTAGTGATATAAGGGAGGGTGATGTTTTATTAGGCAGCTTGGAATTACACTTGAAAAATAAAGTTAAAGAAATAAACATACTCAAATTGATAGAAAAAAAGCGACCGGATGTTCTAGAAAAAACTGTTATTTGCGGATTTCCGAAAAGCAAATTGAAATATTTTGAAAAAATTGAAAAAAGAAGAATCAGCTGGAATAGTATTTCTTATGATACTTACATAAATTCCAATAAAAGACATGGAAAGTACATGAGATATTTCAACTCTATTAAGGGCAAGGAATTGCCAATAAAACTTAAAATAACACCTGAATTTTGCAGACTGCTTGGATATTACATTGGTGAAGGATGTACATACAGAAACGGTATCGTTTTCACATTCTCATTGAAAGAAAAGCAGATTCTGGAAGATTTTGAGAATTGTGTGAAGAAGGTCTTCGGCAAAACCAATATAAGGAGAAGGGAACTCCATGGTTCAGCCGTTCAGGTTTATATCGAAGGGTATTTGTATAAGATATTTTTCGACATCATGGAAGCTGGAGTGAGTGCAAAAGAAAAAAGAGTGCCATGGATCATATTTAATGTTTCTGATAGACTGAAAAAGGAATTTTTAAGGGCATATTTCAAATGTGATGGGAATGTCAAAATGAGAAAATCTGGTTTTGAAATAAACCATAACACAGTAAGTAAAGAACTGGCTTCCGATTTGGTCTGGCTTCATCTTAACTTTGGCGTAGTTCCAAAAATTGAAACCAGTACAACAAAGCCGCACATGGTAAAAAAGACGGGGCAATTTATAAGGACAAGCTCCAAAAAAATCAGAATAGTTATCGATGGAAAAGAAAACCTAAGCAAAGTTTTGTGGTATTTGGATGGGGAAAGAAGGAGGAAATTCAAAAGTTATATTTCGTCGAAGGAAAGGCATTCCCCGTCATATTTGAGGATTCCTATTACTGAAAAAATAAGATTATTGACACAAAATGAAGTATCAGATGTAAGGATTTCCCATCTTTTGAAAAGAACAAAATATGATAAATCGATTTCAAAGGAAAATCTCCGCGAAATTACCAATTTCTTTAACAATGAAAGTATAGAATTTAACAATAAACTGAATGACTTGTCCCACAACACCCTTGGATTTTTCAAAGTACGTAAAATTACAAGAGTCAAACCCAATTCCCAATATGTATATGACATTTCTGTGCCTGAAACAGAAGCGTTTTTTGCTGGCTTTGGTCCTCTGCTTGCACACAACACTGGCGGGGAGCCGACGCTGAAGGAAGACCTGGTGGACGTAATAAAGATGTGCAAGAGGCACGGGGTCGACCATGTCCAGCTGAACACGAACGGCATTCGCATCTCAAAGGACCTTGAACTGCTGAAGAAGGTGAGAGAGGCGGGGGTGAACACCTTGTACCTCAGCTTCGACGGCGTGACACCGAAGACCAACCCAAAGAACCACTGGGAGATTCCCGCTATCCTTGACAACTGCAGAAAAGCGGAAGGGGTGGGTGCCGTGCTCGTCCCCACCATAATAAACTCTGTCAACGACCATGAAATCGGGGATATGCTAAAGTTCGGGTTCAAGAACATAGACGTGGTCAGGGGCGTGAACTACCAGCCCGTCTCCCTCGTGGGCAGGATAACCAAGGCTGAAAGGGAGAAATTGAGGATCACGATTCCCGATCTGATACGGAAAATCGAGGAACAGACGGATGGCCAGGTTGGCAAAGACGATTTCTACCCGGTTCCCACACCTCACGCGATTACGAGGTTTGTCGAGGCGCTCACAGGCAAGGCCCAGTACGACCTCACGTCCCATTTTGCCTGCGGCATGGCCACTTACATATTCGAGGATGGAGGGAAGATGATACCCCTGCCCAGGTTCCTGGATGTAGAGGGCCTAATCGAATACCTCAACGAGAAGTCCGATGAGCTCGAGAAAGGGAAGAGCAAATACGTGGTCGGGGCCAAGCTCCTTTACAGGCTCAGGTCATTCATAGACAAGAAAAAGACCCCAAAGGGGCTCAGCATCGCCAAGATGCTCTACAACGTCCTCAGGAAGCACGACTACAGGGCATTGGGCGAACTGCAGCACAAATCCTTGTTCGTGGGCATGATGCACTTCCAGGATAAGTATAACTACGACATCGAAAGGGTGAAGAGATGCTGCATCCATTATGCCATGACAGACGGCAGGATCGTGCCATTCTGCGCCTTCAACGTCATTCCCGAATGGTACAGGGACAAGAGCCAGCACGATCAGGGCATAAACTTTGATGAATGGGAGAGAAAAACGGGCAAAAAGCTCAAGGACGACGCGTACAAAAGGGACGTAAAGGCGCTGTCAAGCTCCGCTTTGTACAAGAAAACCTACGCTGATTTCTAAAACAATGGCTATTTTAATTCGGGCTTCTCAAAAACAGGCGCTTCCGTATTTAGCGTGCACTTCTCAACCACTTCTCTATAAGTCATGTTGCGGTGGGAATTGCCTTCTGGTCCCTGGTCCAAAATCCTGCGCTTAGAGAACAGCGTCCTAATCATATCGTGTTCAGGGCCACTGGTCGAAAGCACAACAAGGACAGGTTCTCCGTTCACATCCTTGCCGTCAACCCTGTAATACGGGATATGCCCGTCCGTCACGCCGTCGAAATTCGTGCCTCTGCCTGAATATGCGTAAATGGCTTCGAATTTCCCTCCCCACACCCCTCCGAATACCGGGGCGAAACCATCAGTTACGGCGAAGTAATGCAGCCTCTTCGGATCCAATACTGCATCTCTGTACATACACATCACATGAATTTTGAAGCAAAATGACCGAGAAAAGTCGCCTTTTCTAACCATTTCTTTGAACGCAAAAGAGCGGAATTCAGTATTGTGGACAAGCATATTTAAAGCTTTCGGTCTTACGGCTGTGTAGAAATCATCCATAAGACAAAACAACATCTCACATATCTGTGCATATTGTATACAACATATTTCAAGCATACCTCTTTTATCTACAAATCCAATGACCTACTCTGCAGACATGAGCCCATCAACCTCTTCACGACGCTGAACACCGTCTCGTTAAGGCTTCTTCTGTACCTTCCCTGTACAAGATGTACAAGAATACCAAGAATACGCCAGCTGAACGAAATCACTTCGGCACTATTATCTTCTCTTTTCCTATTTCCACGAACTTGCCTTCCAGGCAATACTTGCCGGTCAGTGCACACAACATGGCGTCGTGCTCGTGCTCGTTTGCATCTTCGCTCTTGTTCAGCCCTGTGATTTTCTCTGTTGCGTGAGGAAAGACCTCGATCACCCTGTAGCCTTTGTTTCTCAATTCCTTGACCAGGATTATAGCCCTCTTCACCAATGGCTGCATCCCTGGAAATTTTGGTGACAAGCATTTGAATCCCATTTCCTGCAACTTTTTGTCAGAATCCCTGAAGTAACCAGCGTCGGGAAAAGAGAACGGGGCGTCCACGGCTATGATGTCCGGTTTGAATTCATCGGTTTTTTCCAGAATTTCGGAATCGCTATGAACAATCCATGTTTTGCTTGATTTATCGGCAAGCAGACACAACCCAGTCGGGTTCTTATCCAGCCCTGCCAGATCAACACCAAACGATAGCATGATTAGATGTTGGATTCGGTATTTAAACAATACAAGGCCGAACAGGAATGAATTCAGAGCTTCACTTAACCCATAGGCAGTATTTGCCCTTGGTGCTTATCCCCAAGGTTTTCGCAATCTCAGAACTGGCTGGATCGTTTATGATGGCCATGCCCTTCCAGGACCGCGAGAAATTGGATTCGTTGCAGATGGGGCAGACGTCGCCCCTCACGAACAACCTGCAGTTCCTGCACACCTTTTCCCTTTCTGTCATAACGCAAAACCCTTACTTTTTCTTAGGACCGGCCGGCTTTGCTGTCCCGGCCTTCTTCCCCTTCTCCTTTTCTTCATTTATCCATTCAAGACAGCCCAGGTTTGGCTGCCTGGCTGTAAGCCCTATCTTGTATTCCCTCCCTGCTATAGAAACCGATATTATCCTTACCATTAGAACATCCCCCTCCTTCAGCTTGTGCTTGCTTTCCTTTCCAGTGAAAATGGCGTTTTTCCTGTCATAGCTGACGAAGTCGTCCATTATCTGGCTGACGTGGACCATGCCGTCAACAGGACCCAACCTCATGAATGCGCCGAATTCCGTCACGTCTATCACTTCCCCCGTCACTATCTCGTGCTGCTCAGGACTGTAGACAAGCATCTCGAACTGCACCTGATAGTGAACGGCGCCATCACCCGCGTATATCCTGCCTTCGCCTACGCCTTTCACCGCGGTGACGACCAGTATCACCCCCAGCGCCTTTTCTATCAGGCCCTCCCATTTCTCTACGAGGCTGGCTTTTACGGATTCTTGCAGCCCGAACTCAAATTTGGCTGGCGGGACCCTAACGTCGTCCTCAACTTCAACGAGCTTGTACATAATATCACTATAATTGTTTGATCTTATTTTAATTTGTATTAATTTGGTTAAAAGTATATAAGTGGTTATCTATTTTAACGGGTTTCAAGGGATTAAATCATATGGGAGCAGAGGAAATAAAAATCTAACCCCTGTCAGCTCTCTGGCGCGTCTGCACCAGCACAAGATATTTTCCCTGTCTGATGGTTATAACCTTTGCCCCTCTTCTCAGCAGCGTCCTTTTGAGGACCCTGTCAACCGTGCACACCACCATCTTTCTGTTTGTCGCATAGGTGACAATCTTACTGTCCGTCTGGCCCCCGGACGTTTTGATGATATGCACGCCTTCTCGCTCGACGAAGCGCAGAGACAACCTTGAATTCATGGCTTTCCTGCCCCTGCCAGCTGCTAATGACTCCAGTTCCTGGACAACCAGGTTAAGGACGTACAATGCCGGAGACCCGAATTTTCTGAGCTCTGGTATAATGTCTATCCTGCTGCCCATGGCAGACATGATAAAACTCGTATCAAGCAATATTTTCATGCTTAATTATTGTTTGGGTGATTAAAATTTGTGCCGGACCTCGCTTAATGGGAATAGTGGTACTGTCTCTGTTTGGGTTTAAATTCATAACACACAGAATGGTTTTACCCCGTCATTCATGGCGGGGAAAAGCGAATCACTGACCTATTTCTCATACGAGAACCAAATATACAGTATCGATGAGCAGACCGTTACCGGCAGTAACGGTCTTATACGAGCTCATCGACAGCAGAAGGTGAGCAGGGAAGGAGGAAGAATGCAAAAGTTATGTTGATCAATAGGAGGGAAAGAACAGTAACATCTTTAAATCCTGATGAGACACCTGCCAAAGAACGCGACTTGACAAATAGAGAAGCCGGAATTTTTGCCCAGCTTAGCTCACATTGCTTCCGAATCAACTCTTTTTATCGAACCCTTTGGATATTCTTCCGCGAATATCTCTGCATGGAACTTGTAGATTTTCACACCCTTTACACGCCACTCATTGGGTGAGAGGCTGGCCTTTATGCAGAGATTGCCCAGGAACATCTCCTGGTTCCAATTCCACTCCATTGGGACCTGAGGCAACAGCAGCCCCCTGAAAGGGCCTTTCTCTATTATCAGGCCGTCTTTTCCGAGATTGATTTTGGCAGGGTATTCGCGTGGGTCTTTCACTACTATCAGTTCCGGTTTTGTCAATACGGAAACTTCGATCGTTATCTTGTCAAGCTCGGCGTCGGAGAGTCTCGGGAACCTTGGGTCTCTTGTCGCGGAAATCGCAGACTCGACGAGCGCCTCTATCATCGGCATGGTCGGCTCAGGGTATCCTATGCACCCCCTCAGCGTCTTTTTCGGATAGGTGTACAGAGTGGTGAAAACCCCCCTCTTTTCGTAAAATTCGCTGGGACAGTTCTTCGGCTTGAATTTTTTGTCCCTTTTCACCCACGCCGCTATGCTTCTCCTGGCTATATTCACAAGCCATTCTCCGTAGTACGTGTCCATGAAAAGAAATTGCAAACTTGGAAATAAATTAGTATTCCATCCCTATCTCAGTTTGTTGTTCACCTGGAGCAGGAACTCGTCCAGCGTTCCGGTCGGTATCCTGGCCCCCGCTGCCTCGGAATGGCCGCCCCCTGAGCCGCCAACCCGCTCTGCTGCGGCTTCCATCAGCTTGTTCAGGGCTATGTCACTATTTCTTTTCCTGGCCGTCACGTCGATGTGTCTTTCCCTGTCGTAGATGCACAAGCCTAACGGCCTGTCCGTGACCGTTGCGGCAAACAAGGCTGCCGGCCCCCTAAATCCGAAGCGGGGCATGTTCGTGACGTAGCCTATATTGCCCCTTTTCTTGGCATGCTCCTTTATGAAATCGTACAGCTCGAACTCCCTGGTCACAGCCACCTTTGCCGATTTCACCAGGCCGGGAACGTCTGACGGGTTCTCCCCGTGGGCCATGGTACGCACGATGTGCCTCTTTGCATCGTAGTTGTCAAATTCCCTGTTCTTTATCCCAAGGATGAGCGTCGAAACCTCGAAGAAGAGGGCCCTCCTGTCCCAGTTTGCTATCCTGCTTTTGGCAAATTCTGTGTCATCCTCGTAATCGCCTATTGCCCCGTACAGGGCTATCCAGATCCTCTCCCTGGGGATCTCGCCCTGGAAGTGTCTGTATACGAGCTCCGACGCGCTAACGTTCAGCTTGTGCTCGTATTTTGTCACCTTGATGTCGCTTTCTTCTATGGTCTTGGGCAGTTGATGATGGTCGAAATAAAGTATCTCGCTCTTTTTGCCCTTTTCTTCCAGCGTGGCGGCTATCTCCTTTGCATGGCTCTTAGTAATCGCTATATCGGCGATTATTATCCTCCCAGCTTCCGTGTTTCTGAGGTCATGCAAAAATGAAACAGGCTTGGTAAAGAAGACTTCGGCATCAGGAAATCTTGACTGTGCTATGGCACCTGAGCATATCCCGTCACAGTCGGCGTGGCAAAGAACTACGGTTTTCATGGAAAATCACTATATTAATTTGACTCCTTTTTAATTATATTTATAAGTTCTTTAAAATTTGTAATTTGATATTTTGCAGCTTTTCTTGCGGTTTCATCACCATTGAAGGCAACACCGAATTTTACTTTTTCAAATACTTTTGCATCATCTTTTCTGTCTCCTATTGAAATTGCATCACTCGGGTGAATGCCAGAGACATGTAATATTTCCATAGCCTCTTTTACCTTGTCATCATGAAATTCGATGATTTTTCCGGTAAAAATCCCGTTTTTTACTTCAAGTACATTTCCAGTAGTGAAATCAAAATTCAATTCTTGCTTGAAAAATTCCGCCAAATGTGTTGCAACGTTTGACAACAAAGCTGTTTGAATTCCCATTTCTTTAATCATTTTAAGTGTTTCTTTTGCACCTTCAACGAATTCAAATCTGTTATATACTTTTGGTAAATCAGACGATTTGAGACCTTTCCAACAAGCAAAACTTTTCAATAAAACTTCCTTGTAAGGAATTTCCCCTGATTTGAATTTTGGGTACAGTTCCCTGTAAGTATCCCCCTTTCCTAAAAATTCAGCACCAGAATTAACAACACTACCCTTGATCAATGTCTTGCTCATATCAACAAACACAAGTTTTATCATATTAATCACAATCTCTTCTTGTAAATCACCAAATAACTATCCGTATCCGAATCTCCTTTCATATTTCCTGTGGCTCATCCATTCTATGATTATTGAAAGTATCATCACCTCTTCATTTGCAACGGAATATATCAACCTCCAAGCATTTGGCAGGTTGTATTTCCACAAGTTGTCAATGCCATATTTCTTTGTGTATATCTTTGGTATCAGTTTTCTGGGAATCTGGATTCCGCAGAAAGGGTCTTCCTTGAGGTCGTCAAAAGCCCTGTTGAGCCACTCGTAAAGATGCTGATCCTCTGTCTTTGAGACCTTCAATTTCTCGAATGCCTTCTTTAGTTTTTGTTCCGCAAATACAACTTTTGAAATCATCGAACCACTAAATCTGGCTTAAGGAACCTTTTCACAAGTTCGGGATTCCATATCCATGCGATTTTCCCTTCCCTGTCGACCGCTATTTTCCCAGAATCTAGAAGATATTCGAATATGACGCAGAATGTCTGGTACATAACCTTTTTCGGCAAATGCTCCCACAATCGTCTCTTTTTGAATTCCCCGCTGTGCTTCTTTATGAATTCTTCTACCATAAGTACTGTGTCCAGTTGTGGATAGTGTAGTATTTCCTTATTTAACAAGGCTTGGGACATATTTAGCACCTCTTGTTATATAGATATATATAACAAGACTTTATAAAGTTAACGTTGTGTATTTCCATGGGACGGTTGAGTGAGACGGACAACCTGTCCATAACAGTCGGCGTGGATCAAGCATACAGTTTTCATGATTTCACCAATATGATATTTTGAGTAAGGATAAATAAATAAGTCAGCATTTCTTTCAACCCCGAAGTTTTATTCAATAAATCTGGAGTCCTAAGACCTAGTAAAAATTTCTTTATTACGCCATGATATAACACAAAAATATATTATCAAAATTGCTTGGATCCAAGGAAAAATGGGATACCACCAAATCCCGTTTTGATCAGGCAGAGCCATGATAATATGTACATATATTGGCTGAAAGGTCATCCATGCCCCGCAAATAATGCCCAATATTAGTCCAGCCTTCTTTCTGAAAAGAGTCAGAACGATTCCTGTAACAAGCAGCACTGAAAACATACTAGTTATAATCCATCCGGGCCCTCCCAGCTTTAAAGAGCCGGGTATTTCTCTTACAATTTTATGAATCAGTTGTATAAGCAGCATTGCGATGACTACTTGCAGTTCAATCGGCAGTTTTGCTTTATATCCCATTTTCACTTCCCCCCATGCCCCCTGCATTTGCCATACGCTTCCAGAATTTCCCTGATGGAATCGTAAGCAAGCGAAACATACGCTGAAATGTTGATACCGTTGATTTTAGCTGTTTTTACAGTATTCTCCTTTATATCAGACATTTCAATTAAAGATATAATTAGTTCGCTGTCTATTCTTGTCTTCTTGATCATTCCCTTCCTGAAGCATTCGTTCAAATCCATTTTACTTTACCCTGTATCGTTATCCCGTTCAAAACATTATTTATCAGGTGCGGATTCTTCAGTTCTTTGACATCCTTGACCGCGAATATTTGTAATTTCCTCCTGATTTTCTTTTCAAACACTTCAAGATTCTTGAATTCAACCGTCTTTTCTGCTATTACCAATATGTCAAAGTCACTCGTTTCTGTATCCAATCCTGTAACCGCCGATCCGAATAAAACTATTGTCGGTTTAAGATAAAACTTGTTTAGAGAGTCCAGCAAACCGGAATCTTTGATTTTTCTAATGTTATAGAATATTTTCAGATCTCTGTATTCCTCTCTATCCAAATCAGCTTTGTACAATTTCAGGTTCCTTTCTCCTCTCCAAGTTAAAATACCTTTGTTGACGAGAGAATTCAAGTGACTGCTTGCAGTTGCAGGCGATATGCGCAGAATTCTTCCCGTTTCCCTTACGTTAAATTCTCTATTTGGCTCTTCAAAAAATATTTTCATAATGTTTAATTCTTTGAACATGTGTTTAATATTATGAACACTTGTTTAAATATCTTACTGTTCTGATAATTAAATTTATACAGAGTGCGACAGTACTGTCGGTCTCACACAGTCGGCGTGGCAAAGAACTACGGTTTTCATAAATATCAACTCAATTTTTAAATCATGTAAATAAAAATATATTAAATTTCAGTGGTGATTGTGTGGGTAAGGTAAGTTCAGATTCTATTGAGAAAACCCGTGAGGGGGACAATAAATTCTTTTCAGTTGCTGATAAATTTAAAAATGATATCAAGAAAAATATAATAACCGCTATTCTTGCCGCTTTTGGATTCTTGATTGCCCTTGTCTGGAGGGACGCAATTAAGGAAAGCGTGAATGACCTCATAAAGCTGTTTAATATTCAGGGATCAGGTACAGTAATCATGTATTCGACAGCAATTGTCACTACATTGATTTGCGTGGCCGGGATAATATTTTTTTCAAGATGGAGTGAAAAAAAAGTATAGGTGGTTTAATGGGTTCAAATTGTTATTACTGCGACAATCCCGCAGAATTTGTATGTTCAGAGTGTGGTCACTCGGTATGTAAGAACGATTCAAACATTCAGGATGGAAAGATAACGTGCTATTTGTGCCTAAAGAATAAAGGCAGATAATGTTTTTTACAGCCAGTTTTTCTTTCTAAAATAAATAAGCATCCCAACTGCGATTGTAATCATAAAAAGCAAAATAAGTGGATAGCCATAAGGATGGTTAAGCTCCGGCATATTGAACGGCGATACTTCGGGATTGAAGTTCATTCCATAAAGACCCGCAAAGAAACCGAGAGGAATAAATATCGTGGCGATTATTGTCAGTACCTTCATGACCTGGTTCATCTTGTTGCTTATGCTTGAAAGATACAGGTCAAGCATACCCGAAGTCATGTCCCTGAAGGTTTCCACCGTGTCGATTATCTGGATTGTATGGTCATAGACATCCCTCAGAAAAATCTTGGTCTTATTTTTGATTATTTTTGATTCAGACCTTTCGAGCCCGCTTACGGCCTCCCTCAAGGGCCAGATAGACTTTCGTAAAAATATCATCTCCCTTTTCATATTATGGATTGTCTGGAGGGTTTCAGGTTTAGGTTCCTCTACCAGACCTCCTTCCATCCCTTCTATCCTCTCACCAAACTTTTCAAGGACACTGAAATAGTTATCGACCACGGCATCCATAACAGCATAAGCAAGATAGTCTGGCCCCGATTTCCTTATCCTTCCCTTGCCTTCCCTTATCCTATTTCTCACCGGATTAAAAATATCACCATTAGTCTCTTGGAAAGAAATGACGAAATTCTGCCCTAGAATAAGACTCACTTGTTCGGATCTTGTTTCTTCATTCTGTTCATCGAAATATAGCATTTTCATAACAATGAAAATATACTCATCAAAATCTTCCATCTTTGGCCTTTGTCCTGTATTAACGATATCTTCAAGAACAAGGGGATGGATGTCAAAATGCTTCCCGATTTTCCCGATTATTTTTACATCATGCAGACCATCGATATTTATCCAAGTGGTTGTCGGTTTTGACTTAAAGTGAAAACATTCCTCAATTTGTTTTACTTCCTTCTCTTCGAAACGCTTTTCGTTATAATCGATGACCGTGATTTTTACCTTTTCGACCTTTTTCTTACCGATGTGAACCAAAGTTCCGGGGGAAAGTCCCGTTTTTTTTGAGATTTTTTTAAAAAATTTAGGCATAAAAATCACCAAAGTTGATTATAAATTAGATTATTGTTTATAAATATTGAAAAATCAAATATTCACCATGGAAAATAAAAAACATTTTACAGAAGAAGAAGCGAAATCAATCGGAGATAAACTTGGAATAAAATGGGACAAATTTAAAGCAGAGCAGTTCAGGAGAGGTATGGATGTTGAACTTGAACATGGAAAACGTGATCCAAACACAAATGTAACTAACGATGACGCTCTAATGACAGGTAAAATTGCTTTGGCTCATCTGAACGAATTTCCTGATTATTACAACCGATTGGAAAAGATGGAAAAAGAAGCCGAAAAATACTGGGAATCGAAATGAAAATTTATAAAAAATTCCTTAAAATTATATAGGAACTATTGGCTGAGACGGATAACTTCTCCATCCCTCGTCGGCGTGGGTGAGGACAACTGTTTTCATGAAAAGCATCGAATATAAGAATATAATATTGTCGGATGCTATTAAATAAAAAATCGGCATTAAAAATCATTTCAAAAATCATTTCAACTTTATTTTATTTGTCAATCCGTGTCTTTCTTTAATTATCAAATTTTTATTTTCAAGGCTGGACAAAATTCTTGTCACTTTCACTTTTGATAACCCCGATTTTAAAACCAATTCGTTTTGAAGAATCTCACCATTAAAATTCAATAATTCCGAAAAAACCTTTCGTTCATCTCCTTTTAACAGGGGGATTACCATTTCATATTTCTTTTCTGGCTGTTTTTGCTGCCTGAAAGATTTGATTACATCCTTGGTATCTGAATTATAAAATAAGTAAGTTGCTGTTAAGCCTATTAGAAACGAACTTGTAATCAGAAGCAAAACATCAGCTAAAGAGAAATAATCTGAACTCTGGGTGGTAACTTCCTGTCCGGTCTCAAGGATTATCTGGATTGGTTGTGCTGTGAATAATTTACTGAAAAGCAGGAGTATTGAAGCAGTGAGTATTACAATCGCCATGATAATCTTGAATTGCTTCATACCAAGATTTTATTCAGGGTCTATATAAAATTATGCTTGCTTTACATTGTGATTTCATAAAAATGAAACCAGTTACAGGAAAATTATATAGATGGTTTCAAGTTATAAAATATTAAAATATAACAAAAAACTTCATGCGTGAGAGACTGCGTGAGAAACTATGAAGGAGTTTTTTCAATTCAAAGGGAAGCAAAAGGTGAATATCTGGAAGGTTATTTCAGTTATATTTATCATTCTCTTTGTCTTGGCCCTGATTGGAGGGTTATTTAGAATATATCACTTCAGAGCTTCCTTTACTACACCGACTCAGGACCAAATCGATTCTGCGAAAGCTATTGTTGCCCAAGAACTGCGAAATAAAGGTGATGATATCAATAACTATGAAATTGTAGTGCCAAAGAATATTAGAAAATTTGACGGAAGGATGCCTCCGCCCCCAATAAACATATTCGGAAGAATGGAATCTCCAAGAAGCATCATCCAACTTTCTTTAAGTAATAATTCAGTAAGACACTCCTATTTAATTGACATGGATTCAGGAGAAGTGTTAATACATTCCCAGATCGAATATTTGGTGTGAAATATTATGAAAAAATCCGTTATCAAGCTGCAAGACGTTTGGAAGGTTTATCAAATGGGGGAAGTGGAAGTCCCCGCACTCAGAGGCGTAGATATGGAAGTTAGGAAAGGGGAATTCCTTGCTATTGCAGGTGCAAGCGGGAGCGGGAAAAGCACCATGATGAACCTCGTCGGCTGTTTGGATGTTCCTACAAAAGGTAAGATATTTCTGGGTAAAGATAACGTAGCATATCTAACTGAATCACAGCTTGCTCATACAAGAGGCCAGAAAATAGGTTTCATTTTCCAGCAGTTCAACCTCATACCGACACTAAATGCACTGGAGAATGTGATGCTTCCTCTCGTTTTCCAGGACGAGAATGATTCGAAAGCAAAAGAAAGGGCATCGAAGCTTCTTAAGATGGTTGGACTTGGTGACAGGATGCATCACCTTCCGTCGCAGCTTTCAGGAGGCCAGATGCAAAGGGTAGCTATTGCAAGGTCGCTTTCTGTAAATCCGGAAATAATACTTGCAGACGAACCAACAGGAAACCTTGACAGCAAGACAGGCGGATTTATAATGGATTTCCTCAGGAAAATACACGAAAATGACGGGAAAACAATCATAATGGTGACCCACGATCTTCATCTGGTAAAATTCGCAAACAGGGTCGTTCACTTGAAAGACGGCGAGATTGAAAGGATAGAAAAAAACGGGAGGAGTGCAAAATGAAGATACCTCCTATTATGGTAATATTTGGAATTTTGTTAATTTCCGGGTGCAGCAATTCCGAACCCAATCATTCTGATAGAAGATTTCCGGGAAATATGAGACCTTACGGAAACATGTCATTTGAAATGAGCGAAGAGGATATTAGCCAGGTCAAGGATACCTTTGAATCAGCGGAAAGTACCGATGATCTATCAGGATATTGTGACAGCAATCCTATGTTATGCGGATACTACTGCAGAAGCATTAATCCAGAACACGACTTCTGCGGTCAGTTCAACTTAACAAATAGGAGGTTTTCAAGATGAAATACGAGTATTTAACAATAGCACTAGTATTATCTCTGAGCGTCTTTTCTGTAAGCGTCTTTGCGGCAGAGTCATCGTCAACTGCTTCTATAAATGTCTCTCTGATAAATCAGAATCCCGATCCTGCACGAGCAGGAGAGATTCTGGAACTGAGATTCATGGTAGAGAATAACGGAGGCGGGGATGCCTCTAATATCCAGTACGAGTTCCTACCTAAATTCCCGTTTGTTGCAATACCTGGAGAGGATTACACAAGAACCATAAGAACACTCTCTGCATACCAGGAAGGTGATGATGCAGCTATCATTAAGTTCGAGGTACTGGTTGACAGGGAAGCTGTGAAAGGGACCAACGACATAGAGCTAAAGAGAATCTGGGAAGGATCTGATATAACATCTACAGTGAGCTTCGATATCGAAGTCACTGGCACCGAATACGCACAGATAATATACATCGATAAGGCAAAGCTGTATCCGGGCAATGAAACACCACTGAAGTTCACCATAACAAATGTTGGTAATTCACCACTGAGGGATTTGGTTTTTTCCTGGAGTGAAGAAGATGGTGTCATCCTGCCGGTTTACTCCGATGACACAAAATACATAAAGAACATTGATGTCGGTGAATCTGTCGAACTTGAGTATACGGTTGTTGCGGATGTCAACGCAGTGCAGGGGCTTTATAAGCTGGACCTTACTCTGCAATACGAAACAGAATCAGGCGTTACCGAAGAATTGAACACCCAAGCTGGTATCTTTGTTGGCGGCGAGACAGATTTTGACGTGACATTCTCCGAAAGCTCGGAAGGTGTTACTTCACTTTCTGTCGCGAACGTGGGCAACAATCCGGCATACTCAGTGACTATCAGGATTCCTGAGCAGAGCGGTTACAGGGTCACAGGAAGCACTTCGACCATAGTAGGCAATCTGGACAAAGGCGATTATACTATAGTCTCGTTCCAGATAAGCCAGAGTTCAAGTGTAGCTCCCACTGGTGTCGACTTTAGACAGATGACTGCTGAGGAAAGGGCAGCCATGCGAGAGGCAGCTTCCCAGGCAATGGTATCAGGAAACAACCTTGAAGTGTACATAGAGTACACCGATACCACAGGAATACGGCATGTCATCGAAAAGGATGTGCCAATACAGTTCAGGGAAACTGACAGCAGTGCAACAACACCTACAACAAGATTTGGAAGACAGTCAGATACTTCACCGTACACAGCATACGTGAATTACGGCATGCTTGCAGCGGCGGTTGTTTTGATACTGGTGGGATACAAAAAGAGAGAGAAAATCAAACCTTTGCTCGGAAAGTTGCTGAATAGAAAGAAGACTTGATGTAAATGAAAGCGTCAAAGTCCTTCAAACTAGCATTGAATATATTGAGACACAGCAAGCTGCGCAGCTGGCTTACCATAGTAGGCATAGTCATAGGCGTAGCTGCTGTAGTCGCAATAGTTTCGATAGGTGAAGGAATGCAGCAGAGCGTTCAGGAGAATCTGGGAGGTCTCGGATCAGACATAATCACTGTTACTCCCGGATTCTCCAGAGCTTTCGGCATGTTCCAACATCCAGAAGGAGGCGGAGGAAGAAACAGCTTCCAGACAGCGACATCCTCTGATGACGACGAAGGGCTTACTGACAAGGACACCCGCGTTATAAAGCCTATAGAAAACGTCGAATATGTCCAGGGAAGCATTTCAGGGAGGGGAGAAGTCTATTATCTTGCAGAAGAAACGTCCGCCACTATAGAGGGTGTTGACCCACTTGTCTGGAGTCATATAACAACGTCAGAACTCGAGCAAGGACGTTTTCTGGGACCTTCTGATTACAACGCGGTATTGGTAGGAAGTCGTATCGCTAATGATGTTTTCAAGCAGCCGCTTGCGCTGAACAGGGTAATCACCATTGAAGGCACGAGCTTCAAGATTGTAGGCATTTTGGAGGAGAGCGGCGGCTTTGGTGGTTCCAGGGACGACAGCAAGATAATAATGTCTATAAAAGCCGCAAGAGATATATTCGCATCCCAAGATGAAGATTTTAACCGTAATGAGTACGATACGATCACAATCAAGGTAACGGACGAAGAGATTATTGAAGAAACCATTGAAGAGATAGAAGAAAGACTCATGATTTCAAGACATGTGACGGACAGGACCAAGGACTTCACGGTGTCATCTTCCTCAAGCATTCAGGAGACTGTAAGTTCAACAATAGAGACCATAACACTATTCCTCGGAGCCATTGCAGCCGTTTCTCTCCTTGTAGGTGCAGTCGGTATTGCAAACACGATGTTCACAACAGTGCTTGAGAAGACAAAGGAGATAGGAATAATGAAAGCTATAGGTGCAAAAAACAGGGACATAATGGTCATATTCCTGATGAACTCAGCACTGGTCGGTGTAGTTGGTGGTGTGATTGGTATAATTTTAGGAACATTGGCATCCGCCATTATGGGGGGCGGTTCGATGTCAGCTGGTGGCGGTATGGTAGGAGGAATGTTTGGATCGACTCTTGTTACACCAGAGCTTCTGCTTTCAGCAATGGGAATAGCCGTGGGTATAGGAATGTTTGCAGGTGCAATTCCAGCATACAGGGCTTCCAGGCTCAAACCTGTTGATGCATTGAGATACGAATAAAATGTACCACTCACTGCAGAAATACTACCATGCCCTCCAGAGGCTTGTTCATGTTTTTTATTAATAAGGATGTCATACAATTAACTAATAAAAAAAGAGTGCGTAAGTACTGTCAGTCCGTCACGGTCGGCGTGGGTAAGAACAACTGTTTTCATTGAAAACCCTCGGATATAATTTGCTGAAGTTTGTTTGATAAATAAGCTGGGTTTTTGGATAAAACCCTGAAAAACAACTATTTATTTTAAGACATAAATCGAAATATTATAATATGAAAGGGCGATTTTGGGATGCTTTATTTGTGGTGTCTTACATATGTTGATTCTTTCATTCATCCTGGCTTTCACAATCATAGTGGATTACTGATATTTGGTGGCTGTCTTGTAACTCTCGGCACCGCTATGCATATTGTTGGCCGCAGTCGACATAGCATGGACAATTAAAAAAAAGGAACCGAAATCCTGAAAAAGTGCCCATCATTTATACGATGTTCATCGCATTTCCCACCATTTTCACCTTTGGCCGGAATATTTTTAAATATCTATTATAATTAATAGTAGTCTTAAGCCAGTCATGATTGATGTTCAGCTTAAAAAAACAAGGTGATTTGATGGCCAAGAAGATGGTTTATATGTTTGATGAAGTGAAGGGAGGGAACACAGCCAAGAATATATTTCTGCTTGGAAACAAGGGCGCTCAGCTTGCCGAAATGACAGGCATAGGCCTGCCCGTCCCGCCCGGTTTCACAATCACGACCGAGGCCTGCATCTCTTTTTCCGCTAGCGGGAAGAAATGGCCAACCGGCCTTGAATCCCAGGTCAGGGAAAATCTGGCCAGGCTCGAAAAGAAGATGGGCAAAAAGCTCGGTGATGCCGCTAACCCGCTGTTTGTCTCAGTTAGGTCAGGCTCCTACGTCTCGATGCCGGGCATGATGGACACCGTTCTGAACCTTGGGATGAACGACAAAAGCGTTCTGGCGCTGGCAAAGCAGACAGGCAACGAGAGGGGTGCCTGGGACTCTTACAGGAGGTTCATCCAGATGTTCGGGGACGTTGTGATGGGAATGGAGCACAGCGATTTCGAGCATGTCCTCGATCATGTGAAAAAGAAGCACGGGGCGAAATACGACACCGATCTTAAAACGGAGCATCTCAAGGAAGTCGTGCTTGGATACAAGCGCCTGATCAAGGCGAAAAAGGGGAAATCGTTCCCGATCAATCCGTGGGAGCAGCTTAAAATGTCAATAGACGCCGTTTTCAGCTCCTGGAACAACCCCAGGGCCATCAAATACAGAAAAATAAACAACCTCAGAAACGATGCGGGCACCGGGGTCAATGTCCAGACCATGGTTTTCGGGAACCTCGGCTGGGACTGCGCCACGGGCGTCGGTTTCACGAGAAATCCCTCAACGGGGGCAAAGGAACATTACGGCGAATACCTGCTCAACGCCCAAGGGGAGGACGTAGTCGCTGGCATCCGGACGCCCAAGCATATCGATGACCTGAAAAAAGACATGCCCAAGGCTTATGCCGGGCTTGTGAAAATCTACGGCCTGCTCGAGCGTCACTACAAAGACGTGCAGGATTTCGAGTTCACGGTTGACAAGGAAAAACTCTACCTGCTACAGACGAGAAGGGGGAAGAGGACCGCCCAGGCAGCGGTGAAAATCGCCGTCGACATGATGCATGAAGGGCTGATAAGCAAGGAAGAGGCTGTCATGAGGGTCAAGCCAGGGCAGCTTGATCAGCTGCTCCATAAGCAGATAGACCCGCTTGCGAAGGAGAGGGAAGAGGCTGTTGCCACCGGACTGCCGGCTTCTCCGGGCGCTGCCGTTGGCAAGGTCGTCTTCAATGCCGACGAGGCCGCAAGGGTAAAGGAAAGGGATGCGAAAGAGAAGATAGTTCTTGTCCGGACCGAGACCAGCCCGGAGGATATAGAAGGCATGCACGCCGCGGAAGGCATACTGACGGCAAGAGGGGGGATGACGTCCCATGCCGCAGTCGTAGCCAGGGGGATGGGAAAGTGCTGCGTTGCCGGCTGCGAAGCGATCATAGTTGACGAGCATAAAAAGAGATTCAAGATACCGAGCAAGAACATGGTTATCAAAGAAGGTGAGTGGGTCAGTCTTGACGGTTCCACAGGAGAGGTGTTTTCAGGTCAGATGCCATTGATCGAGCCCGAGATTGCGGGCGAGTTCGAGGAACTGATGAAATGGGCTGACCGCTTCAAGAGGCTCGCCGTCAAGACGAATGCCGACACCCCTCATGACGCGAAGATAGCAAGGAGGTTCGGCGCGGAAGGGATCGGGTTGTGCAGGACAGAGCACATGTTCTTCAAGCCGGAAAGGATAACGGCGGTCAGGGAAATGATACTGGCAGAGGAAGCGCCAGAGAGGAAAAGGGCGTTGAACAAGATACTGCCTTACCAGCGCGAAGACTTCAAGGAGCTGTTCAAGGTGATGAGCGGGCTGCCCATAATAATAAGGCTGCTGGACCCGCCCCTGCACGAGTTCCTGCCGCATGAGGACAAGGAAATCAGGCATGTCGCCAGCCAGATGGGCGTTTCACCCCAAAAGATTAAAGACACCACCCAGACCCTGCACGAGCTAAACCCCATGCTTGGCTTCAGGGGGTGCAGGCTTGGCGTGAAGTATCCGGAGATCAATGAAATTCAGATCAGGGCGATTTTTGAAGCGGCCCTTGAGGCAAAAAAGGAGGGATACGTCCCCCTGCCGGAGATCGAAGTTCCGTTGGTCGGCAACGTCAAAGAACTGGAGCTGATAAAGGACATGATAGAAAAGGTTGCAGAAGAGCTGCATGTCAAGGGCAAGATAAAATACAAGATCGGGACGATGATAGAGGTGCCGAGGGCCGCCATAACCGCGGACGAGATAGCGAAAGAAGTCGACTTCATGTCCTTCGGGACAAACGACCTGACGCAGATGGGATGCGGCTTCTCAAGGGACGACGCGGGCAAGTTCCTGGGCATATACGTCCAAAAGGGCATATACAAGTTCGACCCGTTCCAGGCGATAGACCAGGACGGCATCGGAAAGCTCATGCAGATCTGCATAGAAAAGGCCAGGAGCGTCAAGCCAGAGATGGAGATAGGGATCTGCGGCGAGCACGGGGGCGAACCCGAATCGGTCAAGTTCTGCCACAGAATAGGGTTGACGGACGTCAGCTGCTCGCCCTTCAGGATACCCATAGCGAGGCTTGCGGCGGCGCATGCGGCGATAGAGGACAAAAGGGGCTAAAAACCTATCAAAATTTTATTCTCTCAGCTAGGCAAGGCGATCGCTGCTGCCTTTACATTGCTTTATGTATCTGCATCAACCTGCTACAAGCTCCTCTTTTAGTATCTGTGTTTGCTTTTTTTCCTCTTTTAAAAGTTGTTTCAGCAATTTTTCGTTCTCTTCTTCTTGTTTCCTAGAACCTTCCAGTTCCTCTTCCAGATTTCTCATCTCCTTTTCCATCTGCTTTCTTTCCTTTACCCTTCCTCTTCCGTTCAGATATTCATCGGCAAAGGACACGGAACCAGCGCCCATGGAGCCGTAGCCTGTGGCGCTCAACAACTCGCTGATGGCCGGGTCTTCAACGCCGAGGCTCGCCAAGTACGCACCTATGCCAAGCGGCATGGCGGCCAGGGCTATCTTGTATCCGCTCCTGTTTGCAAGTTTTTTCCCGGTCCTGCTATAACAAGTGCAGAAGAAACCTATACTGTCCCTGTAGAGCGAAGTGCAGAAGCCGCCGAGTTTTCTTATGTTCCTGATCGCATATCCTTCTTCAATCCTGGAATGTGGGCTTTTTACCACTTTTCCCACCCAATATTTGGTTTTAAGATTTATAAAGTTATTGTTTGACTTTATTGCTATCGGTTTATAAGTCAAAAATATAAAAAAATTCCGGGTGCAGTAAAGCTTAAAACTTTTAAAACTTTGCTTCAATAAATAGCTAGGCGGTCGAGATGAAGGGTGAATCAGTTCCAGGGCCAAGCACAGGGCTTGACGAATAGAGCTATTTCTTCAGCCAAAAGAATAGTCACGAAGGTGGGCACCGGCGTTCTTGCCACTGACGGTAAACTGGATGAAAAAAGGGTGGGCCAGCTTTCTCGAGACATATCAGGACTGCTAGATGAAGGCAGGCAGGTTGTCCATGTAACCAGCGGGGCCATACTTGCCGCAATGTCGGAACGAAATATTGACAGGGGGACGTACAGGGAGCGATTCGCCAGCGATGATGATTACACGTTTTCCTTGCGATTGCTTTCCGGCGAGGGGCAGCCGCGCCTCATGGAGAGCTACAGGCACGCATTCTGCAGATACGGAAGAAGGGTTGCCCAGCTGCTTGTAACCAGAAATGATATCGAAAATTACAGCACGGTCATGGAAGGTTTGCTGCTTGATGGTGTAATCCCAATACTCAATGAGAACGATGCGTTAAGCTACGATGAGATATCATTTTCAGACAACGACATACTGGCAGCGATGACGTGCAATACCATCGGCGCCGACCTGCTTGTCATGTTGTCCGATTCCGAGCTGTACGACAGCGACCCGAAGAAGAACCCCGATGCCAAGCACCTGGAAGTGATGCCGGTGTACGAGATAAGAGAGGAGATGCTCGATGGCGCTAACGGGACAGGGGAATGGGGAAGGGGAGGCATGCACTCGAAGCTTATTGCCGCAAGGGACGTAGGACGTTTTGGCAGGCCAACGATTCTGATCAACTACAAGGACTGCGCTTATGACGACATGCGAATCCAGAGGGCGTTGAGGGGGGGATACGTTGGAACCCTTTTCGTTCCCTAGGTGAATTTCATAAATGATTTCATAAATAAAAGTATCAAAACCAAAGATAATCTTTATGGGGCGAAAGAAAGTTGCTGCAAAAGAGGAGAGGGACAACCTGGGCGTCACCGTGACCAGGCGTGAGGATTTCAGCCGGTGGTACACAGAAGTCGTCAGAAAGGGCGGCTTCAAGGACCAGAGGACGCCGATAAAGGGGTTCGACGTGATACTGCCGTGGGGCTACTCTGTCTGGGAAAGGATCGTGAGGATATACGACGACCTGCTGCATGAGAAAGGCGTCCAGAACTGTTATTTCCCGCTGCTCATCCCTGAGAGTTTCATCGAGAAAGAAAAGGAGCATTTCACCGGCTTCGAGGCGGAAACGGCAAATGTCACCGAGGTGGGCGGCGAGGAACTGCCCGAGCGCCTCGTAATACGGCCCACGTCTGAGACTATAATGTACCACATGTTCTCTAAGTGGATTAGGAGCCACAGGGACCTGCCGTTCAGGATAAACCAGTGGTGCAACATTCTTAGATGGGACACAAAGGTCACCAAGCCCTTCATCAGGGACCGGGAATTCCTGTGGTCCGAGGTTCACACCGCCCACGCGAGCAAGGAAGACGGGCTCAGGCAGATTGATGATTACATAGAGATATGCAACCGCTTCCATGAGGATATAGCATCGGCAGTCCTGGTGCTGCGGAGGACAGAGAACGACAAGTTCCCGGGAGCCGAATTCTCGGTAGCCTATGACACACTGGTGCAGGACGGCAAGGTCTTCCAGGGACCGGGAGGGCACTTTCTAGGGCAGAACTTCTCGCGCCCCTTTGGCATTAAATTCACGCAAGAGGACGGGAAAAAGGATTACGTCTGGCAGACGTGCCTGGGCATGTCAACCCGCCAGATAGGAGGCATAATAATGGAGCACGGAGACGACAAGGGGGCTGTGCTCCCCCCGCTCGTCGCGCCCGTCCAGGTTGTCATTGTTCCTATAATTTTCAAGGAAAAGCAGAAGCAGATTATGGAAAAGGCGCACGAACTGCATGATAGACTCAAAAAGATGGGCGTGCGGACGTATCTTGATGACAGGAATTACTCGGCCGGTTACAAGTTCAACGACTCGGAGCTCAGGGGGGTTCCGTTAAGGATGGAGATAGGCCCAAAGGATGTGGCGAAGAATGCCATGACCTTGGTCAAGAGGAATGACGGCAAAAAGAGCGAGGTTAAAGTGAAGGAAATGGGAAAAGTGAAAAAAATGCTCGATGACATACAGAGAGAGATGTACGAGGAATCGACCAGGAATCTCAATTCAAATATAAGAAACGTAAAAACCATGGGCGAGCTTAAAAAATCGCTGGGAAAGGGCGGGTTTTCAAGGGCCAACTGGTGCGGCTCGTCGGAATGTGAAGATTGTATCAAAGACGAGACGGGGGCGAACATCAGGGGCACGTTGTACGGCAAGACAGAAAAGACCTTTGGCAAATGCGTTTACTGCGGGAAAGGGGCGAAGTCCGTGGTTTACATCGCAAGGGCCTATTGATTCCTGCCTCTTTGTATTTTAACGCTTTTTAATTCCCGCAACCAATTATAAAGCAATTATATGGTTTTATATGGTTGATGTGAGGTGATTTGATGGCGAAGCTGCCGATAGCGCCGTTCGAGAAGATTCTGCATGAAAACGGGGCCAAAAGGGTCTCGTTCTCTGCAGGGGAGGCCTTGGCCGAGATCGCTGGTGAGATAGCAGGGGAGATATCAAAGAACGCGTCCATAATGGCGGAGCATGCCGGCCGAAAGACCGTGGTCAGAAGTGATGTAGAGCTGGCCAGGAAAAACCTCAGGATTAACTTATAATGAAAGGGAAAGGATCGCGCGGGAGCAAGAGATCAAAGCCCGGATGGCAGCAGGAGATGGCCGGGGAGAGGATCATGATATTGTTCGGCCTTGCAGGCAAGGAGTTCGACCGGCATCCAGGCAGGTCTCACAGGTATGTCGAGCTCGCCAGGAAAATTTCGATGAGGTACAATGTCAAGATGCCAAAACAGTTAAAAAGAAGTATATGCAACAATTGTTATAAGTACCTTTTTCCGGGAAAAAACTGCGTCGTCCGGTCGAACAGCAGGTCACAGTCCATGGAAGTAAAATGCCTTGAATGCGGAAAGGTCCACAGATACCCATACGTAAAGGAGAAGAGGGCATGATAGATATAAAGGTCGTCACATTGTCGAGTCTTTTGATTATTTTCACTTCTGTCTTCTTCATACACTACGCCTTCAACAACTTCATCAGCGTGACCGAGTATTGCGCCGTAAAGGGGGGCGACCTGTGCCTGCCCACGAACCTCTTGTTGCTGTTCCTCTTCAGCTTTTCCTTCGTCCTTGCTTTCATAATGGTCATCGAAACCACGATCTACTTCATGTTCAAGGGGCTGGAAGTGCTTGCGCATATGAGCGAAGCCAGGGAAAAGAAGCTGAAAAGCGCAATCGAGTCCCTGGAAAAAAAGAAAGGTGAAATCGAGGATGCCAAAAAAGCGGTCCAGAAGAAATATTTCAACCGGCAGATAGATGAGGAGACATTTAAGAAGCTGAAACAAAAATATAATACCGAGATTGTGGACATCGAGATAAAGTTGACTGAGTTGAAAAAGGAAGAGTTAAAGTTGTGGTAGGAATGAGGTCTGTGTTTATGCTTGGTATAGTGATAATATTCATTTCAACCCTTTTCATAGTGCTTATCTTCGACACCCTGGTGAAGGCGAATGTGTCCTGTCTGGGCAGACCGGAAAACCCGCAGGTCGTCAAATGCAACATAAAAAGATACAACATCGACATTATCATGGGCCTGATGTTAGTTGGATTTTTCATACTGCTGGACATCGGCGCTCTCTACATGGTGCTGACTGGCTGGGAAGTGTAAGGCTCTACCACGGTCCATTTAAATATTGGTTCATAGTTTCACAAGCCTATCCACCAGTGAAACACTGGTGGAATTACGGCTTGTCTCTGTTAATTGGTGATTTTACATGACGGGTTAGGGATTCGGTACGTTCTCTAGACCACTGGTGAAACACACCAGTGGAATTCTAATTTAAAAGCCTTTTATATATACATATGTGCTATATTATTGAAAATATACCGGACCGGTGATTGCATGGCCATGTTAAAAGAATCTGCTCCCGATAAGCTGATCGAGAAAGCCGCGGAAAAAATGAAGGCGATGTCCGAATTCAAGCCTCCCGAATGGTCAAGGTTTGCGAAGACGGGCATGCACAATGAGAGGCCGCCCCAGAAACCAGACTGGTGGTGGACAAGGGCAGCCGCCGTTCTAAGGAAGATCGAGCTTGCCGGCAGTCTGGGCGTGGCGAAACTCAGGAAGGAGTACGGAGGCAGAAAGAACAAAGGGCACAAGCCGGAGCACAAATACAAGGCATCAGGGTCCGTGATAAGAAAGATACTGCAGCAGCTGGAGTCTGCCGGCTTCGTCGCGAAAAACAAGAACAAGGGCAGGATGATAACCCCAAAAGGCGAGTCCTTTTTAAGCGGGGCTGCAAAAGAGATAAAGGAAAAATCAAAATGAACGGGGAAAACCTGGGTCCGCAAGATCTGCAGCAAATGAGGCAGATAGAAGAGCTGAAGAGGCAGCTACTGTCAAAAATGCTCAGCAAGGAAGCCTTTGAGAGGCTCGGCCGGATAAGGTCCGTCAATCAGCAACTTGCCGAGCAGGTGGAATTGTACCTGATACAGACCTATCAGACCGGGAAAATAAAGGAGAAGATAAGCGACGAAAAGATGAAAGAGATACTCAGGCTGCTGACACAAAAAAAGGATTTCAGGATAAAGAGGGTGTAAAAGGGTGTGGTTATGAGCAAGAACAAATCGGCTGGAAAGAAGCTCAAGCTCACCGCGAAGGCCAAGATCCGGCCTTCTCCAAGATGGGCTGACATAAAGACGTTCGGCCTGAAGAGGGCCAGGAGCAGAAGGGTCAGGGTCAGTACCAAGAGATGGAGAAGGGACAAGCTCAAGATTTAGTGGACTTAAGATGGGCTCAAGATATAGGTGAATTCTATGGCAAAGAAGAAAAAACCGGACGTTCTTGAGGAGCATGTATACACCATCCCGCTGAGATCTGCCTGGATCGGGAGCGGCCGGATCATGAGGTCCAAGAAGTCGGTCAATGCAGTGCGGAACTTCATCTCAAGGCATATGCACGCGAAGGGGGTGAAAATCTCCCCCAAGCTCAACCATGCCCTGTGGAGCAGCGGGGCGAAAAAGCCTCCCGGGAAAATCAGGGTCAAGGCCAGCATCGATGCCGAGGGACTGGCGAGCGTAAAGCTGCCCGCTGAAATCACCCTGGAAGAGGAGAAGAAAAAGTTCCTCAAGAAGAAAGGTGCCGGGAAAGGAGAACCGGAGAAAAAACCGGCAACGGGAAAAGAAGGTAAGCTTGACGAGCCCGGAGAAAATGCGAAAGGGGGGAAACCGAAGAAACCGGAAGGAGAGAAAGAACCCTCTGCCGAAGATATCGAAAAACCCGGGAAAGAGGCTGCAAAGGGGGGATATCAGGAAAAATCCCCGGAAAAAGAGCAGGAAGAGGCCAAGCATGAAGAGAAGAAATAGGGATGGAATTTCAATTTTCTTTAATTCCTTTTAATAGTGTTTCAATACTATTTTAATTCTCGTGGCATTATTTCCCATGTAAACTACCACCCAACAAGTTGAGTGGTCTCAAGCGGCTCTCTGGTCAATATGACATGGCGGATAAAGCAAAAGCCTGAGGATTTCATTGTCAGGGAGGTCCTTCCCGACGAAATCGAAGCCAGCTGGAAAAACAAGATTAGGCAGATACACGGCAGACCGCCTGTCAAAAAGTCAGCCAGGTATCTCTGGTTTACCCTGACGAAAAGGAACATGGATTTCTTCAGGACAATCGAGATTATGGCGAAAAAGCTGCACGTAAGCACCAGATTAGTCTCTTATTCCGGCACAAAGGACAAGAGGGCTGTGACCAGCCAGACCATCTCCGTGCTTGGAGCGAAAGAAAAGGATATCCTGGATCTGAAGATACCTGGACTGGAGTTTAGCGACTTCAGGTCCCGGAACAGGCCTGTCAGGCTCGGTGAGCATCATGCCAACAGGTTCACCATAACGGTGAGGAATGTTGTGCCAAGCGGGATGAAAGGCGTCAAGCAACGCCTGGAAAAGCTGAAAGGGGAGGGTATGATCAATTTTTTCGGCGAGCAGAGATTCGGCTCTAGAAGGCGTGTGAATCACATCGTCGGCAAATATCTGGCAATGGGCGATGTCGAAAATGCCGTATGGAGCTTTCTCACCATCCAGTCGGCCCTGGAGCCGGACCGGACCAGAGCGACCAGAAAAATGCTGCTGGAATCTGCCAATTTCAGGCTCGCTGCGAATAAATTCCCTGCCAGTCTCGGGTTCGAATCGGTACTGATCTCGCATCTTGCCAAAAATCCGGGAGACTATGACGGGGCTGTGAGAAGGTTACCGTTGCGGTTACTGAAGATGTTCGTTCATGCCTACCAGGCCCACATCTGGAACATAGCAGCCATGGAATACTCAAAGTCTGCAAAATCCCCAAAGAAGCAGCAACAGGAGTCTGCCGTGATCCCGCTAGTCGGCTACAAAACGAATCTGGCAAAATACCCCGCTGTGAAGGGGATCGTTGAGGGCATCCTCGTCTCCGAGGGTGTCAAGACTGCCAGCTTCAGGAACAAAAAAATCCCTGAACTTTCCTCGGTCGGCTCAGCCAGGGACTTCAGGTCCTTCCCAAAGAACCTCGAGTATGTTTTTGCCAGGGACGAACTCAACAAAGGGGGAATGAAAATCGTCCTGGATTTCGAGCTCGGGAAGGGCAGCTACGGGACCGAGCTGATCCGGCAGGCAAGTCCGGGAAACACCCTTGGCGATTAAGCTTGGCCATTAAGCCTGGCTATCAGTTTGTGATTATACTCGGGATTAATGATTGCCCTGGATTGAGAAGTTTAATAAGGAACCTCAAAGAAATTCTAAATGTGGGCGATAAGGGCGATATGGGCACCAGAGCCGGAATCAGAATAATAGAAGAGGGCAGCGGCAAAAAAGCAAAGGAGAGGAAAGGCGGCAAATGCCCTGTTTGCGGGGCTGACGGCGGCAAGTACAAATGCGAGAAATGCGGCTGGAGTGTGGAGGAACTGGGACCCGACTTCAGCACTTCGCTGAAAGACCCCTTTTACACGTTCATGCACGCCAGGCTCAGCTATGCAGACATGAAGAAGAGGAGCAAGAATCTGCAAGAATTGGTGAGCTCCCTCATTACCAACAACAGGCGTTTCTCGGAACTCGTCGAGGCGATGGGAAACGAGATTCAAAGACTGAGAGTGGAAGCTGGGAAAAAATATGTTTACCGATATGAACAGGGGGGCTGGGAGGAAATCGGCAGGGCTGAGGGGGGAAAGCTTCACCTCAAAAAGAAGGGTATCACGGTTGATGATATAAACAAGCAGCTAAGGGAAATCATGCGGCTATTGGAGAAATACAAGAAATAATTTAAATAAAGGAAGAGAAATAATAATGAATGGTGATAAAATGGCAGAGGAAGTAAAGAGCGGGGAAGAAGTTCAGGAAGGCGTCAAGCCGGAAGCCACCAAACCGGAGAATGTCAAAGCGCAGAGGCTTGAGAACATAAAGGGACTTGAGGACATCGTCGACACCCTGACCGAGGACGTCGTAAAGGCACTAGACATCAAGGAAGAAAAAAAGCGGTTGATTTCCAAGATAAGAAAGCTGAAGCAACAAGAGATGGAATTGGAGGAAGTCGTGGGGGACCTCAAGAGCACAAGGGACAAGCTGCAGGTAGAGTTGCAGAAAAAAGGCGAAGATATAGGCATATTACAATCCAAGATAGGAAACCTGAAAGAGGACAAGGCAAAGTTGTCTTCGGACAAGGTGTCCCTCAAGGACCAGATAAAGAACCTCGAGATCGAGAAGGATCAGATGTCTATTTCCCTCGATAAAACAAATGACATGCTTACCAAGCTCAGGCATCAGATAGAGTCCTTTGACGAAGAGATAAAGAGGTAGGAAAACTTTTTTTCAACTTATTTCTTGTCTTTAGCAGTTTCATTTATTTTTTAAGCAAAACAAATTAATTTAGAGTATCCGGATTGATTGCCATGCAAATCGACAAATTCCACAAGATCGTAGCAGTGGTCCTGTTGATTGCCGCTTTTCTGGTGGCGGAGAACACGCTGCTGAGGCCCGCCTCGGTATTCAGGTACAACGGGGTCCAGATATACGACGCCATCCGGGATTTCAGGAGCCTTGACTACAGGGGGTTTGACGTCATGGTACACGTGGAAGGCACGAGCGACAGCAAGCCTGTCCAGGCGACCGGCCCGATAGTGGAGACGTATGCCGGCTGGTTTATAATGAAGTCCGGCAGCACTTACAGGATAGTCGAGGGTCCCATGGGTTCGAAGGATATCCTGGCCAGCCTCATATACTTCGATGTCTCCCCCACCATTTCCGTGGAGGCCGTGTTCGAACCGGGGGCAACAACAAAAACAACAGGGTTCGCATTCGAGCAAGGATTCAGAAAGGTAAGGGGCAGCATAGCCTTTGACGATGCTGCCATACCCCCCACGCTGCTGCAGGATTTGCGGAACCTGAACCAGGAATTCTATTCCTTAACCCCGAACAGGATAGAAGTAATACCCTTCAATTCGGGCTTCATCCTGGATGTAAAGGTCCCCGTCAGCGTATCCGCCATGAACGAGCTCGTCAGCAAAATCAAAGGCGAAGATATCCGGACAGGATACATGTATTACTACACGGGAGTTGATGATGAGGATGATATCCCAAGTATTAGGCAAGATTTGGAAGGAAAGGGCGCGGTGCTTGTCAACTATCATAAACAAAGATAAAACTATCAACAAACCGCGCTTTGATCTGCTTTCCCCTGCGATCTCGTACCCGCTTTTCATCATGATATTCATCCTGCTCGGGATCCAGGGCATGACCAGCTACTCCTTTGCGCTGTTCGGTATCTTTATCATATCCTTCCTGGCCGGGTGCCGCTTCGGCAGACCCGGAAGGATGAAGAGGTACCCGATAATCTGGAGATTGGGGCTGTCCCTGTTTCTGGTCGGAGCCATAGCCGAATTCATCAACATAATCTACATTGGCAGCATCCCTTTGCTCATGCCTTCAATGAGAGCCAGGCTGCTGCCCGTTCTTTCCTATCTCTCCTTCCTCATCGTCCCGGGCTGCATAATAAAGATTTCCGATTCGCTGCTGAACAACAGGAACAGGGAGGCCATTGGCTGGTTGCTGAGCGGCACATTCCTCATATCCTTGCTTGGATACAGGACAGAGATCTTCGCGCTGCTGCTGGGAGCAGCTGTCAGCGTTTATTATATCAAGGGCAGGTTCGTCAAGCGCAACGCCGCGATAAAATACGGCCTGGTCTTTGTCCTGCTCATGCTTTCGATCAACCTGGCCGTGGTTTTGTTCAGGGAGATGCCCGTGACATCAAGCATGGACAGGTTTTCGTTCACGACCAGCGTCTTTTCCTCGTTAGCAGATTCCATGGGTCTTTCTTTTACCGGGCAGGCCGGCGGCGTGATACATACGAGCATCCTGTCAAGCCTTAAGATCATACCAGGTCCGCGAACAGGGCCCAGAACGTTCATTTCGCAGCTTGTAGGAGTCGGAGGAGGTTCCACCACCCCTACAATCATAGGCATACCGTTTGTTGATTTCGGGATTTTGGGCATCGTCCTGACAGGGATATTGCTCGGCCTGTTGTTCGGTTCCGGTTACAAGATGCTGAGAAGGGGCGATGTCGACATACTGCCCATCCATGCCTTGTGCATGGCATTCCTCATCATCACCATAGAGACAGGGATAGCCGACACCATAGTGCTGCTGTATTTGATAGCGTATCTGATACTGGTGATTTGATTTTATAAGCCAGCCATTCAACTATTTTTAATAATGAAATCGTGTGTCCGGTGTACGATATGAAGATATGCTTTCTTTCTCCATACCCCCCGCAGCCAGGGGGGGTTCCGGTCCATACGAGCGGTCTCGTGGGAAATCTGGCGAAAAGGCACGGAATAAGCGTAATCACGTACGGCCGGATGGGGAGGAAAGGCAAAGAAGGGGTGGAAATCAAAGAGATTCCTGTGATAAACGTAAAATTCTTCAGGGGCCTTTCGTTTTTCATCGGCGCCTTGTTGATGCTTTTGGTCCTTAACATGAGGAAGAGGATTGATATCGTCCATGCCCAGTACATGCTCCCCTTGGGCGCGGTGGCGCTCGCGTTCAGGAAAATATCGAGAAACAAGCCCAAGGTTGTGATCACAGCGCATGGCTCGGACCTGCTCTCCTTGGGAGAAGGCTGGCTGATGAGGAGGATTGTGTCGTGGATTGGGAACTCGTGCGACAAGCTCGTCTGCGTCTCGAAACACCTCGGGGCCAGGGCCGTTGATCTGGGGATAAAGCCCGGGAAGATAAGGGTGATATACAACGGGGTGGATGATTCCGCCATGCCGAAAAGGAGCAGGGAGTGGCTGAGGAAAGAGCTGCGTCTTCCCGCCAAGAAGAAGGTCGTGACCTTCGTCGGTTCCCTGAACGAAGCAAAGGGAGCTGACATATTCGTGGTCCTGGCAGGGCATCTGCTGGAAAGGGAGGGAAGGGAGCTAAAAGAGCCTGGGTTGCTCTTCGTTCTGGTCGGCAGCGGTTCTGATAGAGACTGGCTTGCCGGATTCTGCAGGGATAACGGGATCGAGGACTCCGTCATCTTTGCCGGGCCGCTGAGCCACGCGGAAAGCTTGAAATACATAAAATCATCCGATGTTCTCGTCATACCCTCGAGGGTCGAGGGGTTCGGCATGACGGCGTTGGAGGGCATGCGCTTGGGCGTGCCTGTAGCGGCAAGCGGCACAGGGGCCCTGCCGGAAATTTTATCGAGAATCTCCGTGACGGACAATCTCCCAAAAACCGTCAGGGATATACTGAGGAGCAGTATATGCAGGGGAAAGATTGTCAGGGAGAACAAACGCTTATCCGAGAAATTCGGCCTGGAGAGGATGGCAGATGAAACAGAGAAATTGTACCGGAATGTTAAACGCTTTGCGTGAATTGCGCGGGCTTATCATAAAACCGGAATTTTTCATCCTGGCTGGTTTATCCTATCTGGCGGCATCCACATTTGCTGCACTGGACCCAGGCATGCAAGCCATAAATCCCAGGGTCTCGACAACGCTGTTGACGTTTCTTGTCTTCATATTCGGCCTGTCCAGCTTCTATTTCGGCCTGAGGACGAGCAGGGCTGCGCTGAAGCTGAAATACCTGCCGGTAATGGGCGGCCTGGCCCTTGGAACGACTGCCGCCTTCTTCATCCTGGACCTTGACATCATATCGGCTCTGTTTTTGAATCTGGCCGCACTGCTGATCTCGGTTGTTCTGCTCTTCTCCAGGCTGAGATTCGAATACGTATTTGCCGCGGGATTCTTCCTTTTCTGGCTGAATTTTCTGCTGGTCGGGTTCCCCTTGCTCAACCCGGAATTGCACGTCCAGCTCTTCAGCGTGGTCAATACAATGTTCGTTGTAGGATTCATGTTCATGACGTATTCCCTCATCCGGCTCTATCCCAGATACAGATGTCTCTGGCTGTTGGCAATCCTGTCAGCGATAGTGTCCACTTACAGGATTTATATGGGCATCGTTTTCATAACATGGCTCTTGCTTGAATTGAAAAATTCAGGGGGGGGAAAGATAGGAAGAGGGGATGTGGGCAAAATCCTTGCGATGGTCCTGGGCTTGGTGATACTATCGGGTGTGTTCCTGTACACGGGATATTCAGCAAAAACAGCCAGTTCAGGATCGTGGAGCCTGGACCCGGTCCGGACACTGGAATACAGGCTTGCCCTGACGATGGGGGTTTTCGACGACATAGTCAGGATATCATTCCCGTTCGGCTACACAGGCGGCCGGTCCATTACGATGGAGGCCACCGAATTTACCTGCAGGGTCCTGTACGGATGCACCAGCAGGATAACGTCAACGGCTTTCGGGGAGGCCATGCTGGATTTCGGGCTGCTTGGCATATTCCTGGTCTCGTGGTGGATGGCCGCGGTCCTGGGGAACCTGTTCAGGCACGACTACCCGCTTTACGCGTTGCTTTTCGCGTCCCTGCTGGTAACCCTGGACGTGGGCATTAATATTTTCATCGTGCTTTTATTCATATATCTTGGATGGGCTAGGCTGGTGAGGGGATTGACAGAATGGAAAATGCGAAAGGTGTGAAAAGTCAAAACGTGAAGAGTCTGTACAAGGGCGGATTCATCCTGCTGGTTGGATTCCTGTTTGTCAAGCTGGGCGGATTTTTGTTCAGGATAATATGCATGAACATGCTGCCCGTCCACGCCTACGGCGAGGTTGCCGTGTTCATCGTTCTCTATAACTGGTTCGTGCTCTTTGCCACGTTCAACGTGACAATAGGCCTGGCAAAATTCGTCTCCCAGGACAGGAAAAGAAAAGAGATGTTTTATTTATCATCGCTTGTAGGGTCCCTGATACTATCCATTATAATAGCGGGCCTGCTCTTTTTGCTCGCACCCTGGATATCAGCAACCCTGAACCTGAGCCGGACGATCGTTTACTGGGCCATAGTCAGCCTCCCTTTCGCGGCCGTTTACAATATAGGCATCTTCTATTTCAGGGGGTTGTACAAGATGAGGTCCAGCGTCTTGGCGGACGTTATCATAACGATTATCCGGATAGCTGCCTTGGTCTGCCTTCTGTTAGCAGGGCTGTACTATGCGCCATACATGGCATTCCTGATCAGCTTCATACTGATAGACATCTACCTGCTGGTCAGGAACAGGACCAGTCTGCCATTTAACGTCTCGGAAATCATGTCAGCATTCAGAACCCTGCTCATATACTCCGCTCCCATCTTCCTGAGCGAATTCCTGTTTCTATTTTCGGTAGGCCTGGATAGGGTTATGCTGTCGGGATTCTACTCCACCGCCGAGGCGGGCTTTTATGATGTCGCCGTCCTGCTGTGCATAGGCTATATCATGATAGCGAACTCCTATTCGAACGCTCTGCTGCCGCTGGCCTCTTCCAGTCAGTCTGACGGCGGGAAAAGAAGGTCCGAGCTGGTCAAGGCGCTGCGAGCTAGCTCGCTGTTCTTCGTTCTGTACACACTGGTTGTCATGCTGGCCGGCCAGCCGGTGATAAACCTGGTAAATCCGGTTTATCTTGGCGTGTTCAGTTTCATACCCCTGCTGGCTATTGCCTACATACTGTTAGGGTTCCTCAGGATACTCTCCTTCTTCGCAAATGGCATCGGGTATCAAAAGCACAGCGTCTACGCCGGGGCCGTCTTTGCTTTTTTAAGCCTTGTTTTAAATTTTTATTTGATACCAAGAATGATGTACTGGGGAGCCATCTCGGCGCTGCTTGTTTCGTCTGCCGTCTCCCTTGCCGTCATGGCGCTGTTGGTATGGAGGGTGGAAAGGTGAAGCCGAAAACAGTAAGTGTGGGGATATGCGCGGGTTTTGTCTGGCTGGTCCTGTTCCCCGCCCTCGCAGGCAGCGTCAGCTTTTACGATGTCATCGTCGTCAGGGGGGACATGCCTACAGACTACATCGTGGCGTCCATCTACGCAAGCACGAAGAAGATACCGTTGGTCCTGGTAGACCCGGACAACATACAAAGCCATATCAGGAACGAGCTTGCCGGTTACAGCGACAGGGGGTACCAGCGCCTGCTGATAATAGGCGGTGAGAGCGCCATATCCAGCAACGTCGAGAACGACCTGAATTTCATGGGCTTTACCGTCAGCAGGCTGTGGGACTGGAACAGGTACGGGACCGCCGCCAGGGTATCCATCGACCTGTGGGGCGAGGCGGACCAGGTTGTCATAACCAACGGCGAGGATTACGGTGGTTTCCTGCTGGCCCAGCTCGCGGCTTTGGACAGAGGCACTCCCATCCTCTTCATCCGGAACAGCACGGTCCCCATGGAGACGAGCGACGCGATCTCAAAGCTGGGCGCAAAATCCGTTATCCTGATAAGCGGCGATGCTGGGGCGTCGGATGCGCTGAGGTCTCTCGGGATGGCGGTCGAAACGATAGAAACCGTATCGGCAGGCTCCGTTGCTGGTGAAAGCCAGGAGCCGGATCTGCAGTTTTACGTCGTGCTGTCTCTTTTGCTCATCGTGATTATTCTGCTGTCGGTGAGATTCCGGAAAGGGTGGAAAGCTCCCGTTTTCATCCTGACAGAGGACGAGGAAAAGCTGGTCGAGATACTAAAGATACACGGCAAAACGGAGCAAAGCAGGCTTGCCGGACTCACGGATTTCAGCAAGCCCAGGATATCAAGGATGCTGCGGAGCCTGGAAGACCGGGGCATCATAGAAAGGGAAAAATTTAAAAAGACCTATAAAATTAAATTAAAGCATGAAATATCCTGAATCCTGATATAAAGGCTTTTAAAAATTCAGGGAATTATAAAATCGTATGATAAAACCTTTTGCTTGATTTAAAGCGATATAAAATCTTTTCATAAACATGTTTGAAATGTTTCGTCAGCAATATTTATATTCATACTGCCCCCCTTTATTATAATATGATAGCGAATCAGGTATTGCCCATTATATCGGTTTCGCTGATTTTGTCAGCGTTCACCTATCTCGCAACACCGAATGTGGGCAAAAAACTGAGAAAAATGAAAATAGTCGGGATAGACGTGCATAAAGTCAGCCGGCCGTCCATACCCGAGATGGGAGGGGTGGTGATCCTCGTGCCTATTCTCGTTTTGCTGGCATGCGCGTATCTTTTCACGGGCGCTTTTCCCATTCTTATCGTAGCGATGGCCACGCTCTTATTCGGCGTTTACGGCATGCTTGATGACCTGCTGCATCTGGGCAAGTACCAGAAGCTTGCATTGTCCATCGGCGTGGGAACTGTCCTGCTGATTCCTGCGAATCCCGGGCTCTTGGTATTCATCCCTCTGCTGTTTCTGACCGCCGGGACAGGCAACATCTTCAACCTGTTCGCGGGGTTCAACGGCCTCGAGGTAGGGTGCACATCGACTATAGCGCTTTTCTTCTCTGCCCTCTGCCTGATAACGGGGAACGTGGTTCCATTCTATCTGTCTTTCGGCCTTTTCATCGTGCTTATCGGATTCCTCATGCATAACAAGTATCCTGCCAGGATCTTCCCCGGCAACATCGGCACCATGACGCTGGGGGGGTTCTTCGCCGGGATATGCCTGTATTACAACCTGTATTATCTGCTGATACCCCTGCTCTTCCTGCACATCGCCGATGTCGCCCTGAAGGGGGTCTCAGCGGGCTATTTCAGCTCCAGCGAGCATGCGCCAACGAAGATAAACGGGGACAACGTCCTTGTGCCCGGCAACGACTATCTCTCCCTGTCGAGGCTTGTCCTGCGTATCAGGCCGATGACAGAAAAGCAGCTGGTCAGATTCTTCTGGGCAGCATCGTCCTTTCTTGGAATCTCCACCGTGATAATCACAGGTGTTCTGCTGTGCTAATCTGGATAGACCTGACAAGCCTGCCGCACGTGCACTTCTTCAGGGCGCTGATCAAACGGCTTGCCAAGGCCGGGAATGACGTCATGGTCACGTCAAGGGAATTCAGCATAATGAACGACATGCTGGAAAAGAACGGCATACAATACGTGAGCATAGGCTCGCACGGGGGCAAGGACCTTGCCTGCAAGCTTGCCAGGAGCTCTGGCAGGGTATCGCAGCTTGCGAAATTCGTATCGAGGGAGAAGCCGGACATCGGTCTTTCCAAACATTCCGTTGAATGCGCAAGGGTATGCTTCGGCCTCAACATACCCTCGATAACGGTCATAGACCACGAGACAGCGGACGCTGCCATGAGGCTGATGGTCCCTCTGTCGGACTCCATCGTTTCCCCGGTCGCGACCCCTGCTGACACGCTTAGGGGATTCGGCGCGAGACACGTTTCCCAGTTCTACGGGGTTTGCGAAGTCGCCCATTTCTATGATTTCAAGCCAAAAGAAGACGTCCTGCGCCAGCTGGGCATATCAAAAAACAAAAAGATCGTTGTCGCGAGGTCCGAGCCGATGTTGTCCGCCCACAACGACCACGAGTCCAGGCTGTTCTCGGTGCTGGAAAGCATAAAACAGGGGAGAGGGGACGTGGAGATAGTCTTCATACCGCGGGGGGAAAGCGACCTGGGAAAGTTCGGGAAGCTTGACCTGATCGTGCCGGAGTCGTCCATAGACACGCTGAGCCTTTATTCCTTTGCCGGCCTGATGATCGGGGCTGGCTCGTGCATGAACAGGGAGGCATGCGTAGGCGGATGCCCGACGATATCCATATGCCCTGACAATCTGCCGGGTGTCGATAAATTCCTGATAGATAAAAAGATGATGTATTACTGCCTGGAAAAAAACGAAATAGTCGGGCTTGCTTCTGAAATACTGAGCAACCATTGCAACCATTCATTGAAGGAAAGGAACGGCAAGGTTCTGCAAGGATTCGAGGATCCGTACGCTAAGATAATGGCCGTTATTCACGGTATAAATGAGTAATTAATGATAATTTAATGATAATTTTCTGTTCTGAAATGGAAAAATTCAAGTATTTTTCCTTCCCCGGAAACAATGTCAGAGTATCTGATTTGCGTGGCTTGCTGAAATTTTGCACAAAGTTTAAATGCAACACCGCCATCATAATCACCAAGGACATGCACAGAGAAGAAAAAATCAAGACCGTGCTTGTAAAATTCATACCTGCGTGGTATTTCCTGTTCAGCCGAGCTTTTGTCAAGGGGGGCTGAACTCATGGCAGCAGCCATGTTTTTACTGATACGTCCGTGGCCCAATACAGGGATTCCCGGACAATACCAACCGATAAAGAGAAAACTGAGAAAGTAAAAGAAAAAAAGAAAAGGATGAGGGGGAAAGCCCCCCTCTTTATTTAACAAGTTTTTGGCTTTAAGCGCTGTATTCGACGGTTCCTTGCATTACCTTGACAGCAAGATTTCTTGTCGCCGTCCTGTCAACACCAGCAACGACCAGTGCTTTCTGACCTGAGCCAAAGGCATCGCTCACAACTGTGATCACACCTTCGGTCGGGTACAAGGCTGTAAAGTCAGCCACGCACTGGGGCTTGCTTGCTGACATGTTCAGCAACTCTGCTACAAGGCTGTTGGCGCAAGGTCCTCCGAGCAGGACAAGATCTCTGCTAAGGGTTGATGTGGTGATCTCTGATTCCATCTTTGAGACGCTGTTCTTTATCTGGACTGCCTGTTCGACTGTTCCTCCTTCCACCCCTTCACCAGCGGCGAAACTCGGATCAGAACCGAATGCCACGGTGACCGGAGTTGGCTCGTCTGGCGTGTACATTGTCACTACTTCGTTGTCGGTGCTCTTGTCCCTGACCGCATAGGTACCACCTTCCGTGACACCGTATTCGTAGTCACCTTCCTCGTCGGATACCATGCCACCTACGATACCGTTGTCTTCGACTTCGACAGTCTTTACCTCGTCTGCCGCGGTGTCTGTGGCGAATGAAACGTTCAAGGTAGCCTCAGTAGCCGCGTCCGTAGTTTCAAACTCAGACTCGGTTACTTCTATATAGTCCTTGAAGTCTCCGCTGCTGCAATTCACCCCGAACACGAACGAAGCACCCTGCTCCGTGTAGAAGCTTATTGACGTTTCTGAAATGCCTGCTGCTGTTGTGTTCAGAGCTACGCTCTCCGCTGTTCCGTCAAATCCTGTCACTTCGACGTCAATGCTTCCTACGCCTATGCTGTCACCTACGTCATCTACCGTGATTGGATACTCTGTGCCTGTCGAGACGTCCTTCAGTATTACCTCCTCGTCCGAGGTGTAGTCGTCAAACACGAGGATGTATGTGTAGTCCTCGTCCGTGACCACCACGTACTCGCCTTCAATGACCGTCTCGTTGTTGCATACATGCACCGCATAGTCGCCGTCACTCAATTCGATCTCATTGCTCGTGTCGTTGTACCACAGCAAGGTCTGGTCGTATTCTATCCCGTCTTTGTTGGTGAATGTTATGTCGATGTCGGTATCGCTGCTTGCCTCTACTTCGATCAAATCCTTCGAAGCTGCGTCAATATCTGGGAAGATGCCGCCAAACGCCACCTTGAAAGAGTTGAATACCGGCTCCGTGAAAGATTCGCCGGCTTTCAGCACTTCCTTGTCTTCCATGGCGTACGTGATGCTGACACTCTTGATTTTGGTCGTGGTGTTATCTATAGTTACAGCTGTGCCGTCCACCTCATCGTCTCCCAGGACAACCTCTTCACCGTGTTCCAGTATCATCTCTTCAGAACCGATGAACAGCTCCACTGATCCAGCCTCTGCAGGGAACTTGAAAGCACGTATGGCCTTCACGTGTGCCTTGAGGTCCCCTTTCTCTATGTCGAGTTCGTCCTCGGCTTCGTCCACCTCGAATGCCTCGCCGTTGACGTCGATCGTGGCTGCAGTGCCCTCGGTGTTAATACCAACTACTGTTATGACGTAGTCGGTACCCTCAACGGTCACCGTTACGGATTCACCTGCAGCTATCGATTCTGTCTGGCTAGCAGCGAACAAGGTCAGCATTGTCCCGGTCAAGTCACCATCCACATCAGAGAAGATGTAAGGCTTTCCCAGCAATGTTATCTCCTTGTTGGCAATCTCATCTATATCGATTGCCGGGCTGAATTTAACCAGGTATGTGTAGAGGTTTGCGTTTTTGACCAACTCGACGTTCAATGCCGGGTCGTCCCAGTCGCTAATCTCTCTGTTGAATTGGACTACCTGGTCTGCGGTGTAAATACGCTGGCCGTAGTCAATCTCTTTGCCGTCTTTCTGCTTCACCACGCCGCTGGCAAGAACCGTTGGCAACTCCTTCACTGTGAACTTGCTCAGTATGTTGTCAACTTGCTGACCGACATACAGTTTTGTTGATTTCGTTTCAACTGCCGCACCATCGCTAACCGACATGACTCCTACTGCACCAGGTACGGTCACGGTTGTCGTGGCCTGTCCTCCCAGCGCAACGCCGATGTCAGCACCTGCGAGCGTGTCTTCCGCTGCAGCATTTCCCCCTATCACGATGTAGGGAGATGTCATGGTGTTGCCTGTCACTGTTACAAAGTCTCCAAGTGTTACTGCTCCTGCTCCAAGCGCTAGGGTAGCTCCTGCAGCCAAAGCTGCCAAGCCACCCGCAATTACTCTTTTAATCTCCATTTTATTCCTCCTGTAATTCAAGACCGGATATTGCGTATTTTTGCAAATAGCAACACCGGGCAATAGTAAATACTAAGGCAGGGTCCCTATATAAAGGTTTAGCGAAACAGTTGCAACAACTGTTATCGGTTTTGTCAAAAACACTTTATTTTTCAAATAAGAGTTTCAAAATGCTCATAATTGTTCCAAAAGGATTTTAATTCCTTTTTGGACAAAAATAAGGATTTTTATCAATTTTGTCATTTATGCATGCCGATATCGGGTTTTTCCCTGGGGCCATCCAAAAAAGCGAAGTTTAGGGGGGGTTTGACAGAAAAGGCCTTTAAAAATCAACAGGCAGGGCAGAACGAATTCAATGCAGAACCCTTCCGCTAAGCAAGAAAAACAGCAGCATTATTACAGAAATCGCAACAACCAAGTAAAGCCATGGCTTTTCACTGGCCCAGCCAAACGGTATGGGACCTATGAATCCGCCGAATGCGAACCCCGTACCCGTCTTCCCCTTTTCGCCCAGGGACGTGCCGATGATTATCACCAGCATCCCTATGAAAATCAGGGCGAAACCAAGCAGCACGATCTTTTCATGCATGGTACATCCATGGTACATAATGGCCAGCTTCAATATAAAAACATTTGCAAATAATAATCTAGCATGAAATTCGAGCTGCACTGCCATAGCTGGCATTCACACGGCAGGAAGATACCATGGGAAGGGCTGGCATCCCCGTCCCAGATCGTACGTGCGTTGCATAAGCTAGGCTTCGCTGGATTCGCGCTAACGGATCACGACAGCATCGCAGGATGGCGTGATGCCAGCCAGGCGGCAAAAAGGCAGGGGATGGTTTTCATCCCGGGAATTGAGATCTCAACGCTCAGCGGTCACCTGATCGCCCTGGGGATAAACGATCCTGTAAAGAGGGGGCTCACGCTTGAGGAAACAGGGGAACTGGTGCATGAGCAGGGCGGCATAACGATCGCCCCCCACCCCTTTGATATCAGGAGCGAAGGTATAGGGGACGAGCTCGTCAAGGCCGACGCGGTCGAGGTTTTCAACTCCATGAACTTGACCAGGATAGAGAACATGCTGGCAAGAATGGAGGCGAGGAAAAGGTCCATTCCCGCTGTAGGCGGATCCGACGCCCATAGCCTGCCAATGCTCGGCATGACCGCGAACCTCATCGAAGCGGACGACGCCGACTCCGCGCTACGCCAGATAAAGCATGGCAGGGTGAGGGTGCATGGGAGATATATCCCCATCCCGGTGATTGTGGATTGGACGAGGCAAAGGATGCGCTTGTCTTATGCTGATATAGAAAAATACATCGAGAAAAATTATTCGAAGCCAAGGGCGGCCCTGGCCAGATTCCTGCTGCGACGTTTCGTCAATAGCGAGTCATGCGGATGGGACGCGCTGGGATATTTCGCGGTTGGCGTCTCAACGATGTACAGTGTTGCGGGACTGGCCTTCAGATAAGGTTTGGGGCTGAAGGTTTATCAGAAGCTCGGCGGGAAAACCCACGCCATTTATGGGTGGGAGTGTCACTTTAGCATTATCACGAATCTCAGAATCAGTATTATGACAACCCCCAGGGCCAGTATGGTCAGCATCATTATCTGCGTCCATGACGTTTCTTTCTCATCCTCACCCGCAATGATGCCGCCGGTGGGTATGGACATGTTCATCGTTATGTTGGGGGCGCTCAGATTGGCCTCCGGTGTTTCATTGATGTCAAAGGAAAACCCGGACAGAACGTTCACTTTGAATTCCAGTCCGGCCTGCTCGATCTCCGACACCGCGCTCACCGCAGCGGAGTAGTTTCCGGCCTGGGTGTAGTAATTGGGCGCGGCGTACAGATAAACATCCCCATCCTCCCCAGGTTCGAGTTCAAGCCGGGAGTCTGACAGATGCACCCAACCGGGAGCGTCTATGAGCAGCTCGTAAACCTGGCTGAATTTCCCGTTATTTGTGATGGTGAAACTGTAAGTGACGGCCTTGCCGACGGCGACGGTCTTGGTGCTGTTCTCGGTTGAGAGCAGGACGGAGTAGCAATCCCTCAGAGGCAACACGCCGAGGGTAACGTTCGTTTTGCCGGGTGTGCGGGAGTCTATTGTTATCAAAATCGGGTAATCTCCCTGTTCCTTGTCGCACGGGACATCGACAGACAGCTCGACACGCCCGGTTTCACCGGGCCCGACGCTAATTTCGCTGCTCTGGTTGTTGTACATGATCACATACGTGTCTTCCAGCAAACCTGTATTGCCTATCTTAAGCGAAAAGCCTGCGGTTTTGCATGGGCAGACGTCCCGGCGCACCGGCTCGATCGAAATGGCGCCGGAGTAGCATTCCCTGATGTTCGTGAGGATCGTTTTCTCGCTCCTTGCATAGGATGTCAATGACTCGACACTGATCGTCACGTTTTTCATCCCGGTTTCGTCAGCGGGAGGCGAAAACAGCATCTCGACCGTTTTCTTCTCTCCTTCTTCGACCTCGATCATGCTGACAGGGAAAGTGACCCATTCCTCGCTGGCCGAGACCTTTATCTTTTCATCGCTGATGCCATCGTTCGTTATACCGATATCGAATGACGAATCGATTCCCTGGCACAATTCGTATTCGTCCGCCTCGATCTCGAGCCAGTGGCATGGCAGAATCTCGATCTCGAACTCTTCGCTAAAGGATTTATCGGAAATGGTCGAGTTGGCTACCACGCCCAGCGTGTAGATGCCGGGCTCGGCGCCGCATGCCGGGGTTATGAAAACCGCTCCTGCGCTGCCCTGCTCTTCCGGGGAAAGCGTGATTGTTGGGGAGATGAACCCTGACCAGAGCCCGCCGGCAGGCAGGTCCAGTGAAAGCTGATATGTTTCCCTGCTGGTGCCGAGGTTCGTGACAAGCACATTGATGTCGTCCGGGGTGAGCGTCGAACATGGGCAGGTCGCATTGACCCTGCATTGGATCTCTATCCCGGCATCGGAGTATGCAAAGACTGACGGGGACAGCGAAAACAGTGTGAAAATCAGGAACGCTGAACAAAGATATTTCATTAATAAGAAATGGGCAGTAAATTTTTTAAGTCTATCTGTAGCTATCTGTGAACTAGCCTGTCTGTGAAGTGGAAGTTACATGAATCGTATCTGTAATAGTGTTTCGTGTTTTTCCAAGTGTTTTTCCAAAAAATCTCTTTTCCCAAAAAACCGAAAGATATTGTAATATTTAATAAACAATAAAACTCAATTCTTACATAATGAGAGGCAAAAAGGCGGTTTTCGTAATCGTCATGCTTTTGGTCGTAGCGGCGGTCTACTACTCCTTTTCCTCGACTATCCTCGTAGGCGCGAAATCCCCGGTCTACACGGCCGGAGAGTTGAGGGAAGCGACCCTGGCCTACGATCAGCCGGAATACGTCTTTGTGACCCAATCCTACGACAACCCTGAATACACCCTGCCGCTGGCCGAGATGCCGGAGAACTACCAGAGGGATTTTGCAGAGCGCTTCGGAAAGGCCATGTCCAGCGGGCAGCAACGGTTGCTGCTCGACAACGGCGTAGTCATAATCCCCGGGACCGAATACGAGAGGTTTTCCAATGCGTACGCCAGGCTGAGCCACGATGACATACCAGTCTTCATCACATCAGATTCCATACTTCACCTGTTCCACATAGAGTTCAACGAGATGCTGAAGAACCTTGAGGTGAAAGAGCTGTCGCCCATGCTGCGCTCCTTCCTGGACGCTGTGATAACAGAATCGGTCATGCAGTACAACGGCCTGCAGGACGCAGGGCTGCGAGAGCAGGCGAGGAGGAACGTCGCATACCTCGCGGTCGCAGGGCGGCTGCTCGACCCCGGATACCCTGTCCCATCGTTCGTCTCGGCCGAAGTGAACGGGGAGATAAGCAGGATAGAGGAACACAAGGGGTTTTTACGCTGTCCGCTCTTCAGCAAGGACTGCGACCCCGTATGCAGGGGACTCGCGTTCTATCCTGATGACTCATGCTCCCAAGCTATAAAGGGGTTGAAAATTCAATATGGTGGCAAGACTTGGGATAGCTTGGAACTTTTCAAGGAAGTGTGCTCAAGGAAATGCTACTGCGAGGACTACTCCCAGTACATCCCCAGGGGCCATTACACCGCAAGCGAGGAACTGCGCAGGTATTTCAAGGCCATGATGTGGCTGGGCAGGATGACATTCAAGGCAAGGGGTGAAGGCTGGACCAAGCAAGCGGTGCTGCTAACGGACAGCGTGAAAGACGCTACGGCGGAGTACAAGGGAAGCCAGGTCCCGGCATACGAACTGTGGAACAGCATATACAGCGTGACGGGCTTCTTCGCGGGCGCCAGCGACGACCTCACCTTCTATGATTACGACAGGGCCGTGAACGCTGTTTTCGGCTACGGCTTTGACGAGGACACCACGATCAGCCCCGACATAGCGGAGCAGCTGGAAGAGGAGATCAGAAAGCAGAGGGGCCCCAAGATACTCGGTGGCTTCGAGATAGACCTTGTGGGAAACCTCAAGGACGCCACGCAGGGCATGCGGTTGCTGGGCCAGAGGTATGCGCTGGATTCCCAGATTCTCGGGGATCTGGTCTACAAGAACGTGGGGCCGAACCCTAGCTCCAGATATTATGACGAGGTGCTTGATTACTGCGTTAGCGGAAGTTGCCTGGGTCCCGTGCCCGTGTGCTCGCAGCCAAAGGAGTTCTACCAGTCATGCGAGAACATGGAGGAGGACAGGGTCAAGTACTGGAACGAGGTCTGCGACTCCGCGATCGAATTGTACTGCGGCTGCACCGGATGCGGCAAAGACACGCCGCCGACGAACATCCAGCAGGTCTACTCCGTGTGCAGGTTCATGCCTACCGGCCTGGACGTGATGAACGCCCTGGGCTCGGACGAAGCGGGCGATCTGCTGCTCGAATATAGCGAGAACGGCTACTGCGGATATGATGAGAAGATGGACGAGCTCAAGGATCTTGTGAGCAGCTATTCGCGACCAAACTGGTCGCGGAACCTGTACAACGCCTGGTTGTGGATGCTGCAGCCCGTCATGGAGCAAAAGCCGGCTGGCTATCCCGTCTGGATGAGCACCGATGTCTGGAGGCTGAAGGACCTGATAACGTCCCTGTCGTCATGGGCGGAGCTGAGGCATGACACCATACTGTACGTCAAGCAGAGCTACACCTGGGCCGTTGCAGTGGGCAAGTCCATGCCGCCTATGGCCGCGAAATACTACGGCTACGTGGAGCCCAACCCGCAATTATTCGCCCGGGCGAAGTACGCCGTCGATTTCTTGAAGCAGGGCCTTGAGGAGCAGGGCGTGCTAACCGAGGAGGTGGCTGATGCCCTGGACCGCAGCTCTGAGATGATGGCGAGGCTGCGGGGGATCTCGGAGATTGAGCTGCGTGGCGAAGCCCTGTCCGAGGACGATTACGACTACATAAAAGGCATCGACGCCGTGTTCGACTCCATCATAGAGGACCTCGCGTCCGCGGTCACGGTGACGACCGGAGTCGCCGCACCAGGCACCGAGTCCAAGACGTCCCTGGAAGGCAAGGACGACGCATTCAAGACCAGCATGATCGCGGACGTGCACACGGATGCCAACACGAAGCTGGTACTGGAGGTCGGGACGGGCAAGGTCGACTGGCTCGTTGTCGCGCACAAGGCGAAGGACGGCAGGATCGGCATCGCCATGGGCCCGATGTTCAGCTATTACGAGTTCGGCTGGCCCATGTCAGACCGGCTCACTGACGAGAAGTGGCGCAGCACCATCATGCCGGATATGGAACGGCCGGTGTGGTACGGTGAAACGGGAATGGAGTCCCAATCCGCCAGCCAGGCCTATATTGTAAAGAAGGAGTAGAATACTACTCTCCTACCGATGCCTGGCGAACGTTCTGATTGTATTCCAGCGATGCGAAATCGTATTCCTGCTCCTGCATGTAGAATCTCATGAACAGCACTATGAACACCACTGCCATGACTATGCCGATGAACGCGTACGTGACCCACCCCGATTGCGCGTATGTGACGAATCCCGTCAGCGCGTCCGTTCCCTGGCCTGCTGATGTCCCGGCGCCCGTCCCGACAACGAGTTTCACATTGGATTCGGTGGCTTCGCTGCCAAGCCAGACTTTTACCTTTATGGGGTAAACGCCCTCTTCTTTGGGCGCTTTTATGAATACATAGAATTCATCAAGTCCCCAGACTGTCACTGTGCTGGGATAGCGCAGCAGATCGGCCTGGACGCCTGTAACCAGCACATTGTATTTCTCCTCCTGGGACGAGTGTACCGTGACCTTGAATGCCACGCCCTCGCAGGGGGCGGCGCTGAACTCGTTTGGAGTAATCCGGATGTAAAACCCCTGTGCGGTTTCCGATGGCAGGGGCGGCGACACGGGCACCTCAGGCTCTTCGTCTGGCTCTGACGGCGTTATTGTCGGCCTGGCCTTCACATTTATTATTTCGCTAACGGTGTCACTGACATAGCCGCATGCAACAGCGTCAATCCGGACCAGCCTGGAACCGGCCGCTAACCTGAACTGGAAATTAGCATCAGTGGATTTTCCCGACGCGATCCTCAGGCCCAGTTTGTCCTTGAACTTTCCATCGACATACAGCTTGAGTTCCACGGTCCTGCTGGTCTCGCCGTTGTTTTCAACCCGAACGCCGAACGTCCCGATCTCGCTCGCAACCATGTTGTCGGCGTAATTGACGGATGTTATCTCGATTCCGCAAGTGCCGTCGGCCTGGCCGGGATATTCACCATAAGCTACGCAAACGCCTTCGCTGCACGCCTCATCGCAATGCTCAACTATTTCCCAATAGCTTACACAACCAGACTTTATCATTTCTCGCACGACATTTTTCCCGCCGCACCTGTAATTCTCGGTCTCGCCGGTAACGCAGTACGTCGTTGAATCGGAATCGGCGTATCCGCTGACTTCCGCCCTGACCCTTACCCTGTGCCTGCCTGGTTCGAAATCATAGCTGCCAACGATTTCCTCTTCGTCTCCCTTGTCCAGGGTCACATACCCTTCGGCTATGATGTCATCATTTACCTTTACATTATATTGGATTGTCTCTTCAACGTTCCCTGTATTCTCCAGATAGAACGTTATCACATCATCTTCCACCTCAAGATCCCGCACTTCCACAGCCGGCCTTTCTATCTTGTACGTGCAGACCTCCAGGTCATAGCCATCGTCCAGATATATCCCTGAATATTTCTTCTCGTAGTCTTCTCCGCCCACCTCTATCTCGTAATATTGGTTCTTCGGCAGTGTGAACTCGGCTTCTCCGTCGTTGCCGGTTTCCACCGTTTCACCGTTCACGGTTACTTCGGCGTCCTTAATCCTGAAATTCGTTTCGCAGTTTCTCACGAGCACGGTCAGTTCCTTGAGGTTGCTCTCGTAGTCTATGTTTAGCTCAAGATGCTCGATCTCCAGTCCCCCTGGGCCATCGTTGGCTATCTTGATCCTGTAACTGCCGTCAGCATAAGGCCCTGGCATATTCGTCAAATCGTAAACATAATCCCCCAGGAAATCAATCCTCCCGCCGGAGACAAAGGACCATGCATGGCCGTTCCACACCTGTATGGTCATATAGGCTCCGGTGCTTTTGATTCTCAGCACAAGGGAAACGGACTGGACTTCCACGGTATCATTGCTGAACGGTGCGTCAGGCCACTTCAAATGGAGCGAGCCGTGTGCGTAAACCCCGCCCGCGCACGGGACGGGATGGTTCCAGTATGCGTTCTGAACCTGCGCGACATCCGGGCATTCTGCGTATTCGTATGCGCTGGCATAGCACAACAGGTAGAAAAGGGCCACTATGAACGCTGCGATTGCGCTATTCCTGCTGCTATTTAAAGTCATAACTACTATTGAGTAACAAAGGTTTATAAATTTAATGGTTCTGAAATTGTGTCATGAATCGCCCGAAAAGATGGGTGGTTGATTCAAGCTTTAAATTTTTTTCGGACAAAATAGTATTAAGGTGTTATGTAAATGAAAAGAGGAAAAGAAAGCGATTCCGAAGAGTTCGACGAGCAAGAGGGAGACTATGCAAAAGGCGTGAAAGTGAGACTTAGCAGATATGCGATTCCGGCTGTTGTGGTTCTGCTGCTGGCTATCGCTATTTTAGGTACCAACGCTGTGGATACCAGCCTCAGCGGGGCAATGATAGCGTCCGTTTCATCAGAATGCCAAGAGAAGGTCGACAATCTCGAAGCTGAGAACAGCATCCTGCAAGAGACGCTGTCAGCCGATAAGCAAGCACTGCTAATCGAGAAAAACAATCTGCAACTCGAAAACGTCAAATTGAAGAACATGGCTGAAAGGCTTGAGGGTGACGTCAACCTCTACCACGGCATCCTAGGTAATTTGGAAGGGGAAGACCTGGAGAGCATTACGACCCCTTTTGGATTCAAGATAACCTGGGACAAGTATATAATAGCCAAACCGGATCAGGAATCAGTCTGGCATGCGGATATAGAGAACATGGGTTCTTTGACAAAGAGCTTTACCCTGGACCTGCGCCTTAAGTCCGCTTACAACCACGCCTTTGAGAAAGAGCCAGCGGTGATCGGCAGCCTGACCTTGAAATCCCGCAATTCGGGCACTTTGAACGTCAAGTTGACTCCGGATAACGAAGGCTACGGGATCTTCGGGATCTACATGAACAACAATTACGTGGGAGACTTGCTTGTTTTTGCTTTTTAGTCGCATTTCCCCCTTCCACCGTCTTTCCAGGCCAGCCGCTAGCAGTTTGAACTATGGCTTTGTTTTCCCTTTTCGCTTTTAATCGAGGCCATACGGGCTTATTTGTCGCCAGTGCCCCTCCCCGCAGCCTCCGATCAAACGCTCACTTTCAGGGAAAAATCACTTTTATCTATTTTATAATATCTATTAGATTATATATATTTATTTAATGCTTATGCAATTTATATTTTATAACAAATATATCAAATAAGATATTAAAAAATATGCTTATTTAAATACAACGGTCAATATTTAAAAGACAGGAAATCTATAATTAAGCAAGAAATAGGGGAAACTGTTGAATGAAACAAAAGCGATAGCATGAGGAATGAAAAAAAGCCAAGCGTATTGGAGGATTTGCTGCTGCGGCAGAAGCCCGCGAAGATACTGATATCCCTGAAAACTAGCAAGGAAAGCATATACGCGACTATACTCTCCAGGGAAACGAACTGCACGTATTCTCACACCATAAAGATCCTGAACGTCCTGCAGAGCATGGGCTTGGTTAAATTCGACAAGAAAGGCAGGATAAAGAAAGTCACGCTGACGGACGACGGCTGGGACATCGCTCACAACCTGGAGGCCCTGACCAAGAAATTCGACCAGATCGATGAAAAGGTAGCGGAAAGGGAGCGTGCCCCGAAAAGGGAAAAACCCAAAACCAAGAACAAGAAAGGTAAGAAGTGAGGCTTCTAGCTTAGAAACCATAAGTTTTATCCATTCCGCTAATAAATTTTCCTCTGTAAATTAAATTATGATGCCCGAAGCAGTTATCAGCGGGATAAATTATCTTGGGGATTTTGATGAAAGATTGCTTGCTCAGCTAATGGGGAAAGAAGTTTGTATATATTCAATGAACGGCGAATATCATCCCCTGGGGTATAAACCCGGTGACGGATTCTATGTTGGAAAGACCCGGGTAAATGATTATGATTATCTAATTCATGGACCGGATTTAGAAAAACCTGTTGTATTTAGAATAAAATTTAAGAGTGGCGGCTATTTCGAACACTTGGGAAAGAAATAATTAGGTCTCACCTTCGTTTTCGAATATCTATTCTGCCTCGTCTGCGCTTTCTGCTCTTATTCAGCCTTTGGTCCAAAGGGACACGATCTTTGCGTTTTCTCCCACTTCCCGACAGGCTTCTCATCATCTCCTTTGGGAGGAGTGCATCCATCGTAACCTCATAAGAGGAATTGTCAAGAAGATGATCTATAATGTTTTGAATGCTCATGCTATCGATACCGGAACCGGACGCATGGGCCGTCATTTTATTTAAAATCCCGGCGATGCATTTGTTGCTGAAATTGTACAATGACTGAGGCTTAGGCAAACCACTTTCCTTAATGGAAAGGGTATAGACGAACATGATGTTGTGCGGCAGAACGATCTTCGTATAGAGTTCAGCCAGCATAGGATCATCGCCCAAGTAACTGGTCGACACCCTCCTCCCTACTTCGAATGCGTTCAAGCATCCCGGTTCGCATGCATAGAAAGCATTAGTGAAATATGAGAAGCGCACCCTCGGGGACAATTTCGATATCTTCTTGACGGCTGTCCTCATGTCAATCCTGTCACCGCCAAGAATCTTTTGCATATGCCTGAGCATCCTTTTATTGCCGGGAGCCAGTTCGTCGACCTCCGAATCAGAGTATCCTCTATCTCCTAGCATCCCACGGCTGGCGAGTATGTTCATGTGCTCTATGTCATCCGCCACGGCCGATTCAATGCAACAATCCGAATAACCCAGAAATTTCCCGTCGCATCGGAGTGCTTCACCATAGCTTTCGCTAATCTCACCATTGCTCATCTCACAGTGAGCCTTTCTGAATAGATTATCAATGTCCCTGAGGTCGTCTCCACCGTCTCTGAATAGATAGATCTTGCTGAGTATCCTCTTGCCGTGCGGATGGCCCTGAGCACCAACACCTACCTTAATCCCGTATCTGCTCACGACGGATTCCAGGGCCCGGTAACAAGAGCTGTCTGCCGTTTTCTGCAACAAGCCATCATAATCCAATTTGTCATTAATATCATACACTAACGCTGTTGCGGGCCGGGATGAATGAAGAACCGGGATTACATTATCCATTACGTAGAGTGGGGCTATGTCAGCCTCCCTGCATTCATCGATTAGCCGTTTTGTTACACTCCTCATACCACTGCTCTTGAAGAGAAATTTTTTAAATGGCGATACTCGGATCCTGAGAACAAAAAGGCAAGAAGTAGAAAGCCTTGAGCTAGTCTTTTAATATCTTCCCTCAAAATTTCTATTTGGATGCAATGATTAAAACAATTTATCGGGCTCAGTTCAGCAAACTAACTGGTGAAAGAGCGAGTGTTGGAGGAGTTTCAGGCACGCTGGGCTTCGATTGGAAAATCGGTCCCTATCTGGTTCTCGACAATTCTGACGGTGAACCCACAAAAAATATTTTCCTAGGAGACGAAGTTGTTATCGGTAGAAAAAGCTTCCTATATATTGATGGCACTCCGGCAGGAAAGTATTGATCAGCGAGCAACGCTCAAAAGGGCGATTCTTCAGGCCTGTTTTAGCCACGATTTTTATATGATATCGTTGATAGCTTGAGCAATTGTATCATCGGCGATGCCCAGTATCCTTTTAGGGCTGATCCCAGGCGAATAAACGCATTTTGAATAAAGGCTTATCACGTTTGCTGGAAGTACCGTCTTCTCGTAGAGCTCAGCAAGTTCAGGGCTTTCTTCATGAAGCGCAGCGAGTATCCTTTCTCCGACATTTACAGCGTCTATACATCCCGGTTTGCATGGATAGAACGAGTATGCGAAATACGAACGGAGAACCTTTGATTTTTCACCAAGCATCCGATTTACACTCATGTATGCCTCGGGAAAATCATTGCCGAAAACTGGACGAAACTGATTTCCGAGCCTTTGCCTCAGTCGGTTTTCTTCGTCAAGAGAAAGCCCCACAGGACGAACTCCCAATTTTCCACGCTTTGCAAGCATTTCCATATGCGCCTTCTCGTCACTTGCGCACTCGACGGTGCAGCATTCGGGAAATCCCAGGAATTGGTCTTCTGTGATTATGCCATCGTATAGAATTTGATTGGGTTTTCCTTGTCTCATATCTGCATAAGCCTTGCTGAAATCATCATTCATCTTTTCCAAAGACCCACCGGCATCCTCACGGTAGAAATAAATTTTCCCTAACAGCTCGAAACCATGAGTGTGCGTCTAAGCACCAAGAGATGTCTGTGGAATAATCCCTGTCCAATATTGTCTTGGAAGAAGAGAAATATATAAGGAAGGAGGATAATATCATGTAAGGAAGAAAGTATTGGTTCTAAGAGATGTCCCAAAGCCAGGGGGGCCTAAACCTTTTTATAATTTTTCATAAAATAGAAGGTATGAGTCAACAAATTGCAATCGCCACATTAGAAGGCACGGGCCACCAAGAATATG